>ERZ1031016.100-NODE-100-length-16276-cov-10.501325_pt1 | contig 16276 bp, 8 predicted proteins | sample MGYA00518593_ERZ1031016 | MGnify/ENA primary metagenome ERZ1031016 (study PRJEB33718, sample SAMN03159727) | human skin metagenome | collected 2014-05-20 | study: EMG produced TPA metagenomics assembly of the PRJNA266117 data set (Human skin bacterial metagenome... | reverse complement strand
TACGCCGTGGACGTGGACCACTATTATGTACTCCCCGCCACGAGGATTGTTGCCAGTCGCGCCATCCAGGATCTCTATTCACACCTAACCAGCGAGGACAAGTCAGCACTTTATACTCGCATGATCTGCGGATGGGAACATCCCAGAATTCACGCCGCAGATCTTTCTTCACCTGCTGTTTTCTTGGATTCTGCTCTACGATCCTGTGGCAATATGAGCGATGGATTTCCGCTAACACGGTCGCAGCGCACTGCACTGCATGCCACGATCCAAAGTGGCGACGGAGAGGTCACCGCTGTCAGTGGTCCACCTGGGACAGGAAAAACGACGCTTCTCCAAGCAGTGGTAGCGAATCTCATCACTCGGCATGCTTTAGAGGGAATCGCTCCACCCGTGATCGTCGGGACCTCTACCAATAACCAGGCTGTAACAAATATCATTGAATCTTTCGCTTCAGTAACTAAGAGGGATTTTGGCTGCCTTGACCATCGGTGGTTACCTACTGACGGTTCAGATGACGCTCCGCTCCAGGGACTCGCTGTGTTTTGTCCTTCTCAGGCAAGGCTCAAGAGTGCACGAAGGAAATATTTGGTGGAGACGACGGCCAAAGCTCACACCTACACCACGTATTCAGATCCCGCATATATCGCTACGGCTACGGATTACTACCTAACACGCGCCAGGAGATTCTTCCCCGCAGCAGCAACAGTGACGGAGACCCGAGCACAACTCCATGCCGAGCTCACCCAAGTCGATCGCATTCGCGTCGCCCTCCTCAACGCTATGGCTGAAAGCCCCCACAACGACGTGAATCGGATGCTCCAATTAAATGCTGCGCGGCTGAAGAAGTTTCCGTTCTTTAAGAACGACCAGCGAATAGATGAAATTGCGTCATGCAGCACCCTCGCAGAACTGGATGAGCTACTCGACGTTACCGTCCGCTACGTGGAATTTTGGCTTGCGGTCCACTATTTCGAGGCGGAATGGCTTGAGCTCGGCGAGCGTAAAGGGTTTATCCATGAAGAAGACCGCTGGAAGAACGACCGTTTGGTGATGAACCAATACTGGGAGCAAGCGCCGTTAATTACACCGTGTTTTGTGATGACGTGCTACCAAGTCCCCAGGTATTTCCGGCTGTTCACTCCTGGTGACTCGCCGAATGATTATGATTTCCGCCGGATAGATTTGCTCATCGTTGACGAGGCTGGCCAGGTTGATAGTCCAGTTGGGTTAGCAAATTTTAGCCTTGCCAAGCGTGCTTTGGTTGTTGGCGATGAAAAGCAGCTCTCGCCTGTGTGGTCCCTCGATGAGGAAACCGATCGTGCTGAAGCTAATGGGTTTGGTATCTCAGATGAGGCCTGGCGTAATCAGCTGAGACCACGAGGTCTTACTGGCTCACACCCTTCGAGTCTCATGAGAGTGGCATCGGCGGCTTCCAAGTACGCTTACGGTAACCCGGGGAAAGAACACAATGGGCTTTTTCTCTCGGAGCACTTTCGCTGCCACCCACAAATCATCGGTTACTGCAACGAATTGCTTTACGACGGTCTGCTAGAGCCCAAGCGTTCACCAGAAGATTCTAAACTTGCCGGCATTTCGGATCCTTTTATCTTCCAGGAAGTGCCGGGTTCCGCGGATTCGAGATCGGGTTCGAGCCGAAAAAACGAAACAGAGGCCGTGTCCATTTCCCGCTGGATCTTGGACAATTTCAACAAGTATTTTGAGATTTACAACGAGCAAGAAGACGATCCCAACAAGAAGGTTCCTGCGGACAAAATCATTGCAGTCGTTACGCCGTTTTCCGCGCAGGCAAGGCTCATCAAGAAAGTCCTCAAGAGAGAGGCACTCATACGAAACGACGGCGACCTACCTGATCAGATCTGGAAGAAGATTACCGTCGGCACCGCACATGTCTTGCAAGGTGCGGAACGGCCCATTGTCCTATTCTCCCCCACTTATGGTGAGAACAGCCCCCGATCGAGCTTCATTGATTCCAACCTCGAACTCATCAACGTCGCTGTTTCTCGAGCTAAAGACATGTTTATGGTTTTCGGTGCGATTAATCGGTGGGATACCGGCGCTGCGTTCGAAGTCATGTCGAAGTACGCCACAAGACAATCCGAATTACCTGATGCGCAAAAGCCGCCCCTCGTACCCGAAGTTGAGGAAGATTCAGTCGACGTTGAGCCTCCCACAGCGCTGGAGGATTCTGTCCCGCCTGCCCCACCAATCTCTGCCTCCAAGCTAATCAAACGTTGGCGGGAGGAGGGCGTTCTTACAGCCAGAGATAGTTCGCTCACCGCCAAGGACTTAAACAAACGTCTCCATGTCGCAGGAATACTCGCTGGAAACCCCGGGGCCTGGGCCCCAACTGCAGTAGGCAAGTCCGTGGGAGTAGTTGAGGATCCCGGAGTGGACAAATACGGGCGCCACTACGTTGCAATCAAGTACACGGAAGCAGCTCAGGAACTCCTCAAGACCCTTTACTTGACCGGGCAACTCTAATGTTTCCACAAAAATACGGTTAGAACATCGCGTTCAAGTGACACCGATCCTGGTGCAGTCCTACTTTTAATAACTCGTATAGTGAATTTGTCTGTAGCCCCTCACGGGCTGAGCTCTCGAATCAATCAGACATCGAGCAGATCCTACTCCACAATCAACCCCATTCCGTTGGTGTTCCAAACGGACACCTGGATAGGAATTAAAATCTTCATCACGAAAGAATTGCGAACCACCAACTAGATTTTCAGGTCGAATTTTGTGCTGTTGTGGACTACTTACAATTATTGTTCGAAGGCGCTGGGATGTCTTCTTGTAGGCATCTTGCCCCAATTCTTGATAGAAACAACCCTCGGACTCCAGCAAAGAGTATTTTCCAATTCCATTACGTGACCAATTTCCTACTTTGCCCAGCATTATTTTTCGTTAACTGTCGATTCGGGGTAGTTAGTAGTCCGAAGATTGCGAGTACACAACAACAAGTTTGACTCTCTGATAGGGTCAAAACATGTCTAGAAAAGATCATAATTCTTACCACAAACGCCCCCAGTGCAAAATCGACGAAGAAACAATTTTTGAAGGAGTCTACCGACAACTAGATTGCTCTGATGACCTATCAAACTTTAGTGGTAGGAGCAAATTCGGCGATAAAAACATCAACCTTTATGAGACTTTTGAAATTATAAAAATGCTAGGCGAGAAGAAATTGCTTACCTACGATCACCGTTCCCCGGTCCGAAATATACAGCATGTACACCTAACCAAGTATGGCCACCTGATTCATGACAAAATGGAGAGAGAAAATCTCAACCTTGAAGAAGCTATCTATCAACACGAGTGTAGTACCTTGCCGAGTAATATTAATATATCCAGCAATAATATAGGCTCAATCATCAATGGGAGTATTTTTGGCGACATAACAAATAATCAATCGAACGAATTAGATAATATCGCGAAGACGCTTAGCGCGGAAAAAATCCAGCTTATTGCCGATATCTTCGCCAGTCATGGTGAAACCGACACCCAGCAAGAAATCGAATCCCTTTCACAAAAGGACGATAGAAAAGGCATCATACAAGCTACTATTGAGGGGCTTTCTAAAGCGGCCGCTAAGGCATTCGGCACTTCCATTGGAAATAATTCCGCATCTGAATTGTGGAAGGAAATCGGTGATGTTGTGCCAGACATAATCAATTTCGTGCGAAGTATTCTTTAGTCCTCAATTAAGGGGAGTAAGAGGATGCTCCCTAATTAGCTTCGAAACCTTACAGTGGACCAAAAATCAAGTCAGAATCTCGAAGTCTGTAATGCAAGGAAACCCAAAACTGAAAATTAAAACAACTGTTTTTCTGAGTTCCATGTAGTACGCAAAATTAGGATGAGATTGTAACTGAGCCTTGAACGATCCCTGGCGTTGTTGACCTTGACATGCAAATCCTGGTTGATTTAATTTTTTACCGAATCTACCCCTCCGCTATTCTTAAATCATGATTACGGGCTCCTTGAAAAACCAGGTGGACAGGATCTGGGACACATTCTGGGCGGGCGGCATCGCCAACCCGATTACGGTGGTGGAACAGTTCACCTACCTGTTGTTTCTCAAACATCTGGATAAGCAGCAGGACGAGATTGAGAAGTGGCGCCTCCTTGGCCAGGACCGCGAGGATATTTTCCCCGCAGAAGCGACCGAAGCCGGTGTGCCGCTTCGCTGGCGCGACTTGCTAGCCCTCAAGGATAAGAAGCGCGTGGAGGCCTTCGAGGAGCATGTTTTTCCTTTCCTCACCGCCAACGAGGACTATCCCTACAAGAGTCCCTTTGGCAATTTCCTCAAGCGCGCCCAGTTCCAGATCGATAATCCTGCCACCCTGGCGAGCGTCATGCAGCGTATCGACGATCTTGAGTTCACCAACAAGGACATGCTCGGCGATCTGTACGAGTACGTGCTTTCCAAGCTGGCAACCCAGGGCACGAACGGCCAGTTCCGCACGCCGACGCACATCATCGATCTCATGGTAAAGCTCATTCAGCCAAAGCCAACGGAGAAAATCATCGATCCTGCCGCCGGTACTGCGGGCTTCCTCGTAGGTGCCAACGAGTGGATCAAGGATCACCACAAGTCCGATCTCCGCGATGAGCGCATTCGCAACAAGTTCAAAGAAGAGGGTCTCACCGGCCACGATTCCGATGCCACCATGGTGCGTCTCGCGGCGATGAACCTCTTCCTCCACGGTTTTGATAACCCGAACATTTCTTACCAGGATTCCCTGCAGCCCCTGGAGAACACCCCTACCGGCGTTTTCGACGTTGTCCTTGCCAACCCACCGTTCTCCGGCAGCGTGGACGCGAACTCCATTGATCAGGAGCTCACCACCCTTTTCACTACTAAGAAGACGGAGCTCCTCTTCGTTGCCCGCTTCCTCACGCTCCTTCGCCTCGGTGGCCGCGCCGCCGTTATCGTCCCGGAAGGTGTCCTGTTTTCCAACACCAAGGCGCACAAGGCGCTGCGCAAGGAGCTCGTTGATCACCAAAGCCTCGATGCCGTGATCAAGCTTCCTTCCGGCACGTTCAAGCCCTACTCCGGCGTGTCCACCGCCATCCTGTGTTTCACCCGCGCCGACGATGCCGCGACGGATTCCGTCTGGTTCTACGAGGTGCGCGCCGATGGGTACTCCCTCGACGATAAACGGAACCCTCTCCTGGACGAGAATCGCCTCGGTCCCTCCCCCACGGTCCGTCCCAAGGATCCCACTGTGGTCAACGACTCCCCTGATCCTGCCCAGCTTTCCGACGATCAGTTGTTAAAGAACAATCTTCCCGACGTTGCGGCTCGCTTCCCGCACCGCCACGACACGGAGAAGGATCGCACCCGCACCGATCAGTCATTCACCGTCCCCGCCGCCGAGATCCGCGACAACGATTACGACCTCTCCATGAACCGTTATAAGGAGATCGTCCTCAACCAGGAAGACACCCGCAACCCCCTCGACATCCTCCAAGAAATCCAACAACTGGATGAAGAAATCACAAAAGAACTAGCGAAACTTGAAGAGATGCTCGTCACTAAAACACAAGGAGGTGACGATCAATGACGCACAACAATTGGCCAACAGTGAAACTCGGAAACCTGATCACCCGTGCAAAAAGTCAAACTGCCGGATCCAAAGAGTATCCAGTGCTTTCGATGACCATGGAACATGGGATGGTCTTACAAAAGGAACGGTTCAAGAAACGAATCGCCGGAAAGAATACGGAAAAATACAAGGTAGTTGAAAACGGCCAACTAGTCGTCGGATTTCCCATCGATGAAGGAGTACTGGACTTCCAAACTCTTGTACAAGCTGGAATTGTTAGTCCAGCTTACAAAATATGGGAACTCAAAGATTCATCCGTCTGCAATCTGAATTACCTAAGACGGTATCTACGTTCTAATATTGCGATTTCATATTATCGAGCACGCTTGCAAGGCACAACCGCGCGCCGAAGAAGTCTTACAGACCAGGCATTCCTCCAGTTACCAGTCCCCCTCCCTCCACTCGAGGAGCAGCGGAGGATAGCAGAAATGCTCGATGCCACGTCACGGATGATCGAAACTACGAAGACGGTGGAAGACAATTTAGAAAACTTCGCTAAAGCAGCATATTCTGAGTTTTTTTCTGGATTTGAATCGCCCGAAGTCTTGCTGACGGAGGTAGGAAAGTCTAAAGACGCAATTAAATGTGGGCCTTTCGGCACCCAGTTAAAACAAGCTGATTTTCAAACACAAGGGGTTCCCCTAATAGGAATCAAGAGCGTAAATTCTCGGTTCGAACTGTCTCCGTGGGAGTTTCTCGCACGAGAGAAAGCTGAACAGCTAGCATCCTACGATGTACGGCCTGGGGATATTCTAATGACACGCAAAGGGACAATTGGAAATTGCTCTCTCTACCCGCGTTCCTTACCACATGGGATAATGCATTCAGACCTTCTGAGAATCCGAGTTGATAACCCTCACATTAACCCGGTGTTTTTGCTACATCAATTGCACTACGATCACGGCATCCAAAGTCAGATTCGGAAACTTAGTCCTGGAGCTGTAATGCCTGGAATCAATGTTGGTAAGCTCAAAAAACTCAAGATACGAGTTCCACCTATTGAGTTCCAAGAGAGGTTTGCGAAAGTTATCCAAGCCTCCGACCAAACCCGAGCAATTGTCAGAGCAAAGCTTAAGGCACTCATCGAGCTTCAGGCTTCTCTCTACGCCCGCGCGTTCAACGGAAAGCTCTAACTGCCATCCAGTTCACTTTGATGACGCATTCAGGATTGACCCCCCACCGCAACGTCTCCAGAAACGATTATAGGAGGCGTCGACAAGCGAAGGCATGCGAAAACGCGTTCGTAAGTGGGCCCGCGAGGGGGTTTACCCCGGGTAAAATACGTAGAAGATCCGTCAATGTTGAAATGACCGCATGGAGAACCGCATGAGTGCCACAATCGCCCACACGAACTTCGCCTTCGCCGTGGATGCGTTCGGCGAGCTCGGCGTGGACGCTATCCGGGTGGAGCGCAACGCGCTGGGCAACCCGGCGATGGCAACAATGTTCGCCCGCCCCATCCTCGAACGACTGGTCAGGCACATCTGGCGGCTCCGCAAAATCGGCGATTTCCACGGCAGGAAACTCATCGATCTGCTCACCGACCCGCGGTTTGAGGCGTATACCACCGAGCAGATACGCGCCAAACTGCACGCTATCCGCCTTGCCGGAAATGATGCCTCCCACGGGGCCAGGCGCATCACCCCGGAGCAGGCGGTGCGCGTTACCCAACAGCTTTTCGATATCCTCGCCTGGGCCGTCGCCACACACTCCCCGCACCCTGAACTCCAACCAACCACACCGTTTAACAACGACTACCTGCACCCACCGGCGGGCACACCCGCGCCCAAGCGCGCCTCCGACGCGGAGGTGAAGAAGCTTGCGGAGGAACTTGCCGGCAAGGACCGAGAGCTGGAGGGGAAAGACAAGGAGCTCGCCGAGCAGGCGCTGCTGCTGAGCAAGGCAGAGCAGGAAAAGCAGGACCAGGCGGAGGCGCACGCCCGCGAGCGCGCACGATTTGAGGCCAAGCAAGCCAAGTCCGCCGAGGAACAGGCGGCGCTGACCAAGAAGCTGGAGGAGGAGATCGCCAAGCTCCGCGAGGAGCTGGTTGCCCAGCAGGCGAGGCTCGCCGTGCCACAGAAGCAGGTGCTGCCGCCCACCGTCAGCGAGGCGCAGACCCGCAAGGACCTCATCGATCCGCAGCTGGAGCGCGCGGGGTTCGCGTTTGGTTCCAGCATCCTCGTGGAATACCCCGTCACGGGGATGCCACTGTCCGCAGAAAACCACACCGGCCAGGGGTACGTGGACTACGTTCTCGTGGGGCCGGACGGACGCAAGCTCGCCCTGGTGGAGGCGAAGAAATCCGCGCAGAGCATGAACGCCGGGGCGGAGCAGGCGCGGCTGTACGCCGATTGCCTCGAGCGCGAAACCGGGCTTCGCCCCGTCATTTTCCTCACCAACGGCTACCACATCCAGCTCGTCGACGATGCCGCGAGCCTCCCGGGCACGGGACGCGGCTACGGTGCCCGCGAGGTGGAGGGCTTCCCCACCGCCGATCAGCTGCGCACCATGATTGCCCGGCGCGCTGGCCGCTTGCCACTAGCCAGCGAGCCCGTCGACGCGAAGATCGCCGGACGCGATTACCAGCTGGAAATGATCAGGAACGTCACCGAGGCCTTCGACTCCGAGGGGCGCAGGCGGGCTCTGTTGGTGATGGCCACCGGAACGGGCAAGACGCGTGTGGCGATGGCGCTGGCCAAGCTGCTGCGTGGTGCCCAGTGGGTGGGCCGGGTGTTGTTCCTCGCCGACCGGAAGGCGCTTGTTGCCCAGGCGTGCGACGCGTTCAAGATCAGTTACCCCGAGTGCGCTCCGGTCAACCTGCTGGAAGACGCAGACGAGGTGGGCGAGGTGTACTTCTCCACTTACCAGACGATGATGGGCCTCATCAGCGACGACGGGACATCGGAGGCGAAGTTCCGCCCCTTCGACTTTGACCTCATCATCATCGATGAGGCCCACCGCTCCATCTACTACCGGTTCCGGCGCATCCTCGAGTACTTCGATTCCTACGTGGTGGGGCTCACCGCTACGCCGAAGGCAGATATCCACCACGACACATTCGCCCTGTTCCACATCGATGGCAGGGAGCCCACCGGCAACTACTCGCTGGAAGCGGCCATCAAGGACGGGTACCTCGTCCCGCCGGTCCCGTTCAGGCAAGACTCCCTCTTCCTGCGAGCCGGAGTGAGCTACGACGACCTCTCCCCTGAACAAAAGGTGGCCTGGGACAACCAGGATTGGGGTACCGACGAGGACGGAGACGCGCTGCCGCCGCCCGATGGCGTCTCCCCCACTGAGATCAACCGGATCCTCTACAACCGCGACACCATCCGTAAGGTGGTGGGAAACCTCATTGAATTTGGCCACAAGGTTGACGGTGACAGGTTGGGTAAGACGATCATCTTCGCTCGCACCCAGCACCACGCCGATCTCATACTCGAAGAGATCAACAAGCACTTTCCGGCCTTTGGTGGCGACGGCGCCGCAGTGATCACGCACTCCACACGGTATGCGGAATCGGCTATTAAACGATTCAAGAAGATCGACGGCGATCTCCGCATCGCGATCAGCGTGGACATGCTCGACACCGGCATCGACGTGCCCGAGGTGGTCAACCTCGTGTTTTTCAAACCCGTGTACTCCCCCACCAAGTTCTGGCAGATGGTAGGCCGCGGCACACGGCTTAGCCCGAACCTGTACGGCCCAGGGCGTGACAAGGAAAACTTCTACATCTTTGACTACTGCGGCAACGTGGAGATGTTCAGCGACAAGCCCGTTACCGACCCCGCCGGCACCCGCCAGGCGACGCTCTCGGAACGGTTGTTTGTGGCTCGCGCGCAGCTCATTAGGCTTCTCGACGAATCGGAAACCGGTTCTGCGCATTCTCAGTTGCGCGACGGCCTTGCCACTAAGCTCCACGAGCTGGTGTGCAGCGTCCCCGAGGGCCACGTGCTGGTGCGTCCGAGCGACAGGCCCGTCATCCACGCCTTTTACACGGATTCTGCGTGGGATCATCTTTCCGCCGACGACGTCACCCAACTTGCCGAGCACGTCGCCCACCTGCCGTTTACCGCCACAGTGAAGGAGAAACCCTCCGCCAAGCAGATCGACCTCCTCGTCCTGCAGCTCCAGCTCGCACTCCTTGAAGAAGATGCCTCCTTTGCGGGGAACAAGCAGAAGCTCTCCACCACCGCCGGCGACTTGCTCGCCGTGGATCTCGCCCCCGTGCAAAAGCACGCCGCTGTACTTGAACAGGTGGCGGACCCCGCGTGGTGGGACGGCATCACCCTCGAAGACCTCGACATCGCCCGCGTAGTCATCCGTGAGCTGGCGGAATTCATACCCAAGGGCGAACGCAACTTTGTGGACATCGATTTTGAAGACACCTTCGGTGAGCTCGAGCGAACCGAGCTCAGCCCCGTCCACGCTTCCACCTTCATCGGCGAATCCCGCGCCGAGGCTCGGCTCAAGGAATTCCTCGCCAGCCACGCCCAATCTACTGCCATGCAAAAACTACGCACCGCCAGGCCACTGACCGCCGAAGACATGAAAGCACTGGAAATGCTGCTCGCCGAAGCAGGCGAAGAAACCGTAGAGCAGGTGCGCAGGAGCATCCCCGGCAGCGACAACCTGGGGCTCTTCATCCGCCGCCTGGTGGGACTTGACGCCGAAGCAGTTCGCGCAGAATTCGCGGGCTTCCTCGATGGAACTAACCTCACCGCCAACCAAATCGGCTTCATGCGCGAACTCGTCAGCCACATCGTTGAACAGGGTAGCGTCCACATTGGGGACTTGAGCGCCCCACCACTGGACGCCTACTCCGTCCTCGATCTCTTCGAGCCCGCCCAGATCATCGAGATCCACACGCACATTGATCGGATAAACGCGACGGCGGAGGTGAGCTAGCTTTCTTAGAGTAGTCCAGGTTTGTAGGCCTTGTAAGGTACACCGGCTCACTCTGAGTCCTTGGTTTCTGCCCAAAACGGAACATACCGCAGAGAGCGAACCCCAACCTTAGAATCAAATTCCATAATCATTCCGGCTTCTTTGGCTTCCCTCAAGAGCCTGCTGGCCTTATATTTTTCAGATTCCGAGAGCTGGAAACGTCGCCTAACACTTTGGTTATTGGTATCCACATGCATCACGTAATTGAGGCAAGCGTGTTGGTACACAGCAGCAACTTTTTCCTCCACGTTCATGTGAGAGAGATCGCGGTGGCCGAACACAGTCACCCTCGTGTAACCGGAATCAGTCTCGGTTTTTGATGGTGGAAGGGCGTACTCTTCCAGAGCACTAGTGATTTTGTCCCATCCGCTTCCTTTCTCTTCAACGATACTGCCTCGCCTCAAGGCATCTGCTAACTTCGGATTTCGAGTCTTAGACGGAGTATCTATGAACCGCAACGGATCCACAAGTGGCTTCCCCGGATTCAGGAATTCCACTCGGTCACTAAAAATTTCCACCATCAGTGCTGTGGACCTCTCTAGAAGATCTTGATGCATGATGGCGTTTGCAAGTAATTCTCGGATTACGATTGTTGGCACTAATTGATGATTGGTTCTCAGACCGTTATCTTCGATAACCTCTCGAGCAGGCAAAGCATCGACAATATACCGAACTAGCAGTTCAAACTCGGGGACGTACCCACCCTGTTGGGTGCGCTCCCTGATCGTATTCAGTCGCCCAGTGTCTTCGTACACAATAATGCGACACGCTCTTCGCTTTAGGTCGGGGAAATGACTCAGATCGTTGGCATACACGAGTGCTCCCAGGTTTGTGATCGACCATTTCTTCTCTACGCTCTTTGTCACAAGCCGTGCTGCTTCAAGATGCTTTAGAATCCCATCTCGACCGTCTGGTAAGGAAATCTCGGTCTTCCTAAAATACTCCGGGTAATTTAGCAGACTCAAAACTTCATTTTCGTCCAAAAAACTCTTTGCCAGTTCTTCCTCAAAACTGTAAGAATCGAGAGCCCTGAATAATTGCTTCTCCAATTCAGGCTGGTCACTCAAGGCCTTCAACTGACTCTCTACACGCACGAAGCCTTGCTTTTTGAATTTCACAGGTAACCGAGATGCTGCAGGAACCCGTAGAAGCACTACTCGATGACCATCGACTATTTCTCGCTGAAACCTGAAATCTACTCCAGGTGAAATCATTCGCTTTAACCAAGGAATAAGGTCCTCATTCCCCTTCTTTTCCGTCCAAGGATCGAAGGACGTACCAACTAGGCTATGATCCGTATCCCGAATGCCCCAGACCATAAACGCAGTCGGCTCCCCTCGTAGAACTGCAGAGTTACTAAGCCCGGAAATATATTCGGCAAGCCGAACCGATTCAAACCAGTTTTCTTTAAACTCAATCCACTCTTTTTCAGCAGGGAGTTTTCGCAGTCGCCCTATTAGTTCTACAAATTCCTTCGGCTCAAGTTCTCAGTCATCAACCACCCATTTTTGCGCTTTCCACTATCACCGATCAATCCTAACCGAATTGTAAGGAAGCAAAGTTTATTCCCTCCGCTACTGCAACAAAACTTTACCCAGCTCAAAGCACAAATCCACACAAATACCGCCAAAAATCCACCACCTACTGCAACAAAACCAAAGCCATCCACGTGAAAAAACACACACCCCAAAATCCCCACCTACTGCAACAAAACTTTACCCAGCTCAAAGCACAAATCCACACAAATACAGCCAAAAATCCACCACCTACTGCAACAAAACCGGCACTGCGAAAAGATCACTTCCCACAGCTGAGCATCCATAGCAACGCGCTCTCTGGAAGCGCGTTTAAGTGCCATCATCACGGATATTCGTGAGGATTTCGCGGTGGCCGAGGGAGACGTCGACAAGCTACCAAGGGGCGTGCGGGATCTACGACCGGCTCACCGACCGCTTAGAGGAGATGACACCTCAGGAGCTCCTAGCCCCGGCGCGCCTCGGTGCCAACACGTGAGAAGGCGGCCATTATCGCGCGGGCGCTGCGCAGCTAGCGCTCGTGTTCCCAGCAGTAGAGGAGGCGCTGGACCAGCCGGTCGCGGACGTCTGGGTCAAGCGTTGATAGCGAACGGCTCATGGGGCGGCACACCACCACGAGCTCGGCGGCGAGCTTATCGGAGCCAAGGCCCGGGGGGACGAGCCCGGCACGCTCGGCCTGGGTGAGGAAACCGTTCATGAGCTCGATGAGCTCCTCGCGCTTGGCGGAAACACCGGCGGGGATGAGCGCCGGATCCTCGGGGGCGAGGACGGTGACAAGCGTGCCGATGCCGTCGTTGACCAGGCCCCAGACAAAGTCCACCCACTTTCCGCGGGGGTCCGCGTCGAATTCGCGGGAGAGTCGAAGGATGCGTTCGCGGAGGCCGTCGAGAAGATAGTAACCGCAGGCTACGTCGAGATCGCGGCGGGTGGGGAAGTTGCGGTAGAGGGTGGCGATGCCCACGCCCGCGCGGCACGCGATGTCATCGAGGGTGATTTCACCTGCGGGGACATGACGGAAGACGTCGCAGGCTGCGTCGATGATGGCCTGGCGCCGTCTCGCAGCGTCTGCTCGCATGAACTATCCTTTCTACTTGACAAGTCTGTGTGACGGGCGTAACTATAGTACAACCGTAAGTGATAGTGAAACCTCCGTTTAGAGGAGTAAGAATGGACGAAGCTGTAATTTCAGCACGTGATTTGCAGGTGGCCGACGACCGCCCGCCCATCACCATGGATGTCACCGAGGGCCTCACCCTCCTCATCCAGGGGCGAGAGTCCCATGCCACCGAGTTGAGTCTCATCCTCGGTGGCCGCGTCCGGCCCCGCGCGGGAAGCGTGGCGTTAGGCGGAGAAACCCTCGGGCCCAGGAAGCTGTTCAAGCGCGTGGCGCTCGCCGGCGCCCCGGAGATTGACACCCTGGAGCGCGCAACCAGCGCGAAGGAAACCATCAGGGAACAAATAGCGTGGGCGCAACCGTGGTACAAGCCGACACCTAAGGACCCGATGAGCCACGCGCTCGCCGAGCCGTGGCTTGAGCCACTGGCGCTCGACATCGACCCGAAAACCGCGATTGGCAACCTGCGGGTTATTGACCGGATCCGCGTGCGCGTGCTGTGCGCGCTTATTGCGAGACCCGACGCCGACCTGCTCATCGTGGACGACATCGACCAGCTCCGCGCCGTCGACCTGCGCGACGAGCTTTTAACAAACCTCAAGGCCGTGGCGGAGAAACTCCCCGTCATCGCCTCGTCGGTCAACCCCGACGCCTATCACATTGCAGATACCATCATCGACCTGAGGGAGCGATAAAAAATGGGTGCATTTCATCTTGGAACAAACGCCAGGCGCTTTGGGCACGGCGTCATCCCGCCACTCGCCTTCCTCGTGGTCTCCATCCTGCCGCTGCTGTTCGGTGGCCTATTCGTGTGGAGCTACGCCGACCCGCTAGGCAACCTGCACAAGGTGCCAGTGGCCATTGTCAACTCCGACGCGGGCGACAAGGGGCAAACCGTTGCCGACAAGCTCGTGGAATCCAACGAGATGGACTTCCACGTGGTGAGCCCCGAGGACGCCGAGAAGGGCATCGCCGACGGCACCTACTACCTGGGGATGGAAATCCCCAGCGACTTCACCGATTCAGTCACCAGCATCAAATCCGACAACCCGCACCAGGCGACCCTCGCCGTGACGCTCAACAACGCCAACGGGTTTATCACCAGCATGCTGGGGAACCAGGCGACCACGCTCATGGCCGACACCATCTCCACCACCGTCTCGCACGAGGTGGTGGACCAGCTGCTCGTGGGGTTCAACACCGTGGGCGAGGGGATGGACAAGGCCGTCGACGGCGCAGGTCAGCTCGCCGATGGCGCAGGTCAGCTCCACGACGGCGCCGACAAGGCGAAATCCGGCGCGGGGACGCTCAACGAGAAACTCGGCGAAGCAGCACACGGCGCAGCCCAGCTCGCCGGTGGCGCCGACGAACTCAATGCTGGCGCAGGCAAACTACACGACGGCGCCGCGCAGCTAGACAATGGTCTCGGCACCGCGCTCGACGGCGCCACGCAGCTATCCGGGGGACTCACCAAACTCCAAGGCGCCACCGCCCAGCTCGGCGACGGCGCAGGTAAAATCTCCGGCGGCGTGGACACCCTCACCGGGTTCGCCGCCGGGGTGGACGGCATCGTCGCCCAGCTTAACCAGGCAGCTGACCAGCTCGACGCCCTCCCCTACCCCGAGGCGCACGGCCTGGCAGCCCAGGTCCGCGCCACCCGCGACTCCATCACCACCAACGGCTCGCTCGGCCAGATCGCCGCACTGCGCGACGGCGCCCACCAGCTCGCCTACCAGCTCGGCGACCCCACCGCCGACTACCGCTTAGGCATTGACCAGGCCACCCAGGGTGCACGATCGCTTGTCGACGGGCTCACCAGGCTCAAAGACGGCTCCGGCACGCTGCTCGCCGGCACCACGACTCTCACCGACGGCACCCAGCGGCTCGTGGTGGGCACCCACCAGCTTGCCGACGGAACCTCCCAGCTCGCCGCCGGATCCGACCAGCTCGTCGTGGGACTGGGCGACCTGAGCGACGGCGCCGTCCGGCTCGACGACGGCGCGGGTAAGCTCGCGCTCTCCCTGTCTGAGGGCGCCGAAAAACTCCCCCGCTTTGACGACGACGCCACGCGCGACGACGCCGCTACGGCCGGCAGCCACCCCGTAGGGAAGAACCTCGTGGCCGACACGCTCACCACCTTTGGTGTGGGGCTCTCCCCCTTCTTCCTCTCACTGTCCCTGTGGCTCGGCTCCCTCATCCTGTACATGGTGCTCAAACCCATCAACAGGCGCGCCATCGACTCCGGCACCTCGCCTCTGCGCGCGGCAATGACGATCATGGTCCCCGGGCTCATCGTGGGCACCATCCAGGCCCTGCTCCTCGCACTCGTGCAGACTGAACTCATCGGCATCGAACCCGCCCACCCACTGCAATATGTAGGCGCACTGGTATTCATCGGCGCCGCCTTCAACATGGTGGTCCTATCCATCTACTCCTTCTTCGGCGCCACCGTGGGCAGAGTCATCGTCATGGCGCTCATGTCCCTGCAGCTGGTCTCCTCCAACGGCCTCTACCCGCCGGAGGTGCAACCAGGGTTTATCCAATGGGTCCACACCTGGGATCCGATGCGGTACTCCACCGACCTGCTCCGCCACGTCCTGGTAGGCAACTTCCCCGGCGACCCCCGGCCGGAGACGGCCATGTGGGTACTCCTCGGCCTCCTCGTCGGCGGCATCCTCATCACCGTGTTCTCCAACTACCGCGAGCGCGTCATGATGCGCAAGGACCTCCACCCCGAGCTCACACTCTAGACCCCGGTTGTATTTAAGGCCCTGGACCTGGTTTTTGCCGGGTCTGGGGCTTTTGGGGGTTTCTGGGGTTTTTTGGGGGTGCTAAAGCGCGGTAATCTTTCTTGAGCCTCTAATTTGTTACCGGTTTACAGTCCTCGGTTCTAACGATATCGGGGTTTCCAGAGGTGCAAGAAAACTACCGTTCTTAGAAGCGCCGATGCCATAGCGCGACATGGGGAGCACGAGTGCGCCGTTGCGCACTAACAAACACACTCGGGCTTATACGGGTTTCAGTTTATGCGCACGCCAACATGACCGGGA
>ERZ1031016.93-NODE-93-length-16763-cov-10.727197_pt1 | contig 16763 bp, 11 predicted proteins | sample MGYA00518593_ERZ1031016 | MGnify/ENA primary metagenome ERZ1031016 (study PRJEB33718, sample SAMN03159727) | human skin metagenome | collected 2014-05-20 | study: EMG produced TPA metagenomics assembly of the PRJNA266117 data set (Human skin bacterial metagenome... | reverse complement strand
TCGACGTTGCCGTAGGCCACCTTCGCGCCCTCCAGGTTGGCCTGGAAATCGTACAGGTCGGTGTGGCTAAATGCCTCTTCCTCGCCGGTGATCTTCGTCGTGGCGACCTCCTCCAGCAGGCTGATGGCGCCGTTGGAGATGTCGTCGATGTTGATGGAGAACTCGTCGGAGTAGACGAGGTCGTACAGCTTCTGCGTGTCGGCGACGAGCTGGTCAGCCGTCTTCTTGCGCTCCTCGGCGGTAAGCGGCGTGTCCCACAAGTCCTTCTCGGCCTTGTGCCAGCCGGTCCAGTCGCGGCCCTCGGTGTCGTCGGCCTTCTGGTAGTCGGCCTCGCGCTCGTCGAGGGCGGGGTCGATATCGCCGAACGCCTCGGCGGTGGGTTCGATGCGTTCGTAGAACATGCGCGACGGCGCGTACAGGGCCTTGGCCTTCTCGGTATCCCCGGCAGCGTATGCCGCCGCGAATTCCTTCGTGGCCTCGAGCAGCTGGCCGGTCTGATCCTTGACGTAGGCGGTGTAGTTCGTCACAGCATCGTCGATGGCCTGCTGCTCATCGGCGCTGACATCGACGGCCTCGCCCTGGGTAACTGTGAACGGCTTATCGCCGACGAGCGACCCGACCATGTTCTTCTTGCACGCGGTGACGTACTCGCCGGGCTCAAGCAGGACGGTGTAATCGGTCGTCGTGCCGGGGCCGAGGTTTTCGCGCTCGCCCACAATCCGCAGCTTGTCGGGGGCGAGGATCTCGAACTCGTTGCGCACGGTGCCCTTGTTGGTGAGCCTGAAGTTCACGCGACCGGACGGCACCTCGGAGGTGGACACCTCGCACGTGTCGTCGGTGATGGTGACCTCAATCGGGGCGTTACCGTCTGCGGCGGTGTCCCCGCCACTAGGTGCGTTGGCTACACAGCCGGTGAGGGTGAGGGGCAGCACGAGTAAGGAAAGGAATCGGATGTTTTTCATGAGACTTTCGGGTGAGTATGACGGATAAATAGTGGAAGCACGATGATGAGGTACAAAGCCCACCCGAAGAACTGGAGGTATGTGGGGGCGAGATTGACGTTAAACATGGCTTCCAGGAGGACGAACCACCAGCTTGTGGCGTCCAGGAAGGGGATGTGGCCATCGAAGTAACTGGAGATGTCATAAATGGTCACGCCCCACCCCGGCAGCACTCCCGCTTCCTGGAGGTCGCCGATGCCGTAGGAGACGATGCCCGCAGCAACGACAATGAGGAGTAAGCCTGTGGCGAAGAAGAACGTGGAGAGGTTGATCTTGGCGGTGCCGCGGTACACGAGCCAGCCGATGATGATGGCTACGATGAGTCCCGTGATCACGCCGGCGGTGGGCTGCCAGAACCCGCCTTGCGACGTGGCCTTGACTGTTGCCCACACGAAGATGGCCGTTTCCACGCCCTCTCGTCCGACGCTAATGATTGCGATCCAAACCAGTGACCAGCCGCTGCCTGACTTTAATGCGTCGAGCGCTTGCTCCCGCAGGTTGGAGGTCATCTTCCGGGCGTGCGTGGCCATCCAGAAGATCATCCACGTGAGCATGCCCATCGCCACGATGGATAGCGTTCCACCGAGCACTTCCTGTGCCTGGAAGGTGAGGGTGTAGGGTCCCCATGTCATGATGGCGCCCGCAGTCAGCGGAACGACCGCCGCGAGTATGACCCCCAGCCAGAGGCGGGGGAGAACGTCGCGACGATTCGTTTTCACCAGGGTTGCCACGAGGATGCCGACAACGAGTGAGGCTTCTACGCCCTCTCGCAGGGCAATAAGAAAGTTGGCGAGGAACAACGGTGTGTCTTTCCGGTTCGGTAATCAAAAGCTGCCTGAGCGCCATGACCGCCCAGGCAAAGGTAAGGCTACCCTAAGGCACGTTTTAGAACAAGACCACCCTCCCCTAAAAGGTGTGAGCTGCTACCTACCGAGGCAGTGGCGCGTCCAGATCAATGTGCCGACCGAAGAGCCACGCGCGATCCGTCAGCATCCGCGCGGTCACCATCCCGATCCCGATCGCCAGCACGGTCAGCGCCGCCGTCGCCGCCGCGGTCACCCCCATCTGCATATCGCCCAGGTTGAGGGCATAAATCGAGGCGAACATCGAGGGTCCCGGGATCATAATCACCGCTGCCGGCACCGTCGTCGTGGTGCGCGGAATGTGCGCCTTTTTCGACGCCACCCAGCCAATCAGCCCGATCGCCAGCCCGCCGACAAACGCCCCCGCATACATCGTCGCGCCTGCATACACGAGCCCCAACCGGATCAGGTTGCCCACCGTCCCGGTCACCGCCGCGATGCCCACCATGCGTCGCGACGAATTGAACAGGAAAGCAAACCCCGCCACGCCGACGAAGCTCGCCACCGCTGCCCGGATGAAAAAGTTCGGGTCAGCCACCTGCGGCACGTGCGCCGGCGGCTCCATCCCCGTCATCCAACTGACCAGCGCTACCGACAGCGTCGCCGTTGCGATAAGCGTCACCGCATACGCGAGCCGGGAAATCCCCGCCGCGAAGTCGAACCGCGACAGGTCAATAATCGCCGAGAACAGCGGGAACCCCGGCACAACGAACAGGACAGACGCCACAAACCCCGGTGCCGCCGCCTGCGTCAGCCCGAAAAGCTCAATGATCACCCAATACATAAGGCACGCGGTAACGGCCCCCGCCGCCACCGACGCCAGCTGCCGGGCGTGCTTCTTCGCCAACATTCCGCGCACGAACTGCCCGCTCGCAGCGGCGACGGTGACCATCAGGGCGTCGACAAGCGTGAAATGGTTGAGCACCGCAAAGCTCGCGCACGCGAGCCCCGCAGCCACCACGAGGACCGGCAGCGACCACCGTTTGACCACCATCTTTTCGATCTCGTCGAGCTGCTCATTCAACCACTCCGCCGTGATCTGCTGCCGAATCCCGTGCGTCAGGTTCTCCAACGCCTCAATCCGCGACGCATCCACCCCCGGACTGTCCTGCGTGGCCACAATCGTGCGGAAATCATCCCCCTTGTGGAACGTACACGTAATCGTCGTCACCGCGATCGACGCGTCCAGCCTATCGAATCCCAGCGCTCGCGCCACCCGTTTCATCGCACGAATCACCCGGTAGCCGCCAGTCCCCGCGCCCATGAGCAGCATTCCGAGCCGCAGGACCGCATCGGCCTCCACGCCCATTCTGTGCTGCGCGCTCTCCACAAAAATCACTCCTTTTCCAATTGGCTAGTTCTACCCCTCATCCCCGCTCCTGGCCAACTTTTCGCTTGTCGACGCTTCCTACCAGGCATGTTCGAAAAGGTACTCTTGCAGGTGGCTGGGGTGTGCCATGATGTTTTGTGTGAAAAAGAAAATGATAGCCCTTGCCGTTGCTGCGGTCACCGCCACAGCGCCCGCATACGCAGAAACCCCACCTCAGAACACAAGCTCATTCTATGAAGAGGACGGCGAGACGCTCACCCCTGGAGCGGTCGCGGTCGTCTCCGTCGTCTCCACGATCGGTGTGCTCGGCCTCATCGCCGCTGGCGGGGCCTGGGCCGTGTCACAGGGCTTGCTTCCGAATCCGTTTGCGCCTGCCCCACCGGCACGGCCCATGTATAACGATCTCTGCTCTGAACAGGAGGTTCTACAGCCCGCCCTTGGTGCTGATGGATCGCAGCTTGTCTGCGTTTTCGCCGGTCGTGATTTCCGCTGGGTTTACGGCCCCCGTCCGCTGGGCATTGGTACCGCTTATGAAGGCGGCTATTGCACCGTCAACGGCGGCCAGGATGACCAGGGGCGGATGATGATGTGCCTGGACAACGAGTGGATCTACGGGCCCTAGGCCTCCTCGACCCGCACGGTCATACCGATCTGCGTCCACTCCCATGGTGCAAGGGACACGCCCCTGGTGACATCCTCGCCGAGGAGAGCAGGTTCAACGCAGACAAAATTTTTCCAATCATCGTCAGGCATATCGCCTGGCACGGCGGCACCCGGATTCCAGATGACCGTGTGATCGTGGTCGTGGCCGGTGACGGTGATGCGCCGGGCGCCGTCGACGATGGTAATAGGCGAGGTGGTCGTCGTGCGTTCGTCGACGACACCACCATCGAATGTGAGGCCGTCAATTTTCACCGCAGTGACGTCCTCCACACGGAAATATGGGTGGAAGGCCAGCTGGACATCGCGACGGCGCGAAGCTGCATTCCTGCACTTCAAGATTATCGCAAAGCCCTTGGGCGTGGTCTGAATGCCGAGCCTCAGATCCCACTCGTCGTGCCGAATCCGGCAATCGAATCCTCCCGGCACCTCCTGGCACTCCCACGCTTTCCGACGCGCCCACCCATGCGCAGGATCCTGGCCTGTCAGATCATTGAACCACGGCGCGATGATCGGCACCCCGCCGCGAATCGAGCCCCCCTCAGAAAAATCGGCCTCGGGGGAGAGATAGAGGAGCTCCCCGAGATGCGAATCCGCAGAGAGCAGGTGCGCACGACCGTCAGCTATGGCCAGCGTTGTGCGAGCATCTTCGGAGTACGTAAGGCGGGCAGGAGTTGCGCTATCAGAAGTGGTCATAAGTACAACGGTAGTCGTAGTACTTGAAGATGGTTGCGGCACTGTGCTGGGAATCAAATCTCCTTATCCCTGATAGACTTGGCAGTGTGTCTGGGTTCGGGTCGTGGATGCTGGGAATCAAATCTCCTTATCCCTGATAGACTTGTCCGGGAAACGCTACCGCGTGCAGTATCGCTGGGAATCAAATCTCCTTATCCCTGATAGACTTGGCATATTCCCCGGTGTATGAATGCCTACGCTGGGAATCAAATCTCCTTATCCCTGATAGACTTGGGAGCCACAAGGTGCAGAGGGGAGTCGGGCTGGGAATCAAATCTCCTTATCCCTGATAGACTTGCGCAGCTGCCCCTCCACCGGCGGAGTGGGCTGGGAATCAAATCTCCTTATCCCTGATAGACTTGACCGGCATCAGTGGACATTTTCTTTAGGGCTGGGAATCAAATTTCCTTATCCCTGATAGACTTGCCAGCGGCTACCGGCAGCTTATTTACAAGCTGGGAATCAAATCTCCTTATCCCTGATAGACTTGCCAGCGGCTACCGGCAGCTTATTTACAAGCTGGGAATCAAATCTCCTTATCCCTGATAGACTTGGGCAGTGGGTGGATGAGGCGACGCAACGGCTGGGAATCAAATCTCCTTATCCCTGATAGACTTGTTCACCGACCGCTCCGCCCACTTCCGAAGCTGGGAATCAAATCTCCTTATCCCTGATAGACTTGCCAGTGGGTGATCCTCGCGAAAGAATACGCTGGGAATCAAATCTCCTTATCCCTGATAGACTTGCGTGGCCGTTGCAGCAGTAGGCGACGAGGCTGGGAATCAAATCTCCTTATCCCTGATAGACTTGGCGGCATCCACGGTCGCATGGTCGAGTTGCTGGGAATCAAATCTCCTTATCCCTGATAGACTTGGGTAAGGCGTTTGGTGTGGATCAGGTTGGCTGGGAATCAAATCTCCTTATCCCTGATAGACTTGTGGAACGAAAGTCTAAAGGCGTTCCTTAGCTGGGAATCAAATCTCCTTATCCCTGATAGACTTGGTCGGTAAGGCCGCACTCTGGTGCTGCTGCTGGGAATCAAATCTCCTTATCCCTGATAGACTTGAGACGTACCAAGCGTACGCACACGGTTGGCTGGGAATCAAATCTCCTTATCCCTGATAGACTTGTCAAAAACATTCTCGAACGCGCCTACAAGCTGGGAATCAAATCTCCTTATCCCTGATAGACTTGTTTCTCCGCTGCGACCATCACCTCGGAGGCTGGGAATCAAATCTCCTTATCCCTGATAGACTTGCTTCGTTTATTGACGTGGTTGTTGTAGAGCTGGGAATCAAATCTCCTTATCCCTGATAGACTTGTCATGGTCACACGCGTGAGGTGACCTCCGCTGGGAATCAAATCTCCTTATCCCTGATAGACTTGGCGTTTATCGCCTACCGAACCGCAGCAAGCTGGGAATCAAATCTCCTTATCCCTGATAGACTTGTGAAGCTCAGTTCGCGGTCGGGCCATTGGCTGGGAATCAAATCTCCTTATCCCTGATAGACTTGGTGAACCACCCCGGCAGTCAGCGAGCCAGCTGGGAATCAAATCTCCTTATCCCTGATAGACTTGGCTTGGCGTTGCGGAGCGTATCCGCACAGCTGGGAATCAAATCTCCTTATCCCTGATAGACTTGAGGCAAGCAGTGGGTAACGATGGATCTAGCTGGGAATCAAATCTCCTTATCCCTGATAGACTTGGAATGGCCCAGGTAAAAAACGACCTTCAGCTGGGAATCAAATCTCCTTATCCCTGATAGACTTGGTTCCTCGGCTGTTATGTAGCGGTTAATGCTGGGAATCAAATCTCCTTATCCCTGATAGACTTGACCACGGGGCTAGGGTCGAAACAGTCGCGCTGGGAATCAAATCTCCTTATCCCTGATAGACTTGGTTTGAACAGGCTGTACGTGATGGCACCGCTGGGAATCAAATCTCCTTATCCCTGATAGACTTGGCAACACGACTGGATCGCCAAAATCACAGCTGGGAATCAAATCTCCTTATCCCTGATAGACTTGAGAAGGGGAATGCCTACGAACAGTTGCAGCTGGGAATCAAATCTCCTTATCCCTGATAGACTTGTCCTCGCGCAGCTCTTCAATCTCGGTCAGCTGGGAATCAAATCTCCTTATCCCTGATAGACTTGCCGTCGCTGCCCAGCCCTCGACGAATGCGCTGGGAATCAAATCTCCTTATCCCTGATAGACTTGTACTCGTCTTCGCTGACGTCACGCGAGAGCTGGGAATCAAATCTCCTTATCCCTGATAGACTTGCCTACTGATCCGCGATACAACCGCATCAGCTGGGAATCAAATCTCCTTATCCCTGATAGACTTGACCCGATCTGTCTTTAGTGGCGCATCCTGCTGGGAATCAAATCTCCTTATCCCTGATAGACTTGGGGGAACTAAAGAACAAATCGAAGAAATGCTGGGAATCAAATCTCCTTATCCCTGATAGACTTGCAGGGCGAGATCGGCGGAGAATGATCGGGCTGGGAATCAAATCTCCTTATCCCTGATAGACTTGCGGGGTGGCCACGACCCAACGGGCATCCGCTGGGAATCAAATCTCCTTATCCCTGATAGACTTGCTGCAGGCCTTGGGGTCCACGCGGCCCAGCTGGGAATCAAATCTCCTTATCCCTGATAGACTTGGTACTGGGTTTCCTCGTCGAGGAGTACAGCTGGGAATCAAATCTCCTTATCCCTGATAGACTTGTCGGGGAAATGGTAGGCAACGTCGACCTGCTGGGAATCAAATCTCCTTATCCCTGATAGACTTGATGCGATCCATCTCAGCAGCGCTGGCACGCTGGGAATCAAATCTCCTTATCCCTGATAGACTTGCGGCCGATTCACGTGGCAAGTAAAAGGCGCTGGGAATCAAATCTCCTTATCCCTGATAGACTTGTTGTCCCGTGGGGACACCGCAGGTGTCGGCTGGGAATCAAATCTCCTTATCCCTGATAGACTTGAGATAAAAACAACCCCCACATGCCAAAAGCTGGGAATCAAATCTCCTTATCCCTGATAGACTTGAAAGTACACAACGGAAGCACCCCCATCCGCTGGGAATCAAATCTCCTTATCCCTGATAGACTTGGTCAGTCGCGAAAAGCGCCTGGTTCAAGTCTATTTTGGGTTGAAATCCTGTTAGAAAATTTCTAGCTGGGACGGGGCAGAGGGCATCTCTTTCGGAGCTCCGCTAGAAAAACGGTATGCGCCACTCCAGGCCTTATCGGTGACCGCCAAGATCTCCACGGCACCCCCACAAGGAAGAATTAATTTGATTTCCTTGATTGTTTTGCTGAGACGTGCCGCTAGTGGCAAATATTGTACGTAGACACTAAATTGCTCCCGCGAGAAGCCAAGATCCAGGAGTTGGTTGCGAAAAAGTGTGGCAGCTGTCCGTTGACTCTTTGTCTTCACAGGTAAATCGAACATGACGATACACCACATGGATGAGTCATCCTTGAAATTCTTTATCATCGTCGATCCTCATCTGCCATTTTGGAACCGGGAGAAAATGAGTTTCGCCTTCGACATAGAGCCCCACATCGTGCGCGAAATCCTCCTGCACACTAGAAATTGAATGGCCAGTGCTGTCGAAAACTGAATTGAACGCAGAAAAAATCCCTTGTTTGCAGGTCTTATTGTCCAAATCAAAGGTGTCGAGACTTGCAAGAAGAAAGTAATCTACCGCTGGTCTGAAAGGCTCAATGAGGTCATCTGCCAGCGCGAACGGGTTACACCGATTTTTGTGATGAAATCCTAAGGTGCCGATTAAGCCTGCTAAGGATAGTGCTCGTATGCCTTGACCGCGCAGAAGCGTATAGGCATAGTCCAACACACCGTTGAATCCTTGTTCGCCGGCCCCGGGTAGACGGCGGAAATCATCCGCAATATTAAGGGATGACCAGTATATTCGGGCGGCCTGTCCTTCGATATTTTGGGGATCCCCAGATTTTATAGAGCGAGCGAGGGTGACGAGTCTGGTGGAGGCCGAAGCGAACCCCAGGAGAGAAAGAGTGTGAGCTTGGCCTAAGACTTTACTCTTAACAATTCGCGCCCATGCATTTTTACGCCTTGGCTCTGAGAGGTTGGCTTGGGCGATTTGTCGGGCAGCAATACGAGAATGATCATGCCAAGGCTGTGCTGCTGCGATTGGAATATTCTTCCAATCGACAACAGTCACAGAGGTATCTAACTGGCTTAGTTTACCGAGAAGCGCTCCGCTTACACTGACGTGCGTTCCTATCAGGATCACGGCAACTTGAACTAGTGGAACCATCCGTTCCTTTTCTTTCGAAACAAAAAGAAGGTTACCTCTGCGGTAATGAAGTGATCCTTCTGCTTGAGAGAAGTCAAGCGTGCGCCACCCGGCAGACATTTTACTTAACTTCCCAAGTTATCGGTAAGTGGGACGCACTTTGGGTTCGAGGCCAACCAAGTTGGGTTCTACGAATAACCCGGACTTCACCCTTGCCAAAAACGACATTGGACGAGACCCTCCACCCAGGACTATCCAGAAGCTTTCTGATGTCGGAGTGGCTTTCCTCTGAAAGCCCTTCCTTGGAAAGCAAGCGAGGTCGAAGCCGTAGTTTTTGTGGTGACGGAAAGCCGTCTACAGTCCAGTGCCTAATAGGACCGTACTCGTCGAGTAACGTTTTGAGCTGACCGGTGGCTAAAGCTTCGATATTCGGGATATAGAGTTCGTCATCTGTGACAAGCCACCCGAGATACTGAGCTTCACCGGCTTGGATTGCTCTTACAACTGCAGGATCACCGTAGCGCATACTCACCGACTGCGGTTTGATCTTGGCCTTAAACAGATCCTCATGCTGGTGCTTCAGAAGATCAACGGTGTAAACTCTGAGAATCCCGAAAGACTCCTTTTTGCCTTTAGCGTATTTGTACACCCGTGCATGGTGGATCGCATTTCCGAGTTCTACAGCACCTTGTGGCACAAGCATCATTGCTGCATCCTTCGGGAAGAAAGCTACATCATCGTCGGAGCTTAAGATCTGACCATGAATTCGTATCTCTCGTTCAGAATTTTCCTTTAACCCGTCCTTGGCATCAAAATCAGGGTGGCGCGTAAGTGCTACCCACTGCGCTTCTGTCGCCGATCGCTTGACCATTTGAGATGATATTTCACTGCTAAGGGGAAGTTTTATAAGCGCTTGCCCCGTGTCCTCATGAACTCGACCATTGCCAAAGCGCAGACGGAGATTCTTAGTGACAGGGATTTCATCCTGGTCTAAAGCTTGTTGTAAAAGTCGGACAAGTACTTTCATATTGTTGGACCAGTTGTTGAATTGCTTTATATGAGACGCATCTACTCCCTTAAAGTCTCGCCAGGTCTCTTCAGACTCTGTCGCTCGTTGCGCATCTTTCAGGTTCCTTCGTATGGTTAGGGTTTCAGCTACGAAAGAGCTCATGAGTGCAACCACTAGTGCGTCTACAGCATGGTGGCGTCTATCCAATCGGCTCTTCCCTGGTCCGTTGATGTATTCGATTCGCCTTTCGATCCCCGAAGCTTTACGAGCCTCCGAGGTAATGCTTCCTCTGAATACTCGAACCTTTGTCTTTTTGTCGCTGTTCTTGTCGTTGAAGTACTGAGCGATACGTGCGCGAAGCTCGTTTGCCATCCATGCAACCGACTCGATAGAACGTGCATCAATCTCTTCGTCTGCGTCAGTTCTCTTCAATCGATCCTGAACATGCTTGGTGAACTTTTTAAAGCTCTTCTTGTTCATATCAGGATCACATTGCCAAAAGTCAGTTCGCTCGACTGCAGCCTTAACTGTGATTTGTGGGTTTGGGTTATTCTTTGCCCACGTTGCAAAAGGCAAATTATTCTTGGAACGGTTACAAGAAGGACAAACCGCAACTAGGTTCTCGCGTTTGTTTGTCGATCCAATACCGGCACGGGGGACAATGTGGTCCATCTCCAAGGTCTTAAAATCAATGGGGGCTCCACAGTACAAGCACTGGCAGTTCTGTCTCTGAAGCACCTGAAACCGGCGGACTGCCGAGTCCCTAATAGCGCCATCCAAGCCGAGTTTCTCAGCCATCTCGATGCGGGTTGCTTGGTTTTTCTCCGCGCGTTTCTTATTTTCCTTGTCGATCTCCTTCGTCACTTTAACGCTAACGAAACCCTTGCGAACATGCTCGATATTCACGCTTTGGGGTTGACCCCATTTCTTCTCGGCAGCGTGAAGGAAGCGGTTTACGATTTTGAGTACCCTATCAACGGCAGGATTACCTACTGGTTCCCCGATAGCTGGCTTTGGTGGCACCCAGTCACTAGGTACGGTGAAGCATTTGGATCGTGCTGCTGGAAGGGTTTCGCCTTTAGATAGGATCTCGTCCGTGAGCTTTTCCAAGGTGGCTTCACTGTAAGCAGCACGACCGAACGGGAGGTGGAGCGTATCAAGCTTAGCTATTTCATCATCGGAAAGGCCACTGATAAATTCAGAAACAACGTTTCCGACTCTTGAATTTACGTCGGGAGTGCCACTATTCGAGAGTGCCTGAATAAGCTCATCTTTCTCTTCTCTGGTTGCTTCTTTCCAGAAAGCCTTAAGTGGTTTGATAGTGGTCGAAGAAAGAATCGCCTCAGTCTCGTGAATTGGTGGTTGATTTCTTGAAACTTCACCATCTTCTGTGACTACCGCAGTTCCGCGAAGCTTGTTGCGGGGGATACCCAGCAAGTTTGCGAGATCATTCCATGTAGGTCGCTTTGCGGCTTTGGCTTGGATTAAGAACGAGAAGGATTTCTGGAGCTCATCTGGAGTCAATGGACGATAATCGGATTCGTGGATCCGAAGGTTACTCAGAACCGTAACAATACGATACCGCTGGAATGCATCAGTAGCCTTGAGTGCCCGTTTGTGAGATGGTGCTAATGGGTCTGAACCGATTCTTTCGTAGAATGACCCTTTAGGAGTCCGCTGGTGAAAGACATGGTCGATGATTTGCTTAGTGAGAGTTTCAGGGAGGCCTTGAACCTGTGAAATCTTCCAAATCTCGTTAGCAAGATCGCTCTGGAAAAGACGTGCAGTGAGAATTTTGTTGTTTTCTCCCTTTACCTTAATCTTTCCAAGTTCGATTGCGCAGATTGCTTGCCCCACCGTGACATCAGCATTCAGCGGTTTACCTGTAGCATTCTGGATGTTTTTCTTAATTTCAAGAAAAGCGGGAGAATCAGGGGTCACTGTATAAAGCGATTTGACGGAGACATAAGGATTTCTCCAGCCACGGTGCCCAGCAATATGCCGGATAGCGACCGAAAGTTTCTCGCCAAGGACGCTTGGGTCTTTTTCCATTTCTGTCGCTAACGATGCTCTGACGCGCCACGGGTAGTAGGGGTCATCGTAGTCTTCAAAAGGCCTAGTCAACCAGTTTTGTTGCTTGAGGAAGGATTCAAGGGTTTTCATCCTCTTGGACCGTCTCCGATAAAGGCGTCGTGTGCGGCGCGCCAGTCCAGAAGTCGCTAGCCTCGTGGTTGATGACTTTTGTTTGTCGGGATCCAGACCGGAATCGTGAATATGCGAAAGTGCACTCAAAATACGAACAGGGCGACCTGACTCATCGACTTCCAGAGCGCAGCAGCCGACGGAATAAAGTCCGACATCGAAACCGACAACGTAGTTGACATTATTCATGGTTTGTCTCCTTGAGTAAAAGAAAAGCCCGGTTGCGCAGTGCAACCGGGCTGGAGCATTCAACGACACAAGCTAGGTGTCGCTTACTGAGAATCAAATCTCTTAGATTATTCTAACCGCGGTTGAGTTGTAACTCAATTGTAGCTGGTTAGCTGACCTTAAGGAGTGCCTTTCATAGTGTCAAAAGAACTGATTTTTCGCTCCTGTCCCCTACGGCCGAAAATCCTCCAACCTCTCTCCCACGCCGGCGAGCTGCGCCATGGCGGCGAGGACGCGGGGGACGGCGTCGCCATCGCCGTAGGGGTTGACGGCATTGGCCATGGCGGCGTAGGCGGTTTCATCGGTGAGCAGCGTCGTCGCCTCGTTGACGATGTCGTCTTCGTTGGTGCCGACGAGCTTGACGGTGCCGTAGCTGACGGCCTCGGGGCGCTCCGTCGTGTCGCGCATGACGAGGACGGGCTTGCCTAGTGCGGGTGCCTCCTCCTGCACGCCGCCGGAGTCGGTGACGACGAGTTTGGCGCGGTTCATGAGGGCGCAGAACGCGTTGTAGGGCAGTGGTGTGGTGACGAGGACGTTGGGGTCGGCGTCGATAAGCGGGATGATGACCTCGCGTACGCGGGGGTTGGGGTGCAGTGGGCAGACGAACTCGGTGTCGGGGAAGGCCGTGGCGAGCCGGTGTACGGCGGCACCGATGGCCTTCATGGCGTGGAGGTTTTCGCGCCGGTGGGTGGTGACGAGGACAATATCGTTGTCGGTTGCGGTGACCTCCTGCAGCGCGGGGTCGGCGTAGGTGGTTTCCAGGGAGACAGTGTGAAGGAGTGCGTCGATGACGGTGTTGCCGGTGATAGCGATATCCGCAGCGGGGAAGTCCTCGTCGAGGAGGTTTTGTCGTGATTCAGGTGTCGGTGCGAGGTGCAGCGAGGCGATTTGGCTGATCATGCATCGGTAGCCTTCTTCCGGGAAGGGGGAGGCGATGTTGCCGGTGCGGAGTCCCGCTTCGAGGTGGACGACTTTAACTCCGCAGTGGAAGCCGACGATCGCGCCGGCCATGGCGGTGGAGGTGTCACCTTGGACGAGCACCATGTCGGGTTGTTCTTTTTCAAATACCTCGTCGAGGCCGGTCATCATGCGGGCAACCATGTGGTTGAGGGTTTGTCCGGGTTTCATGATTCCTAGGTCGTAGGAGGGTTTGATGTCAAAGAGTTTATTAACCTGGTCGAGGAGGTCGCGTTGCTGGCCGGTGGAGACAGCGACGGAAGTGAACCGATCGTCGCTTTCGAGGTCGGCGATGACCGGCGCGGTATTGATCAGTTCGGGGCGAGTTCCGTAGACGGTTATAACCTTCGGTGTGGTCACAACGAACCTTGCTGAAAATTGTATTAGAGCCACCCCAAAGGCTGCTACGTATACCCTATTTATGCACCTGCGACGGCGTTTAGAATATCTGCTATTACCCTCTGGGCTTCTTCGGTGCGCTGTTTTCGAACCCATTCTGCCCCGGCAGGGGAAGCAGCGAGGATTGTGGGTTGGGATGCGAGTGTGTTCCACAGTTCTGCTAATTTCTGCGGGTTTCGTGTGGGTACGACGTGTCCGCCGGCGATCCGTTCGATGATGTAGCTGGCTTCGCCTTCCACGGCTGCGGTGATGGGCATCTGCATTTCCATGAGCTCATAGGTCTTGCTTGGGACGGCGCGGTTGAGGGGCTCCGAATCGACGAGGTGGACGAGTGCGACGTCGGCCCATTCGTAGTGTTTGGTGAGGTCTTCGGGTTTTGTCTTGTTGTAAAATTCGACGGGCAGTCCGTGTGCTTCTTTCTTCAGCTGGTCGCGCGCGGCTCCGCTGCCAACGAGTCGCAGGGCCACACCGGTGGTGTGTGTAAGCGCTTCAATCGCGTTGGATAACATCTGGGCACGCCCCAACGTCCCTGCATACAGTAGATGTAGCGTCCCCGGCTCCCGGTCCGCGCGAGGTGTGTACGTGTAGGTGTTAGCCCGCGGAAAACGTTTCTTACAGTCACCATTTCTGGCTTGTCGACGCCCTTTCGGTGTAGGTCGTGCACCAAGGTTTCGGCCGTCACAATGATTCCTGCTGCCTGCTTCAACACGGCTACCATAAGGTTCTTCAGCGTCACCGAGGCGATGCGTGTGGGTAAGCCACGCAGGATCTGTTCCCTCAACGAGGGTGTTGCAGCAACCGACTCGTTCCAGTGGTCGGTGTAGTTGAGCAGGTCGGGCCAGGCAGACCGCAGGTCAATAATGTACGGTACGCGGCGCGCTCGCGCCAGCGCCCACGTGGACAGTGCCGTGGGGATAGCCGGTACGGTGCCGATGATGATGTCCGGTTTTTCCGGCCCCCGAATCCCCGTCCGCACCGCGTCGATACCAGATGCCAACTGTATGAGTGCCCGCCTGGTTAGCCCGCTTACCGGCTTGAACGGGTGCGTATAAAACAGTTCTTCATCCCCCACGGCTCGATCACCGGCAGTCGGGTGCGGACACACGACATCCACGGTGTGGTCGGCTTCGGTCAGGGTGCGCGAAAGCCACGCCCAGCGGTGCTGAGGGATCCCATTATCTGGGTATCAATACTGGGAGACGACCAGGATGCGCATCAGGGGAGTAGAACTCCTTTGCTGGAGGAATAAATATAAGTGGGCAGAAAGAAAGCACCCTCGCGTGAAAGCGCGGAGGGTGCTTGGGTAAGCTGCCGCTAGCGACAGCTGAGACGCTTATTCAGCGATATCCTTAGAACTTGATGAGGCCCTCGTGGAGACCGTAGTTCACAGCGGCAATGATGGTGCCGATGACGGTGCCGATGGCGCCGAGGATGCCGGAAGCGTAGAAGAGCTTAGCCCAGCCGGGGAGGTTCGGATCCTGGTGGTCACCGAAGATGTTGTTGCCGTTGGTGGCAACTTCCTTGTCCAGGCCGTCGCCAATGTTGGAGGAGAGCATGCTCTTGCTGTTGGTGGGGTTCTTGAGCTCCTTGCCCTTGTTCAGACCGAAATCTTCACCCTTGGTGGTGTCGATGGTCTTAGCGGGGTCGATGTTGAACTCGCCCTTGGCGGGCTGCGAAGAGCCTGCTGCGGGCTGTGCGGGCTCCTCTGCGTTTGCGACGCCGGAGAAAGCGATTGCGAGAGCGGTTGCGCCGGCGACGGCTGCATTACGAATACGCATTTTAAATATTTTCCTTTCAGCCTTGTGTGTTACCAGCGGTTATTAGATGATGCCGTTGAACTTGAGGTAGTTGTAAGCCGGCGCGATGAGGTTCGTCAGGATCGTGAGAACGATACCTGCAATGGTGAAGCCCTTCCACGCGGTGAACCACTTCGGCAGATCCTTGTCGTCGAGGCGGCTGGAGCCGAGGGCGTCCTGGCCCGTCACAGCGACATCGCCCTGGTACTCGGGGGAAAGCTTGGAGGACAGAGAAGCGTTGCCCTCAGTCTTTCCACTCTCGTCTGTGGTGCCCTCGGAGGAACCCTTGGACTCCTCGGCCTTCTTATCCTTGTCACCAGCGGTAGGAGTGGTGTTCTCGGAAGCTGCGGTGGTCTCACCCTTGGGGTTCTCGGCTGCGAAAGCCGTGACACCGCTGAGGGAGACAGCAAGAGCGGTAACGCCTGCAACTGCTGCGTTGCGGATAGAACGCATTATGTTCTCCTTAAAAAATGTAGAAACTTCATTGCTCAAGCTAAAAAGCTTGGAACTTCACTGCAAGCATAGTCCCCCTGAGGGGTCTATTCAAGTGAAGTCTAGCGGTTTTTAATTGTCTTGGCGTACAACCGTAAGGGTTTTGTCCACCTTTGACAAGCTGCCCGTCAGTCCGCGAGGGAATATTCGGCAGTTTGTATAATGTATTCTGCCACCGGACTTATAGGATGCAACAGGTCCCGTTGATTGTCACCCTCATTTTGGGGGAACGCGGTACGCTGGCTCGTATGGATGTGGTTGATCAGCTCATCAAGATGTACGAGGAGTCCGTTGACCGTGCGCATGCTGCCGTTAAGGCTGGTGATCGCTCCGCGTATAGTGGCGTTCGCTACCCGCGTTTGACGGTGACCGTCGATACGTGGCAGCCGATTGATCGGACGGAGCCGTTTGGTTACGTGGAGGAGGCCGGGGTTTATTCCTCCGTTTTTTCCCGTCCGGGCCTGGTTGCGGGCTATCTCCGCGAGATGTTGGCCAGACTCACAAAAAATTATTCTTGTGACGTGCGCGCCGACTACTCGGATATCGTCATTCCGCCGGCTTATATCGACGGTCTCGAGGGGGCCGAGCTGACTGGATTTCCGGCCCCGACTTTGGATGATGTTGATGATGGCATTATCGACGGCCGGTGGGACGCGTTCCACGGAGAGGTCAAGCCTCTCTTCCACTTCACGCCCCAGCGTTTCGACATCGCCTGTAAGCGGATAGAGCACTACACCGGCATCGGCTGCGATGGAGTGCAGAAGTTCATCCTCTTCACCAACTACGCCATGCACACCAAGGAGTTCGAGC
>ERZ1031016.90-NODE-90-length-17227-cov-9.978628_pt1 | contig 17227 bp, 15 predicted proteins | sample MGYA00518593_ERZ1031016 | MGnify/ENA primary metagenome ERZ1031016 (study PRJEB33718, sample SAMN03159727) | human skin metagenome | collected 2014-05-20 | study: EMG produced TPA metagenomics assembly of the PRJNA266117 data set (Human skin bacterial metagenome and... | reverse complement strand
TCAAACGGAACGCCCCTTAGGGGGTAAACATTGTGCGGTTTGGGGCGGGGTTGTGCGGGGATTCGGGTCTCTTGTAGTAGCTGTTCGAAGTGGCCTGCGCCGAAGGTCTCCCCTGCTCGATGCACTGTGAAAACCCGCAACACCTTCGATGCTTGAATATGAAACTTTCTGGTCTGCTTGGAGTTCACTCGGTACCCCACTGTCGAAGTTGTGGTGTTTTCCGCTACGAGTTACCTCACGTTAGGTTCAGTTCGAACTATCCGGAATTTCCGGATTGTTGCCTTTTCTCCCGGTTCATCACGCGAGAAAATTTTGTGGAGATGCTCAGTGATACGGCCATGGTTACCGCGCCGTGTCGGTCGACTGGTTACATATGAGTTCAACTTTATTGCGCAGCTGCGCACAAACGGAGCTAGAATTCCGGACGGTCGATACCGGTAGTTAGGTAATACCAGTACAGCCGTAATAATGAATCTACCTACGTATATAATTGCGCACTTATTGCGCCATTGCGCACTAACGGAGAGATCGGTCCGAAAAGCGAAAGATTGACAGCTGTCCAGCAGACGGTGCCGTCGTCTCAGTCATGAATGCGAGGCGCGCGAAAACGCACAAACGGCGCTAGAATTCCAGCTCACCTCGCATAGACACTATGGTGGTACCAGTTCGAGCGTCCAAACTGTGAAATAGTAATCTAGCTGGCCATATAACTGCGGACTTATTGCGCAGCTGCGCACAAGCGGAGCAATAATTCCGCCATGCTAGGCTACACAGGCACTTCGACAGATTGGTACTACCAGTTCGGGCTTCCCAAAGCGGAAATGGTGTTCTAGCTGGCATTATAATTGCGCACTTATTGCGCAACCGCGCACTAACGGAGCCCTCGTTCCGCACGGATCGAAAAGGCGGTCCGCTCTTGGAGGCTCGGAGACCGAGTCGACGATCGCTGTAATCGCTCGTGTGTCTTCCACCGCGGTTTCCGTTTCCACTTGCGTCAATTCTTATTCCTCTTAGGGGATAAACATTGAGTAGTTTGAGATGGAGATGTGCGGGGTTACTGGCAGGACGAGGAAACCCAGCGTGGGTGTACATTGCCCGATTCTCGACCGCTTCTATCGAAGGCCGTCAACGATACGTACAGTCTCGACTGCGACACGCACAACCTTTCCGATGAGGTCCGCGATGTAGTGCGGGTTGCCAACCTCATCTGTCCAATCCCTGATTTGGCTCATTTTTGGGCTCCATTGGGCAGGTGGAGGATGGTGTTGATTGTAGTTTGGATGTTGTCGAGTAGGGGGGACGGTAGCGTGGATTGTTTGTCCGTTGACTTCCAGTTCGAACCTGCGGTAGCGGCGTATTCTTCTCCCCTGTTTTTAGCGACATGCCGGAGTACGTCACCATTTCGCGAGCCACCGCTAGCGGTGCGGTGGCAATCGTAATGTGGGCGTTGATGGGGTCCTTAATGCGGGAGATCCAAGAAGTCGGTTATAAATCCGACCAGCATTTGTGACTCCATACTTCTTTCTTTGGAGAACGCTGGTTTGCGTAGATCATCGGGTGTATCTGTTCCGAAATACAGGGTGGTGACAGCGCACAAGACGTAACGCCCCCAGCCCGATACCAGCACGGGTGGCGAGTGCTTGGGTGATAATCTCCCGGAAACCATCCGTGGCGTACTCCGGCAGTTTTCTTTTGATCGTCGCATATCCTGCTGATGTCACACCGCCATCTGCCAGTGTTTCAATTGATTCCAGTTAGGATCCCGGATGGATAAACCGGGCGCGCACCAAATCCCTAAACACCGGATCCCCACCACATGCCGCATCAAGACCGATCCGATCGAAACACGTGTCAATGCCGTCCAACAGGATTCCCGCCCGTTCCGCTGTAACAGGAACAGGGTTATTCTCGCTTCCCACACCAGCATCCTCAGATACAACTACCCCTAAGACCAGTTACATTTTGTCCCCGTCAATAATCCGCTACGCTTCAGCGTTCAACAAAGCGAGCTCTCGATCACTATGGGTCGAGCAAATGAGCTTCATATTCAAATGCCCGCGAGTACTGGGGAAAACAACCTGAACGATACGTGCACCGGAACCGCATTTAGAAACGGGGATATACGAACTCACAAAATCTGACTGCCCTGCGGACAACACTCCAGTGGATTTTTCCGAAAGATAGAAATCTTAGACCTATCTATGAATTACGTCCCGGGATCGGTACAAGACATTAAAGCGCACAAGCAACGGCTCAACTGGAAATGCTAAAAAATCCCATGCCCTGGAAGAACGTCGTAAGAAAAGAGATTCCAATCAGGTTGTGTTTGTAGGCTTACAGAGACAAAATCGAGTGAGTACACAATCGGAATTTCAGGCCACGACATTCCTTCAAGAGCTTCTAGCGATTCTTGCGCCTCATCTGAGAGGACAATTTGACCCCGATGGATTTTCTGAGTGCGGACCCCTCCTTTTTCTACAAGGTAAAAAACTCCCTCTCCGCTCGGATTAGCTACTAGGTAGCATGTGGCTTCCTGAGCATCAGGTATTTCAGGGCGATTTCTGGACCTAAAGTTTAACAATGCATCCGACCAGCGCCGGAACCTGCGAATTCTTTCATTTATGTCAATTAAATCACTCTCCAGGGTTGATAACGCCTCACTCCACCCCCCTCTCGCTTCAAAACCCTGTTGGCCCAGAAGTGCGAGTGCTGTGACTGGACGATCGTGTCTGGTTTCGTAGGCCTGATCGGCTAAAAAGGTAACCAATTGGTTGATTGAATCTACACATACGCTCAGCTCTTCAGCCGTGGGCTCGTAACCCTCGTGGACCGCTCGATTTCTTAATTGGGCGACGTTTTCCTGCCACGCATTAATTGGTTCTGGGGAATCTTTCTTCCACCCTGCTTCCGAATAGAAGTCGCCCAGTTCTTCAAATACAAGATGAGTAATTGGGCGCGGATAACCTTTCCTTGTGACGAATCTCTCAACAGCTATTTCCGGACGGATTTGTTGTTCCCAAAGGTTATGTTGGAGCAAGTCTTCGAGCAGTGATTCACATGCTGCTGCATACATAATGGTTGCGGTCCTGTAGTTACCTTCCTTTGAACGATTTATTTCTGCTTCCCGACGAAAGTCTAGGAAAGTAGAGAAGGCAGCTCGGGAGGATTGATTAACGAGAGCACTATCAATCCATGTATCGAGACTCTGAGAGATGCCGGGGGAGTCCGGAGGCAATTCAAAATTTCGATTGACCATAAATAAGCTCATTCCTTGGAGTTCTGGCAGTCCAGAACCTATGATGAACTCCTCAGGCTTTGCTTTTGAAAACGCCATACCAATCATGGGTGGCAAAGACTCTCGCGAAACCATCTTGATTGGGCATTTCTGTACAAACGAGATTGCACGTAATAAGACATTGAGCTGTTTTATCACATAATCAAATGCAAAAGTTTCAGAAGATAAATCTGGTATCGGTGAATTACCGCCCTTTTCGGATGCGGTTTCATCATCTAGTTGAATCATGGCTTCAACAACCGTCTGGCGGTTTTTATTTATCTCATCAGGTTGTGCTTTGGCGTCGAGTAATTGGCCACATCGATGCGATGCTACTAGCAGGCTCGCCTCCATCCCAATATATTGCGGTGCATCCACCACTATTTGATTAAAAACAAACAGGATTCCATCAGGCGTAAGCCTAAGAGAATTAATGTCCACTCCCCGCATACCAGAAGGATTGTGCTTAAATACGTAGCGATCTGGCATGGGAATCACTGTGCCTAGTGGGATGAAGAAATGCAACGTAGAGTTCATTTCTTCAGTATCCCAGACATGTTTTGTAGAGGACAATTAGATTATTGTTTCCGCGTATTTGAACTCAGGTCAGTAGCTCGAAAGGATTAATTGGGTGAGCGTTTGTTCATAGCCAACCTGTCCGTGAGCACATGCTCGGAAAATGCTAGGGGCCTGGTTGGAAGACCAGAAAGGCTAACTAACCTCAGCAGACGCATTGATGTGGTCAATGCGACGGCGGAGGTCTTCCACCTGAGTTGTATCGAAAAGCTCCAGGACGGGGAAGGTATTGAGCGGAGGCTGGAAGAAGTCGCTCACCTGCACTCCCCCTTGCTCGACGATCTGGGTGATGAGTTCACGCAGGAAGCCAATCTGGTTTGCGGTCAGCGTTGTGCCATCGAGGAAATCGGCAAATTCGGACCTGATGGCTGCCTCATCAAGGCCGACGATGCGGCGGATGAACAGACCAAGATTATCGCCGCCGGCGATGCTCTCCCGCACCTGCTCTACCGTCTCTTCTCCGGCACCGGCGAGGAGCTCCTCCAACGCCTTCATATCCTCAGCTGTAAGTGGCCGTGCGGTGCGGAGCTTCTGCAGCGCGAGCGAATCGACAGTCGAGAGGTACTCCTGCAGACGGGCCCGCGCTCGGGTGACGTTGACGGAGATGGCGGCGTTCGCCGAGTCGAGCTCGATCGGTGTTAGTTCTCCGAATGTGTCCTCGAAGTCAACGTCGACAAAGGCTCGCTGCTGGGCCGGAATGAAATCGGCGATCTCGCGGATGGCTTTCCGGGCGAGCTCCAGGTCCTCCAACGTGACACCGTCCCACCATGCGGGATCAGTGATCTGCTCCAGCAAGTCGTCATGCTTGCGGACTGGTTCAAGATCAACGGTGAGCAGGTCACCTGCTGTCTTTTCCAGGCGCTGCTTGTTCTTGGCAAACGAGGCATCTTCTTCCAGAAGCGCAAGCTGGAGCTGCAAAATGAGCAGGTCAATGCGTTTTGCGGAGGGGTTTTCCTTCACCGTCGAGGCAAACGGCACGTGGGCGACGTGTTCGGTGAGCTGAGTGACATCGTCGGCTGTGATTTTCTCCCACGCGGATGGATCTTGGAATCGGTGGACGACAGGGCGATCGGCAGGACGAACGAGAATGTCGTTATCCGGCACGCTGTTGACCAGCTCGTGGAGGTGGGTAGCGAGAGTGGACCGTAAGCTGTCGTGGGACGGCTCTGCGGAGGCGTCGAGAAGCCCAATGAGGTGCGCACGGGAAGCGAAGAGACGCTCGGAAAGCGTCCTCTGCCTGGCGCTGGCCGGATCGGTGACAGGCTGGCCGCTGAACATTTCGACGTTGCCGCAGTAATCGAAGATGTAGAAATTTTGTTTATCGTGGCCGGGGCCAAAAATGTCTGGACACAGTCGCGTGCCGCGACCCACCATCTGCCAGAACTTGGTGGGCGAATACACCGGCTTGAAGAAGACGAGGTTCAACACCTCGGGCACATCGATCCCGGTTTCCAGCATATCCACGCTGATGGCGGTGCGGAGATCGCCGCCCTTCTTCTTGAAGCGCTTAATCGCCGCGTCCGCGTACCGCGTGTTGTGCGTGATGACGGCAGCGCCGTCGCCACCGTACACCGGATACGTGCGGTTCAACTCCTCCAGGATCAGGTCCGCGTGATGCTGAGTACGGGCGAAGATGATCGTCTTGCCCAAACGATCGCCGTCGACCTTGTGGCCGTATTCGATGAGGTTCGCAAGCACCTGCCGGATCGTGTCGCGGTTGTACAAAATGCGGTTGATCTCACCAGGTGTTACCCCGTCCGGCGGGGGCAGGGGCTCGCCATCCTCATCGCTGCCCCAATCCTGCGCATCCCACGCCACCTGCTGCTCCGGGGTGAGCTCCGCGTAGGAAACCCCGGCGCGCAGGAACACCGAATCCTGCTTGAAGGCGACATAGGGAACGAGGTTTCCATCTGAGATCGCCTCTGTGAGATCGTAGGAGCCCGTCGGCTGCCGGTCATCGATATAAAACAGGGCATACGTATCGTGGTGGACATCGGCCTTCGGCGTCGCTGTCAGCCCGACAACGTAGGAATCGAAATAATCGAGAATCCGCTTGAAGCGGTAGTAGATGGAGCGATGGGCCTCATCAATGATGATGAGGTCAAAATCGAAGGGACGGAACTTTGCTGGGGTGTCACCGTCCTCATTAATCATCCCCATCATCGTGTGGTACGTGGAGAAGTACACCTCCCCCACCTCATTCGGTGTGACCAGGAGATTAACAGGGGCCGACTCGGGGTAGAGCTCTGCAAAGGCATCGCGGGCTTGCTCCACAAGTGCTGTGCGATCTGCAAGGAACAGCACACGGTTCACCCACTGCGCGCCACGCAGAAGTTTGGCAATAGCCATGGCCACGCGGGTTTTACCCGTTCCGGTAGCCATGACGAGGAGCACCCGGCGACGCCGCTCTTGATCGAGCGCCTCCGTAACGTTCCTGATCATCTCCAGCTGGTAGTCACGTCCGGCGATGGCCGAATCAATGGGCTGCTTGTTGAGCTCCTTGCGGGTGCCACGGCGTGCAATCATCGTGCGCAGCTGCTCTGAGGTGGGGAATCCTTCCACCTCGCGGGCCCCGTACCCCTTGTCCGTTGCGGGCAGGTGCGCGGCATCGTCAATGAGCTGAATGTGGTAGCCGTTGGTCAGAAGGATCACGGGCCTAATCCCCATCTCCTTCTCCAGGCAATCCGCGTACAACCGGGCCTGCTCTGCCCCGGCATTCATGCTTGCCGACGACTTTTTGGCCTCCACAACCGCCAGCTTGCGGCCGTCCGGCCCGAGGAGCACATAGTCGATGTAACCATCGCCGGAATGGTTTTCCGCCCCAATCGGCATCCCCGTGACGGGGTACTCCTCGATGAGGTTCTCCCCCGCTGTAAAGCCCGCGCGGCGAAGCAGAGGATCAATGAGGTCCTTGCGCGTTTCCGCCTCGCTGATCGTCGGCGGAAGGATGGGCTGTTGCGGCTTCGCCAGTTCTGCCTGCTGGCGTGCAACCTCATCACGCAGCCGCTCGATCTCCGCCTGGAGCTCCGCAGTAATGGCGGCCTGCTCTTCCTCGGTCTTCGCCTGCCTCTCGGCGAACCGCGCGCGCTCCCTGGCATGAGCCTCCGCTTCCTTTAAGCGCTCCTTATCGGCCTGATCCAGAAGCAACGCCTGCTCCTGGAGCTTGTTGTTCTTTTGTTCCAGCTCCGCAGCTAGTTTCTTGACCTCCTGCAGGGATTCCAGCTTCGGAGCCACCGCTCCCGTCGCCGGCCGAAGAAACGCCTCATTAAATGGGGTACGTGGCTGCATCTCGGGATGTGCCGAGTGCTGCGCGACCGCCCACACGAGAACGTCGAAAAGGTGCTTCGTGATACGCACCGCCTGGTCAGGGGATATACGTTTTTCGTGGGAGGCATCGTTGCCATTAATACGGATCGTGTGGAGCTTTGCGCGGATCGTCTCCGGTGTCATCGACTCGAAGCGGGGATCCTTGAGCAGATCGATGAGCCGCATCTCCGAGAAATCCTTCGAGATACGCAGGCGCCACATATGTTTGACCAAATTCTCAAGCACGACGCGGGCGTACATCGTAGCCATCGTGGGACTAGAAAGAGCATTCTTTTCCACCCGAATAGCGTCCCTGCCGAGCTCCCCGAACGCAGCAACAGCAAACGCAAAGTTCGTGCGGTTCAGCGGTCTGTTCATCGAGTCTCCCGGAGTTTATGCAATACGTACGTTTTCTACGTTACCGTTCGGTGCTTCATCGCGTTGACCTGGAAGCGAACAAGAATTCTAATCTGACCACCATTTATTTCCCCCACGTATTGTCCAAACCGTCAACGCGTGAATCCGAATGCTTCCGCCCGGTCCAGGATGTCTGCCTTATCTTCCTCTGTCGAGCTTTCCCTCATCAATTGGTGGACCAACTGCCGACCAGAGTTCGCACCATAAACCGATGCACAGGCATCCAAGCGTGAAGCGATGTCCCGCACACGTACACCCTCCTTTTCTAAAGCATCCACCACCATGATCGAGAGGTACTGCCGTTCCATCCCTTCAGCTGCAAGGTCCGCGATCGTCCTGCCGATGGAGGTAACGGGAAGCCCATCGATGCTGACGATGTCATCTGCTCCCAAGTCCTGGGCTGTAAAAACCTCGATGTCGGAACCAGTTCCACTCCCCTTCCCCGACGTCACGAACGTATCCACGTGGGGAATGAGGTTGCCGATGCCGTGGACTGCTGCCGCTGATTCATGCGCCACAACGAACCCCGGTCCGTCCTCCCAACGCTCCGCGAGGAACCGGCCCGCGTCAAGGGAGAGCCACGAAGCCTTAAGATCTGCGAACCGGTCAATAGGCGCGGACGGTAGCGCGTACACACCCGGCCGCACCGAATAGAGGACCTTTTCGTCCAACAAAGACGACAGCTCCGAAGCCCCAACCCCTTCACGCGCAGCCTGCTCCCCCGTCACCAGCCCCCACTGGTCTGAGCTGATTGTCTCCAGGATTAGTAGTGTCGCTTCGGTGGTCATGGTTTTCTCCTTACGGGGAGGCAGGCAATACAGCTGAAAATGCGAAACCAGAGCCTGAATTAGGCTAGTGTAGCGTCCTGAATTTGGCTTTCTAATGTTATGTCCATGGAGTTATTGGACTCGGCGTTCAGTGACTTTTTGGAAACGGAGTCCATAGGGTTTTGTACCGGGCTTATGCGGTGGTTACTTCCTCTGTCGTCGTCATGGGCGTGGGTGGGACAGCTCGCTACCACACGAAGGTTCCACATAGTGGGATCTTCGGGGGAAATACCGCTTTGGTTTTATACGAAAGCAAGAAATCATCAATTCTCAAGGCCAGCACCTTAAATGAATGCAATCAGAGACACAATTAGCTACTCAGCTTCGTATTGAGAGACTTGTCACTACGGTGGCAGATTTCTTACATATGCGCAAAACCAGCCCCCACCGGAAGAACCAAAGCGGGGGCAAGGGATCGGTTCAGTTACGGAAGCATCGCTTGAATTTGTGGCAATGCAACAGCACCAATACCAAGCAGGACTAAGATGCCCGCAATAACGCCACCAATAATTGCTCCAAGTTCCTCTTGCTCAGTAGAACCATTTTTCTGCTGCGGCAGCTGAGGGGAAGGATCCTTCTTTCCGATCTCAGATACTCGATTAAATGTGTAGTCAGACATGATCTGTGACGGCGGGGTTACCAAAGTGATTGTTCGATAAACCACTGTTCCGCTTGGCATCGTCAGGGAAAACCTCACATCGCGTTCACCAGCCGAGTGACCATTCAGGAGAATGGCCTTTTTACCTCTCATCCCGTTCATGGTTGGAAACTCCGGGTCATTAACAATCGTCAGCGAGTCTGCGATTTTTTCCGCTTCCTTGGTGGCAGCATCCCACTCATTGGCTGGGAGTAGGTTCTCGATGTCACTCTTCATCGAGCCTGAGAGCACTCCCCATAGGATTAGACCAGCATCGTCGTTAAACGTGCAGGTACCGAAGTCGGTCGCACCCAGTGTCTGACCGTTTGGTGTCCTTGCGAAGTCGCAGTTCGAGTTGGCAGCAGAGACGTAAGTCCAGTTCGAGCTGTCGAGAAGTACTTGGACATCGCTTCCGTAGAAGTTCCAGCGGTTCAGCTCGTTGGAGTCGAAGGATCGGACTATGGCCTCGGTGGTGATTGGCTGACCAGCGACGAGTGGCTCTGCTGCCTGGGTAGCAGTGGCTGGGAGTATAGTCGCTGCTACGGCAGTAACGGTGGCAGCCGCGAGTGAATGCTTAAAAAGCATGGTTGTTCTCCTTGTATTTAGGTGTGAGTGATCGCATAACAACTATGGGTCTACTTGGTAGTATATTTAGAAACTTTGGCTGGAGGGTGAAGTTTTCGTAGTAACTACTCGGACTGCATCCCAGCATGGTTACGGTGTTCTCCACCGAACACGCCACCACCAGCTTCTTTACAACATTATTGCCATGGCAACGCAGGTGAGTCTGCCACTTCCGGAGTGGATCAAGGCACAGCTAGTGTAGCGTCCTGTATTTAGCTTTCTTTTGTGGTGATATTGGTGGATATCTCATTCTGCGCCTCGTTTTGTTTTGACTGATGATGAGCCAGAGGTTGATATTGCGAGATCGCCATTGCGGCCTTATCGGGAGGTGGTGCAGGCGAGATTGTTATTAGATGCTGCTGCGGGGGTGGCGAATGCGGAGTTGGCGCGGCGGTATGAGATTTTTGTTGTGTCTGTAACTCGACTTAGGTTTCTCCTTGGTACGAATGTTTTTATCACGGTGAGTCTTGGGATAGTTGTTGGAAACTGAGTACCGGGTTCCGTGGGACGATTACGAGAACTTCCGGGAAGATGTAATCCAACACGATAATCGAATATAGCCTCTCAGAAATAAAATTATTTTCCTACTAGATAGCTATGGACCGTCAATTATTACAGACCGCCTTCAAACGCAACGCTCATCAAAGATGAATGAAGACCCTGTAGATACGAAAGCCGTCTCAACTCACCTTTCTTTTGTTCTCTGATTATCTGAATAGAGTTGCCGATTTTGTTCTGCAACTCCATAGAAAAATCAGGAACGTGAACTGAGAGAAAATTCTTCTTGGAAATGTTCTTCATACTTCCGCTACTGCCGGTTGAACAGCGAGAGATTCTGCTCCGAATAGTCTTACTTTGCAGAAGTGCCCAAAGAAAAACCGGATTTACATCTTCAACAAGGGTCAACTTCCATAATTTGTCCGGCAAAAAGATATTTGAAGCAACCTCGTCAACCAGTACCGATGCTCCAACCAATTCAGTGGTGTTTGCCCTACTGACCAAGATGTCGCCTGCCGCTACTCGATGGGAATCATCCGGATCGTAGTCTTTTGGAAGCGTTTTAACCTCGCTAGCCAGGAAAGTACCAGTTGTTACGGCCGAGATCTTTAAAACCTTGTTCTGACTTTCTCCTTCATTATCTGCGACAAGACTCTTACCTGAAGTGATGCCTGTGATGTACGTTGATAGCGGAACTGTAGACTCCGCATTCGCCACGATGGACTCGCTCAAAGCCAAGTTCGGATTTAAGAGAGCTACCGCTTGTTTCGACTTTTCAATCAGAGAATCTGAGAAGCTGAGAATCTCCGCGATTCTCTTCTGCTCCTCAAGCGGAGGGAGGGGAACGGGCATAGACAGGAACGCATCATCGGTCAAACTCCGACGACGAGCAGTCGTTCCACGTAGTCTTGTGCGATAATAAGCCAAGGCAAATTCAGAACGAAGGTAGTTGGCTAGGAAGCTTTTGTCTACAGAGGCGAAGCCACGCAACCTCCAAACCTTATATGCAGGGCTTACGATACCTGCATCCACAATCGTCTGAAAGTCCAAGACACCTTCATCAATTGGGAAACCAACAACTAATTGATCACGGAGGACGACTTTGTACGCGGAAGTGTCTTTAGAAGCAATTTTCTTCTTGAATCGCTCATCTTGTAAAACCAACCCATCTTTCATTGTCATGGAAAGTACTGGATAATCGGTTTGCCCAGCTTTCTCACTCTTTACATGCTCGATGAGCTCCCCCAGCTTCACGATTGGCCATTTGCTTTTAGTCATTGTTATTCACCGGCTTCAGGCGGGTGGGGGTGCTTTGGGTGAGCATGGCTTCGAGTTCGGTGAGACCGGCGGTGATCTGATCGTCGAGAAGCCTGATTTCCTGGAGGATTTCCAACGGATCCCGAGTGTCCTCCTCGTCGAGGACGACCTCCTTGTAGCGGTTCATGGACAGGTCGTAGTCGTTTTCGCGGATCTCACGTGCGGGAACGGTGAAGGACTGGTCCGTGCGGGCGCGATCCTTCTCACTATCGGCGCGGTGGGCAAAGCGGACAACCACATCCTGCAGGTTGTTGAGCTTTACCTGCTCCTCATCGAGGATGACCGGGTTCGGCTCATCCCCAATGATCTCTGGGTCCTTTGGCCGGTCGGTGGGATGCGGACCGAGGAGGTGCGGAGCGAGGAGGGGCGTGCGCTTGTCATCGAGGGAATACCCATCGGCTCGGACCTCGTAAAACCACACGTTCTCCGTGGCGTTATCCTCCGATTGCGCATCGGCGCGGGTGAAGCAGAGGATTGCGGTGGAGACCCCGGAGTAAGGCTTAAACGTGCCGGAGGGCAGCTTGATCACGGCGTCGAGCTGCTGGTGATCAAGAAGCTCCTTCCGCAGGGCCTTGTGGGCCTTGGTGCTGCCAAAGAGAACGCCCTCCGGAACAATGACGGCGGCGCGGCCACCGAGACGCAGCAGAGTGAGGAACCGCTGGACGAAGAGGAGCTCCGTCTTGCTGGTGGTGAAAAGAGAAGTCAGATCCTGATCGATGGAGTTCTTGTTAATGCTGCCGGAAAACGGCGGGTTCGCGAGCACAACATCAAAGACGCCGGTAGGCGTGCTTTCCAGCTGCTGGAGAGAATCCTGGTACGTGATGTTCGGGTTTTCAAAACCGTGGAGGAACAGGTTCATGGCAGCAAGCCTCACCATGGTGGCATCTGAATCATGCCCGGTCAGACCGTGTTCCTTGTAGGCCTGAAACACGGAATTATCCCTAATTTCCTTTTTATGGTGCGACAAGATCCACTCGTTGGCACCGATGAGGAAGCCTGCCGTTCCTGCGGCGGGATCGATGATCCGGTCCGTCGGGCGGGGCTTAATGAGGGCCACCATCGTGTCGATGATGTGCGTCGGTGTACGGAACTGCCCGTTTGTGCCCTGGGTGGCGAGTTTAGACAGGACATATTCGTAAAGATCACCAAGCATGTCCTTGTTACTAAAGGTCAGGTTGTCGATGAGACCCATCACCGACGCGAGAGTGGACGGGTTATCAATGCCGAACTGGGCCTTCTTAAGAAAACCCCCAAATGGACTCTTGTACGGGTAATCCTCCTGGGCCGTGAGGAAGGGGAAGACGTGCTCCTCAAAAGCCTCCACGCGCTGCTTATCTTTCAGAGCGATAAGCTCATGCCAGCGCAGCGGTACCCCTTTTTCTGCAGCTTCTTTAGGGAAGATATCGGCGGGGATGTTGTCCGTTGCGCCGAGGGTTCGCCAGCGATCAATCTCGTCCTGTTTCTTATCCAGGTGCTTGAGGAACAACAGGTACGTGAACTGCTCAACCACGGTGATGGGATTGGCAATTCCGCCAGCCCAAAACGTGTCCCAAATCCTATCCACTTGGTTTTTCAGCGAACCAGTAATCATGGAAATAACAGTAGCCGAGGGAGGACACATTCAAAGGCAGGGCTTCGAACGAAGTGGTACAGATTCAACATTGTGAGGAACGGGCTGATGTGCAAGCGCCCTACCTAGCTAACATTCCAGCGCGTCCAGCCTGCTACATCATCGTAATCGACAAAGCGCCCAGTAATTTTTGAGTCAAGGTTGACCTTCCAGTCACCATCTTCCCATACCAACTGAGACGTGGAAGCGATGACGGGTTCGCTTGTCGCGCTCATTGCCCGGGCAAATTCAATCGTGACAGCATCCGCACTGCATCCAAGGACATGAAAGTAGTAAGGAAAACCGAACTCTTCCTTCTGGTACAGTTTGTCCTTCATTTCCTCGTCAGTTAGTGTTTCGCCACTGGCAGTTAATTCTTTCATCCCCTCTTCCGATATGGAATATAGAGCCCCTGCTGACTCATCCATTGTAATCTCCTCGCTACTGTCATCGGAGTACGGAAGCAACTTGACGATGGCGTTGTAAAAAGCAGTCACCGCTCCGGCGGGGGTCTTAGAATAACCCAGAAGTACGCCGTCTTTCTTTTTCAACGGGCCATCGGAAGCTGTGAAAAGGTAATATTTATCGCCAATCTCCTCCACACGAGTATCCTCCGGCGCTCGGGAGTTCACTCGAGGATCGCACTCGTCCATCTCACTTGGTGCAAGCTTCTTGGTGAAGATGTCACCATCGGGATTCTTGGGGATATAGATTGGGACACCGTAGTCCGTAGATTTCCAGGAGCCTTTTTCTGCGGATGCTGCTTCGGATGTCTCTTTCACCGCCACAGTGGTTTCCGAGGTTATTGCATCGTCATGCCTTTCACGGTTCTCTAAAAGCTTCCCTGTCAGAAAAGCCGCAATCATGATGAGAACAACGAGAATTGCGATGAGTACATTACGTAAGGCGCGCACAGTAACTAGACCTTCCTTCTCTATTCTTGTCAGTAGTCGTCATTTTCTAGAAATAGTGTGCTATCAGGGCTATCGCGCTACCGTGTGTTGCACGATGAGTGGTGATACCTCTTCGGGATATTCTGAACGATGAATGTTGAAGAGCCGACATCAGTTTCCCACATGACATTGGTTTTTACTATTATAACCGTTATGTAACCAGTGTTCACGTTTTAGTGCCTGAGATCTGGTATCCAGCTGCAACGATTGGCTGGCGTGTGAGCCGGATGATACATAAATGAGTTTTTGGTATGCCTCCGAACCAATTATGCAATGGAGCAAGAAGATGTGTCCGACGGCTTCTACTCATCACAACCGGTGGATGTGATTACTTGACACCTATGGGCGGCGAGAGTTGCAATCGGCAGGTTTTCTACGCTGAGTGAATAAAAGGGCTGCTGTAACGCGCCTACCGGGACGTAGGATAGATATAACAGTTAGCCGAAAAACTAGGGAGAGGTAGGACAAAGATGAAGACGAAGCGGATGGTGGCGGCGACGGTGGCGTCGGCAATTGCGTTGACGGGGGTGACCAGCGTAGCTGGTGCGGAAGAGACGCAGAAGGGGTACCAGTGCGTCGTCGACAAGCAAACGTACACCAACCCGCTCGTGTGGTCTGCACCCGTTGTGGGCATCATCAGCATCTACGCCGCCATCCCCGAGAACATCCGCGCCCAATACGGGCTGCCCACCTCACAGAACGTGCGGGACATTATTGGGCAGGCGCTGCCACAGGTGGACAAGCAGCAAGTGGAGAAGTTCGTCACCAACGGGACGATCGCCGCATTTTCCATCTTCAGCTTTGTGATCGGTGCGCTGGCCAGCGCACCCGGGTACTACCAAAACTGCGTCACCGACATCAAGACGCCGGCGACCGGGGATAACTCCGAGACAGACTGGAGCAGCTCGAAAAAGGAGAAATAGAGGACGGCCCCGGGAGCTCTCGAGCTTTTCTTTGAAAAAGCGAACCGCACTGTAAAATTTCGCCCAATTAGAAGAGAGGGGCGATGCTCGACCGGGGCCGTCTGCGCCCATTATGACACGGGCCGGCGGGAGCTGCAGGACATAGCGGGGGTGGCACGCGAAAAAGGTGCTCACGATTTAAAAATCGATGAGCACCTTATGATTTTTGAATTTAGGGGATCATGGAAGCGATCTCAGCGGGCAAGAATTGCTTAATCTGCGGGAGAACCACAGCAATGAGTCCGATCACGCCAACAATCACTCCGGCAGCAATAACGCCGATACCAGCCTCGTTGGGTTTGCCATCTGCTGGATTAGTCAACGCAACTTTCATCTGGTGAGAGCTTTCCGAAAGATTCTGACCATCTGCGCAAGCTCGGTAGGCAGGCATCATATTCAGGAAATCCGCCCGTGAAGCCTTGTAACTATCGATCCAATACTGAGCTTCTGACTGTTTCATCCTTCCAAGGGATACTTCACGTTTGTATGCAGCAATTCCCTCATCAATCCGCTTCATTTCCGCGTTGTAACCTCGAACTGCCTCATTAGCTTTAGAGCGCGTCAGCGTAACCGTATTTTCTGTGTAATTCAGAGCTTCTTTACTATTTAGAGTAAAAGTGCAGGTATTTCCATTGACTTCGACGCTTACGGCGTTGGCAGCAGGAGCGACAGTTCCCGCCGAGATAGCACAGGTAGCAAGAACCGAAACGGCTACCTTTGAGACCTTCCTCATGAAAACATCCTTCCTGTTGGGTTGATAATTCACTATCGTAACATGGTTGACAGGGTAATTGTAGCCTTTTTCCAGCTGTAAATAATCCTTCTACAAGGTGGAAAATATGCTAACAGAGAAGGAGTATCCCTACTGCAGTTTCCGCAATGACAGTGAATAGCCTAGTTATCCCAGGCGAGGCCCGGTGCCGACCACTGATCGGAGGGGAAACGGCCGCGTAGTGGCCAGAGGCGGTCAAGCTGGCGGAGAAAAAGCTTGGACTTCCAGGAAGCGTTATCGATGCGAATCGGCGTTAGTGCCTCGCTTTCGAGTTGACGGTGGCGAGTGAGCTCGTCGTTTACGGATTCGGCAATGGGTTCATCGAACTCGCCGTGGGTTTTGCCGACGCCGTCGTACTCGAGGGCAATGGACCTATCGGGGTAGAAGAAATCGACGCGGCCGATGAAGGCGCCGTCGGTATCCAAGATGCTGGCTTGCTGGAAGGGGGGCGGGGAAGCCGGCCTGGAAAAGGGCGACCTTGACATCGGATTCGCGGGGGCTTTCCGAGAAAGCGTTGATGAGGCGGACGGCGGTGCGGGCGGTATCGATGCCGGCGGTTCTGGCTCTTTGCGCGAGAGCGTAGAGGAGCTCGTCTTCTGTGGAGAGGTTGGTGGCGACGGCGAAGTCGCCGCAGCGGACGGCTTGGGCAAGACCCTCCCAGCGGGCGATATCGATGACCGTCAGGGCTGGGGAGGTAAGCGAAATTTCAAAACCGCAGAGGGTGGTGGTGCGCAGATCGCCCCTTGTGAGGCGAGTCTGGCACACGCCTGCGCGGGGTCTTCCGGTGCCGATGATGTGGACCTGCTCGCGCTTGTGGACGATCACGGGCATGCCCCACAGGGCCGCCGCTGACGCACCGATTAGTGGTCGTCCCTCAATGCCCAGGGCGGCGCAGCGGAGGAGGTACTTATCCTCGCGGCTGAGTTTTTGGTATTCCCCCTGAACTACGTAGACGCCGCGGGCGAGCTGCATGTGCGCAGACACCGCATTGCGCTGAAAAGAGTTAAGACCCCGAGTGAAAAGAAGATGTTCCCCCACATTCATGGCTCACATTTTCACATGGGGCGGGGGTCTTCGCCACCGGTAGAGAAAAAGGTAGACGTTTGGCGCGTAGCAAACGTGACGGACTGGGTCGATGGGTGCGACCCTCGGATAGATGTCTACCTTTTGTCAGGTGGGCGCGAAAAAGCCCCCGGCAGCATGGTGGCTGCCGGGGCGTTTTCGTCGCTCGGGTTTAGACGTCCAGGAAGCGGACGTCCTTCGCGTTGCGGGTGATGAAGGTGCGGCGGGCAACGACGTCGTCTCCCATGAGGATGGAGAAGAGCTCGTCGGCACGCTCGGCGTCTTCAAGGTCGACGCGGCGGAGGGTGCGGAAATCCGGGTCGAGGGTGGTTTCCCAGAGCTCGGAGGCGTTCATCTCGCCCAGGCCCTTGTAGCGCTGGATGCCGTCGTCGG
>ERZ1031016.83-NODE-83-length-18047-cov-7.339095_pt1 | contig 18047 bp, 15 predicted proteins | sample MGYA00518593_ERZ1031016 | MGnify/ENA primary metagenome ERZ1031016 (study PRJEB33718, sample SAMN03159727) | human skin metagenome | collected 2014-05-20 | study: EMG produced TPA metagenomics assembly of the PRJNA266117 data set (Human skin bacterial metagenome and... | reverse complement strand
ACGTAAGGAGTCGTCGGCAGCGTCAGATGTGTATAAGAGACAGGAAGGTTCCCGGCGTGGTCGCCTCTATCTTTGGTGCTCAGCGTGACCCGGCCAGCCCAATGAGTGTCGTCGGCGCGTCGCGTGCCGGTGGTGAATTGGTGGAGATGAACCAGTGGCCTTCATTCTTCCTGTTGCTGGCTAACCTCAATTATTTCCTGGCCGTGTTCAACCTCGTGCCGTTGCCGCCACTCGACGGTGGCCACATCGCCGTTGTTATTTATGAGCGCATCCGCGACCTGATTCGCAAGGCGTTCGGTAAGCCTGCGCTTGGGCCTGCCGATTACACCAAACTCATGCCAATTACTATGGCCTTTACCGCAGTTTTGCTGGTCTTCGGCGTTCTGGTTATGGCTGCTGACGTGGTCAATCCAATTGTGCTGAACCGCTGATAGCAGGTTGCGGCGCGCCAGCGTCGTCGTAAAGCAAAGCGGTGCTAACGTCAGCCCACATGGAACAAACTTCGCGCCGCAAGCCCCTGCTTCGCAGTATCTCGGCTGTGGCAATCACGGGTCTGGTGTTGTCATCCGCCGCGTGTACGCCGCGGCCTGACACCGGGCGCGAGGTGCTCGAGGAATTCCTGGGGGCGCTGGCGGGAGGGGACGTTGCTAAGGCGGCGGCACTGACTGATCACCCGGACTCCGCTGAAGGAGATCTGAAGGCGGCCACTGCCGGACTCCAGCCGGAGGGGCTTGAGTATGAGATTGCGGGTATCGATTCCAGCTCGAATCAGTCCTCGGCGGAAGTCGCCATGAATTGGCAGCTACCGCATCAGCGACGCTGGGGATATGACACCACTTTCACACTGACCAAGACTGAGACTGGGCAACGGGATTGGGCATTGCGCTGGTCGCCAGCATCCCTGCATCCACAGCTGGGGCGTAATCAGCACCCAGAATTGCGCACTATCGCAGCTCCACGTCCGTCTGTGGTTGGTTCGGACGGTGCGGCCTTGCTTGAGCCGGGGACTGTGCACCGGGTAATTCTCAATCGTGATGGGGCGGAGAATGTGCAGTCGTCGATTAACCGGGCGGCGACGGTCATCAATAATGAAATGCCGGAAGATGGTCCGAAGCTTGACGCGCGCGCTATAGGGGAACAGGCAGCTGGTGGGAAGGGTAACTTTTCACTGATTGTGCTGCCGGCATCCACGCCGCAGCGAGTCAAGGATGAGCTCGCGGACATTGACGGAATTTCTGTTAACGATGAAGCAGCGATGGTGCGACCCGACCCGGGGTTTGCGCCTGATTTGATGAGCCGTGTGGAAAGGCTAGTGGACACTGGTGATCACGGTGCCGATGGCTGGAATATCGTGGCGGCCAACGAGGGCGGAGCAGTCGTCGGCACGCTCTATGAGGTGTCTCCGGATGTAGCCCCGGCGGTGCAGGCATCGATTAGTAAAAAGGTGCAGGACGCAGCGCAGAAGGCAGTCGATACGCGGCAAGATGCGAAGGCAATGCTGGTGGCTGTGCAGCCGTCTACGGGCAAGATTCTGGCGGTAGCCCAGACGGCGGAAGCGGATAAGGACGGCGACCTTGCGCTGATGGGACAGTTCCCGCCGGGATCGACGTACAAGATTGTCACTGCTGCTGCAGGTGTGCAGCACGAGGGGCTAAATGCGGGATCGACTGTGCCGTGCCCAGGTTCGATGGAGATCGGGCCGCGTATTGTCACCAACTACAACGGAAGTGGTGTCGGGAATACCTCGCTGAGCGATGCGTTCGCGCGGTCTTGTAACACCACGTTTGGCAACATCTCTCACAAGTTGGAGCCAGGGCAGTTCAAGGAGGAGTCCAAGAACTTCGGCATCGGCATCAACTATCACATCGCGGGCCTCGACACTATTACCGGCAGCGTGTCTGATGGCAGTGATGAAGTCGAGCGTATCGATGCGGGCTATGGGCAGGGCAATGACTTGACCAGCCCGTTTGGCATGGCGCTGGTTTCCGCGACGGTGGCGGCCGGACGCACTCCGACACCGTCACTCGTGCCAAGCGCGGGAACCTGGCAGTCGCAGGTATCAAAGCCACTGCCGCCTGAGGTTTTGAATGAGGTTCGCACACTCATGCGGGCGGTGGTGACCTCTGGTACTGGTTCGGCCATTGCCGGTCGAGGTGAAGTTTATGCAAAGACCGGTGAGGCCGAGTACGCTGGCGGCTCCCACGCTTGGTTTACTGGCTACCGCGATGATTTGGCCTTTGCCACGCTTATCGTTGGCGGTGGTGGTTCGGAGCATGCCGTGGCGATTACCGATGCCTTCTTTGCCAATATCGATGAAGGTTCGGGGGACGAGGGCTAGAGCATTTCTGGCTTTGAAACCGGCACAGGCCGAAAGGCTAATCCGGGGGTAGGGGTAGAGTATGTTCCATGATTCAGCGTTCTCCACTTACTCAGCAAAAGTCCACTCCAATTCGCACCGTTCCGGCACATATTGAACGGCCGGAGTACGCCTGGAAGGACGAGGTTCAGGAAGGCGTCGGCGAGCCGCTGGTACAGACTCCGGAAGATATTGAAAATATGCGAGAGGTCTCTCGCATTGCTGCCAACGCGTTGGTGGAGGCCGGCAAGGCCGTAACTCCGGGCGTGACCACGGATGAGATTGACCGGGTGGTGCACGAGTACCTGTTGGATCACGACACCTACCCGTCCACGCTGGGGTACCGCGGTTTCGAGAAGTCGTGCTGTGTGTCTCTCAATGAGATTGTCTGCCACGGTATTCCGGACACTCAGGTTATTGAAGACGGCGATATCGTCAATGTCGACGTCACCGGATACAAGAACGGCGTCCACGGTGACACCAACGCGACTTTCCTCGCGGGCAATGTCTCGGAGGAGCACCTCCAGCTAGTGGAGCGCACTTACAACGCCACCATGCGCGGCATTAAGGTCATCAAGCCGGGCCGTGAGATTAATGTCATCGGCCGCGTAATCGAGTCTTACGCTAAGCGTTTTGGATACAACACCGTTCGGGACTTCACCGGTCACGGTGTCGGTACCACGTTCCACAATGGTTTAATCGTTCTCCACTACGATGAGCCGAGCCAGGACACCATTTTCGAGCCGGGCATGACCTTGACTGTTGAGCCGATGATTAACCTTGGTGAGCTGCCGTACCACATCTGGGATAATGGCTGGACTGTGCAGAATGATGACTTCAAGTTCACCGCCCAGTTCGAGCACACGGTGCTGGTGACCTCCGACGGCTATGAAATCCTCACTCTGCCGGATGAGCAGAACGTGCCAGGTCAGTTCCAAACTGGTTGGAAGCCCGAGGCCTAACCCGTGCAGGCCCCTGCAGCTCTGATTGCCGGCTGCACCTCAGATGCCGGTAAGTCGGTTCTGGTCGCCGGCATGTGTCGGCTGCTCGCGCGCCGCGGCGTGAAGGTCGCACCCTTCAAAGCACAGAACATGTCCAACAACTGCGCTGTCACGCTTGACGGCGGCGAGATTGGGCGCGCGCAGGCTCTGCAGGCGCTCGCCTGTGGGCTGGAGCCGGATGTCTCCTTTAACCCGGTGCTTCTCAAGCCGGGCTCGGACCACACTAGTCAGGTGGTGGTGAAGGGCAAAGCCGATGGGCATGTGAGCGCTCTGACGTACCGGTCGCGTCGAAAAGCGTTGCGCGGGGTAGTCGCGGAGACATTGGAAGAGCTGCGGGGGCAGTTCGATGTCGTCTTGTGCGAAGGCGCTGGTAGTCCTGCCGAGGTCAATCTGCGAGAGTCAGACATCGCCAACATGGGCTTGGCAGAGCTCGCTGATTTGCCGGTTGTGGTCGCCGGCGACATCGACCGCGGTGGGGTGCTTGCACATTTCGTCGGCACGCATGCAATTTTGAGCCCCGAAGACCGCGCGCGGATTACCGGTTTTATCGTCAACAAGTTCCGGGGCGATGTTTCGCTGTTGACACCGGGATTGGACGTGGTGCGCGAGCACACCGGCGTGCCCGTACTCGGCGTAGTGTCTTTTATTCCGGGGCTGTGGATCGATGCGGAGGATTCGCTCGGCACAGTCGCTGGTGCGTCGGTAGGGCCGGCGAACGCACCGCTGGGTACGGAAACGTTGTCCGTGGCCGCCATTCGCTTGCCGCGCGTGTCCAACGCCACCGATATCGAAGCGCTTGCCTGTGAACCAGGGGTACACGTGCAGTGGACGGTCGATCCGTCGGTCGTTGCTCGCGCCGACCTGGTCGTGTTGCCCGGGACGAAGTCGACGGTCGCCGATCTCAAGTGGTTGCGCGAGCGTGGGCTTGACGACGTACTGGAGAACCGAGCCGCCCGAGGGCTGCCGCTGATTGGCATCTGCGGTGGGTTCCAAATGCTCTGCACCACCATCACTGACTCGGTGGAGTCGGTAGCCGGGACAGTGAACGGGCTTGGCGTGTTCGATACCGACATTGAATTCGCGGGGACGAAGACGCTGGTGAGCCACCCGGATGGCTCTTACGAAGTCCACAATGGACAGGTTGTGCGAAGCAGCGAGGCGCCTTTTATCACTGAGCCTGAAGAAGGGGCGCGGCGTGGCATGGTGATGGGCACGCACCGCCACGGCTACCTGGAAAATGATCAGGCGCGCCGTGAGTTGCTGATGGAAGTTGCAGTTGCCGTCGGTCGGGACGGCTTTGAGGTCAGTCCTAATACTTCGTTTGCCGGAGAACGGCTGCTGCAGGTCGACCTGTTGGCCAATGCAGTCGAGAAGTACCTGGCTGGGCCCGCATTGGCCCAGGCCACAGGTATTGAACAGCTGGGCTAGTTATCGAACTCCAGGCCCAGGATTGCGTTTTCAATCAGCTCTGGCAGTGCTGGGTGGATCCAGTGCTGGCCCTTGACAACTTCGCGCACATCCATTTCGAAGCTCATCATCTGGATGCACTGCTGCACTAGGGTGGCAGCCTGCTCGCCGATGAAATGCGCACCCAGCAGGCGGCCGGTGGAGCGGTCCGCAATCAGTTTAGCGAAGCCGTCGCGATCCTCCAGCGCCCAGCCGTAGGCGACATCGCCGTAGTTCTGTACCTTCACGGTAATCTCCGTGCCATTTTCCGCAGCCCAGGCGCGAGCTTCATCCTCGGTCATACCGACCTGACCAATCTGCGGATGTGAGAAGACTGCCGACGGAATGTAGCGGTGGTCAAATTCGCGCAGGTCCGACGGATTCAGCACGTTGTGGAAGACAACCTTGGCCTCATGGTTGGCAATATGCTTCAGCTGGTACGGGCTAGAGACATCGCCCAGCGCCCACACACCTTCGGCAGAGGTGCGGCCGTACTGGTCAACCTTGATGCGACCATCGTCGTGCATCGCCACACCACCGGCTGCAAGGTCCATACGGTCACCGTTGGGGATGCGTCCGGTTGCCACGAGCAGGGCATCGGCTGCGAGCTCCGTGCCGTCGTCAAGCGTGACCGTGACGATCTCGCCCTCCTGGGAGAGCTCAGTGATGGAGGTGTTCATACGGATGTCAATGTCGCGGGAGGCAACCTCGTGGAAGCGCTCGGAGATAGCGGCGTCTGAGCCACGCAGCATGACATCGGAGCGCACCAGCATGTGCACCTTCGTGCCGAAGGATGCGAAGACATGCGCGAACTCGCTAGCGATGTAGCCGCCGCCGACGACGATCATTTCGCGCGGAAGCTTGTCGACGCGCATGATGTTCTCGTTGGTGTAGTAATCGACCCCGGAGTCTGCGATGAGGCCCGGAACGTGAGGGCGGGAGCCTGCAGCGATGATGATGTTGTCGGCTGTGATGTCGACGGTTTCCTCGCCGATGCCGGTGCGAATAGTGCGAGGGCCGACGAACGTTGCGTGGCGGTCGTAGACATCGATATTGGGAGTCTCGTCCCCGCGGCGGTATGCCTCGCCGCCGTCGGCAATCTGGTCGACGCGCTGGGCAAAAACGCGATCCTGGATTTGCTTGAGATCAACGGAGCCGAAGGTGCCGTGCACGCCCAGGCGGCTGGCCTCGCGGATGTTGCGGGCGGCATCAGCGGCCAGAACGAACATCTTGGTGGGAATACACCCAACGTTGAGGCAAGTACCGCCGAAACGTCCTTCCTCCACCAGAGCGATACGGACATTGTCGTAGGCCGGGGCTGGAATGGAATTGCCGGACCCGGTTCCGATAATGATGACGTCGTAGTGGCGTGGGGTAGTCTCAGGCGAATTCTCAGTGGTCACAAGCACTCCTAGCATTCTGGTCAAACTAGTTTGGTTCAACCGTACTGAATGCTGATTTATTCCGAGTTCCTATTCTGTGCTCCTATTTTGAGCTGTCTCCTGGATTGACTGTGGCAAGGAACTGGAATGTCTCATTAAAAGCGCGGTCTAGTGCTTCGGGTGCGGAGAGATACACGTCGTGGAGAGCACCCGGAATCGCGACGTTGCGAGCCTGCGGTCCCAAGTGGGCAGTGGCATCGGCAATTTGCTCAGTGTTGAGGACAGAGTCAACGCGGCTGAGTTCCGGTGTGTAGTCGGAACCGAGAAGGTAGTTGTCCGAGTGGAGAACGAGCGTCGGCACGCCGGTATCGATACCGCGGCTGACACGTTGCTGGCCGACGATGATGGCATTGAGCCAACGCCAGTTCTTGTCATGGCCAGCCAGCGGCTTGAAAGTGCGGTTGTACTCCCAGCGTCCCTGGTGGTCGGCGCTAATGGATTTGCCATAGCCGCCCGCAGACTGCACCGGAATGAGACTGTTAGGGCGAATCCGCGACATAACGCGAGTCACCAGCGAGTACACGGGAGCCTTTGCCCGGGAAACGTGCAGAGTCAGCCACGGTGAGTTCAAGACGGCAGCTGTGACGGAAATATTGGGTGCTTGCGGGCAATGGCCGCCTGTGCTTCGTAACCAATCGAGCCAGAGCACGGCAATGAGACCACCAGTGGAGTGCGCATTAACAGTGACAGTTGTATGACCGGCGTGGTCTAACACTGCGAGTGCCCTGTTGAGATCCTCGAAGTAATTCGTTAGATCGCTGCAGCCATGCCAAGTCTGCCCCGGTTGGTGTGCGCGCCCGCACTTACGCAGGTCAATAGCGTAAAAGGCGTAGCCTTCGGCGTGGTACCGCTCCGCCACGTGCTTCTGGAAGAAATAGTCCGACATCCCGTGAATCCATAGAACCGCCGGACGTTTTTGGAAGTCGCTTGCCGACGAGTCGGGGCAGTAGCGGACCAATACCGCGTGTACGGATCCCTCACCGTCGGGATCCTGGCCGAGTTCGATGACATGTTGGCTGTAGTCTTCGCCTAGGTTATCGGGGTTAAAGGTGGGGGTAACGAAATCGGGAATATCGGTAGTCACAGGGTCAAGCCTAGCGCCGATTACCGGGGGTAGTGGGAATGTGTGCCACAATAGATTATGGACTGAGACGGTAGCTCTCTTTTGCGTCTTTAGTTGTGTGCGCGCATGTGAGCGAGCGCTAGTTTGAATCACTAATCAAGTTAGTAAGGATGTTGACAGCAAAATGGCTGATAACAAGCTTCCTGCTTCCAGTGGCGACGAGGTAGACGTCGTCCTCATCGGTGCAGGTGTAATGAGTGCGACGCTGGGTGTGCTGCTCAAGGAGCTCGAGCCATCCTGGTCACAGGTTCTGTTCGAGCGTCTCGATCAGCCCGCCAAGGAGTCTTCCTCCCCGTGGAACAACGCTGGTACCGGCCACTCTGCTCTGTGCGAGCTGAACTACACGCCGGAGAAGAACGGCAAGGTCGATGTCACCAAGGCTAAGCTCATTAATGAGCAGTTCCAGGTTTCCCGCCAGCTGTGGACCTCGCTGATTGAAAACGGCACCCTGACTGACCCGAAGGAATTCATCAACCCAGTTGATCACACCACCTTCGCTCAGGGGCCGGAGCAGATGGCGTTCATGCGTCGTCGCTACGAGGCACTTGAGAAGGAGCCGCTGTTCCACGGTCAGGAGCTCATTGAAGATCCGGACCGTTTCGCTGAGTACCTTCCGCTGATGTCCGAGGGCCGTGACTTCTCCAAGCCGGTCTCCGCTATTCGTAACCCGAATGGTACGGACGTTAACTTCGGTGCACTGACCAAGCAGTACCTGGCCGCACTGTCCGATATGGGTACTGAGATTCGCTACGGACACGAGGTCACCGGTCTGAAGCGCGACGGTTCCAAGTGGATCGTCACCGTGAAGAACCTGCACACCAAGGACGTTCGCACCCTGGTTGCCAACTTCGTATTCGTCGGTGCCGGCGGTGACGCACTGCCGCTGCTGCAGAAGGCTCGTATTAACGAGATTCGTGGTTTCGGTGGCTTCCCGGTCTCCGGCCAGTGGCTGCGCTGCACCAACGAGGAAGTCATTGCTAAGCATGACGCCAAGGTCTACGGTAAGGCTTCCGTCGGCACGCCGCCGATGTCCGTTCCGCACCTGGACACCCGTGTTATCGACGGCAAGCGCGGCCTGCTCTTTGGCCCGTACGCCGGTTGGAACATGAAGTTCCTCAAGAACGGTAACAACCTGGACCTGATTAAGTCTCTGCGTCCGGCCAACCTGCCGTCCATGATGGGTGTTGGTGTCCAGGAGATGGGGCTGACCAAGTACCTGATTACTGAGGTTCTGAAGGACTTCGACGCACGTATTGAGTCCCTGCGTGAGTACGTCCCGAACGCTCGCCCAGAGGACTGGGAGCTGATCGTCGCTGGTCAGCGCGTCCAGGTCATTAAGCCGATGAAGGCTCCGGTCTTCGGTACCCTCGAGTTCGGTACCGCGGTCATCAACTCGTGGGACGGCACCATTGCCGGCCTGATGGGTGCATCCCCGGGCGCTTCCATCGCTCCGGCTGTGATGATTAGCCTGATTGAGCGCTGCTTCGGCCGTCACATGGGCAAGTGGGCTCCGAAGCTGAAGGAGCTCGTCCCGTCCTACGGTACGCACCTGGCTGATGACCCGGCTCTGTTCAAGGAGGTCTGGGAGGCTTCCCAGAAGACCCTGAAGCTGGAGCGCTAGTAACTCGCTGAAGAGCTTCAAAGAGTTCAATTAAGCCAACATTGTTCTACCCCGCTGTGAGCCATCCGTTCGCAGTGGGGTAGAACTGTGCTTATGGAAAAAATCACGTCAGCGACCACTGCACAAACAGAGCCCACTTTTCCTTTTACTGCGATCGTCGGGCAGCAGCGACTACAGCTTGCGTTGATTCTGACCGCGCTATCCCCGGAGATTGGTGGTGTCGTCATCCGCGGTGAGAAGGGCACAGCCAAGACCACTACGGTCCGCGCGTTGGCGCCATTTCTCAGCGGATCGTTGGTAAACCTGCCACTCGGCGCTACGGAAGATCGAGTCGTAGGCTCCATCGATGTGGAGACCGTCCTGACTACCGGACACGCACAGTTCAATCCGGGACTACTCAGCGCGGCTGACGGTGGCATTCTCTATGTCGACGAGATTAACCTGCTGCCGGATCATCTCGTTGACTCCGTGCTCGATGCCGCAGCCACCGGTCGCGTGGTTGTTGAACGCGATGGTATCTCGCACTCCGCAACCTCCAGGTTCGTGTTGGTCGGCACTATGAACCCGGAAGAGGGCGAATTGCGTCCCCAGCTTCTCGACCGCTTTGGGCTCGCCATCGACGTCACCGCATCCAAGGATCCGGCTGTCCGCGCGGAAATCGTCGCCCGCCGCCTCGACTTTGACGCCGACCCGGAGAGCTTTGTCACGCGGTTCGCCGCCGACGACGATGCGCTACACGCTCGCATCGATCGCGCGCGCGCACTGCTTGACGACGTCGAATTGACCCCCAACATTCTTGGTCAAATTGCCACTGTGTGCGCTGCTTTTGATGTGGACGGGATGCGTGCCGACATCGTCATTGCACGTACCGCCCGCGCTCACGCTGCCTGGCGAGTAGCCGGGGACGAGTCGGCGCAGCCGGCACCCGGCAATCCAATTGAGATCACTGCGGAAGACATTAAGGTAGCTGCGGAAATGGCACTGCCGCACCGTCGTCGCCGTGACCCCTTTGATGAACCAGGACTGGACCAGGAACAGCTCGACGATGCTCTGCAGGATGCAGAGGAGCAGTTCCGAGATGACCAGAATCAGCCAGAGTCGAGTCCGGAGTCGGATCCAGAGCCCGATGCTGAGCAGGTCTCCCAGTTCGACTCCAACTCCGAACCTCAGGAGCCACAACAGTCGAATTCCTCGGGATCGAAGGGAGGTCGCGCCGCTGAAGGCGCCCCCTTTCGCCGTTCGTAAAATCAGCGTTGACGGTGTCGGCCAAGGGGATTCCGGTCGGCGTTCCAAGGCCATTGGCCCGCGGGGCAGCACCATTGGTGCCGAGCGGGGAGGCCATGGTCTCCACGTGCCGGCGACAGTGCTGGCGGCGGCCAATCGTGGCGCCCGCATGGGCGACTCCATGATTCCCCTGGAACCGGAGGACGTTCACGGCGCTATTCGACAGGGAACTGAGTCCAATCTGGTCGTCTTTGTCGTGGACACCTCGGGTTCCATGGCAGCACGCGACCGTCTGGCAGCCGTCACCGGCGCGGTCACATCGCTGCTGCGTGATGCCTACCAAAGCCGCGATAAAGTCGCTGTCGTTACTTTCCGCGGAAATAACGCCGAATTAGTTTTACCGCCGACGAAGTCTATCGACACCGCAGTACGTCGCCTCGCAGATGTCCGCACTGGTGGCCGAACTCCATTGGCCGAAGGATTGCTGAAGGCACACGAAGTGGTAGTTCGGGAAGCCCATAGGGAGCCCACACGGCGCGCAATCATGGTCTTGCTCTCCGACGGCCGAGCAACGGGTAAAAATGGCCTGCAGCAGGCGAGGGCTGTGGCCGCAAAGATCCGTCGTCAAGCGTTGGCGGCGACGGTGGTTATCGACTGTGAGCGCTCTCGCGTGCGGCTGGGGCTGGCACAGGAACTCAGCGTGGAATTGGGTGCGACCTGCATAAATCTCTCCGAACTCAATGCCGAAGCCGTGGCGGGCGTGGTCCATGCCTATCATCGAGACCATGGCACAAGGAAAGCTTGACCCCAAATCAATTCCCAACGATGGACTGACCACCAGGCAGCGTCGCATGATTCCGATTACTGCGGTGCATACGGGCCCAGGTAAGGGCAAGTCCACCGCGGCATTCGGTATGGCGATGCGCGCGTGGAATCAGGGGATGAATATCGGTGTCTTCCAGTTTGTAAAGTCGGCAAAGTGGAAGGTTGGCGAGGAAGCTGTCATGCGCCGGTTGGGCGAGCTTCACGACGACACGGGGGAAGGCGGCCCGGTCGAATGGCACAAGATGGGCGAAGGTTGGTCTTGGTCGCGTAAGCAGGGCACTGAGGAGGACCATGCGGCAGCTGCTGCCGAGGGATGGCAGGAGATTAAACGGCGCCTGGAAAATGAGGTGCACGACTTCTACGTCCTCGACGAGTTCACCTACCCAATCAAGTGGGGTTGGATTGATGTCGACGATGTGGTGGAGACATTGAGGAACCGTCCCGGCCGCCAGCATGTGGTGATGACTGGCCGCGATGCGGATCCGAAGCTCGTGGAGGTCGCGGATCTGGTGACGGAGATGACCAAGATTAAGCACCCGATGGATGTCGGACGTAAGGGACAAAAGGGCATCGAGTGGTAGCGCCTGGAATTGTCATCGCGGCGACAGCTTCAGGCACGGGAAAGACGACAATCTCCACGGGGCTGATGCGTGCACTGTCGCGCCGTCACGCGGTGGCACCTTTCAAAGTCGGACCCGACTATATTGATCCTGGCTATCACGGGGTAGCCGCTGGTCGTCCCGGGCGCAATCTGGATTCCTTTATGTGCGCGCCTGAGATGATTGGGCCGCTCTACGCACATGGAGCTGCCGACAGCGATATTGCGGTGGTCGAAGGTGTTATGGGACTTTTCGACGGCCGCATTGGTAACGACCCGCTATCGGTGGAGGGGTCGACGGCTGAGATTGCCTCGCTGTTGGGACTTCCGGTGGTGTTGGTGATTGATGCCCGGCATATGTCGCAGTCGGCTGCGGCTGTTGTCCACGGTTTCTCCACGCTTCGCACTGACGTCCGTGTCAGTGGCGTGATTATTAATCAGGTGGGCAGCCCGCGGCATGCGGACATCATTACCCGTTCTGTGGAGGCCATGGGGGTCGAGGTGCTCGGCGCTATTCCGCGAGTGACTGATATTGAGGTGCCCAGCAGGCATTTGGGGCTGGTCACTGCGGTCGAGCAGGGTGAGCAGCTAGAAGCGGTCATTGAATCGATGGCCAACTTGGTGGAGACCTACATCGACATCGACCGGATTATCCAGCTTGCCCGGCAGCCCTATCCAGCCGAACCATGGGACCCTGCACAGTTCGTTGCACCGCTGGCTCTTAATCGCCGCGTGCGCGTGGCGGTCGCGGCGGGTCCTGCGTTCTCGTTTACCTATGCAGAGCACCGTGAGCTATTGCAGGCCGCTGGAGCCGAGGTCGTGGATTTTGACCCATTGGTTGACGAACTGCCGGAAGCCGAAGGCTACATCGTGCCCGGTGGATTCCCAGAAGAGCATGCCGACGCGCTATCTATTCGTGATGACATTCGCCGCGATCTACGTCAGGCTGCCGACGATGGTGCGCTGATCCACGGCGAATGCGCGGGGCTGCTCTGGCTGCTTGAAGATCTCGGTGGGCGCCGTATGTGTGGCATCATCCCGGGGCGAGCGCACATGGCACGGTTGAAGCTGGGGTACCGGGAGGCTGTGGCGCTGACTGATTCTGCGCTGTGCCCGGTAGGAACGCGCGTGCGCGGTCACGAGTTCCACAAGACAGCCCTCACCGATGACACCGCAAGTGTCGCTGCTGCGGCCGGGTGGCAACCAGCCTGGGGTTGGCGTGGATATCAAGGCGAAACAGTTCGCGACGGCTTTGTTTCCGAGTCTGGGCGGATTCATGCCGGTTACCTGCATGTTCATCCGGCGGGTGCGCCGGGGAACGTCAGTCGCTTTGTCGCTTCGTGCGCCGGGTAAAGTATTAGCTATGAGTTTGCTTCTCAAAGACTACGGTGTGTTGGTGATTGGCGGTTCCACGGCTGCAGAGCGCGTGATTCCTCGGCTGTTGGACTCTGGCGCTGATGTCACTGTGTGTGAAGGTGGGGAAGTAACAACTGCGATTGAGGCCTGGGCTGCAGACGGCCGTATTACTTTGACCCGCACCGGTTTTACCGAGGCGATGAGCTGGGGCAAGGCTCTCATGGTCTGCTGCGACGAGGCGTTGCTGCGTGAGGTGACTCTAGAGGGACACCGCCGAGGTATTCTCGTCGACGATGAAACCGGGTCTTCCAGCCCGCTTACTCCTGTGGCGCTGACCGGCCGTCGCGCGTCGCGCGCTGGGGATCTCGCTGGTCAGGTCGCGCTTGTGGGTGGTGGCCCGGGCGACCCCGGTCTGATTACCGTTGAGGGGCGTCGCCTGCTCCGGCTTGCCGACGTTGTCGTTGCAGACCACCTCGGTCCACTGTCGCTGCTCGGTGACTTGGAGCCGGATGTCGAGATTATTGATGCCGGCAAGCTTCCTTACGGCCGCGCCATGGCTCAGGAGCGCATCAATGAACTGCTAGTTCATCGTGCCCGTGAGGGCTACTTTGTGGTCCGGCTCAAGGGCGGCGATCCGTACATCTTCGGCCGCGGTTTTGAAGAGCTTCAGGAGCTACAGAAGGCTGGGGTACCGGTTCGCGTTGTGCCGGGTATTACTTCAGCACTGGCGGTACCGGGGACGATTGGCATCCCAGTTACTATGCGTGGCGTCAACCATGAATTCACTGTTGTGTCCGGTCACGTCCCACCGGGGCACAGGAAATCGCTGGTCAATTGGGATGCGCTGGGCCGGATGCACGGCACTATTGCCATCATTATGGGAGTTAAGAACGGGCCAAAGATTGCCGAGGCTCTGATGAAGGCCGGCCGCAGCCCGAAGACTCCGGCTGCGGTCATCCAGGACGGCACGCTGCCGAATCAGAGGTCGCTACGCTGCACACTCGGCGAGCTTGGCGAGAAAATGGTCGAAGAGGCAATCAAGCCGCCCGCAGTTATCGTCATCGGTGAAGTCGCGGGCCTGGATGAGGGCGATGAGTAAGAACAACAAGTCGAGCAACAACAAGTCGAAGAAACCAGAGCCAGAGCAGCAAAAGGCAGGGCTTGTTACTCGACTGCTTGCCGACGATCAGCTGCGTAGCGCTATCTGGATGGGCGCTGCGACCTTCCTGGTGTTTTACCTCGGAGCCATGATTATTTTCCGCCTCCTTCTCCTCGGCGGAGAAGGCTCGCGATACGACAGCATTTTCATCGCTGTCATTGCGCTCATTGCCGCCATTGTGGCAGGCCGGAAGCGCTACAACGACGACATTTAGTTTTCCGGGACGCGGAAGATGAGGGTGTCGTCGTCAAGCGAGACATCGTATCCTGCGGCGCGCGCGATGTCGACGGCCTCTGTGGGGGAGGTCGGTGCCGTGTCGGAAAGGGCAATGGCGCGGGCAAATAGGCCCTTGTAGTGCTTGTTGAAGTGGCTGACGATTTTGCCCTCGGCGGTGAGCACGGTCATCGTTGTCGCGCTCTTGACTTTGCCCAAATTGGCGTAGGTGCCGGAACGAAGGTCGATGAGGAAGTCGACATCATTGAGAGCCTCGGTGATGGCGGTGCCCCAACGGCGCTTCATCGTGGGAGCCGCGTCGGCAGGCTGATCCGCCAAGGGGAGCTTGACCGTACCAGAGAGACGGTAGTGGGGGATGAGGTCGTCCCCGCCAATGACACCGAAGAGCGCTGACCCGATGGCGAGTCGAGCAGGGCCGGTTTCCGGCAAATCGCTGGGGGAGAGTGCGTCGTAGAGCACCCCGGTATAACGCTCGAGAGCCGGCATGGTCGGCGACTCTAGGAGCGCGGCATTAGCTGTGACTTCGTCAGCAAGCCGTGGCCCCAGCTTCAGTGTTTCCATCGCAGCTTCCCTGTTCGCACTTAACTCCACGAGATCGGCTGCAATGCGCTCGCGGATGGGGTTGAGGGAGCCGAAGCTCAGCGAGGAAAAGTCCACTGCGGGATGGCTGCCACCAGTGGCTTTGGTTTCAGATGGGGGTAGGACTACGAGCATGGGCACCATAGTAATGCCCCGCATGTTGCGAAGAATGATCGACGGGTAAAATCAGCATTCATGATTACGCGAATGTCCCAGCTGTTCCTGCGCACACTGCGCGAGGATCCAGCTGACGCCGAGGTCCCTAGCCACAAGCTGCTCGTCCGTGCCGGCTACATCCGGCGAACTGCCCCTGGTGTGTACTCCTGGCTGCCACTGGGCTTGAAGGTTCTGCGCAACGTAGAGAAGGTTGTGCGCGAGGAGATGGAAGGCATTGGCGCACAGGAGCTGGCATTCCCTGCACTGCTCCCGCGTGAACCGTACGAGGCGACGAATCGGTGGACCGAATACGGCCCCGAGCTGTTCCGTCTGAAGGATCGCAAGGGCGCGGACTACCTGCTGGGGCCGACGCACGAAGAGATGTTCGCGCTGGCTGTCAAGGATCTTTTCAGCTCCTACAAGGATTTCCCGACGACGCTGTTTCAGATTCAGACCAAGTACCGCGACGAGGCTCGCCCGCGCGCTGGTATTCTGCGTGGCCGCGAGTTCGTGATGAAGGACTCTTACTCCTTCGACATGGACGACGAGGGGCTGGAGAATTCTTATCAGCAGCACCGCGGTGCCTACCAGCGAATTTTTGACCGGCTGGGCATTAAGTACGAAATCTGCCACGCCACCTCCGGCGCTATGGGCGGTTCGGCCTCCGAGGAGTTCCTGGCTGTTAGCGAAAGTGGCGAAGACTCCTTCGTAGTCTCCACCGACGGTGAGTACGCCGCCAATGTGGAAGCCGTGAAGATTCCGGCAGTTGAACCGCAGCCGATTGAGGGACAACCGGAGGCGAAGGTTTACGAGTCTCCGAACTGCACCACAATCGCAGCACTTGTTGATTGGGCCAATGGTGCGGACCTCGGACGCGAGGTCACTGCTGCCGATACTTTGAAGTGCGTTCTCGTCGCCGTCGACCCGAAGAAGGTCGATAAGGAGGGCAACGCCCTGCCGGAACAGCTCACCGCAATCCTGGTTCCCGGTGACCGTGAGGTCGATGAAAAGCGTCTTGAAGTCGCATTTGAACCGGGTGAGGCGCGCTTGCTGGAGGACAAGGACTTCGCAGCCAATGACTTCCTGATCAAGGGCTACGTCGGCCCGCAGGGGCTCGCCGATCGCGGTGTGAAGGTCCTAGCTGACCCCCGCGTGGCGGAGGGCACAAATTGGATTACAGGAGCCAACGAGGAAGGCAAGCACATCGTCGATGTGGTCGCTGGTCGCGACTTCCAGATTGATGGTATTTGCGATGTCGCAGAGGTGCGTGACGGCGACCCGGCTCCGGAGGGGCATGGCACGCTAAAGATCGAGCGCGGAATCGAGATCGGTCACATTTTCCAGTTGGGCCGCAAGTACACCAACGCCTTTGAAATCGACATCCTCGATGTCAACGGTAAGCGTGCTCGTCCGACGATGGGGTCCTACGGCATTGGCGTGTCCCGCCTGGTCGCTGTCCTCGCGGAACAGCAGTTGGATGAAAAGGGCCTCAAGTGGCCAGTTGCCGCGGCACCGTACAAGGTTCACATCGCTGTGGCCGGCAAGAACGCCGAAGCAGCTGAGGCCGCTGAACAGCTGGCGGAAGACCTCAGCCAGCAGGGCATTGAGGTGCTTTTCGACGACCGTCCGAAGGTCAGCCCCGGTGTGAAGTTCAAGGACGCCGAGCTGCTGGGTATGCCGTTTGTGGTCATCTTTGGCCGTGGCTACGCGGACGGCAAGGTGGAGCTGCGTAACCGCCTGACCAACGAGACCGACGAGGTCGCCGCTGACGGCATTGCAGCTCACGTCGCGGAGCTGGTTCGCAAGGCTTAGAGCCCGGGCAACGGCTCCAAGTTGTTGCCACCTAGCGCTGCCGCTCCGGCGGCAGCCACGCCAGCTGCCTGCAGCGCGAACATACGCATCCGAGGGTTATTAGCAGCGAGCAATACGTCTTCCCACGCCTGGGCACAATAGCGCTCCAATGCAATCATGTAATCGACGGGTGCCGTATCTGGCGAAGGAGCGCCTTCCGGCATATAGCCAGGTGCGCTCTCCGGCACCTCAACGTCGGAATCCTCCAAAATTAGTCGGGCACGATCGCGCAAAATTCGGTGGCGCTCGCCACGGGCCAAAAGTGCAGTAGTGGTATCGCCTCCGACACGTGGTGCGGCTACGCCGACACCGTAAATCATCATGTATTCGGCTTGCAGTGCCTTAATCATCTGTTCTTCGGCACCCGAGATTTCATCCCTGTCACTGGGAATCAATGGGACAAGCTCCTCCCACTCAGCGCCCGCAACACGCAGAGCGAGGACGATACCGCCATCGACAGCCGTGGCGAGGCGCGCAGTGTGCTCCTCCCGCAATGCAGTGCGTGAATCCAGGGCATTCGTCAGTACGGGATTGTTTCGCGAGTCCGTGAGCAGTAGCTTCGCGTCGGAACCGGTAACCAGGGATCCTGGGACTGCTACGTCCGAGCCACATTCATCGACAGGTTTACCGTCCTTGTGGGTGCCGCAGGCGCGTGTGATTTCCTTATCCAGTTCGGTAACCTGCGCGGAGCGCACCGCTGCGAGGTCAGGATTGGCGTCGCTAAGCGACTGTGCATCGCGCGCCGCCAGCGCATGGAGAACCTCAATGGCGTAATCGGGGCGCGGTGCCACCAGATGCGAGCACGCGGAAAGCGCAGGAAGTGATCCCACGGCGAGGGCAGCAGCGAGGAAGCCACGGCGCGAGAGAGTACGAGTGCGATGCGATGCGGAAGCAAAACTGGGGGAGGGAGGTTCAACAATCACCTCACTATGGTGCCACGGCGGGCGGCACTTTGTGTCAACGCGGTGCGGGAAAGTGCCCAGGTGCGCAATTCCTAGTACTTGACCTGTAGACTCTACGACTATGGCGCTGTCTCTTATACACATCTCCGAGCCCACGAGACTCCTGAGCATCTC
>ERZ1031016.61-NODE-61-length-21186-cov-8.444040_pt1 | contig 21186 bp, 19 predicted proteins | sample MGYA00518593_ERZ1031016 | MGnify/ENA primary metagenome ERZ1031016 (study PRJEB33718, sample SAMN03159727) | human skin metagenome | collected 2014-05-20 | study: EMG produced TPA metagenomics assembly of the PRJNA266117 data set (Human skin bacterial metagenome and... | reverse complement strand
ACGTAAGGAGTCGTCGGCAGCGTCAGATGTGTATAAGAGACAGGCAATAATACCGATAACCAGCACCTGCCAGGTGTGGACATCTAGCTCTGACCTTAAGACGGCAGCAGTGACCAACAGCGAGTCACCGGGCAGAAAAGGAAAGAGCACACCGGACTCAATAAAGATGATGAGTCCAAGCCCCGCAAGCACCCAAGGGCCAAACCCCTGGAGTAGAGCTTCGGGGTCTCCGATACCGGAGAGGAATCCAGAAAAATCCATAACGGCAATCTTTTCAGCAACAACTATCGATTCTGCTGAGCTAATTAGAGTATTTTGCTGAGAGTTTTTCTGGGTACTGTGTTTTAATCGCGCCCCTGATAGTCAAATACCGGCAGCGACCAGCCACGCCAAAGCGCCGCTAGTCGAATGAACAGTGCGGACAGCACCGCACAGATGATGTTGATGTTCTCGTGCAGGCCAACCATGTCGAGCACGTAGTAAAGCGTCGCCGCGACGACTGCGATGGAGGCATAGAGCTCCTTTTGAAACACCAGCGGGACGCGGTCACACATCAGGTCGCGGAGCACACCTCCAAACGCACCGGTAAGAACGGCGCCGACAATAGCGATGATGACGCCGTGCCCCATTTCCATGGCCACGCGGGCACCAATGATGGAAAACGCCGACAAACCGATTGCGTCAGCGACCAAGAACACGACCCGGAAGTGCTTCATCAGGAAGTCGGCCAACAGCACCGTGATCAGTGCTGCACCGACAATAACCAGCAAATATTGTGGGCTTGCAACCCACACCAACGGATAGTGACCGAGAATGACATCGCGCAGGGTACCGCCGCCGATAGCAGTCATGCACGCAATTGTTGAAACTCCAAAGAGATCCATGCGCATTCGACCGGCCGCTAGTGCGCCGGTGACGCCTTCGGCCGTAATTCCGATGACCCAGAGGATGTGGAGCAGCATGATAAGAAATATAAAGGACTTCGCCCGAATCGGTAGAACTATAGGCTAATATCCCGCAATCTTCGCCCCCTCGACTCGGCCCGCTTCATTGCTTCCCGGCTAGCCCTGATCGCGAATTTCCAGCACCGGAATCGAGCGACGAATCCGCTCCACCTCCGCTATATCCACATCGGCCACAAGCAACTGCGGGTCGTAGCCCGCCGAGGCAATAACTCCGCCGTCCGCATTGACCAACATGGAGTGCCCCGCGCCGGTCGGCCCCTCATCTTTCCCCGCGGCCTTCGCCCCACCAGGCCGGGCTGCATCGACTGCCGCAATCACACAAGTGCTATCCAGTGCGCGTGCCGACACCAGCGTCTGCCACTGCCTTACCTTGCCCGGGCCGTCATTCCACGATGCAGGCAGCGCGATGACCTCTGCGCCCAGGTTGGCCAGTTGAATGAATTGCTCCGGGAACCTGATGTCAAAGCATGTCGCAAGACCGAGGGCGACCGACGATCCGTCGGCAAGCGGGACATCACAGACCACGTGCGCGTTGCCCGGCGCGACAGTATCCGATTCGCGAAACCCAAAAGCGTCGAAGAGGTGGAGTTTGTCGTAGAACTCGACACCGGGGCCGTCCTCATCACGCCAAGCCAGAAGCAGCGAATTGAAGACGCGGTGCATCGTCTTACCGTCGCGCTCCACTTCATCTGCCGGCCGGAACATGCCGACCACCACGCTGATTCCGGCATCGTGAGCGGCCTGCGAGACCTCCGCTACGAACCTATCGCTGCTGGACTCCGCCACGACATCCAGGCGACCGGAATTGAACGCCTTCATCGTGGCTTCGGGGAAAACCACCAAATCGGCGTTGTCCTGTGCTGCCCGCGCGATAGTCACCTTCACCGCGTTCAGATTCTCTTCAACCGACGCTGACAATTCCAACTGAGCCAGTGCAATACGCATGCCTAAATGTTACCGACTACCCCGGATTGACCGCCCTGAAGTTATCCACAGCGCGGCTTCCTGCGTTGCTTCCGCTCAGAGTTATCCACAGTTCGCTGAAGATGGTCTTCCGCTGCCTTACTCCACCCAGCAGAATCAAAAACATGGCCGAACACATCACAGTCAACCCAGCTCAACTATCCGCCTTAAGTCGTTCCTACCAGCAGATTTCCACTCGTATTGATGCTCTTTCCACCATCGTCGCAGCTGCCCCAGGAAGCGCCGGGCTCACCTCTGCCCTGCCCGGTTCACGGATTGTCCCCGCGGTCTCCACTACTTGTGGGAAGTGGTCGGAATCATTGCTTGCCGCGTGCACAAACATCGACGTTATTGCGCAGGCTGCCGATGCCCTCGCTGTCAGCGCTCTCGCGCACGAGCATGACCAGTCCGCCGCCTTGGAAAAGCTGTCATGGTCACGGTAGGCGAAGCGCTGCTGTGGCGTGTGGATTCGCTGGAGACGCTTGCCCGGGCACTGCGTTCCGGGGCGCGCGCCCTCGCCGATTCCGCCGACAGTTCCCAGGCCGCACTCAACGCGCTTTCAGAGGATGACTTCGCCGGCGACAACCGCAGCGCCGCCGAGGTTTCTGTCACCCACAGCTCCACGCGTCTGCGCCGAAGCAGCGTCGCGCTCGAACGTCTCGCCGCCTGCTGCAGCGACACCGCCGCCATGCTTAACGACGTCATCCGCGAACTTACCGACGCGGTAAACCAGGCAACCAACCTGGGATTTCAGGTGAACCTGGTTTCTGGTGCGGTGACTCCGCCGGAGGGCATGCTTTCTACGATTGCGCGCAGCCTCGTTCATCCCAAAATTCCTTCCGGGCCTTTCACCATGGCCGAATGGCGTGCAACCTCGCAGCTTCGGATTCAGTCGGCTTTGGCTGAACTCAACCGACTCGATGAGAAGGCGGCGGGCGCAATCTCAGCTCTTTCACCACTGGTGGCAAGCGGAGTTAGCGGCTCGGGTAGATTGCAGCCATCACAGGCTGGCAGTGGTACTGGCAACCCTGCTGACAGAGGGCTTGACGGTGGTTGGGACTTGGAAGTTGGGAGCGGATTGACTGGGGCGTATTCGAGTAGACCGCTATCGGAGATAGACGCTGCCATGTCCGCTCGCGCCCGGTCTTTGGGGCTGCCTCCTGGACAACTATTGGAGTCCTCGCCTGGACATTCTGCGATTGCGTTCGGTGACGTTGAGCGAGCATCGACTGTGATTACTCTCGTCCCCGGCACCAGCTCTAGCGCGGAGGACGCTAGCAGGCAGTTCGAGCGCGTAGCCGCGACCTTCCACGCCGCCGGTGAAGATCCGGAGGATGTGGCGGTGGTGTTGTTTTCCTATGACGCGCCACCCGACCTCCGTGAGGCCATACGCACCGAGTATCACAATTTTGCCGCTGAGCGGCTGCAGCATTTGCAAGCTGGTTTGATTGAGCGTTCCGGTGGCGTCGATAGTGGTGACACTGCGATTGCCGGTGGCCTTACTAGCCACGGCACGTCTTCTACTCAGCGGCACGTTGTCGCCGGCTATAGCTATGGGGCGACGGTGGTCTCGCAGGCTTCCCTTGGTAGTGGCCTCTACGCGGATAGGGTGCTGCTCATAGCTCCGCCAGGTGTTGGCCCCGGACTGGAGCGCGCAAACGACATGAAACTACTCAAGCCGGACGGCACAGTCCGACCCGAAGATGAAAATAGCCACCGTGTGGCAGTGGCGACGTCCCCGATGGACCCCATTCGTATTCCTGCCGAACTGGGGATTCATGGGAAAAACCCAGCGGATAAGGATTTCGGCGCGTACGCACTCAACCTGAGTGAGCGTGGCCTGTCCATGCGAGACTTGGCCGAATTCATGGTCACTCCCGTGCAGGATATTCCTCAAAAGTATCGGCACATCCAGGGCAACCCACACATCGAACACTACTTTGACGACGAAGTTTTCACCCGCGAGGCCAACCGGTGGCTAACTGACAGCTGACCGGTCTCTCAGATCAGCGGTTGCGAATCCACGGCCCAAATTAACAAGCCAAAAGAAAACGGACTAACCAGGCGACGCTGGTTAGTCCGTTCACTCAGCCGTGTGGGATTACCTTTCCCCACCGCGGTTGTCTTTGTGCCGGCGTCGTGTGCGCGGCTCCCACATCACCACTGCCGTAGAGCGTGGGACGTGAACCAGTTCGCCTCGCGAACGACGAGCCTGTGCCTTTGCTTGATAGAGCTGCTCTCGCAGTTCTGCATTTTCCTGCTCAAGCGAATCCACCCGCTCAGTCAGGTCGATGATGGCCTTAATACCGGCCAGGTTGACGCCGTCTTCCTGACTCAGACGCTGAATCTCACGCAGCAGCGCCACATCGCGTTTGGTGTAGCGCCGACCTCCGCCGGAGGTTCGCTGCGGAGTTACCAACCCGAGTCGGTCATAATTGCGCAGCGTCTGCGCATGCATGCCCGCGAGATTCGCGGCTACGGATATGACATAGACCTCAGTGTTGTCGGACATTATTTCGCACCTGCCCAACCCTCACGAGGATTGAACCCGCTGGCACGTTCCGCTTCGACGTAGGAGCGCAATGCCGAAGTGGCATTGTCGTCCAAATTGGTCGGCACCTTCACACGCACGGTTACCAGCAGGTCACCCGGAGTGCCATTGCGCTTCGGGATTCCTCGACCGCGCACACGCAGTGTTCGGCCATCGGCTGTGCCAGCCGGGACACGCACGCGAATCTTGTCACCCAACGTCGGCACGGTAATGGTGCCGCCGAGTGCGAGCTCGCCGAAGCTCACGGGCACCGTGACCTCAAGGTCGTTGCCGCTGCGGGTGAAGACTTCATCCGGGCGAACATGAACGGTGACAAAGAGGTCACCGGCCGGACGTCCCCGCAGTCCCGCTTCACCTTGGCCCGCAAGACGGACCTTCTGGCCGTCCACCACACCTGCGGGGACGCGAACGGTGATGGTACGACGGCGGGTGGTCACACCGGTGCCGTTACACTGCGAGCAAGGGTTCTCGATACGAGTGCCCTGGCCACCACAGTCCGCACACGGACTGGAGAAGCCGAAGGCCCCCTTTTGCTCCTTGACATATCCCGAACCATGACAGGTGGTACACGTCACCGGTGAGGTTCCCGGCGCTGCACCCGAACCATTGCAGTTCGTGCATGGCGACGGGTTGGTGAGCTGCAGCGGGATGGTGACACCTTGGGCAGCCTCGCGGAAATCGAGCGTAATCTCTGTCTCCACATCCGCACCACGGCGGGCCTTCTGCCGCCCGGCAGCACCAGCGCCACCATTGCGGTTTACGAAGCCGCCCAGGAAATCACCTAGGCCACCTGCACCACCAGCATTGCCACCGAATCCGGCACCTCCGCCGAAGAGATCCGACACGTCGAAGTCGAATCCACGTGCACCGGCAGCACCGGCTCCGCCGGCACCTGCGGCACCGGGGAATCGGAAACCACCTGCGAGAGCTGCACGCAGCTCATCGTATTCGCGGCGCTTGTCCTCGTCACCGACCACCGAGTATGCCTCGGAGATTCGCTTGAACTTATCTTCAGCGGCCTTGTTACCCGGGTTCTTGTCCGGGTGGTTCTCCCGGGCTAACTTGCGGTAGGCCTTTTTAATCTCGTCGAGTGACGCAGACTTAGAGACGCCCAAGTCAGCGTAATAGTCCTTATCTGCCCATTCCCGTTGAGTCATGGTGCATCTCCTCCTTTCAGAAAAACTAATTCAAAGAAATCTGCGTCACTTGTGTCTCCGCTACTGCGGATCGCCGATGATTACCATCGCCGTACGAATGACACGGTCATTAATTCGGTAGCCCTTGCGCAGCACATTGGCTAGAACCTTGTCATCCCCTTCAGAGAGATCCTGGACAGCCTCGTGGATGTCCGGGTTGAACTCCTCTCCTGCGGCACCAAATTCCTCAACACCCTGTGCGGTCAGCACGCCACGGAATTTATCCGCGAAAGCCTTCAGCGGCGTGCCGTCTGCCAAGTCGCCGTGCTCTTCAGCCCGGTCGAGGTCATCAGCCAAAACCAGCAGTTCTCCAGCCAGCTTTGCCTTCGCCTGTACGCGCTCGGCTTCACGGTCTCGGTCAACTCGACGACGGTAGTTTGCGAACTCCGCCGACAGGCGCTGCAGGTCCTCCGTGCGCTCATCCAACTCACGCTGGATGGCTGCAACTGGGTCTGCAGCTTCCTCCGCGGCGGTGTCGCCGGCGGCACCTTCGGTCGCCGGCTCCACGTCGTCGTCAAGCTTGGCCTGCTCGAAGACCTCGTTGACCTGATCGGCCAGGTTGGCCGGCTCCTCCGGGGTGGGCTGGTTTCCCTGATCCTGGTCAGTCATTCTTACTTGTCCTTCTCGTCCTCGTCGACGACCTCAGCGTCAACGACGTTGTCGTCAGCGTCAGCGGCCTCAGCACCCTCGGCTGCGGTTGCACCCTCAGCTGCCTGAGCCTCGTAGATAGCCTTACCCATCTCCTGGCTCTCGGTGGACAGCTTCTCGACGGCGGACTTGATGGCCTCGATGTCGGAGCCCTTCAGAGCCTCGTCGACTTCCTTGGCGGCCTCTTCAACGCGGTCGCGGATGTCCTGGGAAACCTTGTCCTCGTTCTCCGATGCGAACTTGCGGGTCTGGTAAGCCATGGACTCAGCCGAGTTGCGGACTTCCTGCTCCTCGCGGCGCTTCTTGTCCTCGTCAGCGTGCTTCTCAGCGTCCTTGATCATCTGGTCGATCTCCTCCTTGGAGAGGCCGGAGCCGTCCTGGATGGTGATCGTGTTTTCCTTACCAGTGCCCTTGTCCTTAGCGGTGACGTGGACAATGCCGTTGGCGTCGATGTCGAAGGTGACCTCAATCTGCGGGACACCACGCGGTGCCGGAGCGATACCGCCCAGCTCGAAAGAGCCCAGCAGCTTGTTAGCTGCAGCCATCTCACGCTCGCCCTGGAAGACCTGAATCTGAACGCTCGGCTGGTTGTCTTCAGCAGTGGTGAAGGTCTCCGAACGCTTGGTCGGGATAGTGGTGTTGCGTTCGATCAGCTTGGTCATGACACCGCCCTTGGTCTCAATACCCAGCGACAGCGGGGTGACGTCGAGCAGCAGCACGTCCTTGACCTCACCGCGCAGAACGCCGGCCTGCAGAGCAGCACCAACTGCGACAACCTCGTCCGGGTTAACGCCCTTGTTCGGCTCACGACCACCGGTCAGTTCCTTGACCAGCTCGGAGACTGCCGGCATACGGGTGGAACCACCGACCAGCACGACGTGGTCAATGTCGGAAACCGAAACATCAGCGTCAGCAATGACCTGCTGGAACGGCTTACGAGTGCGGTCAAGCAAATCAGAGGTGATGCGCTGGAACTCAGTACGGGACAGGGTCTCGTCCAGGAACAGCGGGTTCTTGTCAGCATCAACGGTGATGTACGGCAGGTTGATAGATGCCTGCTGCGAGGAGGACAGCTCAATCTTGGCCTTCTCAGCAGCCTCACGCAGACGCTGCAGAGCCATCTTGTCCTTGGTCAGGTCAATGCCGTTGCTGGACTGGAACTTCTCAACCAACCAGTCAACGATGCGCTGATCCCAGTCATCGCCACCGAGCTTGTTGTCACCAGCAGTTGCGCGAACCTCAACAACACCGTCGCCGATCTCCAGCAGGGAGACGTCGAAGGTACCGCCACCGAGGTCGAAGACCAGAATGGTCTGCTCCTTGTCGGACTTCTCCAGACCGTAAGCAAGTGCAGCAGCAGTCGGCTCATTGACAATGCGCAGGACGTTCAGGCCAGCAATCTGACCCGCTTCCTTGGTTGCCTGACGCTCAGCGTCGTTGAAGTAAGCCGGAACGGTAATAACCGCATCAGTGACGTCGTCACCCAGGTAAGACTCAGCGTCGCGCTTCAGCTTCATCAGCGTACGAGCGGAAATCTCCTGCGGAGTGTACTTCTTGTCATCAATCTCGATGCTCCAGTCAGTACCCATGTGGCGCTTGACCGAACGAATAGTGCGATCAACGTTAGTGACAGCCTGGTTCTTAGCGGACTGGCCAACCAGGACCTCACCATTCTTTGCAAATGCAACCACCGACGGAGTGGTGCGCGAACCCTCAGCGTTCGCAATCACCTGAGCCTCGCCGCCCTCGAGGACGGAGACACAGGAGTTCGTCGTACCCAAGTCAATACCAACAGCGCGTCCCATGATGAACACCTTTCTAGAAAAGTAAAAGAATTGCCCTTAAGTCTTACGCGCTCAAGTCTGCATTGCCGTAGAAAATCTGTCAAGCAAACTTGAGTGTGTCCGACTCAATGTTTGTCATGCTATGCAACGGACTATGGGACAAAGTTATTCCAACCCGACTCAACTTTTCTAAAAAAACCGTCATCACCGCAGGTCACCGCGATAAAAGATTTTTACAAGACTATGCTCTAAAGCCACTCACGGTAGCCGACAGCGCAATTTTCTATACAGAATCCTGCCTCTGGACTCCAGGGGGACAAAGAATTTCCTAGCACTAGCCCTGGGAACTTTCCTGCACAGCGAACCGACTAATCCCCTGACGTGTTTTGCAGCCACCGGCTCATCAACAGGCCATGCCCTTGTTACCCCATGGCCTGACACCGAATCAGCTCTGGCGGCTCCACTAATACATGTCTAAATTCTCCCCATTTACGGGGCGATTGAGCCAAGAATTCATCCCACTTATTTAGGAGTTTTTCGTGCCTCAGAATGCACAGCGACACCATTTCCCCTTTTTCCGTGGGCTCGCAGTAGCGTCGGCAAGCGCCGCACTAACCCTCGCCTTCCCTGCCATTGCATCCGCACATGTGCATGCAACCCCGTCGTCTGCCCCGATTGGCGGCTACGCGGATCTGGCTTTCGGGGTCGGCCATGGCTGCGACGGTTCGCCGACGACGAAGGTCGAGTTCACCATCCCGGAGGAGTTCGAAAAGGTTACGCCGAACGTGAACGCGAACTGGGATGTCACCAAGGAGTCGACCGGCTCTGGCAAGAATGAAAAGGTGCAGAAGGTCATCTACACCGCAAAGACTCCACTGCCGTCGGACCTGAAGGATTCTCTGACGCTCAGCGTGAAGGTGGCTGATGACGCAAAGCCGTCGACAGTTGAGGTGCCGACGCTGCAAACCTGTGAAAAGGGTTCGATGAACTGGGCTGAAAAGGACCACGATAGTGACTACCCGGTTCCAACTGTGGAGCTGATTGAGAAGTCGGAAGACAATGAACATAGCCACGGTCACGACCACAGCCACAACCATGGCACCAGCGAGACAAACCACGGCGATAGCCGCTCAGACGACGTGGAGCATTCCGCAGCTGCTACCAGCGAGGATTCGAGCAGCACGCTTGGCGGCTGGGGCCTGGGGCTCGGCCTCGTGGGCGCGCTGACCGGTATTGCCGCATTGGTAGTTTCACTGCGTAAGCGAGGTTAAGACCACAGGCGGATTGCCACTCGGGAATCCGCCTTCACCGCGGCACTGCCGCCCATGCCTTCACAGAGCTCACCCCATGCGAGCACATAGAGCCGGCCGATCTTGACAATGCACGCCGGAGGATAATCCGTGCTGTCGGCTCGTCGTTTCGGTCGACGCAGTGAACGGACAATGCAAAGCTCTCAAACAATGACGGCTGAATCACGCATCTAGGCTCGGATTGAGTTAGGCGAAGCTTTATGGCGTATTCGAAAACCGTTCGAAGGCAGTGGGAGGATTACACTGGCAAAACAGCAAAAACTCGAGCTGGGAACCCCGTCCCATCCTTTGGCTTTGGCCAGGAGGCAACCACGAGAGCCCCCGTTTCCGGCACCTGGTCGAGCCCAGCCAGAAGTTCAATCTGCCATCGGTCACGCCCTAATAGATAGAGTTCCGTCGGCAAGCTGCCACCATGAGCCACGATGCCGGGGTCCGTATCAGTGGTCTCGTGCCCAATCGCCACAACGCCACGGTTGTCTATCAACCATTCGACAACCTCAACGTTCCATCCTGGGTAGTGAGTCACGCCCTCTTCATCCGCATTGGCCATTGCCTCAGCGTCAGGCCACCGCTTTGACCAGTCACTGCGAAATGCGACAAATGCACCGCCCGGAATCAAACCATTGCGTTCCTCCCACGCCTCGACATCAGCAATCGAAGGGGAGAAATCATTATCCCGAGCGACTTCAGCAGTGAAATCTAGGACGACCAAAGGCAGGATCATCTGCTCGACGCCAATATTGTCAAGAGTTCTCGTCTCTTGGACGAAATGCACAGGCGGATCCACATGCGTACCCCACTGGCCAACAAACTGATACTGGTCGATTTCAAATCCATGCTCAGCAACGGTGAAAAGCCGTGTTCGCTGTTCGTCGGGAAGCGCAGGGAATTTCGGCTGACCGGCGTGAAACGCGTGAGTCAAGTCAACATAGGTGTGGTTTTCCCGAAGCTTGCGAGCAATGTCCCATAGTTCGTGCGTGTTTGCGGTGTTCTTGTTCGACATAAAGCGAAGTATATAGACAAAGCTGTCTAGTTAGCCAATATGGCCACCGGCACATCGAGCACTAAAAGACACCAACTCGCCCCACCCTGCACCTATCAGCTCAAACAGCCTGACGACACCCGCTACCGCAGGTACCCTCGCATACAGGAAAGACTTTTCAAGCCGCAGCCACGTTCTTCAGATTTTGGAATTGCGGGCTACATACACAACTTTCACCAAACTCAAGCCATCCCAAAGGAGTATCTAATGACCACCTACGAAAACATCCTTACCGAAACCCGAGGTCGCGTCGGCATTATCACCCTGAACCGCCCGAAGGCACTGAACGCCCTGAACCACAAGACCATGGAAGAGATCGGCGCAGCAGCCACCGCTTTCGACAACGACTCGGGAATCGGCGCGATTATCATCACCGGCTCCGAGAAGGCGTTTGCCGCAGGTGCGGACATTAAGGAGATGGCGGACAAGTCCGGCACCGAGATGTATGTCTCTGACTGGTTCGCACGTTGGGATGTTCTGACTTCCGTCCGCACTCCAGTTATCGCCGCCGTCAACGGCTACGCCCTGGGCGGTGGCTGCGAGGTCGCTATGATGGCGGACTTCATCATCGCTGGCGCTAAGGCCAAGTTCGGTCAGCCTGAGGTCAACCTCGGCATCTCTCCGGGCATGGGCGGCTCGCAGCGTCTCACCCGCGCAATCGGCAAGGCTAAGGCAATGGAGATGTGCCTCACCGGCCGCATGATGGGTGCCGAGGAAGCTGAGTGCGCAGGTCTGGTCGCCCGCGTCGTCGAGCCGGACGCGCTTCTCGACGAGGCCCTGAAAGTCGCCGACACCATTGCGTCGAAGTCTCTGGTTGCCACTACCCAGATTAAGGAACAGATCAACCAGGCCTACGAAATGACGCTGTCGCAGGGACTGCTCTTTGAGCGTCGCACCTTCCACTCCCTGTTCTCCTCCAATGACCAGAAGGAAGGCATGGCCGCTTTCACTGAAAAGCGCGAGGCAAACTTCACCAATTCCTAGAAACTGCTAGTTCACAGTCGACGGGACTGCCAGCCACAGAGCCGAGTTGTCGGCGGCAGCATAGGTGTCTCGTGCACGCGGTGTGTGCGTTGGAGAAGTCACAATGACAGCAGCACGAACGCCACGGGCTCCCGATCCTGCAAGGTATGCAGTGCCTGCCGCGTTTTCAACGGTGGAGTCTGAGTTTGTTTCCATCGTGATTCGTCGCTTCCACACTCCCATAGATGCAAGCGCATCACGCATGTACTCAGCCTCAGTCTGGCAGCCCGGCTGAGTACGACCACCCGTGACGACGACCGGGTTAAGCGGATGACGCAGCGCCAGCGAACGTGCAGTTTCCAATCGGGACGTCAAAACAGCAGGAGCACTGCAGTCGGGATTAAGACGGGCCCCGAGCACAATAATCGGCACCTGAGGATCAAGTAACGCAGTCTCCGCAGCTGCACGTCCGACCGGGGACACCACCACTGGAGTCACAAGCGAGCTATTGAACGCCTTGACTGCGACCGCACTGACCGGATTGGCGTTTGCCACTACACCCGAGCCAAAGACCGCACTCGCAGTAAGAATAAGGCCTGCTCCAGCCATAGCGATTGCACGGAAAGATCGCGCCATTAAAGTCCCTCTCAAGAAAAAGTGGCACGGAGAAATCCACACTCCACATGCCATTTAGAATCAGGCGGATAAATCCGCAGTATCACGCTGCTAATACTAGGCGCTACACAAAATGGCGCCTACATAAGAATTACGCGGGGATGGCCAGGCACTCTCTTCGCCACCAAAATAGCACGCCGCGTACCAGGTAAATTGCGGACGTAGAGGCTTTTAAATCCACTTGGGATTCATAAAAGTGAGTTACATTTAATGACTTTTTCGTTAACTGCCAGCAAATCCCGGGATCCAATAGCAAATTATCCACCAAAACACAGGTACAGAAGTCACTATTGTTATTTATGTTAAGAATGTAACGCATGTGAATACATGTCTGCTTCAGTCAATTTTCGAAGGCCAACACACCACCGAGCACCCCCTCCGTCTCGCGACACAGTCCCGCCCCGACACTCCGGCACTACCCCCACAATGCGTCCGCAAAACATCGAATCGGCAACACTCGACAACTACATACACGCAACGCCGCCGCCACTTCCGCCCATAAAAGCGTGACGACGAAAGTGCCGCGCGCCGTCGTTAAGCGAAGGCGTTAAAACCCGTCGAAACCCTCTCGAATAAAACAACGATTTTTTTGCGTAATTCGTCAAATAACCGCTGGTTACACCGTGTATCGATGAATTCAGCACTATTTTGCACATTAGTTAGGTAAGCGTCCGCGGCTCGTGATAGAACTCACAAGAGAACTATTTTCACTCAGCCATCACCCTGGCTGAGCCAGCCTAGAAGGAACATTATGAGCGTGCTCAACCTCGCCGCGGCGACGGCTGACACGGCGATTCCGGAATCTACCGGATTCACCGTCGCAGTCGGCGTTATTGGCGTCCTGTTGTCCCTGCCCTGCTGGTTCATCTTTATTAAGGGATTCACCCATATGGTGAAGACCATCATGGTGGGCCAAAAGACGTACGGTCACACCGGTGAATGGGGAACCCGTATTTGGACCATGATCCGAGAGATCGTCGGTCACACCAAGATGGCCAAGAAGCCCGGCGTTGCTGTGGCTCACTGGTTCGTCATGGTGGGCTTCCTCCTCGGTTCCCTAGTGTGGTTCGAGGCGTACATTCAGACCTTCTGGCCAGCCGGTGGTTGGCCAATCCTCAGGAATCTGACCGCCTGGCACTTCATCGACGAACTGCTCGGCCTGGGCACCACCCTGGGCATCCTGGCACTGATTCTCGTCCGCCAGACCAACCTGGGCAAGGAGCGTCTGAGCCGCTTCTACGGATCCAACGCCAAGGCTGCCTACTTCGTTGAGGCCGTCGTCCTCATCGAGGGCCTGGGCATGATGTTCGTCAAGGCTGCCAAGCTGGCTACCTACGGCGACCACGGTCACACTGGCGCCGAGGTCTGGACCTGGGCGAACTTCGTCACCGGTGGTATCGCACAGATTCTGCCGGCCTCCGAAGTCATGGTGTCCATCTTCGCGCTGATTAAGCTGCTGTCCGGTATGGTCTGGCTCTTCGTTGTTGGCCGCAACCTCACTTGGGGTGTCGCATGGCACCGCTTCCTGGCGTTCGCCAACATCCTGCTCAAGCGCAACGCTGACGGCTACAACGCCCTCGCTGGGGCTAAGCCGATGACCTCTAACGGCGAGATCCTGAACCTGGAAGAGGCTGACCCGGAGGTTGACTCCATGGGCACCGGCGTGGTTACCGACCACTCCTGGAAGGCTCTGCTGGACTTTACCTCTTGTACCGAGTGTGGTCGCTGCCAGGAGCAGTGCCCGGCCTGGAACACTTCCAAACCGCTGTCCCCGAAGCTGCTGGTTAACCAGCTGCGTGACCACGCTTACGCTTCTGCCCCGTACCTGTTGGCTGGCGAGACCATCGAAACCGCTCGCGAGGGCGAAGGTGCTGGCGCAGCACTCCTGACCAAGCCGCTGGTTGGCGACGGCGATGAGGGCATCATCGACCAGGACGTCCTGTGGTCCTGCACCAACTGTGGTGCCTGTGTTGAGCAGTGCCCGGTTGACATTGAGCACATCGACCACATCGTCGATATGCGCCGCTACCAGGTTCTGGTTGAGTCGGACTTCCCGACCGAGCTGGCTGGCCTGTTCAAGAACCTCGAGACCAAGGGCAACCCGTGGGGCCAGAACGCTTCCACTCGTGCCGACTGGATTAACGAGGTCCGCAAGGAAGGCATCGTCGTCCCGATTTGGGGCGAAGATGTCGAGAGCTTCGACGACACCGAGTACCTGTTCTGGGTCGGTTGTGCCGGTGCGTACGACGACAATGCGAAGAAGACCACCAAGGCTGTTGCAGAAATGCTTTACACCGCCGGTGTGAAGTACGCTGTGCTCTCCCAGGCTGAGGGTTGTACTGGCGATTCCGCTCGCCGCGCTGGTAACGAGTTCCTCTTCCAGATGCTGGCTGAGCAGAACATCGAACAGCTCGATGAGGTCTTCGACGGTGTCCCGCCGAAGCAGCGCAAGATTGTCGTCACCTGTGCGCACTGCTTCAACACCTTCAAGAACGAGTACCCAGAGCTGGGCGGACAGTACGAAGTTGTCCACCACACCCAGCTGCTAAATAAGCTGGTTCGCGCTAACCGCCTCCAGCCGGTTGCTTCCGGCCAGGGCCGCCAGGTCACCTACCACGACCCGTGCTTCCTGGGTCGCCACAACAAGGTCTTCGAGGCTCCGCGTGAGCTGATTGGTGCATCCGGCGCTAACCTCGTCGAGATGCCGCGTAACAAGAACACCGGCTTCTGCTGTGGTGCAGGTGGCGCGCGCATGTGGATGGAAGAGACCATCGGCCAGCGCATCAACGTCAACCGCACCGAAGAGGCTGTCGGCACTGGCGCTGAGGCAATTGCCATCGGCTGCCCGTTCTGTAAGACGATGATGAATGACGGTGTCAACAACGTCATCGAGGACGACGAGAAGAAGCCGGAAGTCCTGGACATCGCCCAGATGCTCCGCGACTCTGTGAAGGTCGACGGCGAGCTGCCACAGGCACGTGAGCCGGAGTGGATTGAGCAGCCAGAGCGTGGCTGGGTCGATCCGAAGAAGGCTGAAGAGGAAGAGCGTCAGCGCCTCGAGGAAGAGGAAGCTAAGCGCAAGAAGGCCGAGGCTGCCGAGAAGAAGAAGGCAGAAAAGACTGCCGCTGCCGGCGCTGGTGCCGCAGCTGCTGGTGCTGCTGCAGGCGCTGCTGGTGCTGCTGCAGGCGCTGCTGCCAAGGGTGGCGCTCCGAAGCCAGGCGGCGCTAAGGGCGGCGCACCGACTCCAGGTGGTGCCAAGAAGGGCGCTCCAGCTCCGGGTGGCGCTCCGAAGCCAGGCGGCGCTAAGGGCGGCGCACCGACCCCGGGCGGTGCCAAGAAGGGCGCTCCAGCTCCAGGTGGCGCTCCGAAGCCAGGCGGCGCTAAGGCCGGCGCACCGACCCCGGGTGGCGCCAAGAAGGGCGCTCCAGCTCCAGGTGGCGCACCGAAACCAGGCGGGGCTAAGGCCGGCGCACCAGTTCCGGGTGGCGCTCCAAAGCCAGGCGGCGCAAAGGCCGGCGCACCGGTTCCAGGTGGTGCCAAGAAGGGCGCTCCAGTTCCGGGTAGCGCCAAGGCTGCTAAGCCGGCCGCGCAGGCAGAGCCAGCAGCTGCGGAAACCGAAGCTCCGGCTGAGACCCCGAAGGCAACCAAGGGTGCTCCGATTCCGGGTGGCGCACGCAAGGGCGCACCTGTCCCAGGTGGCGCTAAGAAGGCAGCTCCAGCCGCCAAGCCGAAGGCCGAGGAAACCGCTCCTGCCGAGGACACCGCTGCTGAGGTTACGGCCACCGAGTCCGAGCAGCCAGCAGCTGAGCAGCCGAAGACCGCATCCGGTGCCCCGGTTCCGGGTGGCGCACGCAAGGGCGCTCCGATTCCAGGTGGCGCGCGCAAGGCAAAGCCGGCCGCTAGCGCCCCTGCCCCGGCAGCCGAGGAAACCGAGGCTCAGGAAGCATCTGCCCAGCCAGAGGCGGAGCAGGCTCCGGAACAGCCAGAGGTTACCGAAGAGCGGGCGACGGAAGAAGCCACCTCCACCGAGCAGACTGCTGATGCTCCTGCCGAGGAGACGCAGGCACCGTCGGCAAGCGCTAAGAACCTTCCGCGCAACCAGCACGGAGTTCCGCTGCCAGGATCAGCGCGACGTAAGTAACGCTCGCTAAGTAAGCCAAAATCCGCCCGAGAGGTTATTCTTCCCGGGCGGATTTTTTGTGCTTTACGACGACCCCCGCGCCACGGCATTAATCATGCAAATGGCACTCTCAACCGCACTGACAATATATTGATTACTGCATCCCGTTAGAGATGACCGCGTTGTGGTGTGGAAAGAGGTCTTGGCGTAGTGATTAAGAAATCGCTGTCACAGATAAGAGACTTTCTGAGGACTCCGGGGTCAGTGGAGATGGTCATTGCGCTGATCCTCACTGCTCTCGATGCGCTAATTCTCCGCGAGAGCAACTCTGATCTATTGTTGCCAACCATTATCGGTGGCCTTCAGGTCATTCTTGTTGCAGTGGCGACGTATTTGCCGCTCTTTGCCATGGTGGTTGTCCCAGCGAATTTCTTGGCGTTGACTTTCCTTCCTACAGAGCAGGCTCCAATGCAGATTTTCTGCGCGCTTCTCATCGTGGAAGTGATGCGTGCTAACAACAACAAGATGCCGGCGAGAATCACTGCGTTGCTCTTGTTGGTAATTTCAAACTACGACGTAAACACAAATACGTTCGCGCGCGACCACGTCGCGACCTTTGTGACAACGCTGCTTTTTGTAATTGCCTACGCCATCGGCATGATGCGCAGTCGCTACAAAGAGCAACGCCGGCAGGCAACGATTGAATCTAACCGCGCCCTGGAAGAACAACGCCTTGAGTTGGCGACCGTGCTGCACGACTCCACCGCCAAGTCCTTTACTCGCGTAACCATGCTGGCGCAGGCGCTCGCCATCGAGCGAGAAGGTACAGATGAAAAGCTTGAAGAGTCCCTGGAGGACATCGCAGAAACCTCCCGAGAAGGTCTGCTACAGCTTCGCCAGTTGCTTTCACTGCTGAAATCCGCTGACAAAGAAAGCTCTTTGACCTCGGCTATTGGCCAAGATGAGCGAGTTCCTAGCATGAACAGGGTGCTCCAACAGGCCAAGGATGAACTGCAGGAAGCTGGGTTTAACGTTTCGCTGGCCACGAGCATTGAAACCGAGCCCTCCTTGACGCAGATTTCAGAAGTTATCTCGCCGGCGCTGTCGGAGTTCTGCACGAATATTCAGAAGTACGGCGAGCCGCAAACGAACGTCCACATTCTGGCGCTGGGCAATGAGGAGGATGGCTTCACGCTCGACATCAGCAATCAGATATCGAAGGCGCTACCGCATTTTCTGCCGCGGGCGATGCTCTCGAGCGGTTTGGGGCTTTCCTCACTGCATCGGCGAGTGCGACCATGGGACGGTTCCATCACATCAGAACGAGAAGGAAATGTGTGGAATACCAAACTCCACATGCCACCTACCAATTAGTAGGTTACGCTAGCGTAGGATAGGTATAAAAGCTCATTGTGGCGAATATGACTCTCGAAACGTCCTGGTTAGCGTAGTAATATCGCACAATGACAGACATTGTTCGGTTTTTATAAATTCTATGAAAGGTTCGCGGATGTCTGACATCAAGGTTCTCATTGTCGATGACGACCCACTCGTACTCTCGACGCTGCGAACTTACTTCAAGAAGGCACCGCACATTACAGTGGTCGATGAAGCCAGCGATGGCCACGAGGCCCTCAATATCATTGCCCGCGGTGGCATTGACGTAGTTTTGACCGATATTCATATGCCCAACATGGACGGCGTTGAGCTGCTCGAGCGCATTAAGAAGGTGGAGAATCCACCGAAATTCATCGCTATCACCTCATTTGATACCGATGAAACAATGCTGAAAATCTTGAGCCTCGGCGGAAACGGCTACATTCTCAAAACCGCCCGCCCCGAATCCGTCATTGGCACCGTTGAAGATGTCTTCCAGGGCGGCACCGTCATCTCCCCGATTTCTGCGACTCGGCTGATTAAAACGCTGCCGTCCCGCAACATTTCCTCGTACAAGATCACTCATGCCGAGCGAGAGGTTCTCGGCCTGATCTGCCGCGGTAAATCGAACCACGACATCGCCAAGGAACTCGGCAAGTCGCCGGGCACCATCAAGAAGCACCTCTCCAGCATGTTCAATAAGTTCGGGGCTACCTCACGCCTGGACTTGGCTCTGAAAGCAATAGACGCAGGCTTCCAGCCTCCGGCATCCGCTGCCGCAGAATAACCAGGGGCTCTGAGATTTGGCCGGTTAGCGGCTCTGAATTGAGCCTTTGCAGGCCCGAGATGGATAGCAAAAAGGGGCATATTCACTTTCGCGAATATGCCCCTTTTACCCGTGCTGAGTGTGGAGAGAGAACTGTGTAACTACTGGATGGTCACCTCGACATGTCGCTCGCGCGGAGCCACACCGAAGTAGGTGCGCCCAATTGGCTCCCACGTCTTCGAGTTGGCGTTGCAGCGAACAGTCTGTCCGGCGAACTCGTCAACCAGGAATCCCCAGCTCAGACGACCAGTTTCACCCTTGCGTACTTCGTATGGCCCGATCTTCTGCCCGAGGCTCCAAACCATCTCTCGGGAGTATTCCCAGGAGTACTTGCGGTTGAGCTCCTTGCTGACCTTCACACTGACAGAGATATTGGTCCACCACTTCTTGGTCTTGGACTCCTTGATGGTCTGCGTCAGCGGAATCGGCTCATCACCGATGTCATTCTTCGTAGAAACAACGCCCTCAACGTCGTAGCGAGAGCCGGTGATTTCCACGAACTCAGCCACCGAACCCGGAGCTTCACAAGTGGTTCCCGGTGCCGGACCGCGGTCAACTGCCGCCGGCTTGGGCACTGGTACCCACTCCTCCGGCGCGAACGGTTCACCGGCTCCTGGATTCGGGGCGGCCACCGCTGTCGGAGCACCGAGTCCGAGCGCAAAGACCGTCGTCAAGCACATGGCGACAACACGCTTTTTCATAACTGCTCCTAGTCGTTAATCGTGGCGGATGCCGGGCCGCCGTCACCGGAGTTACCGCTGACAGGCGCCCACTGCTGACGGTGCTCGCCCTCCTTGGTGGTCTTGTGCCAGACCACGAAGCGAGTCGACGGCCCCTTGCCGTTGTACTCACCGAAGTAGGGCTCACCGCGCCACAGGCCGGTCTTCTGGTCACAGGTGCGAACACGGCCAATGAAGGACTTCATGTGCACGCCGTAGTCTGCGCGAACGGTCTCACCGGGGTTGACGGTCACCGGGCCCAGCTTGTCGCCAACCGACCACTGACTGACCTCGACGATGCCGTACTTGTTCTTCACCCCGTGGAGGAACACGTCCCACATATTTCCGGAGCTCATGGCCTTCACAGACTCGTTGACTCCCTCTGTCACCTCGAGGGTGTACTGAATAGGGCGGTCAGTGCGGTTGGTGAATGAGTTAGTGCCGTTGTAGCGGTCCCATTCGTCGGTAATCCACTGTTCCCAGGGGTGACGCTTGGCATCCTTGACCGGGTCACATTTATCCGTATTGGTGAAACCGGTGTGGTGCTCATCCTGGTCAGGGGTCTGGGTCAGCGGGGTCGCCGCGGCCTGTCCAACGATGCCTGGTGCAAGAAGACTTGCACCCATCACCGCGCAGGCCAGGGCCTTCTTTTTCAGGCTCAACATGGAGAAACTTCCTTCTGCTTCGAGGTCTTAAAGAGGCTCAGCCCGTCTTAGACGGCGTACTCCTTGACCTGTGCCGGAGCAGCACCGTCGACGGAGCGATCAGCTTCGTTGGCGCGCATGGAAACGCGAATGTGGCGCTCCTTCGGGATGGTGCCCCAGTACGGACGACCTGCGTCGATCCACTTTCCGCCCTTACAGGTCAGGTGAGTACCTTCGAAGGACTGGTTCAGGAAGCCATACTCCAGAACACCGGTGTAGCCAGGCTTGACTGGGTACGGGCCGAGGGTCTGGCCAACTTCCCAGGTCTGAGTGGACTGGTAGCCGGCGCTAAAGGTGACATGGAAGAGCTTGAGCAGGTCGAAGTCGACCGAACCGCCGACATTCCAGGACTTGGTCTTGCCCTCCTTCAGGGTCTGGGTCAGCGGCAGGTCGGTGTCGCCGTAGTTAGCGACAGTCGCAGTACCTTCGACCTCGAACTTCGAGCCGGTGATCTTCAGGGACTGGCCGGACTGGCCTTCAACGGAGCAGGTGCCACCGACGGTGCCCGGGGTAGGGGCTGGGGCAGCTTCGGCCATCGGGGCGACAGCCAGCGAGGACATGGTAACCAGGGCTGCAATGGAGCCGGAGAGCAGGGTCTTCTTCACGGCGAAATCCTTTCAGGATGTGACGAGCAACTCGTAAGGAAATACTTGAACTGACACCTGCAAAGGTAAGTCGAAATTCAGCGTTTTGTAATGGAAAATTTTCGACTGGCTTTACGACGGCCGCAGCAATTATCCACATAGTAAAAATGGAATCTCACCGATTTCTGCCACGCGAAAATACGACATCTAATTGACCCTGACCAGCGATTATGGGCGCCACAATAAGATTTCGGCGATCAATTTAAACGCATTAGAACTACGCCTTTTGAACCAATTCAAAAATGCCTCGGTCGGCCACTTGGTACTAGACAATCAACATTTCGGCCACTAGCCCACCTACATAAAGACACCAGAGAGTAGCCGAATGGCCACCCCCAGGCGCGGGCAGGTAGAGAGACCTCCACACTTCACACTCTTGATTAAATAGTTATGATTTCTTTATTAATCACTGGCGAAGTCCGGCAGTCCACAAAGCCCTGACACTTTGCCGAGGCAGATATCTTTCGGAGTACTACCTAATGTTTCGACGCACTTCTGTTCTTGCTACCACCATTGCATCCGCAGCACTTTCCCTGGGCGCGCTGACCGGCGCCCCGGCCGCTACCGCAGCACCGACAGCTACGACCAGCAGCGACGACCTGCAGGTTAAGGAATACGCTCTTTCCGATACCTTCTCTTGCGACTACTACAACCTGCCGTGGTGCCGCTAAAGAGCGCTGACGCCGCCCTCCCCTGCCC
>ERZ1031016.57-NODE-57-length-21460-cov-10.958935_pt1 | contig 21460 bp, 23 predicted proteins | sample MGYA00518593_ERZ1031016 | MGnify/ENA primary metagenome ERZ1031016 (study PRJEB33718, sample SAMN03159727) | human skin metagenome | collected 2014-05-20 | study: EMG produced TPA metagenomics assembly of the PRJNA266117 data set (Human skin bacterial metagenome... | reverse complement strand
GAGATGCTCAGGAGTCTCGTGGGCTCGGAGATGTGTATAAGAGACAGCCGCTGGAACGTTGCCCAAAACAACACAAAAAGATAGACTTACACCCATGTGATTCCGCGTCACAGCACCACTAGTTCATGGTGGTGCCAAGGTTCCCCCACGACCCAACCCGTTCTCGCTAGGCGAGGGGACACCTGCACGGAATCACGGGTGCGCGCCGTAGTCGAATCGGACGGCATCAGGTTCGACTCCTGGCGCACCACGGCTCGGGCAGGCGCTGGTTGAAGCCTCATTGATCCCCCGCCGCCTGGGGGTAGACCCCGAGCAACAGGCGGCACAAACCGTCCCTAGTCCGGCTGCACCGGAATGTCGGCCAAGCCGGACACCTTAATCCGAGAGTGGTCAATACCTCTGGAAGTCACCGAGATGCTCACACTCTTGAAGCACTCCAGAATCTCCGAGAAGCTCATATCGTGGACGTAGAACTCGACAACCTCCAGCGGGCCGGAATCGAAGTGCAGGCCACCGGGAGCGTTGCGATCGTCGGATAGCTTCTCCCGGTCGACTGCGTAGACGCGGATCATGTCGTCTCGCCCGGTGTCGTTCAGCAGGTGCTTGCCGGATGTGGGGGATGCGTTCAGGCCGATGATTGTCCAGCGGTCACGATCCAACCCCAGCTTTTCGTGCAGTTCAGGGGTGAAAGTGGTGATGTCCTTTTCAATCGCTATCGCGCCCACGTAGTCACGGTATCCAGCGTCGCCGGCCCATTCCATGTTGGGGTGCGGCAGATCAGTCGGGGTGATGGTCGAACCCCATTCATGGTTAGTTGTCATGTAGTCACGGTAACTGCGGAACGGGGGCCGCACAACAGGGGGCAAGTACAACGCGCCGGCCCGCCTATCCTGCGCGCCATGACCCAAGAGCCGACCGCCAGTCTTAACCCGTACCCCGGCAACGCCCGCCGCGGCGACGTCGACATGATCGCCCGCTCCCTCGAAACACACGGCCAATACAAGCCGATTGTGGTGAACACGGGAACCAAAGCGCCGGAGCTAAGCCGGACAATTCTGGCCGGCAACCACACCTGGGAAGCCGCCAAGCAACTCGGCTGGGAACACATCGACGTGCACTGGGTCGACTTCGACGAAGCCGCCGCCCACAAGGTAGTACTCGTCGACAACAAAGCAAACGACGCCGCCACCTACGACGTGGAGGCGCTCGTCGACATGCTCACCGAATACCCCGACCTGGCCGGCACCGGCTTCACCCGCGACGAACTCGATACCCTCCTCGAATCCCTAGAAACCCCCAGCGAGGATGACGTGCCGGACATGCCCGCCGACGAGGAACCTGCACAGTGGAACCTGCTTGTGGAGTGCGAATCGGAGGACGCCGCGAAACTACTGAAGACGAAGCTCACCGCCGAGGGTTACACCTGCGGACTAGCGTAACGTGACGAAACGGGCACCATGAACACACCCCACGCACTCCAAAGCCTCATCAACGAACTCAACCGCGACATCGCCCAAGACGACCAATCCCTCGTCGCCGACTACATCCTCATCACCCGCAGCGAAAACCTCAACGGCGACGAAACCGTCCGCACCTACGCCTCCGCCAACCTCTCCCACATCACCGCCACAGGCATGCTCCACTACGCCCAAAACGACATCTGGGAAGGCGACGCCGAATACTTCGGCGACGACTAGACAACGCCCCCACGAACCTACCGTGACCTGCCGAAGATGATCCGGGAGGTCACCCATGCCCGCCAAACACCGCGACAAGGAAGCAATCCGCCTAGCCGAACGCGCACGCAAAGCCCGCGACATGCGCATCCTCGGCCTGTCCTACCAACAAATCGCGGACCAACTCGGGGTATCCACAGAAACCGTCCGCACCGACATCAAACGCTACACGCAAGACCTCCCCAAAGAAGAAGCCATCGAGTACCGCGACCACCAGGTCGCGCTGCACGAAATGATGATCAGCCGCTGGGTACACAAAGCGTTGAAGGGCGACTACAAAGCCGCGATGGTTGTGGCGAAATACGACCAACTCCGCACCGAACTACTCGGCACCGCCCGCGTCGAAGATGACGGCGGGGAACAGGTGGCACGCGATGACCTCGCCACCATGATCGCAGCGATCAAGGGGGCCGCGTCGTGACCGTCGGCATGTCGCAGAAGCAGATCGACAGCGTCGCCCACTCACAGTGCCGCGTGAACATCTTCGACGGGTCTGTGCGTGCGGGGAAGACGTTCGGCTGGTTGTGGATCATCTTGAACGAGATCGCCACCTACGACGGGGCCGGGTCTGTGGTGATCTTCGGTAAGAACCGCGACAGCATCTACCGCAACGTGTTCGAACCCATCGAGAACGTCGACGTGTTCGCCCCCTTCCGCAAATTCGTGCGCTACCGGCAGGGCGCCGCCACCGCCGCCATCTTCGGCCGCAAAGTCCACGTCATCGGCGCGAACGACGAAGGCTCCGAATCACGCATCCGAGGCATGACTATCGGGCGCGCATTCGGCGACGAGATCACCGTGCTCAACAAGTCGTTCTTCAAGCAGATGCTGGCGCGTATGTCCGTCGCCGGGGCGAAACTGTGGGGTACCACCAACCCAGACAGCCCCGCCCACTGGCTGAAAGCCGACTACCTGTCGAAGATCCCCGGCACGATGCACTACGACACCGACACCCCAGAGGGTGACCAGCTCACGTCGTGGTCGTACTGGCACTTCACCATGGACGACAACCCCAGCCTGGACGACGAGTACCGCGACGCCCTGAAACGTGAGTACACCGGCCTGTGGTACAAGCGCTTCATCCTCGGCCTCTGGGTCAGCGCGGAGGGGGCGATCTACCCCATGTTCGACGAGGACCGCCACACAATCCACCCCGACGACATTCCACCCATCGACCGCACACTCGCCCTCGGCATCGACTACGGCACCACACACCCCACCCGCGGCACCCTACTCGGCGTCGGCCGCAACAAAGCAGGGGTGAACCAGCTCTACATCCTCGACGAGTGGGCACCCCCAACCGGCCTGACCGATGCGAAACTGTCCGCCGACCTCGCCACGAAACGCCTGGAGTGGCGCACAAAGTGGCCCGAACCCGAGTGGACATACACCGACCCCGCCGCCAAGAGCTTCCACGTCCAACTGTGGGAAGACCGCCACCCCTCCCTAGCCAAAGCCGACAACGCCGTCCTCGACGGCATCCGCACCGTCGCCAGCCTGCTGGACAATGACCAACTCCGCATATCCAAGACCTGCACTGAACTGATCCGAGAACTACCCGGCTACCGCTGGGACGACAAAGCAGCCAGCCGCGGCGTTGAAGCCCCCGTCAAGGACATCGATGATGCCGTTGACAGCATGCGCTACAGCATTTTTTCGTCCCGGTGGGAGTGGGCCAGGCTCCTCGACCGCGTATTGGAGACAACCTAAATGGCATTCCCCGCACCACACACCCCCTGGCCGATGCCCGAGTGGGAACCCGTGCGCACCATGGTCGACGAAGCTGCCATGTGGTGGGAAGGCGACGTTAGCCAGCTCGCCTCGAAGTACCACGCCCAATACCGGCCGTCGCAGTACTCCGGCGGCGTCAAGGGCGCGATGTCGCGCTGGTTCTGGGGCAACCCCGACCAGAAGCAAGACCGGCGCGTGCACATGCCCCTGGCCGCTGACATCGCCGCGACCTCCGCCACCCTGCTGTTCGACCGGGCGCCGCGGTTCGCCCACCCCGACGACGAGGTGCAGAACCACCTGGACGAGCTGCTTAACCCTGACGAGTTCCCCGCCCAACTGCTTGTCGCCGCGGAATCCTGCGCCGCGCTGGGTGGTGTCGGCTGGCGTGTCATGTGGGACACTGGCACCTCCGAGCACCCGTGGATTGATTGGGTGGACGCGGACGCATGCTGGCCCACGTTCGCCTACGGCAAACTGCAGGCGGTGATGTTCATGGAGGAACTCGCCCCCCTCGACAATCACACGTACCGCCTGTTCACCGAGCACACCGCGGGCCGTATCGAGTACCGGCTGATGAAGGGCAAACCCAACGACACCGGCCGCATTGTGCCGTTGACGGAGCACCCAGCAACCCGCCCCCTGGCCGACCACGTTGATGCCAACTCCGGGCAAGACACCGGCCTGTCAATCCTGACCGCCGGCTACATCCCAAATGCCCGCCCCGTGGTTGGGTTCCGCAAGCACGGCCAACTACGCCACATCGGCCGGCCCGACCTCACCCCCGACCTGTACCCGATGTTCGACGCTCTGGATGAGGTGTGGACGGAGATCCGCGCCGAGATTCGCCTGTCGCGTAAGAAGATCATCGTGCCGGACTGGATGCTCGAATCCCACGGCTTGGGCGCCGGCCAGTCGTTCGACAATGACCGGGAGGTGTTCTCCCCGGTGCGTGGCCGGCCGGATGGCACCCAGGGGGTGGAGGTGTACGCCCCGAGTTTGCGTGTCAGTGACATGGTTGATGCTGCTAAGGCATGGACGGACAAGATTATCCAGCGCGCCAACTACAGCCCCGCCTCGTTCGGGTTGGATACTGTCACGTCGGGTAATCCGACGGCGCGGGAGATTGAGGCCCGATACGACGCGTCGATGAAAACCTGGTCAGCGAAGTCCTCCTATTGGCGCGCCGGGTTGAAAGCGGCGGCCACCGCGCTCATGCTGCGCGACCGGCTCATGCACGGCCACCCGCTCGACGTGGACGCGCCCCGCGTCGAGATGGACCGCCCCGTGCAAGAAACCGCATACGACCGCGCCAACACTATCCAGGCGCTCGATGCTGCCCGCTCCGCATCCATCGAAACGAAGGTCAAGATGCAGTGGCCAGAGTGGGACGCCGACATGCAAGCCCAGGAGGTCGACCGCATCAAGCAAGAGCAAGCCGGAACCTACGACCCCGCCTTGTTCGCGCAGCCGGACGACGAACTCGACCTGTAGGCTGATCGACCATGTACAACCCTGACGTGCTCGACAAAGTCGGCGGCAGCATCACCGACACCTACGAGCGCGCCGAACTGTACTTGATTCGCATCATCCGCGACGCGCTCATCAAAACCGGTGAGGAACCGGAGTGGGCGATGGCCCAGCTGTTGGCGATCAGGCAAGAGCGCTACCGCATTGAGGGACTGGTCGGGGCGTTGCAGGAACGCTCGCCCCATCTGTGGGCGAAAACAGTGGACGAAGCCTATGTACGTGGCATGTTCCAGGCAGAAGTTGAGCTTGCCAATCTTGAATCCGCAGGTCTGTTTGAGACATCCGTCACACAAACGGCGGTGAACAACATGGCCGTGCAGGCTATCGCAGCCGAGGGGGTGGTTGCCATGACGAATGTGCACCGGCAGATCCTCCGACGCACCGAGGACGCGTGGCGCGCCATTGTCTCCGAAGCAACCGGCTACACCATCACCGGCGCAATGACACCCCAGCAGGCAGCACAGCGCGCCTTTACCCGCATGGCACGAGACGGCATGGGGTTCTTCGTCGACAGCGCCGGGCGCAAGTGGGGGTTGGATACGTACGCGGAGATGGCCACCCGCACCGCCACCACACGAGCACTGCTAGCGGGCCACACGGACACGATGGTTGAGCGCGGCGTTGATTTGGTGGTCGTGTCCTCTCACCCCAGGCCAGCGCCTGTTTGTGCTCCCTACGAGCGCAAGGTCATTTCGTTGACCGGGAAGTACGCGCCGGGTACGCACCGCATTGGCGACAGCATCGTCCGGGTCACCGCAACCATGGCGGAAGCAGAGAAAGCAGGGTTACATCACCCGAACTGCCGACACCGTCATTCTGCTTACGTCCCTGGGTTCACTGACCTCACCCCACCGGTCCCAGACGAGGGCCACGAGGGGTACAAGGCCACCCAGAAGCAGCGCTACCTTGAACGCCAAATCCGCGCATCGAAGCGGATGGAAGCCGCCGCCATCGAGGAACACGACCTCGCTAAGGCCCAGCAGCGCCGCCGCAACTACCAAGCCCAGCTACGCGACCACATCGACAAGCACAACCTACCGCGCCGCCGCCACCGCGAGCAGTTGAAGAAACCAGGCGGGCGCGTCACCGCCAACTTCGAACCGCCGAAACGCGACGCAGACATTCTCGATCTGCGCCGCGACTAAATCATCCGGTTACTCGTCCCAGAAGTGCTCCATCGGGGTAGTCCAGATCGCCAGGACTGATTCGGCGGCGCCGATCATTTCGCTGATCCGGTGGCGTTCCGTGTGGTCGTCGGTGGCGTGGTACCGCAACCGCAGTTGGTTGATGTAGCGGGTTGTTTCGTCGTTTCGGATGCGTTCTTCCTGGGCTGGGGTGATTGTGAGTGTCATGCTGCTTCCTCGGGGAACAGGTGGATGATCTTGGTGTCGAAGCGTGGCTCCGGGCCGTAGACGGGCTGTTCGGGGCGGTAGTCGTCGAGGTTGATTAGGACACCCATTCCAGCTCCTCCATCTCGATCGGCTCGCGGGCGATGCGGTCGAGCAGGCGTGAGATAGCAGCGGCTCCGCTCGGGGTGACTTTCAGCGTGTACATGACTTCGCCGTTGAACTTGGGGATGTCGTGGTGCAAGACACGGCGGAAGTAGTTCTTGTGGCGGTGGTATTCGCTGTAGCGGTAGCGGTTACGCCAACCGACCTCGTTGTCGTAGATGCGGGATGTTTCGCGGTAGATCCACTTGTGGTCTACGAGAATCTGGCGCAGTTCGCGTTCGCCGATGCCAAGGCTTCGGGCGACGGTGCGGAACGACAGCACGTCGTCGTCGTTGACGAACTGGTCGTGGTACTCCACCTTGGGGGCGTCGATTGCGATTTGTTCGCGCTGTGCTTCGACCGTGTCTACGGCGGTGGCGAGTTCGCGTAGTGCGCTGGCGTAGTCCTGGGGGAGTCGGTGGGCGGGCGCGGTGTTGGCGGCGCGCAGTTGCTTCTCGGCTTCGATGAAGTACTGGCGGGCTTGCTTGCCGCGTTCGGTGCGTTGGATCATCGCGATCTCTTTCGCCATGTCCAACGAGATGATGTGGTTCGCCTGCTTGTACTGACGGTTGTTGCGACCGCGCATGTACTCATTTTTGAGTACATAGTCCTGACCTTCGGAGAAGCCGTATTCCACCATGCGTGGGAACCAGTCGTTGTAGCGCTGCTTTACACCCAGGAACTCGTGGAGGTCGCGGCCCATCACGGCGTAGTCGTCGCCGGCGCGCTCGATGGGGATGAGGTCAGTTGCGCCGGTATCGGGCAGCATGGAAAACTGTTCCATGATTCAACTCCTTACAAGTTGAGTCCACGCCACGGGGTGTTTGCGGCACCGCCGTGGCCCAAATGATTAAGGGCACCAGGTCAATCTGACCCAGTGCCCTTTAATTTAGTTCGGTTCTATACTTTTGGCAAGTTTTAGCGCTCACCTTTGGCGATACGGCCGACATAGGATTCCGACAAGCCGGTTGCCGCCGCTATTTCCCGCCCGGAAACTGGACCGAGAAACGCAGCGCGGAAAGCTTGTGCGCGCTTCGACTTAAGTTCGGCAACGCCCCGCTCATATTCCTCGTGTGCTTGCACGGCCTCGGCGAGTAGCCGGTCATGTGTCTCGCTCATGCGCTCCATGTTGCCCTAACGTGTTGCCTTTTGCAACATTACGAGTTCATGCAGGTGCCGGCGTGCTCGCCGTTCACCGACGCGCTATAGAACTTGATGGCACCGAGACGCTGCTCAACGTCTGAAGGAACCGTGAAGCCGTACGTGTGGAACGACGACGACAACGCGAGCGGAATCTCTTCCTGGCCAGAACCCTCGGAAACTACGGCGCTGTGAATGCCGGACGACGGCTCGGACACCCAAAACCGGCCGTTCTCGAACTGGATGAAGAAGTCGTACGAGTTGTACACGCTTGCTTGCGGCGCGAAGTAGAACGTGGTCTCGCCATCTACGTTTGCAACCCGCGTGAGGGCGACATCATGCTCCGACGTTCGAACCACGCGAGAATCACAGGCAAGAGCATCGCTAGGCGGCAGATCGTTCTCAACCTTGGTGTCAAACTCGGGAGCAACCTGGCTGGGGAAATCGGCGCCAGAAGACTGGGCTGACGGAGCTGTGCCAGCATCCGAGCATCCGGCGAGCGTGACCAGAGAAACAAGGGCGAGGGGGAGTAGGCGCGTTTTCATGCCTGTGACCTTACTGGACAACGCGTCCGCTCAATGAGTGTGCAAGGGGTACAAACCCCCAACCCGAGGAGCACCAGTGTCCGACGTCCAGGCGACCGACAGCACAACCACCGAGCAGGCAACCCAGGCCGCAGCCGACGCAGCCGCAAACGCCGTCGCACAAACACCCACCCCGGCAGACATGCCCGCCACCAAGGCAGAACCCGACACCGTCGACAGCCTCCCCACCTGGGCACAGTCCCTCATCAAAGACCTGCGCGACGAAAACGGCAAGCACCGCAACAAGGCCAAAACCGCCGCCGAAGAAGCCGCCCAGCGGGAGAAAGAACTCGCCACCCAAGCCCGCGACCAGCTTGTCAACGACCTCGCAAAGGCCCTCGGCATCGGCGGCGAAGACGAGCAAGACCCCCAGGCACTGCTCGACGCCGCGAACGAGAAAACCGCCGAGCAGGAAAAACGCATCGACGAACTCCTCGAACAAGTCAACGGCTACAAGCGCGAGCAAGCCATCGACAAAGCCATCGGCAACCGCAACGTCAACAAGCGCCTCCTCAAAGCCGTACTCGCGTCGGACAACGCACTCAACGGCCTAGACGTAACCAGTGACAACTTCGCAGACCAGGTGTCCGAAGCCGTCAACGACGCCATCAAGAACACCCCCGAGCTTGTCCAGGCGACACCAGGGAAGTCAGGCATCGACCCGACCAACACCAAAACCGACCAGCCCATCACCCGCGAAGACCTCAACAGCATGTCCGCCGAGGACATCAACAAGGCCGTACGCGACGGGCGACTCGACCACCTACTCAAAAAGTAAGGAGCACCCCAAGTGTCCGTTGAGACTTTCATCCCCGAGGTCTGGAACGCCGCGATCCAGGAACCCTACGAGAAGAACCTGATCTTCGGCCAGCCCTCCATCGCCTCTAACGCATGGATGGGCGAGATCACCGGCATCGGCGACACCGTCCACATCAACTACCTGTCCGCCCCGACCGTGCGCGACTACACCAAGGGCACCCCGATTGAGGTGGAGGAACTGTCCACCACCTCCGCGAAGCTCACCATCGACCAGGGCAAGTACTTCGCGTTCCGCGTCCACGACGTGGACAAGGTGCAGGCTGCTGGTGACTTCCAGGGGCCGGCCACCCGCAAGGCGGGTATCGAGCTGCGCGACAACACCGACACCTACCTGGCGGGCCTGCTGAAGGACGGGGCACTGTCCGCCAACAAGATCGGCACCGTCGAGGTCATTGATGATGACCCGGCGAAGGCCGGCGCGGAGTACTCCGCGTTCAAGGTGCTGGTGAAGCTGTCGGAGAAGCTCAACCGCCAGTCCGTGCCGACCACCGGCCGCTACGTTGTGGTTGGTCCGGGCACCTACTCGGCGCTGCTGATGGATCCGCGTTTCACCCGCGTGGACGCCTCCGGTGATGCGCAGGGTCTGCGCAACGGCATCGTGGGCCGAGCTGTCGGCTTCGACGTGCTGGTGTCCAACAACGCCCCGGTGGTTGCTGGCCGTGAGGTTGCGATCGCTGGTGTGCCGGACGCGTTCGCGTTCGCCTCGCAGCTGGTGGAGACCGAGGCGCTGCGTGACCCGTCGCACTTCGGTGACATCGTCCGTGGCCTGAACGTCTACGGCGCTGCCGTGACCCGCCCGGAGGGTATCGCGACCGCCGAGGTGAAGATCACCGCACCGACCGCACCGGCCGCGGCCTAACCCAGGCGCGGCGCATGAGCCAGGGCACCGCACGGTGACCCTGGCTTTTCGCCTACCAGGAGGGAGAACCTAAGTGAAACTCTTCGCCACCGCCGAGGACTACACCACCTACACGAACGACGACGCGCCGGGAAACATTGACCGGCTGCTGCGCATCGCGTCCGCGTGGGTGCAAGACACCGTCAAGCGTGCCCGTTTCGCTGTCACCGCTGATGGTGAACCGCAAGACCCCCGCATCGTGGAAGCGCTGCGCGACGCCACCTGCGAACAGGTCTACGTCTGGACACAAAACGGGGTGGAACCCGGCCGCAGCCCGGAACGCGGCGCCGTCACCTCATCATCCATCGGGGACGCATCCATCTCCTATGAGACGGACAGTGTCGTGCGCGACCGCAACCTGATCGCGTCCGCTATCGCCCCAACCGCGCTGACCATCCTCGATGCCGCCGGACTGTGGGAGGGCCACCCATGGGTGCAGTAGACGATCTGGAGAAGCAGTGGTTCACCCAGGAAGTGGTGTTCCACCCGGGCAGTGGCGCCTCCCCGTATGGGGATAGTGCGGGGGATGATCTGCCGGTGAAGTGTCACGTGCGCCAGTCTGTGGAGCGCCAGGACACGCCGGCTGGGCAGGTCACGGTGACGCAGACGATTGTGTACGCGCCGTTGGCGGTGGTCGCGGAGCGCGGCGACACGCTCACGTTGCCGGAGCCGTTTGAGCCGGGGCCGTGGCAGATCATCGCCAAGAGCGTCCACCACGGCGCGGAGCTGAACCTGCCGAACCACCAGCGCTTCATCTGCGACGTGCCCACCAGCACACCGCAGGGCAGTGAGGCGGGGCCGTATGGCTGACCTCGACTGGAAAGGCGACCAGGTACTCACCAACCTCGATGATGCGATCCTGTCCGCCGTGGAAGCAGCCGGCGAACTGCTCGGCGATGAGGCGGTGCAGCGCACCCCGAAAGAAACCGGCACCCTACAAGATTCGATGAAGGTCACCACCGATGGGCAGGGCACCGCCGCCGTGTCATTCAACACCCCGTACGCGGCGCGCCAGCACGAAGAGATCGGGTGGAACCACCCAGGCGGCGGGGAAGCCAAGTACCTCGAAAACGCCATGAGCGCCGCCGCCGACCGCATGCAAGCCGCCATCGCCAAGGAGATAGGCAAAGTACTGAAATGACCCGCCTAGACAAGCCCCCCGTATTCCCTGATCTGCTGCCCGACCTGGCAAACCACCTCGCCGAAGCAGGCATCGGCCAGTTCAACCTGCGCGGCATCTACAAAACATTCACCCCACCAGCCATCTACTTCGGCATGATCCCCGACGAAGCCGGCTACGCCATCGCCATCAACCACTACGACACCATCACCAACCTCGGGCGCGACACCTCAACCCCCGCGCTCAAGGTGCAGTTCCGCGCTCGGGGTGATCGCCACCCACACTCACCTGCCAGCATCCTCGACCGCATCTACCAAGAACTCCACGACCGCGACCACTTCGACCTGGACAACGCCACCACGGTTTTACGTTGCACCCGTCACCTCCGAGGACCGGAGGAAACGGACGCACAGGGCCGCTGGACGCGGGCCGATTCCTACACCTTCACCCTCAACCCATAGGAGCACCACCAGATGGCAACCCCCGCAAAGGCACCCGCCTCTTTCGACCTCGCATCCACCCTCGCCCGCGACTGGGCCGTCCAGGTCGAAAACGAGGACGGCAAGTACGTCTTCGTCCGCGGCCTGTCGAAGTTCGCACCCAAGACCACCCCGACGATGAAGGACGACTCCGACATCGACTCCGAGGGCTACAAGTCCCAGATCGCCACCGCCCTCCAAATGACCTTCGAGGGCGAGGGCTACCGCAAGGGCACCATGTCCGGCGACACGTTCAAGCAGGACGAGGGCCAGGCAGCACTGCGCGAAGTCGGCCGCAAGATGGGTCTCGGCAACGTCATTAAGGCGCGCTGCTGGCGCACCGACGGCGTTGACGAGGGCTACGAGTCGTACTTCTCGGTCGAGTGGACTGACTCGGACGGCGGCAACGAAGACCTCGACCAGTTCAACTTCACGATGATGTCTCGCGGTAAGCCGCAGCGCATCGCCCCGGTGACTAACCCGGAGGGCGCATCCACCCCGGCTGGCGGTGACAACGCGTTCCGCCCGGCCTCCGACGGCGGTTCCACCATCACCGACTAACCCCCGGCTCGGACAATGAACGGGCGGTGTCACTCTTCGCGGTGACACCGTCCGTTTCTTTGCCCTAGGAGCAGCCCATGCGCGAACTGCGCGACTTCTACAACCCGAACATGACCGCCGCGATCAACGGCCACGAGTACGAAGTGCCCGCCCCCTCGGCACGCGACGGCCTGCGACTGCGCTCCATCATGTCCGACCCGGCCAAAGCCAACAACATCGACGACCTCGCCGAAATCCACAAAATCTTCCGCGGCACCGCATTCGACGATGAACTGCCCGTCGGCGGCGTGTGGGACGAACTGTGGGCAAACGACGTTACCTGGCCCGAAGCGATCCACCTTGGGGTGACAGCGGTGCTGTACTACGGCATCGGCGAGAAGGCCGCTGCCGCGTACTGGGAGTCGGCGGGAAAAGGGATCACCGCCGACCCGCAGAGGGCGGCGGTGGAGAACGAGCCGCAGGGGCCGACCCCGAAGAACATGCCGAAGAAGAAGCCGAACTCCTAGACGGCTTCTGGGGCCCGTACGACCCGAGGCCGGGCGCGTACGGGCCGGACGACCCGGGCGGCGGCGACTACGACCCCGAAACGGGCCTGCGCCTTTGGTACAACCAAGGCCCACCACCGGCAGAGGAAGAAGAAGCAGTCAGCATCGCCTGGGCCGACATCCTCACCCACTGGCCCGCCGTCTCCCTCGACCTGCACGAAACCTACGGCATCGACACCGAATCCGATGTGCTGGACACGCGCACCTGGCCGTGGCTAGAAACCCGCATCCTCGACCTACTCGACCAGCCCTCACGGCTGCGCAGGGCACTCGAACTGCCCGACAACCTGACCACATAGGAGCACCACCGTGGCACTCGACCTTGGCGAACTCTACGCGAAGATCACCGTCAAAGACGACGGGGTCTCATCGACGCTTGACCGCGTCAAAACCGGCCTAGACGATGTAAAAACATCCGCCGACCAGGTGGAGAACATCACCATCAAGTCCAAGGCCGACACCTCCGCCACAGACAAAGCGAAGCGCGCCACCGACGACCTCGGCAAGGCATCGGAAAACGCGTCGCGCCAGTCGGAGAAGATCAAGTTCCCCAAGGACTTCACCCCTGACGCGGAGCGGGCCAAGAAGTCAGTCGAAAGTGTCGGCGACGGCATCGCCGGTGCTGCAGCGAAGTTCACGAAGTTCACCGCCGCCGCTGCCGGTACCGCCGTGGTTGGCACCATCGGCACCAGCCTGGTCAAGGGGTTCCAGCGCCTCGATTCCATCGACCAGGCCACCGCCAAACTCGAAGCGCTGGGCAACTCCGGCGCAGCCGTCGAATCCATCATGGATAACGCCCTCACGTCGGTGAAGGGCACCTCCTACGGCCTGGGTGAAGCAGCCACCGTCGCCGCGAGCATGGTCGCCTCCGGCATCAAACCGGGCCAAGACCTCGAAAAGGTACTCGGCACCGTCGCCGACACCGCCGCGATCGCAGGCACATCAATGGACGAGATGGGGCTGATCTTCGGTTCCGTCGCAGCCCGCGGCAAACTCCAGGGCGACGACCTCATGCAGATGCTCAGCCGTGGCGTGCCGGTGTTGCAGATCCTCGGTGACGAGCTGGGCAAGACCAGCGCCGAAATCTCCGAGATGGTGTCCAACGGTGAGATCGACTTCCAGACCTTCGCCGACGCGATGGAGGGCTACGTCGGCGGCGGCGCGAAGCGCATGGGTGACACCGTCTCCGGGTCGCTGAAGAACCTCGGTGCAGCGTTTGGCCGTGTCGGGGCGGAGGCCACGAAGGGGGCGTTCGCGGAGGCTCCTGACGTGATCAATCAGATCACCGACCAGGTGGATCAGCTTAGTGGTGTTGTGGGGCCGATGGCGCAGGAGTGGTCTGCGCGGTTGACCCCGGCGATTAGCCAGGCGGCGACCTCAGTTATCCCGATGGCGACCGCTGCGCTGGGGATGTTCTCCGATGCAGTGGATTTGTCGCTGCCGATGCTGCAGGGGTTGGCGTCTGCGATCACGGCTGTGCCGACCCCGCTGTTGGCGGCTGGCATGCTCACGCTGACGGCGCGCAGCAAGGGGTGGACGAAGTCGCTGGAAACGTCCGTCGACGCGCTGCGGAACTGGACTGCCAACGCGAAGACCGCCGACGGGGTAGGCGGGAAGATGGCAGCGGCGTTCCGTTCCGCGTCGACCCCGCTGATGGTGCTGGGTAGGGAGACGCGCTCGTCGGCGCAGGAACTGTCCGGCATGGCCCGTGTCGCTGGCACCGCGAAGGGTGGGGTGCAGACGTTCGGCGGCACTCTCGCCGGTGTCGCCAACGGCGCCATGTCCGGGTTCAAGTCCGGCATGGGCGGGTTGATTGGCATGCTCGGCGGGCCGTGGGGTCTGGCAATCATGGGCGCCACCACCGTTTTGGGGCACCTGGTTAGCAAGCACATGGAGGCCAAACAGGCCGAGCAAGAACACGAGCAGGCACAGCGCGACCTCGCCGGAACCATGGACTCCACCACCGGCGCGATCACCGACCAAACCAACGCGCTCATCAACCGGCGCATCGAAGAATCCGGCGCCGCCGCAGCAGCCACCGAACTCGGCATCGCACAGTCCACAGTGCGCGAAGCCGTCATGGGCAACGCCGACGCAATGCGGGAAGTGCAAGGCGCCACAAACGCCGCACTCGACGCCGCACTCGCAGGATCCAAGACGTATCAGTCGATGGCCGGCGACATGGAAGCAGCTGGCATCAGCGCCGACGACGTGCGCGCCGCCCTAATGGGCAACGCCGACGCGATGGAGAAGATCAACCAGTCCTCATGGGGGCGCTGGCAGGGCAACCAGGGCTTGTGGAACGCGCTGGCGAAGGAGATGGACGAAACCACCGGCTCCGCGATCACCCTGGGCGAGCAAGTCGGTGTGCTCTCCGGCCAGATGGAAGAAGCCAAGGCTACGAACCTAGCCAAGGCCGTAAACGAAATCGGCCCCGTGTGTGAAGCAACTCGCAACGCGTTCTTATTGCTCGGCGACTCGATCCAGTCGGTGCCCGACGAGAAGACCATCGTGGTCGACTCCATGGCCCCGGCTGTGCAAAAACAGGTCGAGGAACTAGGGGCCACGGTGGAGCGTGGCGCAGACGGCCAGGTGCGGGTTACCTTCGACGATGGTCTGAACATCATGGCCATGCTCGATCAAATCGGGGCGAAGGCTAAGGAGGGAATGGAAGGTCGCGTCGACCTTTCCGACAACACCCCCGAGGTCAAACAACGCCTCCTAGAGCTGGGCCTAGCCACAGAAATTGACGGCAACCTCGTCCTCAACGACAACCTCTCCGAAGTCCTGGGCAAGCAGCGCGAGATCGAAGCCGTCATCGCCGACCCCATGACCGGCGAACTGTACGTCAACGACAACGTCGGCATGGTCAAGCAATGGCTCACCGAACTGGGCATCGACGTACAGACCCTGCCTGTTGGTGAGGTGCGCATCCTCGACGACACCCCGCAGGTGCGCTCCGCACTCGCCCAACTCGGCGTAGAAACCGTCACGCTGCCGGGTGGTCACGTCGCCATCACCGACACCACCCCCGAAAACATGGCGCACCTCGCGTCCCTCGGCATCACCACCCAGACCCTCCCATCCGGCCACGTCGCAATCTCGGACACCTCACCGGACAACATCCGGCGCCTCAACGACCTCGGCATCAAAACCACCACCCTGCCGAACGGCCGCGTCATCGTCACCGACAACGCGAACGAAACAGCGAACCACATCCGCAACGTGCTCGCGCCGTCTGCCGTCAACACCTTCTCCAGCCACGTCGTGAACATCACCCGACGCATCACCGACATCTTCACCCGCGGTGACGCCAACGGCGGTGTCTACGACGGGGCACAGCGCGCCCAAGCGTTCAACGACGGCGGCACCACACGCGCACTCGACCACGCGATGAGCGGGCCACGCAAAGAACCGGCCCACGTCGCCACGATCACCCCACCGGGCACCTACCGCGTCCACGGCGAATCCGAAACAGGCGGCGAAGCCTACATCCCCCTCTCAACGAACAAGCGCGACCGCTCCACCCGCATCCTGAACCAGGTCGCCACCAGCTTCGGCTACAACCTCGTCACCAACGACGGCCGGGCCGTGGCACTCGCCGACGGCGCTGTTCTCCCGGGCGAGGCCGTCATTCAGAAACTGCGGTACATGGACCGCACCCCGTACATCTTCGGCGGATGGTCGCGGGCTGGTGTGGACTGCTCCGGCGCTATCTCCCTTGGCGTGAACGCGATCCTCGGTCTGGACGAGTGGGATTCGCGCACCGCCACCGCAGCCGAGGGTTCTTGGCTGTCCGCGAAGAACTTCCGACGTGGCCGCGGCGCCAGCGGCGACACCCGCGTCGCGTTCCTCAACGGCGGGCCTGGTGGTGGCCACACTGCGATGCAGCTGGATAACGGCGTGTTCATCGAATCCGGTGGTAACACTGGCGGCGGGTTCACGATCGGCGGGAAGGCTGGCCCGTTGGAGGGCCGCGGCTTCACCGACTGGTACTACCTGCCTGGTGCGCTGCCGCTGGCACCGGGGGAGGGGTTGGAGTACTTCGACACCCTCGACGGCGCCGTCGGCCAAACCAACCCCCGCACCGCCCCCGTCTCATCGGCCACGTCTACGCGTTCCGAAGCGTACGGTGCGTCGCTTGCCACCACCTCCGACACAGACCCGCAGCGCGAACTCAACGGCGGGGCAGGCCCACTCATCCGCGACGGCTCCGTCCTCGAACTCGTCGCCGCCCTGTACTCCAAGCACACCGGCGCACAGATGGACGACGACATCGTTTCCTGGGGCCAAGCCATCGGACTGTACTCCGAACTGTCCGAAAAGAATGGGCAGCAGGCTGGAAAGGAAGCCGACAAACTCGCCCGCAGCATCGAATCGAAATCCGAATCTCTCGACGACAAACGCGACGCACTCCCCCTGGCCGAAGAGGACCTGCGCATCGCCAAGATGAAACGCGACGAAACCCGCAGCAACCCCAAGGCCACCGACTCGCAAAAAGCCGCCGCCGACCAACGCGTCGCCAAAGCAGAGGACAAGGTCGCCAAACTCCAACGCGAGATCGAAGTACTGGAGCGCGAACTCGCCGAGCAGGAAGAAGCGCTCAACGCGCTCGACGCTGACGTGCTCGTCCCCACTGGCGGGCTGGAGCGCGTGTCCGGTACCACCGGCAACAAGTACGCCGACGCGATTATCCAAGAGGGACGCAGGCGAGGCATCACCGACCGTGGTATCCAGATCGCGCTGGCGACCGCCATGGTGGAATCCGGCATGAAGATGTACGCCAACCCGGCTGACCCGCAGTCGATGCAGATGCCGCACGACGCGGTGGGCTACGACCACGATTCCGTGGGGTTGTTCCAGCAGCGCGCCAATGGCGCGTGGGGCACCACCGCTGACCGGATGGACCCCGCTCGCTCCGCAGGCATGTTCTACGAGCAGCTCGCCAAGCAGGACTACAACACCGGCGACGCCGGCGCCCACGCACAGAGGGTGCAGCGCTCCGCGTTCCCCGACCGCTACGGCCAGAAAATGGGCGACGCGCAACGCATGCTCGACACCTACAACACCTCCGCTGGCTTGAAGGTGACCGCGATGGCTAACGGCGGCATCCTGGACAATGCACGCTCCGCGTCGATCAACGAAGGGTCGGCCGTGTTGTGGGCCGAAGCCGGGCCGGAAGCCTACATCCCACTGTCGCGCAACAAGCGCGCCAAGTCCCTTGAAATCTGGGCCGAAACCGGCAAACGCTTGGGCGTGGACGTGATGAGCATGCTCAACCTCGTCGGCGCGGCACTGCCGGGCATGCTGGAAGGCAAGCTCAACTTCTCCACCGGGGCGACCACCTCCATCTCCGCGCTCGGCGTGAACGAGGACGCCGCGTCGTATCGGACGAAGCGCGCCGCGCAACGTGAGGTCACCAACGCTGTCGGTGCTGTGTTCAACGGTCCGGTGCAGATCAACGACCCCCGCCAGTACCTGCAGGGCCAGCTGGACACCGCGCAGCGCCAGCTAGGTAATGCCATGAGGAGCGTGATGTTGAAGTGAGCCTGATTCGGACAGATGTGGCGTGGCGACGCCGCGACGAGTGGCAGCGACGCGACTTCCTGCGCTTCTTCCTCGTCGGCGCCGACCACAAAACCCGCTGGGCATTCGGCGCCCCCGATTCCCCGGTGCGCCTCGCCCAAGTCCCCACCGGGCTACACGGCGCCGAGTTCGAGCACGACTACCAGAGCTTCGTCGGCATGGACGGTGGACTGTACCGCGGCACGACGGATAAGCGTGGCACCATCACGATGAAACTGTGGGTGGCGGATCCTCGCTCGTCGGCGTGGGCGCGTCGCCAGCACGCACTGTGGCGCGAATCGTTGGGGCGCGGCAAAACCCCCGCCCGCCTGTACGCCGTGTCGAAAGAATCCGGCTACTGGTGGAGTGACGTGCGCCCCGAAAACATCGCCGAGGTGGACTACATGGCGGATGCGGACATTCCCGGCGCCGTCGGCGAGATCGGCGAGATCGTCACCTTCACCACCGACCGCAGCTTCTGGACGCGGTTCGACGAGGTGCGCGAGTTCACCCCGAAAACTGGCTACTCCGCCGAAATACGCAACCTCGGCGACCAGGAAGCGTGGCTGCGCTGGACCATCACCGGCGAACACGCCGGCGTGGAAATCGGCATCGGCGACGACACCCACTTCCTGCCAGACCCGCGCACCATCCCCACCTTGGCCGCATTCTCCAACGAGGAGCTTTTCGACTCCCCAGCGATGGCCACCCTGCTGCGCAAAATCGGTGTCACGAGCGTGGATGATCTGCTCAACGACCCGCAAAAGCTGGCACTAGTGCGCCGCTACTCATCGACAATCCCCGCGCTGAACTATCACATCGGCGGCTACTACATCGACACCGACGAAGCATGGCCGGCGATGCTGACCACGGCGGGGGAGGACTTGCAGCCGATCTTCCCGCACAAGTTTTGGACGAAACCATTACCGCCGCGTGGCATGTCACGGGGGCGTGCCACAACGCTGACTGTCCGCCCGCACAACCCCGGCCCCGATTTTAAAGTCGAGGTCGCCTACACCCCGCGCACGGAGCAAGCATGGTAGAACGCCTAGGCACCAACCCACTGAACATCCGGGTGCACAACAACGACTACACCCAATCCCGCAGCATCGGCCACTACATCTCCGCGTCGTTCGCGGAAGAGTTCGGGTTCAAGGCTGGCACCGGCGAACTCGTGGTGGAAGCCAACCACCCCCTCGCCGCCCGGTTGATGCAGGCTGATGTGGACGTAGTGCCAGTCACCGCCGAGTACAACGGGTGGCTGTGGACAGGCAGGGTGAGCGCCTACACCGCCAGCGGCAAACCGGGCCGAGAAACACTGACCTGTGACCTGGTATCCGACGAGGTGCAACTAGCGAGCGTGCTGGCGTTCGCCGCCCCGCGCCTACCCCTAGCACTGCAGGGCAAACGCGACTATGAACGCGGCCCACTCCTCCAGGTGGTGCACCACTTCCTCGCCCTCAACCTGGCCCGCGCCGACCTACCCGTCTACCTGTTCATGCCCCCAGCGAAACGCAACGACACATCCCCACGCATCGACTGCTCGGCACGCATGACCTACCTCGACGACCTCCTGCGCGACCAACTCGACCAACACGAATACAACCTCACCGCCCGCATGTGGTGGCCCGGCCAGCGCTTCCCCCACGGCAAAATGGTGCCGTTCAACATCACCGGCGAAGACATGCTCGGCACCGCCCCCTCCACCCTTGTACCTAGTGAAGACGTCGCCGCGCAGGATCTGAGCGGGGTGGGTGAGAACTTCCTGCGCCTGCGCCGCTCGGAGGCCGATAACGCCATCGCCGAAGGGCTACCGGGCCTGTACAAGCCGTCCACCCCAGGGCTGATGGTGTGGGTGGAGCCGGTGCGTAAGCGTGAGCATGTGCGTTTTTCCACCGCGTCGGGGGAGGTCGAGTCAATCACGCTGTCCGGCAAGGCGCCGGGAGCGGTGCGGGCTGTTGTCGGCGGAAAGTCCGACGAGTGGGTAACCGAGACGATGAACCTAGGCATTGATTTCGCGGTGCAGGGCATCATCACTGCGATTTCTGGGGCGGCGACGGGCGCGCTTGCGGGCACCGCTCTGGGTGCTGTTGCTGGCCCTGCGGGTGCTGCTGCAGGTGCGATTGTGGGTGGTATGGCGGGCGCGGTGGCGAAGGACGCGATGGAGGATACGGTGTTCGCGTTCACTGATCGGGTGGATGTGAACCGGCGCGCTGCTGAGGGGCCGTTCCATCTGCGCGAATCGTTCACCAGCTCTAGCGCCGGCGTGTTCACCTACGACACCTCGGCCTTGGCCGAGCGGGCACTCATCGACGCGCAAGGAGGCCAAGCCATCGAATTCACCATGGTGGACGGCCAATCAAAGATCCTCGGCGCGGACAAACACGGCGACAACGGCAAGCCCATCTACGGCTACCGGGTTGGGGATCGGGTGCAGCTGCATGAGCACCTGTCCGGCCGCAGCGTCACCGACATCGTCACCAGTGTGGAAGTGCGCGACGAGGTTGGCGAGCGCATGCGTGTGACCCCACGCGTCGGCAAGCAACGCAACGCGGCCAACCCGTTCGTGGACATGGTCGAGAAGATGGACAAAGCGTTTGGCACGCTGCGTGATTTAGGGCTGGCGACCTAACCCGCTTGGACAACGCCCCGGTCGGGCAACTCTCCTCACCTGAAAGGGGAGATGCCCACATGAGCGAAGCAACAGACTGGTCGCCGAAACCCGGCCCCGGCCACGGGTTCACTCACGCCTGCGAGGAGCGCGCATGAGTAACCGCAGTTGGCCCCTACCACGCAATCAGGTACGGATCTCTAGCCGGTTCGCGGGCCGCACAAACCCGGTTACTGGCCGGCCGGAGAATCATTCCGGCACGGACTTCGCCGCCCCGGACGGCACACCTTTTTACGCCGTCGCCGACGGCACCGTGCAGTACATCGGCAAAGCGTCCGGCTACGGGCAGTGGATCGTCATCGACCACCCCGCCAGCGTCGGAGGCGGGTGCTCCGAATACGGCCACATGTGGAACGCCTACGCCACCGGCCTGAAAGTCGGCGACAAGGTCAAAAAGGGCCAACTCATCGGCTACGTCGGCTCGAACGGCCAATCCACGGGCCCGCACCTACACCTCACCATCTGGGAGTACGGCTACGGCGGTCGCCGCGTCGACCCCGAAACCTGGCTCCAAGGCGCTGACTACCCGGGCGAAGCACCCGCCAAAGCCCCAGCCCCCGCACGCGCCGCCACCGCCATCGCCTCGAACGTCCT
>ERZ1031016.46-NODE-46-length-23982-cov-10.748151_pt1 | contig 23982 bp, 19 predicted proteins | sample MGYA00518593_ERZ1031016 | MGnify/ENA primary metagenome ERZ1031016 (study PRJEB33718, sample SAMN03159727) | human skin metagenome | collected 2014-05-20 | study: EMG produced TPA metagenomics assembly of the PRJNA266117 data set (Human skin bacterial metagenome... | reverse complement strand
CGAGGCGCACGGCGGCTTCGCCGCCACCGGCCGCAGCAAGATCCAGTTCCTCCTCCCACTGTTCCCCCTGTGGTTTCTCATCATGCTCAGCCCCCTCATGGCCCCCGCGCACCCGGTCCTCACCGGGCTTATGTTTGTGGCCGGTATGGCGGGCGTATGGATCACTTTCCCGCACATCGATGGCACGCGGTTGGCGGCGTTCTTAGACTAGAACACATGACAAGTAATCCTGTAACTTTCAATCCCCGTGTGCCCGATCTGGCGACGGAATTCATCGGTTCGATCTTCAACGATTACGACCCTCGCGAGTACGCCCCCGGTGCCGACTTCCTCACCCGCCAGGAGGACCGCAAGAAGGTCTCCCCCGCTGCTATCCCCGCAGTTGGCCGCCCCCTCACCGAGGCCACCAAGGAGCTTGTCGACGTCCTGGAGCACGACTCCAACCTCCGTCACCCACGGTTCTTTGGCTTCATCCCCGGCCCCGCCCAGTCTGTCTCCTGGCTCGGCGATGTCATCGCCACGGCATACAACCCGCACGCCTCCAACTGGGCGCAGTCACCCGGCGCGAGCGCGCTGGAGAAGCAGGTTCTTGACTGGGCGTGCGAGGCGGTCGGCATCAGTAACCCGAATCGCGGCGGCATCCTTGTCTCCGGCGGATCGATGGCGAACCTCACGGGTCTCATGGCAGCCCGCGAGTCCCGCATCAGCCTGGACGACATCCCCCGCGCGCGCGTCTACACCACGGAGCAGACGCACTCGTCGGTGAACAAGGCGCTGCAGATCATCGGTGTTCGCCCGCGCATTTTGCCTGTCGACGAGCACTTCCGCATGCAGCCGGAATTGTTGCGCTCAGCGATTGAATCCGACATTGCTGACGGCCTCCTCCCACTGGCCGTGGTTGGCACCTGCGGTACGACGAACACCGGCGCCATCGACCCCCTCGACGCGATTGCGGATATCTGCGAAGAGTTCAACCTGTGGTTCCACGTCGACGGTGCCTACGGCGGCTCCGTGGTGCTCAGCTCCCACCGCGACAACGCGCACGGGGTCGAGCGCTGCGACTCCATGGCCTGGGACGGGCACAAGTGGCTGTACCAAACCTATGGACTTGCGATGCTGTTGGTGAAAGACCGCGCCGACCTCGTCCGGGCGTTTAGCGCCGGCGGCGAATACCTGCAGGATGTAGAGGGAGGTTCCCACAACCCCGACTGGTGGGACATGGGCCCCGAACTCACCCGCCCTGCCCGCGCGCCACGGCTGTGGCTCACGCTGCAGACGGTGGGCACCGAGCACCTGACGCAGATGATTGACAGCTCCATCGCTGTTGCTGAACTGTTTGAAAAGGAAATTGCTGCCGTCGACGGCATCAGCATCGTCACGCCGGCCTGCAACGCGATTGTCACGTTCACCACGGGTAGTGAAAAGCGCAACGTTCAGCTTGCCGAGTACCTGCGCCGCCACAACATCGCCGGCATCTGGACAACGACCCTCAACGACAAAAATGTCCTCCGCCTGTGCACCATCTCCCCCGACGAAACGCCGGAGGATATGGAGGCACTGGTGAAGGACATCCGAAAGGCTCTGGAGATTATTCCCACTCAATCGTAGCCGGGGGCTTCGAGGTGACGTCGAGAACAACGCGGTTGATCTCCGGCACCTCGTTGGTGATGCGCGTGGAGATCTTCTCCAGCACGTCGTAGGGGACGCGGGTCCAGTCTGCGGTCATCGCGTCCTCGGAGCTCACCGGACGCAGGACGATCGGGTGGCCGTACGTGCGGCCGTCGCCCTGCACACCGACGGAGTGAACATCAGCCAGGAGCACGACCGGGCACTGCCAGATCTCGCTGTCCAACCCGGCGTCGGAAAGCTCCGTGCGGACGATGAGGTCGGCGGCGCGCAAGATATCGAGGCGCTCGCGGGTAACCTCACCGATGATGCGGATGCCGAGACCCGGGCCGGGGAACGGCTGGCGGCCGACGATGACCTCCGGGAGACCAAGCTCGCGGCCCACCGCGCGGACCTCGTCCTTGAACAGGAGGCGCAGCGGCTCGACGAGCTCGAACTCGACATCGTCGGGAAGTCCACCGACGTTGTGGTGGCTCTTAATGTTCGCGGTGCCGGAGCCTCCGCCCGACTCCACAACATCCGGGTACAGCGTGCCCTGGACGAGGAAGCCGACATCCTGGCCATCGAGGACGCCGGCGACCGCGCGCTCGAAGGAACGGATGAACTCCGCACCGATCGCCTTGCGCTTCGCCTCCGGCTCCGTCACGCCCGCGAGCTTGCTGAGGAACGCCTCCGACTCGTCGACGGTCACGAGCTTCGCGCCCGTCGCCTTGACGAAGTCCTCCTCCACCTGCTGGCGCTCCCCTGCACGCAGCAGGCCGTGATCAACAAACACACACGTCAGGCGGTCGCCGATCGCGCGCTGCACGATCGCCGCCGCAACCGCCGAATCCACGCCACCGGACAGGCCACAAATCGCACGCCCATCGCCGATCTGCTGGCGAACCTTCTCAATCAGCTCATCAGCAATATTCGCAGGAGTCCAATCCTGGGCAAGCCCAGCAATGTCGGTAAGGAACCTGGTGAGAACCTCCTGGCCATGCTCAGAATGCATGACCTCCGGGTGGTACTGCACGCCCGCCATCTTCTTCGCCGGGCATTCAAACGCCGCCACCGGCGCGCCCGCCGACGTCGCCGTCACCGTGAAGCCCTCCGGAGCCTCACTAACCGAATCGCCGTGGCTCATCCACACATTGTGCTCCGCCAAGCCATCATGCAGCACACCGCCATCGACGGTGAGCTTCGTGCGGCCGTACTCGCGATCCCCCGTCGCAGCCACCGTGCCACCCAGCGCATTCGTCATCGCCTGGAAGCCGTAACAGATACCGAACACCGGAACTCCAAGCTCCAGGAGCCCCTCCTGCAACGCCGGTGCGCCATCCTCGTACACCGACGAGGGGCCACCCGACAAAATAAGCGCTGCGGGGTTTTTCGCCTTCACCTCTTCCACCGGCATCGTGTGAGGAATAACCTCAGAGTACATGCGCGCCTCGCGCACGCGACGAGCAATCAGCTGCGCGTACTGAGCGCCGAAATCTACAACTAATACTGGGCCTTGAGTCACGTCTAACATTCTAACGTAATGAGTTCTACCTTTTACTTCGACGGCAACTGCCGATTCTGCGCGCGCAGCGCCCGCGTCCTTGTACGCCTCACGCAAGGCCTCACCGTCGAGCCTGCACCACTTGCTGACACCGCCGTCTACCGCTCACCCGCCGGTGTGACATACGAGCTCAACGAGTCGATTGGCAGGGCGCTCGCGCACCACGGCCGCTGCGTCGCTATCCGGCTCGCAGGGCGCATGCTGTGCTGGCCGGTATTCGCGCCGGTTTATCGCTTCGTCGCTGCACATCGCAGCTGCGCAATCGGAACACTCGCCCGAAAAAATTCTTAACCGCGTGACCGGGCAGGATTCGCTTCCTGTTGCGGGGTAGTGCGGGCGGTTCTATCATCGGGCGCATGGGGGCATTTGAAACCTTGGGGGCCCTGCAATCTCGCGGAATGGAGATCGTGCAGGGTGGAGCCGGCATGACGTACGTCGAGATCATGCGGCATGGTTTTTCGCGCGCGCAGGCGAAGAATTTGGAGAGGCTCGCGGGGGTGTATTGCGAGAGGACGAGGTCGTCAAGGATGCAGGCAGCGGCGGTTGCGTGTGCGCGCGAGACGGGGAAGTCAGTGGGGCAGCTGCTGCTCATCGAGAAGCACGTGAAGAAGCTGAAGAACAAGCGGAATGCGTGGCCGATGCGGCAGGTGCTGTGTCGGGTGCGGGGCCACGACGGTGATATCTCGCGGGAGGCACGGCGGCTTCTCGACGAATGGAATCCCACCTCGCCGGAGGACACCGACACCACGGCCCTGGCGCGGTTCAGCGATGTGAAGGGGACGCTGCGCCGCAAACTCGTCCTCGAGGCCGATGAGCACACGCTGAAGCAGAAAGAACTGCAGGCGCGGGAGTATGCACGCAAGAATGGGGTGACGCTGGGACAAGCCGTCGAAAAGCTACTCCTAGAGGGAAGCGGGCCGGTCGCGCCTGCCCGGACCACCATCATCGTGGGGCTCGACGAGGCGACGAGGATCGAACGGGGCGAGGGCGACGACATCATTGTAGGGCTTACCGACGGCTCCCGGGTACGCGGTGCGGAACTCGCACGGCAGGCGTTCCTCGACGCGGGGCACGTCGTGCTCGTCCATCCTGTGGAAGGTGCGGTGGATGCCTACCGCTTCGAGCGCCGCGCAACAAAAAAGCAGCGCATCATGTGCGCTGCTGAATCCCCGATGTGCGGCTGGCCGGGCTGCAACCAGCCCGCCGATGTCTGCGAAATCAACCACAACCAGCCGTGGAAAGCCGGCGGGCCGACCAACATTAAAAACCTCTCACCCCTGTGCCGCTTCCACAATGGGTGGGCGAACGACGCGCGGCACGGGACGATCGTGAAGATCCGGGGCATCACATACCGCAGGCCACCGCCCGGGGGCGGGCCACTGCAGCGCAACGAACATCCCGTCGCGCTGCTGGGAGCCATGCGTTATACGAGGTCTAGCTGAACCTTCTGGAAACTCTTCAGGTCCGTGTAGCCGCACTTACCCATGCTGCGGCGCAACGCCCCGTTGAAGTTGAACTCGCCAAGCGGGCTGGAGCTCGGGCCGTGCAGTACGTGCTCGAGGCTGACCAGTTCGTCGCGGTTGGCCACCTGCTCCACCATGGAGCGGGGGAACTTGGGGTGCGCAGCCGACGCCTGCCAGTAGAGGCCCTCGCCTGCGGCCTCCTTGGCCTTGGCCAGCGGAGCACCGAGGGTGACGGCATCGGCGCCACAGGCGATGGCCTTGACGGCATCGCCTGTGAGCTCGATCTCGCCGTCGGCAATGATGTGAACGTAGCGGCCGCCGGTCTCGTCCAGGTAATCCCGGCGCGCGGCGGCGGCATCCGCGATCGCGGTGGCCATCGGCGTATTGATGCCGCTGGTCGCCCAGTTGGTGGTGTCGCCTGCGCCGATGATGACGCCGGCGGCGCCCGTGCGCATGAGGTGCAGCGCCGTGTGGTAATCCGACACGGAACCGGCGATGACCGGGGTGTCGAGGGAGCCGATGAACTCCTTTAGGTTCAGTGGCTCGCCTTCCTTGGTCACGTGCTCCGCAGAGACGACCGTGCCCTGCACCACGAGGAGGTGCAGTCCAGCCTCCTGGAGGACGGGGGCGAGCTCGCGGGCGTGCTGCGGGGAGACGCGGACGGCGACGATGGCACCTGCGGACCGCACGGCGGCGATGCGCTCGCCGAGGAGATCGAGGTCGAGCTCCTTCTGGTGCATTTGCTGCAGGACGCGGGTGGCTGCCCACTCGTCGTCTTCGTCTTCAAGCGCCTCGCGGATCTGCTCAATGGCGGCACCGAGGTCGGTCTCGCGGCCCCACAGGCCCTCCGCGTTGATGACGCCGAGTCCGCCCTGCTTGTCCATCTCGATGATGAACTCGGGTGTGGCCAGGGCGTCGGTGGCGTGGGAGAGGAACGGGGTCTCGAACTCGTAGGCGTCGATCTTCCAGCGGGTGTCCACGTCTTTGGAGCTGCGGGTGCGGCGGGAAGGGACGACGGCGATGTCGTCTAGGTGGTAGGTCGTGCGGGCCTCGCGGCCGATGCCGATTTCCTTATGTTCGCGCAATGTTTTCTCCTTAGCGCAGCTCGTAGTTCGGTGCAGCGACGGTCATCTGAATGTCGTGCGGGTGGCTCTCGCGGAGGCCAGCGGCGGTGATCTGTACAAACTGGGCCTTCCACAGATCCTCGATCTCGTGGGAGCCCGTGTAGCCCATGGCTGCGCGGAGGCCGCCGACGATCTGGTGCAGAACAGCATCGATATCGCCCTTGAATGGGGTGCGCCCCTCAATGCCTTCGGGGACAAGCTTGTCCTCACTGGTGACGTTGGCCTGGAAGTAGCGGTCCTTGGAGTAGGAACGCTTCTCGCCGTGGAGGCCGCGGCCCTGCATGGCGCCCATGGAACCCATGCCACGGTAGCGCTTGTACTGCTTGCCACCAACGGTGATGACATCGCCGGGGGCTTCGGTGGTGCCGGCGAGCATGGAGCCGAGCATGACGGTGGAGGCACCGGCTGCCAGCGCCTTAGCAACATCGCCGGAGTACTGCATGCCGCCGTCAGCAATCACGGGGACACCCGCCTTGTGGGCGGCTGCGGAGGCCTCGAGGATGGCGGTGATCTGCGGCGCGCCGACACCTGCAACAACACGCGTCGTGCAGATGGAACCCGGGCCAATGCCCACCTTGATGGCGTCGGCACCGGCATCGATCATGGCCTGCGCGGCGGAGCGCGTGGCGAGGTTGCCGCCGATGATCTGGGCGCGGTCGCCGAAGTCCTTCTTCAGGCGGGCGACCATTTCCAGGGCGAAGTTGTTGTGCGCGTGAGCGGTATCCACCACGAGAGCGTCGCAGCCAGCCTCGATGAGCTGGGCGCCGCGATCGTAGGCATCAGTGTTGGTGCCCACACCGGCAGCGACGCGGAGGCGACCGGCCTCGTCCTTCGTCGCCAACGGGTAGGCCTCAGACTTCACAAAGTCCTTCACTGTAATGAGGCCGACGAGCGTGTTGTCGTCCTTGACAATCGGCAGCTTCTCCACACGGTGCTCGCTGAGCAGCTTGAGCGCCTCAGACTTGGTCACGCCCTCCTTGGCCACTATCAGCGGCATCGGTGTCATGACATCCTTGACCAGACGGTTCATGTCGGGCTCGAAGCGCATGTCGCGGTTGGTGCAGATGCCCAGCAGCTTGTCCTTCTCGTCCACCACCGGCAGGCCGGAAATGTGGTATTTGCCGCAGATCTCGTCCACCTGCGCAATGGTCATATCGGGGGTGGCGACGACGGGGTCGGTGATCATGCCGGATTCGCTGCGCTTGACGCGCTCCACCTCGTGCACCTGATCCTCAACGGAGAGGTTGCGGTGAAGGACGCCGATGCCACCGTGTCGCGCCATGGCGATAGCCATGCGAGCCTCGGTGACGGTATCCATAGCTGCGGACAGGATCGGAATGTTAAGCTCAATCCCTTTGGACAGGCGGGTCTTGGTGTGGACCCCGGAGGGGATGACATTAGATTCGGCGGGAAGCAGAAGAACATCGTCGAAGGTAAGCCCGGTGAATGCTATCTTGTTCGGATCGTCACCACCGGTGTGAACGGGCGTAGAAGTCACGAGAGAATCCTTAATCTTTTTAAGCTGATATCGCGTACTCCCACTATAGTCCCCGTATTGATACCTGGAACGCAACCACCTAGGCTAATCGTTGTGACTATGCCTCTTGATCCTTTTGCTGGCGATCCGAACGACCCCGCGTCCTTCATCGAGGATGATGACGCGGATAAGCAGCCACCCCTGTCCATGGAGCAGAGAGCGAGCTTGATGGAGGATCTGCGCTGGCTTGATGAGTTCAAAAAGCACATCGCCCCACTGGGTTACAGGGGGATTTTCTTCTTCTGTGAGGATTGCCGCGAGAACCACTTTTACGATTGGGATATCCTCGTCGATCACTACCGGGCGATGCTGGACGGAGAACTCTCCCCCGTCCACGAGCCCGGGGTAAGCGTGCGCCCGGAGGACTACCTGCCGTGGGATTACTGCTTGGGCTACGTGGACGGGATTCACGCCCGCTAATCGAGAATCGGGGGTGCGCCTATTTCGGGGGTGTGCGACGGGGTGGTCGTCGGCGCGGGGGCGACGGTTCCCGTCTCCAGCGTCGGTGCCACGTTCATGGTCGGCGTCGGCGCGGGTCCAGCGGTCACCGTTACTGTTTCCGTCACGGTGACGGTGGGCTGTGGTTCCGTCGATGTCGGTGCGGGCTCCTCTGTGGGGGGCGTGGCAGGACTTTCCGTGACGGTCACGGTGTGCGTCGGTTGCTCTTCTGGCTTCTCGACGTCCGCTTGCTGCTGCGTATTCCCCAAAGCTGCGGCAAGCACGTGCGCCTGCTGGAGGAGGGCGAGCGCCCCGTCCGTGTCGCCGCGAGTACGGGCAGCGTCGGCCTCCTGGAGAGTGGAGGCAAGCTCAACCACAGTGGCGTGGTCGCCGAAGAGAGACTGGTTGGCCGACCACAGGGCGTCGCCAGGCTGAGAGTTGAAGATGGCGCCACCGACCCCGGCGATGACAAGGGCGGAGGCGGCGGCACCGACGAGACCGGAACCGATAAGCCCACGCCAGTTGGTGGCACGCTTCTGCTCGCCGGTGGCGAGGAACAGCGGGGCGGGCGGAATGTCGCGCCCCACTTCGTCGACAAGCCCAGCAAAGTCAGACGCAAAATCGTCATCGGCGGAAACCTCGCCCTTAGACAATGCCGTCAGGAAAGCATCGGTGGTGAAAAGATCATCACTCATTTGCAATCGCACCTTCATTCTCGTACATCCGCCGCATGGTAGCGAGCGCCCGATGCTGGGCGACGCGAACCGCGCCGGGTGTAGAACCTACAATCTCCGCCGTCTCATCGGCGGATAAGCCAACAAACACACGCAAAATAATGATTTCGCGAGCCCTGTCACTTAAACAATCGAGAATCTCCCGCACTCTGTTACTACCATCTGCTACCAGGGCGTATCCCTCGGGGGTAAGCCCCTCATCAGATGATTCGGGAATGGTGTCGGTGGGGGTTGTTTTGTCGCGCCCCATCGAGCGGTACGCATCGGCGACCTTGTTTGAGGCGATGCCATACACGAATGCCATGAACGGGCGCCCCTGATCTTGATAGCGACCAATAGACTGGGCCACGGCTAGGCAAATCTCCTGGGCCACATCCTCTGCATTGGGGATGCGACCACCGGAGATGCGAGCACGCGTATAGCGGACGATGGCGGGGTGGATGATACGAATGATCGAGCGCAGTGCTTTAGCGTCTCCCCGCGCGGCGCGAGGGACAAGCGGCGCTAGTTCTTGGTCAATATCGCTCATCGCTCCCCTTTCATGTACTGAAACCTTACCCTGCGATCTCATTGTTTTTGCATTAACGTATTCAGTAATGGTGCGTGCAAAAATTCACCAAGGGTTAACCTGTCGGATTTACACCAGTTCAAACGAGGTTTTTAACCCAGCGTTATTGTGGTAGCCACATTGCAGTAACCGTCGTGCTACTCAGCGTTCACCAAAACCTACAAGACTCCTGTGGTATCTGAAAACCATACAAAAGGAGTTTGACAGTGCCACAGCCGAAGAAGTTGCCCGGACCACAGCTGGATGTATGGGATTGGCAGGTCCACGGTTCCTGCCGAGGAAAAGATTCCTCTTTCTTCTTCCACCCAGAGGGCGAGCGGGGACGCGCTCGCACTCGCCGGGAGCTTCGAGCTAAGGCAATCTGCAATGTCTGCCCGGTGCTCGAGCAGTGCAGGAATCACGCGCTGAAAGTGGCGGAGCCCTACGGCATCTGGGGCGGGCTGAGCGAAGCGGAGCGGGACTCGATCCTGCATCCGCGTAAGCGCAGGCACGCCATGGCGAAGGTATAAAAAATTGGGGAGCAGGTAGCTGCTCCCCAATTTTTATGGGTTTTTACTCGTCGGCAGGCTTCTCCACAACCGAGGCCTCGGTGGTCAGCACCATCCGGGCGACGGAGGTGGCGTTCACCACGGCAGAGTGGGTCACCTTGACTGGGTCAATGATGCCCTGCTCGATGAGGTCCCCATACTCCAGGGTGGCGGCGTTGAAGCCCTCACCATTGGCGCACTCGCGGATCTTGCTGACGACAACGGAGCCGTCGAGGCCCGCGTTCTCGGCAATCCAGAAAGCGGGCTTCTCCAGGGCGGAGGCCAGTGCGAGAACACCGGTCTTTTGATCGCCCTCGAAGCTTTCTGCAAGCGAAACGAGCTCTTGCGCAATCTGAACGAGCACGGAACCACCGCCGGCGATGATGCCCTCCTGCGCCGCCGCGCGAGCGGCGTTGATGGCATCCTCGACGCGGAGCTTACGCTCGGACTGCTCGGTCTCAGTAGCGGCACCGACGCGGATGACGGCGACACCGCCGGAGAGCTTCGCCAAACGCTCCTCGGCCTTTTCCTTGTCCCAGGAGGAGTCGGTGATCTCGATGAGGTGGCGGATTTGGCCACGGCGCTTCTCCACAGCCTCGGCGGAACCTGCTCCATCGACGATAACCGTCTCATCCTTAGAGATGGACACGCGGCGAGCGGTGCCGAAGTGTTCCTCACCGGCATCTCGAAGGTTAATGTTGACCTCCGGGTCGATGACGGTTGCGCCGGTGACCACAGCGAGGTCATCCATGAACGCCTTGCGCCGCTCACCGAAGAACGGAGACTTCACGGCTGCCACCTTCAAAGACTTGCGGATCGCGTTGACCACGAGCATCTGTAGTGGCTCGCCGTCGACATCCTCAGCGATGACGAGCAGCGGGCGGTTGGCGCCGGCGACCTTCTCCAGCACGGGGAGGAAGTCCGGCAGGGAGCTCACCTTGTTGCGGACGAGGAGGATGGCCGGGTTCTCCAGCACGGCCTCCTGAGAGTCCACATCGGTGATGAAGTACGGGGAGAGGAAGCCCTTGTCAAAGGACACACCCTCGGTGATGTCGAGCGTGGTGTCGATGGTCTGGGACTCCTCGACGGTCACGACACCGTCCTTACCCACCTTTTCCATCGCGCCGGCAACAAGCTCGCCGACCTCGGGGTCACGGGAGCTCACCGTCGCTACGTTAGCGATCTCCTTGGCGGAGCTCACGTCCGTGGCGCGGGCTTTGAGGAGCTCAACGGCCTTCTCCGCAGCAGCGGCGATACCCTTGTTCAGCTCGATCGGGTTGGCACCAGCGGCAACGTTGCGCAGCCCCTGGCGGATGAGCGCCTGGGCGAGCAGCGTCGCGGTGGTCGTGCCGTCACCGGCGATGTCGTTCGTCTTCACAGCGACGGACTTCACCAGCTGGGCACCGAGGTTTTCAAACGGGGCGGAGAGGTCAATCTCGCGGGCGATGGTCACACCGTCGTTGGTGACGGTGGGCGCGCCGTAGGACTTGTCCAGTACGACGTTGCGGCCACGGGGACCGAGCGTCACCTTGACGGCATCAGCAAGCTCATCGACTCCCGCCAGGAGGCCTTCGCGGGCTTCCTGATCAAATGCAATGAGTTTCGACATAAAGATTAGCCCTCGATAACTGCCAGGATGTCACGAGCGGAGAGGATGAGGTACTCCTCACCATCGAACTTAATCTCCGTTCCGCCGTACTTGGAGAACACAACAACGTCACCCTCGGAGATGTCGAGCGGGACACGCTTGCCATCCTCGAAACGGCCAGGGCCAACAGCCTTGACGGTTGCCTGCTGCGGCTTTTCCTTAGCAGAATCCGGAATGACGAGACCGGATGCAGTGGTGGTCTCTGCTTCGTTGATCTGAACGAGAATACGATCCTCAAGCGGCTTAATCTGTGCCACGGTAATCCTCCATGCTTTTGTGGTTGAATTTGTGTGGGTTCGTTTCCGGGTGGCCGCCGTCGCGGGTGGACAACCAGATCCAAAAACAACCTCTTTTGGCACTCTACCCCCGAGAGTGCTAGCACTCAAGTCAGGGTGAGTAACACCGGACCGCTGCCGCAGGTCCCGGCAACGGCACACGACGAGCAGCGCCCCACACAGGACTTCATCTCCTCGCGGCTGAGTCGCCCTGAGTGCTCCAAAAACTCCAACACCGCATCGACGGTGACCGGCTGCAGGCCGCACTCGTGGGCGAGATCCGCCCGCGACGTGACACCGCCCTTCAGGGCACTGATGACGGATTGAACAGGGGCAGCCATTACAGACCAAACACCTTCAACAGGTTGAACGCGCCCACAGCGAGAAGCCAGGCGAAAACGAGCTGCACGCCGAAGCCGAACATAGTCCACTTCCAGCCAATCTCTCTGCGTTGAGCGGCAAGTGTCGCGACACACGGGGTGTACGCGAGCATGAAGAGCATGAATGCCCAGACGGCTGCAAGCGCATGGCCGTTGGAGGATTCGTCAAAGTCCGCACGAACAGACTTTGCCAGCGAACTCTCTGCCTGCTCCTCGGGATCTTCGTCGGTAACATCCTCCACGGCGTACATCTGCGCCCACGTGGAGATGACAGCTTCCTTGGCCACGAAGCCCGTGATCAGCGGTCCAGATAGGGTCCAGGAACCTAACCCAGCGGGGGCGAAGACCGGAGCGACGGTGCGCGAGACAGCTCCATAGGCGGACTCCTCCGGTGGCGGGTTAAGCTCCGTCGTTCCGTTCACTGGGATCGCCATGAGGAGCCACACGACGGTGACAGTGGCGACAATTACGGTAGCGGCATCGTGGAGGAAGCCCTTGAGACGGGTCCACGTCACGGTGCCGGCGAGGCGAGCCGTGGGCAGCTGGTATTCGGGGAGGTCAATAATCAGTGGCTCATCGGACATCGTGCGCCACAGGGTATGCCGCAGGATGAGACCAGTCAGGGCGATGAGCAGGATCGAAATGACGTACATCGTGAATACCACGAGGCTCGCGTGATCAGGGAAGAAGATGGTGGCCAACATGAGGAACACGACGAGCCGGGCCGAACACGAGGCAAACGGAATGAGCAGGGAGGTCAAGATCCGTTGGCGCGGGGAACCCAGCACGCGCGTCGCCGAAATTGCCGGCACGTTACAGCCGAAGCCGACAACAATGGGGATGAACGCCTTGCCGGGCAAGCCGATGGCGCGCATGGTGCGGTCCGTCACCACGGCGGCGCGAGCCATATAGCCGGAATCCTCAAGGATGGCGAGGCAGAGGAACATGAGGCCCATGAGCGGAAGGAAGCTGACAACCATGCCAACACCGCCGATGATGCCGTCGACAAGCAAGCCAGTGACGAGCGGATGATCCAAGCCGACCTGTTCCAGGAGCCAACGTGCGCCGTCGGCAACGGGGCCGGTGATAACGCCCTCGGCCCAATCCTGGAGGGGTGCGGCAAGAGTAATGGTGATGTGGAATACCGCGAACATCGCGGCAAGGAACACGATCGGACCACCAACCGGGTGCAGGGCGACGGCGTCGATCTTCTCCGTCAAACCTGGTTCGGTCTCATGCTCGCTAGCCGCCGCAGAGACGAGGCGATCAATGATCTCGAATCGTTCCTCGATGTCCTTTTGCGGCCAGCTCGTTGTCGGACCAATGAGTGCGGCGCGGACGGCGGCCTCGATCTCAGCGAGACCCGTGCGGTGGCGACCATCAACGGGAATAACGGGGAACCCGAGCTCCTTCTCCAGCTGCGCCGCATTGATCTCCGTGCCGTGCTTCTCCGCCAAATCGCACTTGGTCAGGGCGACAAGCAGGTGGAAACCGTGCTCGGCAAGCTGCGTAACCATGTAGAGACTGCGGCCGAGCGCCGTCGCGTCCACTGTGGCAACAACCACGTCGGGACGCTCCTCAAACGGAACATTAAGGAGGAGATCGCGAGTGAGCGCCTCATCCGGGCTCATCGGATCCAATGAGTAGGTGCCAGGAAAATCGATGAGGTCGTAAACGCCGTCGGACAAGGCCCAGGCGCCACGGGACACCTCAATAGAGGTTCCCGGCCAGTTACCTGTACGCACCTTGGACCCAGTCAACGCGTTAAAGAGCGTAGACTTGCCGGAGTTCTGGGCTCCAACAAGAGCCACCGACGGCGACCCCTTGGGAGCAGGAGATGTCTCTGCCGCACAGTGCGCACAGCTAGGTGCCTGCGCTACCGTGGACGCAGATTGGGTTTCAGACATGGTAAATAATCCCCTAGTGTAAAAACGGAAAGACGGCACCGGACCCCACCCCGCACGCCGCGACAGGAAAGAAAATTAGATGAGACCGAGCGAGCGAAGGGTCGCTTTATCCAGCGCGTAACGGCTCTTGCCGACGCTGACCACACGGCCACCGCCGGAGGTCTTGCCACCAAGCTGAACGTCAACGTTGCGACGCAGACCGAGTTCAGCAAGGCGCCGTGAAACCTCGGGGCGGGTAGGCATCGAAGTGATCGCCGTCATGGTCAACTTCCTTTCAAAAGCTGGCTCCAGTGATAGTTATCCTGGACTAAGTATTTGCTAGGCAAGTCTCACCTTACTAGGTGAGTTTAAAATACCCTAAGCCTGGGGCTGTGAGTTTTTTCACAAAAGCGACACGCCGGTACTTTGGGTCCACAAACTAGGGGGTGAACCTCGGATAGAGTTGTTGCTACACTACAGGTCAACTCAAATTTGATGGGAGAATCGCCCATGCACCAGAGATCCGCTTTACTCCTCGTATGCGTCTCCACTCTTGTGCCTTTAACTTTCACTCAGCCAGTCGCCCTCGCCGAGCCGGCCCCCGCAACCGCGAACCAGGTCCAGCCGCAGGGACTCCACCTCTTGTACTCCGATACCGATGTCCTCACCGGGCAGAAAGCCGGGTACTCACTGCAGTACGTCGGCGCCGATGGGGAGCGAGCAGACAGGATCCACGGCAACGTAACCGTCACCATTGACGGGGCGAAGACCGCCTACACCGCCCGTTTCAACCACGGATTTGCCATCTTCAAGAACATCACGTGGGACACGCCATCTACCGAGGCGCACACACTCGAGTTCACGGCGACCGCCGACGATGGCACCGTCCTCGGCACAGCACAAGCCAGCACCCGCGTGCAGCAGGCACCGCCGCCGGAGCCGGAGCCGGATGCGTCGACAAGCTCACTGCTGTCGTCTGGAATCAGCCTGACACCCGGCAACCCCGACCCCTCGACTGTCTCTGAAAACACAAAGTACTACATGGAATATGCCAGGGAGCTGGAGAAGCAGCTCGCAAAACTCGGCAAGTAAAGAAAGGTTTCCACAATGAAGAAGATCACCCGCACCCTCGCCCCCGTTCTCGCTCTTGGTCTGGCACTCCAGGCACTGCCCGCCTCCGCCGCCATTGCAGATATCCACAACAACCCGATCACGGGCGTACAGAAAGATGCTGTATCTAACAACAAGGTTGTCGGCGTAGAAAAGGACGCCGTCAAGGTCAATGGAATCGAGAACGCAACCGTCGCAGAAGGAGCCATTAAGGGCATCGAAAAAGACGGCATCAAGGCCAACGGCATCGAAAACGCCAACATTCACGAGGGTGCCTTCAAGGGCATCGAAAAGGATGGGGTCAACGCCCTCGTTGGTGCACCCGGCATGGTGAACGTTAACGACGGTGCACTGCGGGTCGTCGTCGCAGACGTCCTCGGTTCCTCAAAGCTCTCCGAGAACCCCGGCGTCACCGCTGGCTTCTCGATTGCCGCCGTCGGTGCGCTCCTCGGCGGCATCGCAGCACTCGTCAGCGCGATGGGTCTAACACCCGCGATTCAGGCCGCCCTCGGTCTGTAACCCAGCTAATAAACCGGCTGGCACATAATCCCCAGTGGGCGATGAGCACCACGGGGATGCTGAGCGCCACCACGTCGAGCCAATGCGAACCGCTGACGAGCGCGACCTGGTGGCCACCCATGCTGACGGTTCCCGGCGGGAACGTGCATGACCACCACGCAGGTGAGTAGGCAACCCACCGGGCAGCATTGGGGTAGAAGATTGTCATAGCGTAGATCGCCAGGGGGATGGCGATGACGAGGGCAACCCGCCCATACAGGATGGAAAAAGGACCGGGGTAAAGAATCTGCATGGCGGTGGTCGACTGGCCAACGACGCCAAGCGGCACCCACGCCGTCGCAGACTTGGCACCCGTGAAATCCACCTTGCCGTGCCATGCAGCCCAATACACACGGGCAAACGTGGGAACAGCAGTAAACAGGGACATACAGAACAACACCGTGCCCATGACGTGGTACGTGCTGCCGTAGTCGCGAGCGAGCCAACCGGCGACCGACGCGGAGATCATCGGCCCCACAAGCGGCAAGCCCCACGTGAACTTGGGATCGCCATGGAAACGCGTGAGCTGAATCCCCCACGTGATCACGGTTACGGGTCCACCGATCCAAAAGCCGATAAGCCGGAAGAGATTGTTGCCGGTGATCCCGGATAGCGCCGCGCCGAGGGCCAGGATGCCGATGAAGTACATCGACCACTCGGCCATAGTTGTGCGTCGAAAACTAGGCTCGCGGAAGCGGGCGAAGCCGACAGTAAGTTCCGCGAGAATGACGCAGGCTATGGCGACAAAGATGCCGGCGAGAAATAGCAGGTGCTCCTCGACGAGGAGGCGGGCCACAATGGATGTCCCCATGAGGCTTCCGCCCCAGGCTGGGCCGGGCGGAGGGAGTTGGCGGAATTTCTCAGTCACGAACGATCATAGTACCCGCAGTGTGGCCATAATCACTACATTCTTGCCCGGTTCCGGGCAGCTACTGGGTCTCAGGAAGGTTGAGGGCAGCCGCGCGCCACAGGGCGTAATCCTCCGGCTCGTCCTCCATGTAGTTCTTGACGGCGCGGATGCCGTCGTCGACAAGCGCAATCTGGGCGAAGGAAATGTCTTCCCCCTCCGGGCCAACGAAAATAACAGGGCCGATGACGGCGGTGGTCGGATCAGTAAAGAAAGCGGAGTTGCCCGTAGCGGCTTCGTTCTTCGCCATCGATGCCACGGCGTTCGGTTCCACACCGTCCCCTTGCTCGTGCGTCATGTGCAATGCAGCGAGTGTCGCATTCTCGCGCTGCTGGAAGGCTACAGCCACGCGATCCTCCGCAGTGCCACCGATGTATTCGGCGGCGTTGTCAATATCAAACTCGATGGCCTTTGCCGTCAGATCAGGTTGAACTAGGTATCCACGTGTCATGGTGTGCTCCCCATCTTTCTATCTAAACCGCTACTAAGGGTATTGGCTTTGCACCCCGAAAGCACCAGATGAAAGCTAACCGTCACCATTAATTCACCGTCGGTTAACCCCATGGGCTCATTTCTCCCCCCGAAAATACCCCTCCCAATACACTGGAGGGCATGGCAGCTACCCCGAAGATCCCGACTATGTCCATCAAGCTCAAGGACTCTACCGCGCCCTACGTGCTCGCCATGGACGTTGGATCCACGGCCTCCCGCGGAGGGCTCTACGACGCCACCGGGTGCCCCGTCAAAGGCTCCAAACAGCGCATCGCCCACGAGTTCACCACCGGGCACGACGGACGCAGCACCATCGATGCCGACCAGGTCGCCGATGAGTGCCGGGAGATCGTCACCGCCATCGTCGCCTTCGCAGAGGACAAAGGCCTGCAGATCTCCGGGGTGTGTTTCGATTCGTTTGCGTCGAGCCTCCTCCTCGTCGACAAGCAAAAACGAGCACTGACACCGTGCGCAACGTATGCGGACTCCCGGTGCGCAGCCTACGTCGCGGAGCTCAAACAGAAGACCGATGTGGGGGCATACCACCAGCGCACCGGCGTGCGCGTTCACACCAGCTACCACCCCGCGCGATTCCTATGGATACAAGACCAATTCCCCGACCTGTGGGAGAAGACCTGGCGCGTCATGACCATCGGCGAGTACGTCTACCTGAAACTCGCCGGAATCGAAGGCCTCGCCACCTCCACCGGCGCGTGGAGCGGCATCGTCAACGCCCACACCGGCGAGCTCGACACGGAGATCCTTTCAGCGTGCAACGTGCCGGCCTCCCTGATTTCGCCCCTCCACCTCCCCACCGAACCCGCGTTCCCCACCTCGCTCGACTGGCCCGCCCTCGACGCCATCCCCTGGTTCCATGGCATTCCCGACGGCTGGCCATCCAACGTCGGCCCGGGAGCCACCGATGCCTCCACCATCGCGGTGGCGGCGGCGACGTCGGGAGCCATGCGCGTCTTGCTGCCCCAGGCACCCGAGCACATCCCCGAGGGGCTGTGGTGTTATCGCGTCTCGAGCGACCAGGTCATCCTCGGCGGGGCGCTCAACGATGTGGGTCGCGCGATCAGCTGGCTGGAACGCACCGTTGTAGCGCTCCCCCACGAGGACATCGAGGAAACACTGGCGGGCGCACCGTCGGACCACGCGCCCGAGGTGCTGCCGTTCTTCTCCGGGGAACGGGCGACGGGGTGGGCCTCGGGAGCAAAGGCATCGCTGGTGGGAATCACCGACGACACCACACCGCTGGGGCTGTGGCGGGGAATCATCGAAGGCATCGCGGTATCCTACGGTCGCATCTACGACGAGCTGGACGAGGCCGGTGCCCAGCCCGAGAGGGTGATCGCCTCGGGGCGCGTGACTACCGACCACCCGGCGTGGCTCCACATTCTCGCGGACACGCTGCGCTGCGACGTGGTGCCCCTAGCCATGAAGCGGGCGACGCTGCGTGGCACCGCGCTTATCGCCCTGAATATCATCGCCCCGGGTGTCGATCGGGCCGTGCCACCGTTTGGGGAGCGCATCTGCCCCACTGAGGCGAACGCCGAGTACTACCGGGAGCTGCGGGCGAATTTTGAGGCCTTATACAAGGCTCTAGTGAAATAAAAAAGCGCCACCCGGAGGTGGCGCCATGCGGTGGTGGGACCAGTTACCACCGCGAGGTGAGGGAGGCACGCCGTGTGGCGCGCCTCCCTATTTATTACTCGGATTCAGTTGTGTCGGTTTCCTCGGTGTATTCGGATTCCTCCGCGTACTCCGTGTCCTCCTGAGCCTCAGTCTCGGCATCGCTGGCAGCGCGGTTAGCGGTGCCGCCGGTCTTCGGCTTGCCATTCTGGTCGAGCTCGGTGGTCTTCTCACCCGTCTGGGTCTTGTTGCCGTCGGAGGAGAAGATGTTGCCGGTCTCGTCGGTCTCGATGGCGCTGAAGTCCCAGCCCTTGCCGGAGGTGCACTTGGACAGGTAGTAAGCACCAACCAAGCCGGCCGCAGCGGTCAGGCCGAGGATGGTGAGGATACCGCCGGCGTTGACCTTGATGCCCGAGTTAGCGAACTGGGCGTTGAGGTCCTTGATGAACTGTGGCTGCTCACCGGGGTTGGCCGGGCGCAGCGCATCCAGCTGCTGCTTGACACTCTCCGGGAGGGGCAGCTCGATCTGGGTGAGCAGACCGATGATACCCAGCGGGATGAGGTAGAGCAGCGGGTTGGTGTACCAGTCATCGTTGTCCTCGAAGCATCGCTGTATAGAGAACGTAGTCTCCTTCGCGATGGAGGCAACCTTCGGCGTGACCGTGACCTTGGAGGCCTGCTTGGAGCCATCCTTGAAGGTGACGTTCACGGGGATGTCCTGGCCGACACCGGTGACGGCATTTTCAGGAACAGTGACTTCAACCTCACCAGTGGTCTGGTCGACGACCTTTACGGTCCAGCCGGCCGGAACCTTGGACTGATCAACCTGGAAGGTGGTGCCCTCCGGAATCTCGTTCATCTCGATACCGGGGGTCTCAACCAGGTCGATGTACGGCTTGCTCTTCACCGTGGTGCCACGGTCAGGAACCAGCGACGGGTAGGTGACCTTGCTGGAGTCAGCGGTGGTGTATTCCGTGACGTTGCCCTCGGCCGTGATGGTTTCACTCGTGCCATCGGGGTAGGTCACAACGACGTCGATCATCTTCTTGCCGGGTGTCTCATTGGCACCAGGCTCGTAGGTGATCTCACCGGTGTTCGGATTGACATACACTCCGTCGGGGTTACCTTCGCCCGGGGCGTAAGTAGTGCCGGACGGAATGGTCTTGCCGTTGGCATCCTTCGGAGCATCGAAAGTGACCTTGCCGCCCTGTTGAACGTCCTTATCCTTGTAGATCGGCTGGTACTCGTTACTCTGGGATTCCGTCACCGTCACCTTGGCAACCGCGGTGTCCTCAGAACCATCCTTGGTGTAGTGAATCTTCACCAGGATGTCCTGGGTGTACGGCTTCACGTTCGTGGCATCCACCGAAATGGAGCCGTCTTCGTTCAGCGATGCACCCTGCGGCAGGCTGCTGATGACCTCGAAAGTAGCGTCAACGTCCTTGAGGGCTGCCGGGCGCTCTATGGTGCCGGTCTTGCCCTGGCGGAGTGTCAGCGAATCGTACTGCGGGTCAAGCTTATCGGCGAGTTTGCCATCGACAGTGACCGTGGTCTTTGCGGTACCCGTCGTACCGTCGGGGTAGGTGACCTTGACGGTAATTTCGTGGGTTCCAGGAACGGCATCCTTGCCATCGATGTCGAGGGAGCCGTCAGGGTTAACAACAACCCAATCCGGGGTGGTGCCGTCCTTCTCGAACTTGCTGCCGTCGGGCAGCTCGTTGCCGTTCTTATCCTTCGGCGGGTTGACGTGGACATCTTCACCAGGCGTGACCGTGTCGATGTCATCGTACTTCGGGTCGCCGTGCTTGGAGTAGTCGCTTTCAACAACCTTGGCCTGAGCGGTGATCTCCAGCTCGGAATCATCGCGGAAGTGGACGATAACCGGAACGTCGTATGTCTTGACCTCCTGGTTGGCGCCAGGCGAGAAGGTGACAGCGCCGGTCAGCGGATCAACCGTGATCCAGTCCGACTCCTCCCTCAGCGTGTAGTAGGTACCACTGGGCAGGTCACCCTGTACGGTCGGGTTGATCGTCTCAGACTTTGTCTGGGCAACCTCGGCAACCTTCTCGTAGTTGATCTTGCCGTCGAAGCGGTCAGCGTAGTTTCCAGTGACCTCGATCTCCTGGGTGACGACCTCGGAGGGACCACTGGGGTAGATGACCTCTACCCGCTGCTTGTACACCTTCGGCGCCACGTCCTTACCAGGGCTGACGAAGACCTGTCCAGACTTTTCACCGATCGTAACCCACGCGGGGGCGTCGACAAGCTTGAAGGTCGAGCCGGCGGGAACGTCCGTCGGCTCTTTGCCAAGCTTGCTGTCGCCGGCGGCAACCGTGATACGCTCGTAGGCGGGGTTGAACTCGTCCTTGTAAGACTTGGTCACCTTGACCGCGGCATCGAGATCATCAGTGGTGCCATCCGGGTAGTGTGCCTTCACCTGAATGGTGTAATCTTTCAGAGGCGCGTCGGCCGGAACGGTGCCGGTGATGGTGCCATCGGGGTTGACGGTAGCCCAACTGGGGCCGCCTTCCTTGGTGAAGGTGGTGCCCTCCGGCAGTACCTTGCCCTCGGTGTCCCTCGGGGTATCGATATTCAGAGTGTCACCCTGGCGAGCCGTGGTGTCCGCATACTTCGGATCGAAGCTGCCCTTGTCCGTGGCCTGGACGGTCACTACCGCGTTGACGATGCGGAAGGACTTGTCTACGTCGTAGGTAACGCGGATCGGGATCTGGTACTCCTTAGGCGTTACCTCAAAACCGGGAGCGTAGTAGAGGGTGCCCGATTCCTTGTCCAGCTTGACCCACTCGGGAAGCTCGGCAACACTTTCGTAGCTGGCCTCGTCGGACGACTTAGCCGTGGCGGATTCAGTCTCGCCCTGCTTCACTGTCTTGGGCTCGTACTCGGTAACACCGTTCTTCTCATCCTCGGCTGCGCGGGTATCGCCAACCTGGATGGTGGCAACGGCGTTGGCCTTGGTGCCATCCGGGTAGGTAACCGTCACCGGCACCTCGTAGGAGCCGTTGGAAACAGAACCACCAGGAGCAACCGTGATGGAGCCGTCCTCGTTGAGGGTGGCCCACTCAGGCGTGGTGCCGACGCGTTCGAAGGTCGTGCCCTCTGGCAGCGCCTCACCCTCTGTCGTCTTCGGGCGATCAACCTTCGCGGTCCCGCCGGGCTTGACGCTGACGGAATTGTACTGTGGCGTGCCGTAGGTGGTGACATCGGAAGCAACAACCTTCACCTTGGCCGAAAGAGCCTTGGTGGACTTATCCGGGAAGGTTACCGTGACGGGGATCTCGTAGCTGTCAGCGGCCGTGTTGTTGGTGGGCTTAGCGGTGATCTCGCCGGTCTTACCGTCGATGGTCAACCAGTCATACTGGTTGTCCAGGGTGAACAGCGTGTTGGCGGGAAGCTCACCCTTGGTCACCTGAGGAGCAGGAACCTTAGCTTCCTTCTCCTGGCGAACCGTAACCTCATCGCCATAAGCAAGCTCGACGGAGTCTGCGTTGTTGGCGGTGACGGTGATCTTCTGGGCGACCTCCTTGGTTTCCTTGGTGCCATCCGAGTAGGTGACCTGAATCTTCTGGGAGTATTCGCCAGGCTTGACGTCTACCGGCGGCTGGGCGGTGACCTGACCATTGTCAGGATCAACGCTTGTCCATCCAAGTGGATCAATGAGCTCGTAGGTGGCATCCGCAGGGGCGTTCTCTGGGAGCTCGCCGTAGACCTTCGCTCCACCGGCGACCGCTTCCATATCCTTGTAGTAGGGATCGAACTTTTTGTCGTAGGAATCGACCACCTTAACGGTGGTCTTCGCCTCACCCGTGGAGCCATCGGGGAAGGTGACCTTCACCGTGACGGGGTAATCACCAACCTTCTGGTCAACGGGAACGACAGCTTTGATCACACCGGTGGTGGGATCAACAGTGATCCATTCTTCACCGGAGACCTTTTCAAAGGAGCTCTTCTCAGGCAGCGCCTGCTTGGTGGCGGCGTCCACCGGGGCGGGGATGAAGCCCGTCTTGCCCTGGCGCAGTTCCAGACCCTCATACTCGGGGGTGTAGGTGTGCGTGTCGGACGGGGTGACCTCGACCGGCAGGCGGTAATCGCGGGTGGAACCATCCGGGAAGGAAGCGGTGACGTTGAAGAGCCGCTCGCCTACCTTCTCATCCGGGCCCGGCTTGTAGGTGACAATGCCGTTCTCGTCGACGGAGACCCAATCCGGGGTGCCCTCGGCGAGCTTGAATTTCGTGCGAGCCGGGAAGTCCTTATCCGCCTTAGCAGTCTTGGTGGTGCCCTGCTGGACAACAACCTTGGGGTACTCGGCGTTCGTCTCGGTAGCCTGGGAAGGATCGACGACGAACTTGACGCGGTCCAGGTGGGTGAACGTGCGCTCGCCGTCCTTGACGGTGTAACGAACAATCACGTTGTACTCGCCGGCGGCGGCCGGGAGACCGGTGAGCTCGCCCTTCTCGTTGACGGTCAGACCTTCGGCGCCGTTGACGATGTAGTTGGAGATCTCAGCTCCCTCGGGAAGGCCCTCGGTTGCGAGCTTGTGGGTGTATGGCACGCGCGACTTACCCTTGGGCAGGGGCGTATCGGTAATGGTGAAGGGGATCTCCTTGGGGAAGGTCTGCTCGACCTTGCCGCCCTTCATCTGCTTGGCCTTGATCGTGGCTACAGTGGTGCCAGCCTTGGTCGGGGTACCGGTGATCTCGCCCGTCTTCCGGTCGATGCTCAGGCCCTCGGGGAGGCCCTCGGCCTCGTACTCCATCGTGCGACCATCGGCAGCTTCCTGCTTGTAGTGGCCGGTGTAGGGATCACCCACGGAGCCGTAAGGGTTGGCCTGATCGTTGCGGGTGGCGAGGAACGAGTCGGCCTGCACCAGCGTGCGACCGGCGTAGAGGCTCGCGGTGTAGGTCTCGGCGGTGCCGATGGTATCCGGAACCGTCAGCGGGCAAGTATTGGCCGGAATGTTGCCCAGGCTATCGGAGGAAACCTTGCACTCGCCTACCCTGTTCCCGGCGGAATCGGTCCACACAACGTTGTACTCGTAATCCGGGATGAGATCCGTTGCCCGCACCGTGGCAGTATCGCCCACCGTGGCGGGGTTGGTGGTCACGTTGTACGGAGTGACATCGAACGTGTTGGAACGCGCCTGCAAAATGAAGTGGGCTCCATCGGAACGGTTAACCACGTTGGTGCCACGGCCAGTGCCAACACCATCAAACAACGGAGTCTGCCACGAACCCATGTTCACGTTGGCAGACAACACGCCCGTCTCCAGGTCACCGATGACCGGGTAGACGTACATGTACTGCTGGTTGATGTGCTTGGAATTCACACCGCCAATAGCCCAAGAACCTGCGCCGTACTCGGCGAGCTGGTGGTGACGGTTACCGGTGACAATGCCGTTGTAGCTGGCGCGGTCGCCGTAAATGCCACGGAACTGTAGCTTGTAGTTGCCGTCCTTGTCTGTCTTGGTCACCACGGTCTCGGCGATCGCCGAACCTTCACCGTGAATTTTCTCG
>ERZ1031016.37-NODE-37-length-25523-cov-7.841409_pt1 | contig 25523 bp, 19 predicted proteins | sample MGYA00518593_ERZ1031016 | MGnify/ENA primary metagenome ERZ1031016 (study PRJEB33718, sample SAMN03159727) | human skin metagenome | collected 2014-05-20 | study: EMG produced TPA metagenomics assembly of the PRJNA266117 data set (Human skin bacterial metagenome and... | reverse complement strand
AGCGGGACTAGCTCCAGGACGGCAACCAGAACCGCCAGTCAAAGTGGTTGAGAGGCAGCGGGTAGCCGGTCAAAATCGGCAGCCAGAACACAAACGCGGCCACCACTAGTGCGGCGTGCGTGCCAACGATTACCAACCCCACCGGCTTACCGCGGGGCCGCCAGTGTGAGAGATCGTCGGCAAGCAGAGCAAAGGCGATGAGTACGAATGGAATCAGCGCGGTGGCGTAGAAGAAGTACATCTGACGGTCGTAGCCGATGACCCACGGCAGCCACGAGGCGAGGAACCCGATGACTGGCAGCGCGTAGCGGCCGTCGCGGCGGCCGAGCCAGCGCCATGTGGCCCACAGGACCACGGGGACCAGCAACCACCAGATGGGCGGGGTGCCAAAGAGCATCATCCAGCCCTTGCACTCTTGGCCGCCACTGCAGGTGGTTTCGGTGGAGTAGTAGAGCATTGGCCGCCAGCTGACCAGCCACTCCCAGGGCTTGGACTCCCAAGGGTGTTTGTGGCCATTAGAGGTGGTCAGCTCGGCGTGGAACTTCAGCACGCTGTTCTGGTAGTGCAGGTAGTTCTGCACGGCCTCGGGAAGCCAGCCGGTGCCGGGGAGTCCCGTATCGCGGTCTTCGGGCGAGACATGGCGATAGACCGACGTTTCTTCGGCGAACCAAGAACGCCAACTCAAGAAGTAAACGCCCAGCGGAACCACCACCAGATCACGCAACGCCGGGGCGGTATCGCGGGCGAGTGCGCCGAGCACGGGCTTGTCCGCACCGGCATTCTTGCGTGACACCAAATCCGTGAAAACGGACCACAGGCCGAATGCGGCCATGTAGTACAGACCGGACCACTTCACCCCGGTGGCAAGCCCCAGCATGATGCCGGCGAGCAGTCGCCACCAGCGATAACTGAGATAGGGGCCGAAACTACCTAGCTCCGTGGCGGATTCCAGGCGCTTGCGGGCATCGACCTGGTCGATGAGAAGTGCCCACGCGGCCGCAGTGATGAAGAAGGTCTGAATCATGTCCAGCATGCCGACCCGGGAGGAGACAAACAGCACTCCGTCGGCAAGCGCATAGAGACCAGCGATACCCACTGCCAACCGCGAGCCGCGAGAGATGCGTCGGACGATGTCCATGAGCAGCAGTATGACCAGCGTGCCACACACCGCCGACATAAACCGCCAGCCCATTGGTGAGTAACCGAAGATCCATTCGCCCACGGCGATGACCTGCTTGGCCACTGGCGGATGCACAACCAGACCGTAGCCGGGATTGTCCTCAATGCCAGACGAGATGGGGTCGCGGGTGGACTCCAGAATCTGCCATGCTTGCGGCACATAGTGCTTTTCATCGAAGAGCGGGGTGCCATTGTCGGTCTTGGCAGCAAGCCCGATGAAACGGGTTAGCGCTGCGACGATTCCGAGAACCACAAAAGTGGCGGTATCCCATTTGTCCCACCGCCGCAGTGGCGGCAGCGAGGGCACCGGGGGAATCGGGCGCAGGAAACGCTTTTTCGCGCGGCGCTCGGTTTCCGGTGGTGGGGTTAAAGCGGCATCGGTCACGAATGTCAGTTTAAGCTATGGAATCATGACGCATTCGGCATCGAACTTCCAACCGCACGAGAACGCGCCTCTTAGCGAGGCAATGACGCTGGCCCCTGGCATCACTCTGGTGGCAACGCCGCTGGGCAATATCGCCGATGCCTCCGACCGCTTGCGCGGTGCGCTTATCGACGCCGATATCATCGCCGCGGAAGACACCAGGCGAGCACGCAACCTGGCCACAGCGCTGGGCATTTCCCCCAAGGGGAAGTTTGTTTCAAACTTCGATCACAACGAAGAGAGCCGCACTGAGTCGCTGATTCAGGCGGCGAAGGCGGGACAGAAAGTCATTGTGGTGACCGATGCGGGGATGCCGGTGGTGTCGGATCCTGGCCTGGCTGTGGTGGCGGCTGCTCACGACGCGGGCGTGCCCGTGTCCTGCGTACCGGGGCCGAGCGCGGTGACTACCGCATTGGCTCTCAGCGGGTTGGGCGTCGGCCACTTTTGCTTCGATGGTTTTGCACCTCGTAAACAGGGGGCGCGCCGGATCTGGCTGGAATCACTGAAGACAGAGAAGCGGGCCTGTTGTTTCTTTGAGTCGCCGCATCGGTTGGCTGTTACGTTGGCCGATGCCGCGGAGATTTTGGGTGAGGAGCGGCGCGCGTCGGTAAGCCGTGAGCTGACCAAGCGTTTTGAAGAGACTCGCCGTGCGACGCTGGGAGAGCTGGCTGCGTGGGCGGAGGAAGGTGTCCGCGGCGAAATTACGGTGGTGATTGAGGGCGCGGGGCAGCAGGCGACGGAGGTATCCACGGAGGACTTGGTTGACCGCGTGGAGGAGCTTGTGGCTGATGGCATGCGGCTGAAGGATGCCGCGAAGCAGGTTGCGGCAGAGGCTGGAATGACAAAGCACCGTGATCTCTATCAGGCGGTTTTGGCTGCTCGTGAGGGAAATCGTTAGCCGATTGTTACTTTGTGCCAGAAAATGTTCCAGCGCACGCCAGTGAACAGGGTAAACGCTGTTATTGGGAGTTTTGTAATTCAGACGGGAAATGAGGAAAACCTGAGAGAATCCACATCCTGAGTTGAAATCCCAGGTCAATGGTGGACATGGTGGAGGAATGACGAATCCACCAGAGCATGAAATACAACAAGAAGTAGGGGAGTCAGTCGTCGGCGAAGTCAGGGCCGACGATTCTCACGCTCCCGTGAACCTCGGGGTTACCATCCCCGCCGTTGTCGCAATTCTGGCAATCATCGTCTGGGGCCTGGCGTGGCCGGATAGTTTCTCGACGTTTGCATCTAGCTCTCTGAACTGGGTCGTGGAGAACATCGGCTGGCTGTTTATCTTGGCCAGTACCGTCTTTGTCTTCTTCATTGTGTCCATCGCGATTTCCAAGTTCGGTCACATCCGCTTGGGCAAGGACAACGAGAAACCAGAGTTTTCCACGCCTAGCTGGATTGCGATGATGTTCGCCGCCGGTATGGGCATCGGTCTGATGTTCTACGGTGTCGCTGAGCCGCTGACCTTCTATCGCGATGGCGTGCCGGGCCACCAGCCGAAGGAAGTCGGTACCGCCATGGCTTCGACGATGTTCCACTGGACTCTGCACCCGTGGTCGCTCTACGCCATCGTCGGTCTCGCAATTGCTTACTCGACCTACCGCCTCGGCCGAAAGCAGCTGATTTCGGCGGCGTTCATCCCGCTCATCGGCGCGCGTCGCGCTGAGGGGCGGTTGGGCAAGCTTATCGACGCGCTTGCGATTTTTGCCACCGTCTTCGGTACGGCAGCCTCTCTCGGTGTGGGCGTACTTCAGATTTCCGCCGGTTTGGAAATCAACGGGTTCAACGCCATCAAGGGCGCACCTTTGTGGATTGGTCTTATTCTCGTTCTGGGCTGTGCCTTCTTGGTCTCTGCACTGTCGGGCGTGGGCAAGGGAATTCAGTACATCTCGAACTTCAACATGGTTGCCGCAGGTCTGCTGGCTCTGCTGGTGTTGGTCCTCGGCCCTACCGTGGTGATTCTGAACCTGATTCCGACCTCTATTGGCAGCTACCTGGATTCCTTCTTTGAGATGGCCTCCCGCTCCAGTGCTTCCGCTGACGGCACCGCCGGTGAATGGCTCTCTTCCTGGACAATTTTCTACTGGGCCTGGTGGATCTCATGGTCGCCGTTTGTCGGTATGTTCATCGCACGTATTTCTCGCGGCCGTACTATCCGTGAGTTCGTCTTCACCGTCGTCGCCGTTCCGTCGATTGTCTCTGCAGTGTGGTTCTCCATCTTTGGTGGCACCGCCATTACCCACGAGCAGCAGGGTGCGTCCATCTACGGTGACGGTTCGGCCGAGAGTCAGCTGTTCAATCTGCTGGAATCCTTGCCGGGTGGCGCGATTACCTCCGCTATCGCAATGATTCTGCTGGCTACCTTCTTCATTACCTCGGCAGACTCCGCCTCCACGGTGATGGGTACCATGAGTCAGTTCGGTCGACTCACAGCGTCGCGCACGGTCACTGCTATGTGGGGTATTTTCACCGCTCTGATTGCCATCGTCCTATTGGTCACCGGTGGCAGCGATGCCCTGTCGAACCTGCAGAACATCACCATTTTGGCGGCAAGCCCGTTCGTCATTGTTATCTTGGCGCTGATGGTTTCGCTGGTTAAGGGGCTTTCCGACGATCCGATGTACCTCGATGACAAGGAACAGCGTCAGTTTGCCCTGCGCATGGCTCGTGAGCGCCGCTTGGCGGAAGCGGCCGAACAGCGCGAGCGCCGCCGTGCTCGTAAATTGCGCAACTAGCTTTCCAACAGCAGCGGTGCGGCCTTGGCCTCAATCTCGGCCCATTCGCCCTCGGGTGTAGACCCGATGGTGATGCCACCGCCGATGCCAGCTTCGACCCGAACTCTCCCCGAGTTCGGGTCTTTTGTGTACTCAGCGGTACGAATACCGACATTGAGCTCAAGTGCATCACCGTGGGCCGCACCAATCGCGCCGCAGTGAGCGCCACGGGGTTCGGGTTCCCACTCGCGCAGAAGCTCAATTGCTCGCAGCTTCGGTGTACCGGTGACTGAGGCCGGTGGGAAGCAGGCTTCGATTAGTTCAGCGTGGCTGAGCTGATCGGGAAGTTCCGCGGAAACTGTGGAAAAGAGGTGCCACACGCCCGGTGCCGGACGCACACTGAGCAGGTCTGTGACCTTCACGGTGCCGGTCTTGGCAACTTGACCGAGGTCATGGCGCACCAGGTCGACAATCATGATGTTCTCGGCGACATCCTTGTCGCTGCGCAATAACTCGTTCGGGGGCCGGCCAGCGGGAATCGTGCCTTTGATGGGAGTTTCAGTCACGCTTGTGCCTGCGCGGATGAGGAACTCCTCAGGACTCAGCGAGGCCAGGATTGGAATTCCAGCGTCGAGGTTGCCGGGCAAGAATGCTGCTCGAGCCGGCTGATACCGCGCCACGCGGGAGGAAAACCACGCACCGGCGTGGGCTAGTGCAGCATTGTCCACATCGACGTTCGTGCCCGATCCCGCATTCAGCTCCGCGTGAAAGCGTGTAGAGATGCAGGTTTGGTACACCTCGCCCGCGGCAATTGCTTCCTTACAGTTCTCCACTGCAAGCTGGTGGCGTTCTCGGTCGCCCTGATCCCACTCCAGTGGTGTGGCCGCGGGGAGCGCGTCGTCACGCGTGTTTTCGTGCGAGTATTTGATGGTCTCCTGAAGGGCTTGGAAATCCGGATTTGAGGGGTCACCGGTGCCGGGGCCGTCGAAATGCCACGTGCCGTCGTCGGCAAGCAATGCGACGCAGGCAGCGATCCCATGCGCGCTGGTGCCGGAGTAGGGGCGGAACCCAAATAGCCACGCATTGGGGTCGGGGCTGGTGAAAAGCGCTGTCGAATCGCAGGCGGTGAGCTCGACGTTAGCGGCGAGAACCGCGCGATAACCGAACCAGGAGCCGACGAGTGCGGCGGGGCGATGACCGGCGGCGATAAGACGAGCTAGCGCAGTGGTCGCGCGCGAAGTGAAGTCAGCGGCCGAGTCGGAGGAGGTGGACCGAGTGGACATAGGACATAAGCGTAGTGACTGCGCGAGCGCGCGATGACGCTAAGGGACAGTTCTTGGAAGACTTCATGAGGGCACAGTTCATCGTGATGGTAGGTCATCTATTACCCTGTTAGATATGTCTCGCATTTTCACAGCAGTTGCGTGGCCGTACGCTAACGGTCCGCGACATATCGGCCATGTTGCAGGTTTCGGTGTCCCCTCGGACGTTTTCGCTCGCTACCAGCGAATGATTGGCAATGACGTGCTGATGGTCTCCGGTACTGATGAGCATGGCACGCCACTGCTTGTGCAGGCGGAGAAGGAAGGCGTTTCTGTCCAGGAATTGGCCGACCGTTACAACCGCCAGATTGTGCAGGACCTCGCGGGTCTGGGGCTTTCCTACGACCTGTTTACGCGCACAACCACGCGCAACCACTACGCCGTTGTCCAGGAGCTCTTCCGTGGGCTCTACGAAAACGGCTATATGGTCAAGCAGACCACGATGGGTGCGATTTCCCCGTCGACCGGTCGCACCCTGCCGGACCGTTACATCGAAGGTACCTGCCCAATTTGTGGCGCTTCCGGTGCCCGCGGCGACCAGTGCGACAACTGCGGTAACCAGCTTGACCCGGCCGATCTGATTGATCCGGTGTCGAAAATCAACGGCGAGACCCCGAAGTTCGTTGAAACTGAGCACTTCCTGCTAGACCTGCCGGCTCTGGCAGAGGCCTTGACCGAGTGGCTGCAGGAGCGCAAGGACTGGCGCCCGAACGTGCTGAAGTTCTCCCTGAACATCCTGAAGGACATCCGTCCGCGTGCAATGAGCCGTGATATTGACTGGGGTGTGCCGATTCCGCTGGAGGGCTGGTCGGAAAACGGGACGAAGAAACTCTACGTTTGGTTCGACGCCGTCGTCGGTTACCTATCCGCTTCCATCGAGTGGGCCTGGCGCATTGGTGACCCGGAAGCGTGGCGCAAGTGGTGGAATGACCCGGAGGCGCTGTCCTACTATTTCATGGGCAAGGACAACATCACCTTCCACTCCCAGATTTGGCCGGCTGAGCTGCTGGGCTACCGTGGCGAGGGCTCCCGCGGGGGCGAGGTCGGGGAGCTCGGTGAGTTGAACCTGCCGACGGAGGTCGTCTCCTCGGAGTACCTGACCATGTCGGGCTCGAAGTTCTCCTCTTCCAAGGGCGTTGTCATCTATGTGAAGGACTTCCTGGCGGAGTTTGGTCCGGATCCGCTGCGCTACTTCATCGCGATGGCAGGCCCGGAGAACCAGGACACCGACTTCACCTGGGATGAGTTCGTCCGCCGCGTGAATAACGAGCTGGCCAACTCCTGGGGCAACCTGGTCAACCGCACCGTGTCCATGGCTTTCAAGAACTTCGGTGAGGTGCCAACTCCGGGCGAACTCACTGACGCTGACCGTGAACTGCTCGACCTGGCTGAGCGTTCCTTCGCCGAGGTCGGCGACGCGCTTGCGCTGTCCCGCTTCCGCGCCGGTATCACCGCCGCCATGCACTTGGTCGGAGAGGCCAACGCCTACATTGCTGCGCAGGAGCCGTGGAAGCTGGCGAAGGACGAGTCCCAGCGCGAGCGTCTCGCCACCGTGCTGTGGACAGCACTGCAGGTAGTCAGCGACGCCAATGTGCTGCTGACCCCGTACCTGCCGGAAAGCTCGCAGAAGGTCTTCGAGACCCTGGGCGGCGAGGGGATCTGGGCCGCAATGCCAGAAGTCCAGGAAGTCCAGGACGACATGCCGGTCGAACCGGTCGGCGCTGACCTGCCGGCAGAGGGTAGGAGCTACCCAATCATCACCGGTGACTACGTCAATCAGAAGGCCGCCTGGCGTCGCTTCGACATTGAGCCGGGTACGGCGCTGGCCAAGCCGAAGCCGATTTTCACCAAGCTCGACTCTGAGTTGGCTGAGCACGGCCCCGAGTGGGCACAGGTGAAGTAGGGGCTCAGTAGAGGTATGGGAAAGCGCAAACGCAAGATTGCAGAACCCGCGGAGTATCTCACTCCGCTGTTTGACGCCCACACGCATCTCGCGTCCTGTGGGGCGCAAACTCCGGAAGAGATTGCGGCGCTCATGGACCGGGCCGCCGCAGCGGGCGTCGTCGGAGTCTGCACGGTCGGCGATGGCATGCCGGAAACCGAACTGGCCTTTGCCGCTGCGCACGCGCACCCCAACGTCTGGGCCGCCGCCGCCATCCATCCGACGCGCGCGCACGAGCTTGACGACGACGCCAAGGCCCGCTTAACCGAAATGGCTGCCGACCCCAGGGTTGTGGCCGTGGGGGAGACGGGATTGGATTGGTACTGGCTGGATTCCCTCGACGGCTGCGCGTCGAAGAGCGAACAGCTGGCTGCGTTGCAGTGGCATATGGAGCTCGCAGCAACCGTCGGCAAGCCGTTGATGATTCATAACCGCGACGCCGATGAAGACCTGATGGCGGCGTTGGACGGCTACGACAATACGGTCATTTTGCACTGTTTCTCTTCGCCCATCGAGGTTGCCCGCGAAGCCATTGCACGCGGTTACCTGCTGAGTTTTACCGGCAACGTGACCTTCAAACGCAATGATTACCTGCGGCAGGCTGTGGCTGAGGCGCCGGCGGAGCAGCTGCTGGTGGAAACCGATGCCCCGTACATGACCGCGGAGCCTTTCCGAGGTGCGCGCAACGAGTCCACTTTTATCGGTCATCAGGCGCGTGCGATGGCCGCAGCCCGAGAAATCGGGGCGGAGGAGATGGCACAGATTTTGACGGATAATGCACGTCGGGTGTACGGCATTTAAGCACGTGCTGGCGTATTGCCGCCCCTGAGCTGTGGAAATGCAGCCGGGGCGGTTTGTTGTATTTCCCGTCACTTTTATCGATATATTTTAGACAACACTGAATCTTTACCGTACTGTTACAAACTGTATTTCTTTCATTTGCTAGCTGCCCCATCCTCCGAAAGGCTGTGACGAACCCCGTGAGTGCTGCGAAGAAGCGTCATCTCAATCGTGCTAATGACGGAGTCTCCACTTCGTCCAAGATTGCCGCAGGCGGTCTGGTCGCTGCTGTTGCTCTGGGTGGTACTGTCGCAGCATCCAACTATGACACCATCACCGTCGAAATCGACGGTAAGGTTGAGCAAATCGCAACCTGGTCCAAGGATGACAAGGCCATTCTGCAGAAGGCTGGTGTCGAAACCACCGGTGGCGACCTGGTTCAGCGTCAGGGCGATCTCACGGACGGCGGCAAGCTGGTCTACCGCTCTGCCAAGCCAGTCACGATGATTGTCGATGGCAAGCCGCAGGAGCACAAGACCAATGCCATCACTACCGATGAGCTGATTGAAGGTCTGAAGAAGCAGGGGCTCATCTCCGATAAGGACAAGGTCGAGGTCGAAAAGGGCGAGATTTCCGCTAAGGGAGTCGAACTCGACGTCGTTCGTGCCAAGAATATTGTGCTTCACGACGATGCCAAGGACATCGACCTGACCGTCCCGGCTATGACCGTCGGAGATGTGCTGGCTCAGCGTGGCATTGAACTGCGTGAAGATGACACCGTCGAGCCGGGTCTGGATGCTCCGGTCACCGAGGGGATGCGCATCGCTCTGTCTCGTCTGATTGATAAGACCATCACCGAGACTGAGGAGATTCCAGCTCACGAGAACATCATTGAAGATGATTCGATGTTCGAAGATGAGCGCATCGTTGAGCAGGAAGGTGAACCGGGCCAGGTAGAGCGTCAGGTCAAGGTCACCTCTCGCGATGGTGAAGAGCTCGGACGCGAGGTCCTGGAAGAAAAGGAGCTAAAGGCTCCGGGTATCTCCACTATTCGCCAGGGCACTAAGTCCCGCATTGCAGCTCCGGCTGCCGGCTACGGCGTGTGGGATCAGCTGGCTCAGTGTGAGTCCGGCGGCGACTGGGCTATCGATACCGGTAACGGTTTCTCCGGTGGTCTGCAGTTCACCGATTCCACTTGGGCAGCTTACGGCGGTACTGAGTATGCACCGCGTGCATCGCAGGCTTCCCGCGAGCAGCAGATTGCTGTCGCTGAGCGTGTCCAGGCTGGTCAGGGTTGGGGCGCATGGCCCGCTTGTACCGCTTCCATGGGGCTTCGTTAAAGCTAGTTCCGTCTAGCCATAACGAGCTAAGCCTATTTTTTGTGTTGACCCCGTAGTATCTAACTGTGACTAAAGCAGAAGTTTCTTTCTTGGGGCCGGTCGAAGTACGCGACTTGGCGGCGCAGTTGGATATTGTCCCGACGAAGAAATTGGGGCAGAACTTCGTCCACGACGCCAACACCGTGCGTCGAATTGTCGCTGCGGCGGACTTGCCGGAGGATTCCTACCCTGTTGAGGTTGGCCCCGGCTTGGGCTCGCTGACCCTCGGGCTGCTCGAACACTGCGGCCGCGCGGCGGCTGTTGAAATCGATTCGCGGCTGGCGGCGCGTCTGCCCCAGACAGTCACTGAGCGCGCCGAGGGCTGCGCACTTGAGCTCATTGAGAAAGACGCGCTGAAGGTCAGCCGCGAGGACTTTCAGACTGCCCCAGATGCGCTGGTGGCCAATCTGCCATACAACGTTTCTGTACCGGTGCTCCTGCACATGCTTGCCGAGCTGCCCACCATCCGTCGCGTGCTCGTGATGGTGCAGTCTGAGGTCGCTGACCGGCTGGCGGCTCAGCCGGGCTCCAAGATCTACGGTGTCCCCAGTGTCAAGGCCGCCTACTACGGCACAGTGCGTCGCGCCGGTGCCATTGGTCCGCACGTCTTCTGGCCGGTCCCCAAGGTTGATTCCGGGCTCGTTCGCATTGACTGCTACGCTCGCTCCGACGCTCCAGAGAACTCCAAGACCGCCGATGCCCCCGAGGCCCCGTGGGAAATCTCGCCGCAGTTCCGCGCACGCCTTTTCCCGCTTATCGACGCTGCTTTTGCGCAACGCCGCAAGACCCTCCGGGCGGCCCTATCGGGGATTTACGGATCTGGTGCCGCAGCCGAAGAGGCGCTTATGGCAGCGGGGATTGACCCCAAGCAGCGAGGAGAGAAGCTTGAAATTGCCGATTTCGTTCGTCTCGCTGAGGTCTCACGAGACCAGCGCTTTTAATAAAGGACAGGCAATCTTTCCCCATGCACCGTGACGACACCCCCAGTAGGGCCGAGATCGGCCGGCGCGAACCGCGCAGCCTGGCTTGGACTAAGTTCTGGCCTGACGACGACGGCTGGGTGTGCAACTGCATAGTTTTCCGCGGTGACCGCTTGCTGCTTCTGCTGCGTGAATACGAGGGCTTCCTCGGGGGCCAGTGGGATTTGCCCGGTGGCAAGCTAGACGCGGGGGAGGAGCCCGTGGAGGCCGCTGTGCGCGAACTGCGTGAAGAGGCCGGCTTGCGCGCAGCGGAGGTCAGCGAATTTGCCCATTATTCCAATCCGGACTTGGGCGGGGAGAATTTCCGCTTCCACACGGTGACCTTTCTAGTACGCGAGGCCGACGACACGCAGAATGTCCAGCTCAGCGGCGAGCATCCGGAATTTAAATGGGTAACCCGAGAGCAGTTCGATGAGCTGCCGGTGGCCTGGTATGTCCGGCGTGTGCTTGGCAACGTCGAATGGGGCACAATAAATACTCATCATGGCGAATCTGATTAATTGCGAGAATATTTCTAAGTCCTTCGGGCTCAAGACTCTGCTCGACGGCGTCAGCCTCGGTGTTCAAGAGGGCGACCGCATCGGTGTTGTCGGTTTGAACGGTGGCGGCAAGTCCACACTGCTGAAGATTCTGGCAGGCGTGGAGCCAGCGGACTCCGGACGTATTTCGCGAGCCAACGACATGGCCATGGCGCATGTCACCCAGGGCGCCGAGCTCGACCCGAATTCCACCGTGTTTGAGTGCGTCATTGCACCGCTGGGACTCGCTGAACACGAGTGGGCGGGTAACGCTTCCATCCGCGAGGTCCTCGATGGCATCGGTATCAATGACCTCGGTATGGATACCAAGGTCGCCAATCTCTCCGGTGGTGAGCGCCGTCGCGTTAACCTGGCGGCCGCGCTGGTCCGAGATCTGGATCTGCTCATTCTCGATGAGCCAACGAACCACCTCGATATTGAGGGTGTGCAGTGGTTGGCCGATCATGTTCTTTCGCGCCGGGCAGCCCTGGTCGTCGTCACGCACGATCGTTGGTTCCTGGATACCGTTGCCACGAAGACGTGGGAAGTCCACGATGGCACCGTCGATTTTTACGATGGCGGTTACAACGACTGGACGTTCGCGCGTGCCGAGCGTGCGCGCCAAGCCGATGCCGCCGAGCAGCGTCGCCAGAACCTTGCGCGTAAGGAACTCGCGTGGTTGCGCCGGGGTGCGCCGGCCCGCACCTCGAAGCCTCGCTACCGCATCGAAGCAGCTGAGGCTCTCATCGCCGATGTCCCGGCGCCGCGTGATTCCGTGGAGTTGATGGCGTTTTCGCAGCGTCGACAGGGCAAGGTGGTCGTAGAGCTAGAGCATGCGTCCCTGGAAACGCCCGATGGTAGGGAATTGCTTAACGACGTCACGTGGCGTCTGGCCCCCGGCGAGCGCATTGGCCTGGTCGGTGTCAACGGCTCGGGTAAGACGACTTTGTTGCGCGCATTGGCGGGAGACTACCCCTTAAGCGATGGCAAGCGGATTGAGGGCAAGACGGTGCGTCTGGGTTGGCTGCGACAGGAGCTCGATGATCTGCCGCTGGATATGCGTGTGCTCGACGCTGTGGAGGACGTGGCGACCTACATTGACCTGGGCAAGAAGCAGATTAGCGCCTCGCAACTGGCGGAGCGACTGGGTTTTTCCCCGAAGCGGCAGCGCACCCCAATCGCAGACCTCTCCGGCGGTGAGCGTCGCCGCTTGCAACTCACACGCGTGTTGATGAGTGAGCCGAACTTCCTGCTGCTCGACGAGCCGACGAATGACCTGGATATTGACACGCTGCAGGAATTGGAAGACCTGCTGGACAATTGGCCGGGCACGTTGGTGGTCATCTCGCACGACCGCTACCTGATTGAGCGTATTGCCGACTCGACCTGGGCCCTCTTCGGCGATGGCGAGCTGACGAACTTGCCAGGCGGGATTAGTCAGTACCTCCAGCGTCGCGCACAGCTGGCTGACTCGGCCGCTAGTGGTGGTGCCTCTCAAGCAAATGCCGGTAGTCCGCAGACCCGTGGCGCAGCTTCAGAGGAGGATACCTCGAAGCTCTCGGCTGCGGAAGCTCATGCTGTCCAGAAGAAGATGAGTGCTCTGGAGCGGAAGATGGCGAAGCTCAGCCAGCAAGAAAGTGAACTGCATGCGCAGATGGCGGAAGCGAGTGCTGATGTAGCCAACTTGGACACACAAAAGCTGGCGGACCTCGATCGCCGTGCTGCGGAGGTGGTTGAGCAGAAGGCAGAGCTGGAGATGGAGTGGCTGGAGCTAGGGGAGCAGCTCGAGGGCTAGCATCTTACTTCAGCTACTAGCCGAACATTTTAGGTATGAGCCGGGTACTCGTGGTCAGCGTGCCCGGTTCTTTCAATTTGCACCGTGGCGTGTTCAATCCCGTGGACGTCGTGAAGCAGTGCCTGCGCGCGGTCGAGCAATGCGTGCTCGTCGCCGTTGGGGAGCGTGTCGCAGCGCACGAGATGGACAGATGCCAGTAGGTCGCTGCCGTTGAGGGACCAGACGTGGAGATCGTGGACATCGACCACTCCGTCCAAGTCAGACAGGTCAGCAGTGATTCTCTCAGTGTCGACGCCCTTCGGGGTGTACTCCAGCAACACGTGGAGACAGTCGCGCACCAGAACGGCGGCTCGGGGGACGATGAAGAGCGCAATCACGATAGAGACCACCGAGTCGATGGCAGTCCAGCCGGTGTATGCGATAGCGATAGCGGAGATAATGACGGCGACCGAACCAGCGGCGTCGACAAGCACGTGCAGATACGCGCCGCGGACGTTGACGCTTTCCTTGGCAGCGCCGGCGAGCAGAAACGCCGCAATCACATTGGTGAGCAGGCCGATGACTGCGATGATGAGCATCGACGTGGTTTGAATCTCAGATTGCTCCACTGACCCGAATCGCCGGATTGCGCCCCAGAGAATCACAGCGGCAATGATGAAAACTGTCAGACCGTTGACGAGAGCAGTCAGAACCTCAACACGACGGTACCCGTACGTCGCGCGGTGATTGGCTCCGCGCTGGGCGATAGCCAAACCGGCAACTGCCATAAGCAGGCCTGCGGAGTCCGTCACCATATGGCCGGCATCTGCCAGCAGCGCCAGTGAACCCGAGACCAAGCCGCCGATGAGCTCGGCGAGAAATACGACAAGAGTTAGACCCGCAGCTGCGAGCAGGCGACGGGCAGGAGTATTCGCGGGGTCAATATGAGCGTGGTCATGGCCGTGTGAATGACCGTGTGAATGACCGTGGCCGTGTGAGTGGCCAGAGTGTTCAGTTGTGTCCATAGCCCCTAATGATAACAGGGCTATTCAGCCTCCGGAAGATAGCTATCCGCCCACGCATAAATCAGGTCAGCAGCGCGCGCGGCGGACTTAGCGCGAGTGAGCAAGTGGTCTGCGCGATCCAAGCTCATCAGGGATTTTGGATAGCGAGAGACCTGGAAAATCTTCTGGGCGCTATCGATACCAACAGTCTGGTCGGTCGGGGAGTGCAGAATAAGCAGTGGCTTGCGCAGCTGGCTGAGATAAACCTCCGGGTTGTAGTCCGCCAACACTTCCAAGAACTCACGGGAGATGGGAATGCCACGACCTTCAATCTGCAGAACCTGCGTGCCGTGCTCATCGACCGTCGAAATGTCACCGGCGATGCGCACAATCGAGTGTGCCGGATCGAAGGGTGCACCGATTGTCGCTACCGCCTTGATTTTCGGCATATCGTGGCCGGCGTTCAGCGCCGCTGCGCCACCGAGCGAGTGCCCAATCAGTAGCGAGGGGGCCTCAAATTCTGCCTCCATGAACTCGTAGGCGGCCTTAAGGTCATCGATGTTGGTCTGGAACGTCGTCTCACCGAAATCACCAGTGGACTGCCCGAGGCCAGTGAAGTCGAACCGGAATGCCGCAATGCCCTTCTTCGCCAGCGCCTTGCAGGTGCGTGACGCGCCGGGCACCATCCGATTACACGTGAAGCAATGACCAAATAGCGCCCACGCGCGTGGCTGACCGTCCGGCAAATCAATTGATGCAGCCAGAGTCTCGCCGGTCGATCCCGTAAATTTTAGGTGCTTTGTTGGCATAGGTTATATCCGCGTCTCAGTGTGTGCTCAATGTGTGTACGTTTTCGCTTTACGACGCCCGTTGTGGTGGCGACCGTACGCAATATTAAGCCCGGGTGCCACAAATAAGTGAGGGATTGGGCGAAAAATTCGACCAATCCCTCAATCTCCTAGTGGCTGTGAGTTAACGCACCGGAACCCCCGGCCCCAGCGGAATGCCCGCGAGATACCAGAGGACGAAGAATAGGAACCAGCCCACCATCATGCACAGCGAGTACGGGATAGCCAGCGACATCAGCGTGCCGACACCCGCAGGCTTGTAGTACTTCTGCAGGAAAGTCAGCGCCAGCGCAAAGTACGGCGACATCGGCGTAATGATGTTGGTCGGGGAGTCACCAATACGGAATAGCTGCTGGGAGACCTCTGGAGAGACGTTGACGTACATCAGCATCGGCACAACGACCGGCGCCATCAGAGCCCACTGTGCGGAGCCCGAGGTAATCAGCAGGTTGAGAACAGCCACCATCAGGACGAAGGCAGCAAAGAGCAACAGCGGCGGCAGATCCGCCTTGGTCAGGAATTCGGAGCCCTTGATAGCGGTCCACTGGCCGATATTGGACCACTTGAAGTAGGCCGTGAACTGCGAGACGGCGAAGAAGAGCACCATCATTGTGGTCAGTGTGCCCAGGCCGCGTTCCATGAAGGCGGGCACGTCTGCTGAGGAGGTGATGGTTTTGGCACCGATGCCGTACGCAATGCCGACCACTGCGAAGAAGAGGGCGATGGACGCCACGACGTCGGTAAGCAGCACGGAATTCAAGATGCCGTCGCCTTCGCCGCGCAGAGGCGAACCCGGGATGAACAGGGCAGCGAACCAAAGCGCCAGGAAGATGACAGCGGCGATGTTGCCGTAGCGGAGGCCACGTCGTTCGGCATCGTTGAGGATTAGCTTGTCGCGGCCATTGCTGGAGCTGCTAGATGCGGTGTTCCGCTCCTCCTTCTTGGCGTTTTCCTCGGCAGCTTCCTCCGAAGCGCCCGGTTTGGTGAATTCCGCGGCATCGTGGTCAATGTGGTCGTCGTGGACGGTCTTCTCCACGTGCTTGGTAATAAACAGTTCAGTAACGGCGGTAATAATCAGAGCCAGCACAATCGACGAGGCCATAGTGAAGAAGTAGTTGGCCAGCGGTGAAACTACGTATTCCGGATCCACGAAGTGCGCTGCATGCGTGGAGATACCTGCCAGCAGCACATCGGTGATGTTGAGCACCAGTGACGAATTGAACCCGGCCGACGAGGCGGCAAAGGCGACCATCGCACCGACAATAGGGTTACGACCAACTGCGGCGAATGAGGCGGCACCCAGCGGAATGAGAATCACGTAGACGGCATCAGAAGCGATTGAACCAGTCACGCCGGCCAGTGCAACAATGAATGTCAGCAGGACAGGGGAGTGCACCTTGGAAATTGCCGCGCGGATTGCCGAGCCGATGTAACCGGAGTACTCCGCAATTGCGACACCGAGCATGCACACCAGAATCAGGCCAACTGGTGCGAAGTCCGTGAAGTTCGTTACCGCCTCAGAGACCATCTTTTGCAGGTACTCTGCGGTAGCAAGGCTTTCCACCTCGATGATGTCACCCGACGCGGGATCCTTGGCCTGCATACCCGCAGCCTCACCGAGCCACGAAGAAACGATGACTACACCGGCAAGAATCACGAATAGCCAAAATGGATTTGGCAGTGCGTTGCCGATACGTTCCAGTGTTGCTAGGAACCCCTTTGGCTTCGGTGGCGCTTTGTCCGGTTCCAACGTTTTTGACTGTCCCATATATATAAATCCCTCTGTGTTAGACGTTGGTAAAAGGTTAGGGGAAAGTAAGTTGCGTCACAACGTAAAAGGCCAGAGGCATATGTATGTCGGGTGCGAGCAGGCGCATAAGGGAAAGTTAAGGGAATAGCTAGGGAATAGCTGTAGTGCACCTTCTTCGACTAGAGTTAATCAGGTTATGGGCAAGAAGAAGTCGAAGAAAGAAAAGGTCAGCGCCAACAACGCGGTGGTGGCCACCAATCGTCGTGCCCGCCATGACTACAACATTCTGGACACCTACGAATGCGGTGTCGTTCTCGTGGGCACTGAGGTCAAGGCGCTGCGCGAGGGCAAAGCATCGCTTAATGACGCCTTCGCGACCATCGACGACGGCGAAGTGTGGCTCCGCGGGCTGCATATCCCGGAGTACTCCTACGGTTCGTGGACTAATCACTCACCGCGTCGCTCGCGCAAGCTGTTGTTGCACCGCAAGGAGATTGACACCCTGTGGGGCAAGGTCCGCGATGGCAACAACACGCTTGTACCCCTGAAGCTGTATTTCACCGACGGCCGCTTGAAGGTCGAGCTCGCACTCGCCCGCGGTAAGCAGGATTATGACAAGCGCCAGGACATCAAGCGCCGCACGGAGGAGCGCGAAGCTACTCGTGCGCTGGGCCGTCGTGTGAAGGGCATCAAGGGGTAAAAGAGGTCTTCATTAGAAGAAACCCTTTTTAGAAGGGGAACTCAGTCGCATCGACTGGGAGGATGAGTAGGCCAATGACGTTTTCGTGACGGTCAAAGGCAACTCGAGCCATCCATTCGCCAGCCTCATGTTTGAGGGTGGTGATGACGAGACTTGTGCCGAGAATCTTCGACAGGAGTTTCTGCGAGGTCGGTTCCTTAGTCCTGGTTCCCCCGAGGCTGGTGACTTGGGTGTCGTCGAAAGATTCGAACGCCCCAGTCTCGGTGAGAACATCTTCCCAGACAGAGTAGATAGTGGACCAGGGGAGATCCTTCCGGAGCTTTGGGGAAATCATGCTTACGGTTTCTGCTTCTTCGCCGTTGATGATGTGGCGAAGGAATATTTCGCCGAGCTCGGCGATATGTGTAGTTTTTGTGGCAGTCATCAATTCTCCTGAAACGGGGTTTTGGACACTTCCGAACCGCTTGAATGCCGCTTGCCGGGAGATATTGAGTACATTTCCAATCTCTGCCCATGAATGGCCCGCTGCGCGAGCCTGCGCCACGGCATCTTCAAGTTCTTGTTCGGCAATGTTCGTTGCTTGCAGTCGGTGACGGATTGTCGTCAATGGATCCATGACTGCAGTCAACCATTGGTTGACGTCAGTGTCAACCCGGAGTTGACATTCGGGGGGGCTGTGGGCCTTGCGGCGAAGCTTGTTGACTTTTCCCGTCGTAAAGCGTTATTCTTGAACATCCTTTGAGCGCAACGCGCTTTCCCGTGCTCGAAGGCATTGTATGGGGCTGACATGGTTTCGACACCGTACAGTGAGCCAGGGGAAGCGTGCCGGTGCAGGCTAGAGACCACCGTTTAAGCGTCGTAGCAACTGATTAAGCGCCGAGAACACTCAGCGCGACTACGCTCTCGCTGCCTAATTAAGCGACTAGCGTGTCTGTCAGACCGGGCTTGCCCTTTGGTCCGGACCCTGGCATCGACTTAAAGGGGCTCGCCCGATGGGTGTGCCGTAAGGCTCATCGGGGATCTTCTTACTTGCGGCTGGGCCCGTCATTCGGACATGTTTGCCTGAGCCGAAGGGTCGAGTAGAGGCGATCGTGCGAACTGCGCACGGAGAAGCCCTGGCGAGTTGGCGGTGGACCCGAGTTCAATTCTCGGCAGCTCCACAAATGGAAATCCCCGGTCATTACGACCGGGGATTTTGCTTTTTATATTTTTTATGTCGTGTAGTCGCTTTTCCCATCATGTTGCGACTGTTTTTGTTGGATTTGTCATTATTTTGACAGCATTCGACATGGCAAAGCAGGTAATGCGTGGAGAATTCGGGTTAGATATTCTTGCTGTTATTGCAATGGTTGCGACCCTTGCGGTGGGGGAGTATATCGCGGCATCGATTATTGCTCTAATGCTCACCGGCGGTGAGGCATTGGAAAACTACGCGGCCTACCGCGCAAAGCGGGATTTGCGCAGTCTTCTCGACCGCGCACCGCATATGGCGCGTCGTCTGCCGTCGCTGGATGCGACGCCGGATGATGCGGAGGAAATCCTCATTGAGGATGTCGCAAAAGGCGACTACCTGCTGGTACGCCCGTCGGAGGTCGTTCCGGTTGACGGAGTGACTTTTGATAAAACGTCGGTCGACGAGTCTTCGCTGACAGGTGAGGCAGGGGCTGTACATAAGAATGTCGGGGACACGATTCTGTCAGGTTCCGTCAACGGAACACAGGCAGTTCGCATTCAAGCATCCAAGTCGGCAGCCGATTCTCAGTACCAGAAGATTATTGCGCTGGTGCGTCAGGCGGAGGATCAGCAGGCACCAATTGTGCGTGTGGCGGATCGCTACGCGGTGCCGTTTACAGTAGTTTCACTGCTCATCGCAGCTGTGGCATGGAGTGTCAGCGGCGACCCCGTGCGCTTCGCTGAGGTACTCGTTTTGGCGACCCCGTGCCCGTTGCTAATCGGTGCTCCGGTGGCATTTCTCGGTGGTATGAGTCGTGCATCCAATGCCGGCGTGATTGTTAAGGGCGGTGCCGTCCTAGAGAGCCTTGCTGCTGCTAAGTCAATCGCCTTCGATAAGACCGGCACGCTGACCTACGGCCGACCAACAGTCGCCGAGGTCCACACGGAAGGCATCGATCGTGACCAGGTGCTCGCTTACGCTGCGGCAGCCGAGCAGTTCTCCACGCACGTCCTGGCCGACAGTATTATTCAGGCCGCCGAAGGGCTGGAACTCCCAGTGGCCGAAGATGGTATGGAAGTAGATGCTGAAGGTGTGGAGGCCACGGTAGCTGGGGTGAAGGTGCACGTCGGCACGCTGGACTTTATTCGTCGGGTAGCGCCGGAAGTCAGGGAAATTGCCTTCCGTCATGGGCAGACGGCGGCGTACGTCACCATCGACAATAAGTACGCCGGCGCGCTAATCCTGGATGACCAGCCACGCACAAATGCAGCGGAGCTAGTTAGTGCGCTCCAGCACCACGGCTTTGAACGGACTGTGGTGCTCACCGGTGACAATGCCAATACCGCGCATGCAATTGCAGGTCAGGTGGGTATTTCCGAATACCATGCTTCGCTGCTGCCGCAGGATAAGGTACGCCTGTTGAAGGAGATGGAGCCGCACCCGGTCATCATGGTGGGCGACGGAATCAATGATGCCCCGGTGCTCGCAGCTGCTGGCGTCGGTATTGCCATGGGCGCGCGCGGTGACACGGAAGCCTCCGAGGCCGCAGATGTGGTCATCACTCGCGACGATATCTCGCGAGTGGCACGAGCTATCGATATTGGACGCTGGACACTGACCGTAGCCAAGACAGCCATTTGGATTGGTATCGTGCTTTCCGTTGCGCTGATGCTTGTTGCGGCATTCGGCTACATCCCAGCAGTGGTCGGTGCACTACTGCAGGAGGTTATCGACCTAGCACCAATTCTCTACGCCCTCCGCGCGCTGAAGGGAAGAGAACGCATTAAGGTCACTGCAGAAGCGGACGTGGCGGAAGCGAAAGTGTAAAAACTGGAGCCCGCAGCGCAAGGGAAAGCAAAACCCTCGACCACACTTTTCAAAGCGGGGTCGAGGGTTTTACGCTCTATAACGCCTGAGCGACGTTGAGAAGTCTTAGAAAGTGCTCTTGTAGACGTTGGCGATGGTGGTGCCAGTAACTGCCGAGCCGTGGAAAGTCGGGTGGTTGGTCATGTTGTAGGAAGCAACATCGGTATCCAGGATTGCGGAGACCTGACGCTCACCGTCCGGACCACACATTGCGACGTCGATGTGGGTAACTTCCTTCATGTTGACGAAACCAATGCCGGATTCAGCGGCAGCGCGCTGCTGACGGTTCTGCAGAGCCATCTCAAAGTGGTGCATGCCGGCAGCCGGAATGTGCGGTGCAAAACCTGCGGCGTTAACCGGGCAAGCGTAGTGAGTCGGGTCATTAGAGGTGAAAGCCGGGTAACCAATCAGCATGACGCGAGCAGTTGGGTTAGCGGCCTTGATCTTCTCCACAGCGGCCACAACGTTGGTGGTGTACAGGTCATCCTGAACCGGCATTGGCAGCACAGCGCCCTGCATCGCGTCATTGGCGCCAACGTAGATGGTTACTAGCTGGGTAGCCGGGCCGAGGGAGCCCTGAGCGATGGCGTTGTCAACCTGGCCCATCAGGGACTTCTGCGGCTGAGTCGGCATGAAAGCGGTAGTGCCGTTGCAGGAGTAGTCGTGCAGTTCAAGACCAGTCTCACGAGCAACGTGAGAGCCGATGTTCGAGACCGAAATCGGGCAGCCACCACGGCCCGGTACGGCTGGATCGGACTGACCCGGGTTAGCAGCGAAGGAATCGCCGAAGGCAACGTAGTTACCAGTAGGAAGAGCGTTGGCAACACCACCGGTCAGGAGGGAGGCTGCCAGCGCAGAAGCTGCAGCTGCCGAGGCTGCTGCACGGCGAACAACGTTGTTCTTCATAATTAAAAACCTCTTAGTTGAAAACCTATAGAAGGAAAAACTCGCGCTACACTCGCGATTTCTTCGCCACAGACCGTCCCTGGAAGAACCAAGTCCGACAGAACCAAGTCCGACAGAACCCTGAGCGGATACTTAGAGACGCGCCTTTATCACTTTGTTATACAACTAGGTTCTAAGTCCGATGTCAACCGGAATCAGCTAGTTATATGTATATTCGGCGCTTTCAATACCTCTTTTTGTCTCTTATCGCTGGTAGGTGGATTTATGAGGCGCTTCCGAACGTGGAATACAACGCAGCGATGACACCATCGGCTACCCCAGAACCATCTTTTAGCTCAATCTCATCTTCAGCAAAGGGCCCACGCTCATCCAGTTCCGCCTCTGTGGGGCGAGGTTGGATCAGTGTTAGGTGTGGACCTTCGCTGATAACACCACTGAAAAGACGTGCCTGGCGAGCCGCCTCACCATCCGCCTGTGCCCGCACCTCGTCCAGGGATGCACCCTCAAAGCTGTCCGCCTGCTCCGGAGCGATGACCATTATTTCCTGCGCTAACACGGCACCGACGACACCTGCCGGCCACGATGTCCGAGCGATAAAGTCCGCCAACTCAGGGCTACCGCCTTCAATTCCCTCGGGGAGGGGTTCCTGCGCAACGACAGTCAATGGGGCGCTGTCAATCAGCTCGTCGGCAAGCACGTCGGCAAGCGCGGCGGTGGGGACGAGGGCGAAGAGGCTCGGAGCGCGGTCCCAACCTTCGGTGTGGACGTATTCGACAGCTTCGCGCACGGCGCGATTGAGTGCCTGCTGGCTGAGATGAGTCTGAGTGCCGTTGTTTTCGCTCATGACGCTTGACGACGCCCCTTTCCTGGCAACGCTGTATTAACAGCATCCTTAGTCAAATGTTAGGAACTTTATTTAGAGTAGATGACAGATAAGCGTACGACCGACTTACCAGCTCGCTGGCAAGTCAAGCTCAACTCGAACAGGAGAGACGTTGTCTCTAAACCAGACTCGACCGAGACGATCGGCGGGTGGCCGACCGGGGTGGCTGGCAATTACCGTGTTGGTGATTGCCGCGCTGACCTTTGTTATTCCAATCGCCGTCAATTTTTATACGGACTTTCAGTGGTTCGGTGAAGTGGGGTATCGAGGGGTATTCGCCACCACGTGGCTCACTCGTATCGTCCTGTTTATCACTGTAGGCCTGATAACGGGCGCACTGACATTTCTATCTATGTGGCTGGCGTGGCGCTCGCGGCCCGTCGACCTCGGACTGACGGATCCACGCAGCCCGCAGGCAGTGTACCGACGGATGGCTGAATCCGGTTCGAAGTCGATGTTCACCACGCTGCCCGTTGTATTCGGCGTACTCGGTGGCCTTGTGGGGCAGGGTAATTGGCAGACGGTGCAGCTGTTCTTAAATCGGCAGTCCTTCGGTGAGACTGACCCGCAGTACGGCAAGGACTTGGGCTTCTATGCATTCCAGTTGCCGCTGTGGTCGTACATCATTTCGACGCTGGTTGTCCTGGTAGTTATTGCGTTCCTGCTGTCGCTGGTGACGCATTACTTCCTTGGTGGCATCCGCCCAGGTAACCCGACTACAGGGGAGAAGACCCGCGTTTCCAATGCGGCTCGTGCGCAGTTGGCGTGCTGGGCCGGTGTTTTCATGCTGCTCAAGGCTGTGTCTTACTGGCTGGACCGCTATGAGCTGCTGAATAACAAGCAGAAGACCTTCACCGGTGGTTCCTACACCGATATCAATGCGCTGCTGCCGGCGAAGATTACGCTGCTGGTCATCGCAATCGTCGTGGCCGCTGCATTCTTCGCGGCCATTTTCCTGCGCAATCTTTCGATCCCGGCGTTTGCCACCGTGCTGATGTTGGTTTCCGCAGGTCTGATTGGCGTGGCCTGGCCGATGGCAGTTGAGCAGTTCTCAGTTAACCCGAACCGCGCTTCCAAGGAACGCGAATACATTGCGCGCAATATTGAATCGACGCGCTACCACTACGGGCTTACTGACGACAAGGTGAAGGTTGAGCGCGACTGGGGTGTTCCGGCTGAAAAGGAAGGCGATAAGGAAGCCGCGAAGGAAGGTGCGGACTCGATTTCCCGCGATGCTGCGACGCTGGCCAATATCCGAATCCTGGATCCGGAAGTGCTGCCACGTACCTTCACGCAGCAGCGCCAGCTGAAGAACTTCTATGGTTTCTCCGATCCGCTTGCCATTGACCGCTACCAGATCGATGGTGCGTCCCGTGACTTCATCGTCGCTGCTCGTGAACTGAACCCGCAGACGCTGCAGGGTAACCAGACTGACTGGATTAACCGTCACACGGTCTACACCCACGGCAATGGTTTCGTTGCTGCGCCGGCTAATAAGGTCGACGAGGTTGCCTCCGAGTCCGGTTCCGCCCGCGGCGGTTACCCGCTGTATACCGTGGCTGACCTGTTCGAGTCCGAGGACCCGAACGGCATGAACCTGAACCTGAAGCAGCCGCGCATTTACTACGGTCCGGTTATCGCCAACAGCGATGCCGACTATGCGATTGTTGGCGGTAACGGTGACGGCAAGGACTATGAGTACGATGCCGACGGCCGTAACTTCACCTACGACGGTGAGGGCGGTGTTGGCGTAGGCGGGCTTGCCAGCCGCATGATTTTCGCCACCCGTTACCAGGAGCTCAACATCCTGCTGTCCGACCGCATTGGGCCGGACTCCAAGATCATCTACAACCGCGATCCGCGTGACCGTGTTCAGAAGGTCGCCCCGTGGCTGACTACTGACACCAAGACCTACCCGGCTGTAGTCGATGGCCGTATGAAGTGGATTGTCGACGGCTACACCACGCTGGCCAAGATGCCGTACTCCCAGCGCATGAGCCTCCAGGAGACCACGCAGGACTCCATTAACCCGGATGGCACTCCACGCCCGCTGCCGAACAGCGAGGTCAGCTACATCCGCAACTCGGTCAAGGCGACCGTCGATGCCTACGATGGCACCGTTGAGCTCTACGAGTTCGATGAGAAGGATCCGGTGCTCAAGGCCTGGGAGGGTGTCTTCCCGGATGTGGTGAAGCCAAAGTCGGAGATTTCCGAGGAGCTGCAGGAGCACCTGCGCTACCCGGAGGACTTGTTTAAGGTTCAGCGTGAGCTGATGGCCAAGTACCACGTCAGCGATCCGGGCGTGTTCTTCGCCAATGACTCCTTCTGGTCCGTCCCGTCCGATCCGACCGCGCCGGAAGAGCAGAACCTCTCCCAGCCGCCGTACTACGTTGTCGCTTCCGATCCGAAGACCGGAAAGCCGAGCTTCCAGCTGATTTCCGCCTTCCGCGGTCTGGAGCGCGAGTTCCTCGCCGCCCAGATGAGCGCTTCCTCCGATCCGGAGACGTACGGTCAGATCACCATCCGTGCCCTGCCGACCAACACCCAGACCATGGGTCCGCGTCAGGCGCAGGACACGATGATGTCCGCAGATGAGGTCGCCCAGGACCGTACTCTGCTCGAGGGCACGAACGTGGTCACCAACGGTAACCTGCTGACGCTGCCGGTCGGCGATGGCGAGATTCTCTACGTCGAACCGGTCTACACCCAGCGCAAGGGCCAGGAGACCGCATTCCCGAAGCTGCTGCGTATTCTCGTCGCTTACCGCGGTCAGGTGGGCTATGGCGCCACGGTCACTGAGGCTCTGAGTCAGGTCGGTATCGATGCTTCCGCCGCGACCAAGGTCCGCGGTGAGGAAGAGACTGAGGAGCAGTCGGCGGATAAGGACAAGGATGCCGCCGACGCTGAGTCCGACGACGAGGCACCGAAGGAAGAGCGCAAGGTTGATGTCGCCGCGCGTGACGACGCCGCTCGCCGTATCTCCGATGCGCTACAGAAGCTTAACGACGCCCAGAAGAACGGTGACTATGCAGCCCAGGGCCAGGCACTTGCTGAGCTCGACCGCGCTGCCGCTGACTACCAGAAGGCCAACGGCCAGTAAGACGTGCAACGAGTAGTTAACCGAGAATCATAGGTTTCTATGGTCCGAAGACTCCCTAGGTTGTAGCGAAATTGGCTATGAACTGGGGATTGGTCTTTGTTGGGAGCGTCGTGCTACAGTTACTTCTCGTTGGTCAGAGAGACCAGCGCCCGCTGTGAGTGCTTGTAAAAGCCAGGACAGTTGACGCGGGGTGGAGCAGCTCGGTAGCTCGCTGGGCTCATAACCCAGAGGTCTGTCTCTTATACACATCTCCGAGCCCACGAGACTCCTGAGCATCTCG
>ERZ1031016.34-NODE-34-length-26499-cov-9.007714_pt1 | contig 26499 bp, 23 predicted proteins | sample MGYA00518593_ERZ1031016 | MGnify/ENA primary metagenome ERZ1031016 (study PRJEB33718, sample SAMN03159727) | human skin metagenome | collected 2014-05-20 | study: EMG produced TPA metagenomics assembly of the PRJNA266117 data set (Human skin bacterial metagenome and... | reverse complement strand
TTGTTACTTACATGACTGTGCGTAACTCCTCTGCAAGCCGTAGAAAGAAGGCAGCTACCGGCCCGTCCTCCCGTCGACAGGCCGGGGATTCCCGCACGCATCCCCGCTCCTCGGCGTTTCGCGCTGCAGACACTGCGGGGGAGCGCACAGGGAGCGCTACCCGAGCGACGGCCAAGGGGGTAAGCACGATGTTTGGTGCCGTCGCGCGTGGCTCAGGCGCGCTATGGCGGTCCCTGACGAGCCCTAAGCCGAACCCGGAAGAGCTTGACGACGACTTTTGGAACGAGGAGGACGACTTCGCTATCGAGGCCGACGACGTGGCAAACCAACAAAACGACGATGAACCCGCCGACGAGGCCGGGAGCTCTACCCGCCGTCGGCGCAGCAGAAATCGCCAGCCTGAGCCGACGTCCCAGGAGGACCGCACGCAACCGGCACGCTGGCGCCGTGACGAACCCTCGGCACACTCGGATGGCATCGCACTAGTGTGCATCGGCCTTGCCGTTGTTCTCGCTGCTGCAGTGTGGTTCGACATCGCAGGTCCAGTAGGACAGTGGATTTCTATGGGGGTCGGATCCGTCATCGGCTCGGCCTCCTGGATCCTGCCTATCTGCCTGGTGGTCATGGCATGGGTTCTGTTCACCGGGAAATCCGTCGAACCGGCACGTCGAAAAGATATTGCCATTGGTGGTTCGATCATTGTCGCCTGCGTTCTTGCGATGCTGCACATTTTTGCCGGTCTCCCATCCGACTGGCCAGGTCGGATCGATGCCGGCGGGGCGATTGGTCTCGTTATCGGCCAGCCACTGGCCATCGGGTTTTCGCGCTACATAGCCATTCCTCTGCTTATTCTTGCTGTGATCTATGGTGCGGTCGTGGCAACCGGTACAACGGTGAAGGACTTCGTCAGTGAACTGATCGCGTACCTCGGATTCGGTAGCTTCGAAGAAGTCAATGAGCCTCTGGACGACCCGTACAGTGGGGCGGAGGCCGATATCGATGCGATAGCCGAAGACCGGCCACGCAGCCAGCGTCCTGCCCCGCGTCGGGCACGGTCGCAACGATTGGCATGGGGGAGACGTGATGGAGGCGCGGCCTACGACGATGAATCGTCTTACGCCGAGGGGGCAGAAACTGAACTGACTGGCAACCGCCGTCGGGCAGCAGACGATCGCCGTGGTGCGAAGTCTCGTCGCTCTGGTCGCACAGGCACCGGATTTGGTGGTGTCGCCGGCGCGGCAGGTGCTGCTGCGGGCGTCGTCGGCTCCGCAGCGAGTGCGGTCGCTGGTGCAGCAGGTGCCGCCTACGGGGCCGAGCACGGTGCCAAGGAAGGTGCCCGCGGTTTGATCCGGCGGGGCGTGGATGCTGCGGGAAAGGTCGGTCGTCGAGCAACGGAGGACCTGTATAAGCCGGAGACAGCTGCGATGCCTGCCGTTTCGCCCACGCAAGACGTGCTCGACGCAGGCACAACTCGAGTCCTTGACAGCCAGGCGCTCACTGCGCCGGAGGTCGACAGCGAATCCGCCGGTGCGGTCACGGGCGCAAACAGGCATCCGCAACCGACGACGGCTCCCAACCGTTCGGCGGGACCAGCGACCCCAGCGGCACAGAAAGCAATGGAACCGGTCACTGCTGGTTCCGCTACGGGTACTTCCGCAGATGTCTCTGAGGATACGGACGAGGATGCTGCGCCCGCGATGGACACTGCTTCGACGCACTCGGACTACCGAGTTCCTTCGACATCGTTGCTCATCCCCGGGCAGCCTCCCAAGGAGCACTCGGCAGCCAATGACCGGATTATTGATGCCATTGACGAGGTATTCCGTGAGTTTAAGGTCGGTGCCCAGGTCACCGGCTTTTCACGCGGCCCAACAGTGACCCGCTATGAAGTAGAGCTGTCACCCGGTGTCAAGGTGTCCAAGATTACGAACTTGCAGGCAGATCTCGCCTACGCGGTGGCCACGGACAACGTGCGTCTCCTTGCCCCGATTCCCGGCAAGTCAGCCGTGGGCATCGAGGTTCCCAACAGTGACCGTGAGATGGTTCGGCTTTCCGACGTCCTCAACGCACCCAAGGTGCATAGTAGTGACGATCCGCTCCTCATCGGATTGGGCAAGGACATCGAGGGCAACTTTGTCAGCCACTCCATCCAGAAGATGCCTCACCTGCTCGTTGCCGGTTCAACAGGTTCCGGTAAATCGGCGTTCGTGAACTCCCTTCTTGTATCCATTCTCACCCGGGCTACGCCGGATCAGGTGCGCCTCATTCTCGTGGACCCGAAGATGGTGGAGCTAACCCCCTACGAGGGAATTCCTCACCTCATCACACCGATTATTACGCAGCCGAAGAAAGCATCTGCGGCTTTGCAGTGGCTCGTGGAGGAGATGGAACAGCGCTACCTGGACATGAAGTCTGCCCGCGTGCGCCATATCAAGGATTACAACAGGAAGGTGCTGAGCGGTGAGATTCAGGCCCCTGCCGGCTCTGAACGCGAGTACCGTCCATACCCGTCGATCGTATGTGTCGTCGACGAGCTCGCGGATCTGATGATGACCGCTCCGAAGGAGATCGAGGACTCGATCGTGCGCATCACCCAGAAGGCGCGTGCCGCAGGTATCCACTTGGTGTTGGCCACCCAGCGTCCCTCTGTGGATGTCGTCACAGGTCTGATCAAGACAAACGTTCCTTCGCGTCTCGCATTTGCTACGAGCTCCCTGACGGACTCCCGCGTTATCCTCGATCAGGGTGGCGCAGAGAAGCTCATCGGCATGGGCGATGGTCTCTTTATCCCACAGGGTGCCGGGCGACCCCGGCGTATCCAGGGTGCGTTTGTCACCGATGAGGAAATCCAGGCCGTCGTTGATGCTGCCAAGCAGCAGGCGGAGCCGGAGTACGCCGAAGGCGTGACGGAAGAAAAGGAACCGGAAAAGAAGGCCATCGATGAAGAAATCGGCAAGGACATGGATGACCTCATTGAGGCCATCAATCTTGTTGTGACATCGCAGCTCGGTTCCACCTCAATGCTCCAGCGAAAGATGCGTATCGGCTTTGCTAAGGCTGGTCGGCTCATGGATCTCATGGAATCGAGGGAAATTGTTGGGCCTTCTGTGGGGAGCAAGGCGCGCGATGTGCTGGTTAAACCGGAGGAACTCGAGACTGTCATTTGGCTGGTGAAGGGTGCGGACCCTGCAACTGCCCCGAAGGAAGTGGACGATGATGTTATCGAGGGAGAAGTCATCGATAACTCGCAGGGTGCCACAACGACAAAGGTAGAGGTTGCCCGTCCAACGGAAGGCACCTTCTAAACTCGTCGAGCACCGACGTACTCGCGCCCAGTACCTTTCGCTGCGCCTCGGTGCAGCCGGCCATCCCATGCAGGATGGCCGGCTGCGTACGTCTAGTGGTTGTCACCTGCTCGCCGGAGTCCTCTGTGGGGGGATGCGGATGCATGGGGAAACAGGATCATACACGTCCGGCTTTACTTCTCTCCGCCTCTGAACTCCTCAATTTCAGCGCAAAGAAAACTGGAGCGATCCGTCACACACAATTGGTACGGACGTGGCGTTGTCGCGACGCACAGCGGTCTGTGTAGTCGATGGTGGGGCAGTGAGAGGCATGAAGGGCTGGCCCGTCTGGAACGGGCATAAGTGGTGGAGGAACCCTGACCGAAAAAGCACCCCGTTAGCGCACAGAGGGAAGTTCAGCTAAAGTCGAAGCAGTTGTGACGAGGGGAGTAACCCGCAACGGCGTGAACGTCATCACGGTGTGCCGCAAACCAGTGGTACATCCGGGCACGTCGGCCACGATAGTGGTGGGTAAGACCTCAAGGTTTAAGGACATATTAGCCGGAGGTCTAAGTAAATATCATGGAAGTAAACCTAGTTACGTGGATTATCACGATCGTGGTGCTACTAGGGTTCATCGCGTTCGATTTCTATTCCCACGTCAAAAGCCCACACGAGCCCTCAATGAAAGAGGCCGGTGGCTGGATGGCGTTTTACATGAGCCTCGCCGGCTTATTTACCATCTTCTTGTGGTTTATCTGGACGCACGAGCATGCGCTCGAATTTTTCAACGGTTACATCACCGAGTTGTCTCTGTCGATCGACAACCTGTTTATTTTCGCGTTGATCATCGGCTCCTTTAAGATTCCGCGCGCATACCAGCAGAAGGTGCTGCTCATCGGCATTGCGCTAGCCCTGGCCATGCGCCTCATCTTTATTTTACTCGGTGCCGCTGCCATCAACGCGTGGAGCTGGGTGTTCTACATCTTTGGTGCGTTCCTGCTCTACACGGCTGTAAAGCTTGTCGTTGATGAGGTCAAGGGCGAAGAAGACACGAATATCGATGACATGTTCGTGGTCAAGACCGCCCGCAAGGTGATTCCTGTTTCTTCTCATTTCCATGGCGATCACCTGTTCACCGTGGAAAATGGCAAGAAGATGGTCACTCCCTTAATGCTGGCGCTCATCTCCATCGGCTTTATTGACCTCATGTTTGCCTTCGACTCCATCCCCGCCATTTTCGGCCTGACGCAGGAGCCGTACATCGTGTTCGCCACGAATGCTTTCGCACTGATGGGCTTGCGGCAGATGTTCTTCCTTCTCGACGGCTTGTTGGAGCGGTTGGTCTACCTCCCTTACGGTTTGGCTACAATCCTGGCCTTCATCGGCATCAAACTCGTTCTCCATGCGCTGCATGAGAATAAACTCCCGTTCATCAACGGTGGCGAGGGAGTATCCGTACCGGAAATTGGCAACATTACCTCGCTGTTCGTCATCGTCGGTGTGCTTGCCATTACTGCCATTGCATCAGTGATCAAGACAAAACGCGACGAGGCACAAGGTGCCGTCGCCCCAGATTGGAATCCTGCCTCGCATACACCGGATGATGAGGGTTCCAGTGGAGACGTCGCAACCGCAGCTGACAAGACAAACTCGAGCGACTAAAGCGTTCGGAGACTCTGGAGCGCAACGGCTACCAGCATCACCTGCCCACCGTACGGTTAGTGCACCTACACCGGTAGGAGAGATGCAGAAGCAGTGACCGAACGCGTGCCGGAGACCTCAGCGGAAAGCCCCTAACTCAAGCCCCTTTCCTCCAGCCTGCTGGAGGAAAGGGGCTTGAGAGCTAAAAAAGGGAAACTCCAGAGGGGTCGAGCAGCTCCGGCAGAAAGAGTGCAGTTCAGGTCATGGGGCAGCGCGCTCCCGCCTGAAATGCCAGGCTAAAACACCCGTAGAACTGGGTCCCATTCCTTGATCGTGCGCGAGGCGATCTTTTCCTTTTTGTGGAATGGATCGTTATCCATGACGGCTTTAGCATCGGAGACAGTAGCGTTGTCCGGCAACTGGAGCACGATGAGAGCCTCACCGGGATCCGTGCCTACGAGGGGGCCAGAACCTACAAGCGTGCCTTCGTCCTTTAGGCCGGCAAGAAACGCCCGGTGTTCGGGGCGGACAGCCGCAACTTGTTCGGCATCGCTAATGTAGGTATAGAAAACAGCAAAGTACGTCATGGCATAAAGTGTACTGAGTAAGACCAAAAATTCGTAGGTCAAAGGTGGTAGTGTGGCTTCTTCCGAGCACACGGTGACTGGCTCACCGAAACAGTCAAACGTCAACCTTCCCAATGCGCTGACGACGTTACGCATCATCGCCGTTCCCTTCCTCGGCTGGGCGGTCCTGCGTGGGGGAGGCGAAGACACCACATGGATGTGGTGGGCGCTGGCGATCTTCGTCGCTGCGATGATCACCGACAAGCTAGATGGGGACATTGCCCGTGCTCGGGGAATTGTGACGGATTTTGGCAAGATCGCTGATCCGATCGCTGATAAAGCGCTCATGATTACCGCGCTGGTAACTCTGAACATCATCGGATCTCTACCGTGGTGGATCACCGTAGTAATTGTCGTGCGGGAGCTGGGCATCACGTTCTGGCGCATGGTGAAACTCCGTCAGGGGCAGGTAGTGCCCGCATCTAAGGGGGGAAAGATTAAAACCACCCTCCAAGCCATCGCAGTCGGTCTCTACCTTGCGCCCCTCCCAGCGTGGATGGATATTCCGTCCCTGATCGTCATGCTCGCGGCCGTTATCGTGACCGTATCCACGGGCATTCAATATCTCGTTGATGCGAAACGTCTGAAGGAGAAGTGACACTATGACCGAGCCATCCCCCGTCGCACAGGAACTTGTCCAGACGCTGACTACTGCAGGACAAACCGTCGCCTTTGCGGAGTCACTAACAGCAGGCTTAGCTTCTGCAACTGTCGCCGGTATACCTGGAGCGTCGGCAGTACTCCGTGGTGGTGTCGTCAGCTATGCCACCGACGTCAAGCGAGACTTGCTGGGGGTCGATGCCTCTGTACTGGAAACCGTCGGGCCAGTTTCCCGGGAGTGTGCTGAGCAGATGGCTGCTACAGTACGGGTTCTGCTCGATGCAGATTGGGGCGTGAGCCTGACGGGGGTCGCCGGACCGAGCAAGCAAGACGGCCACGAAGTAGGCGAAGTATGGATTGGCCTATGTGATCCGCAGGGATATACTGTTGCTCTTCGCGCCTACCCACAACACAGCCACAGATGGATCCTGGTGCCCGGAGAGGCGACACCTGTGGCCGTTGTAGATGGAAACCGTAACGAGATTCGTCGCGCCTCTGTGGAGGCGGCGCTGGAAGAACTGCTCAAGCTGGTAAAGCTCATGAACACTCCCAAGGAGGAAAACGACCGGTAGAAGGAGGGAACAAAAGACTCTTCTTCTCCGTTGAAGTTAATGATGGTAACAACAATTTCCCCCGTAAAGACAGAAATAGCAGCAGGTATGGCACCAGTGGCTCGCCAGCACGCGCCCCATACCTCAGGTATTCCGGCCCACCGTCGTGCACCCGAGATGCTTCTTCGAGAGGCGATCGGAACAGCTCTGCGGACGTTTAGGGCTGATAATCACCTGACGTTGCGTCAGCTTGCTGATCTCGCGCGGGTGTCTCCCGGTTACCTGTCGGAGCTTGAACGCGGGCGCAAGGAAGTATCCTCCGAGCTCCTAGCCTCCGTTTGTAGAGCCCTTGGCGTGTCTGTAGCCGACGTGCTCATTGAGGCCGCAGGGACGATGGCTCTTGCTGACGCAACTGCTGAGCTTGAGCGAGTCTAGCCTCAACGTCCCCCTCTTTTGTTCCTTTCGCTGCCACGGAAGGTGCGACAAGCTAAACTAAACTACCGACAATATCAACCGTTACACCCCATCAGGCTCGAGCGAGCGCTCAGCCGTGGATAACGAAAGGCTGGAAACTCACCAATGGCTAACCCCTTTGTGAAAGCGTGGAAGTACCTCATGGCGCTCTTCGATTCCAAGATCGAGGAGAACGCTGACCCGAAAGTACAGATTCAGCAGGCTATCGAGGATGCGCAGCGCCAGCACCAGGAGCTGTCTCAGCAGGCGGCTGCTGTTATCGGTAACCAGCATCAGCTGGAGATGAAGCTCAACCGCAACCTGAGCAATATCGAGAAGCTCCAGGGAAATACTCGACAGGCGTTGCAGCTGGCGGACAAAGCCCGTGCTGCAGGCGATGAGCAGAAAGCTCTCGAGTACGAAAACACAGCCGAGGCTTTTGCCGCGCAGCTGGTCGCTGCGGAGCAGGAGGTTGAAGACCTCAAGGCGATGCACGATCAAGCTCTGCAGCAGGCAGCTCAGGCCAAGCAGGCCGTGGAGCGTAACTCCATGCAACTGCAGCAGAAAGTCAACGAGCGGACGAAGCTTCTGTCTCAGCTTGAGCAGGCCAAGATGCAGGAGAAGGTTTCCGAGTCTATCCAGTCGATGAATTCCCTCACTGCGTCCGGTTCCACTCCGAACCTAGACCAGGTGCGGGAGAAGATCGAGCGCCGCTACGCTAACGCCTTGGGCAAGGCCGAGCTGGCTCAGAACTCCGTGCAGAGCCGGATGGCTGAGGTTGAATCCGCAGGCTACCAGCTGGCAGGCCACAGTAGGCTGGAGGAGATCCGCGCTCAGATGCAGGGCGAATTGGAGTCTGGTTCCGGCAGTTCCAATGCGTCACAGCTCACGCAGGGCAAGAAGGGCATTGAGGAACACTAACTCCCCGGGGTTGGGCACGCGCTGCATGCGTGCTTGCCAGCCACGTACATGATGAAAAAAGGCGCGAGAAATGTCTCGCGCCTTTTTACGTCCCTCCATGCTGATGCGTGTCACCCTGCTTCGCTGATCTCGCATGAGCAAATGATGCGTTCTCGTTCGGGGTGAGGAGGAAGGAGGGGGGCACACATCGGTGCCCTGGATGTGAGGTCGGGAGCCTTGTGAGGTTAGAAGGCTGGGACGCAGAGGACTGTAGTGCAAAGAAAAAGCGAGGCCGAAAACCTCGCTGCTATATCTCTGCTATATCTACTGAGCGATCATAGGCGGTCGCGCTAGATGATGTCCTTTTTCTTTAGCCAGTTCCCGAAACCGAGAATAGCTAACACAGGGGTGATAATGGATAGCTTGACTTTGTCGGGATGTACACGGCACCCGTTGTCATCCGTCGTGAAACCATTCGTTGTCAGCCCAAGGAAAAAGTCGATGAGACTGGAATCCGTGAGATAGGACCTACGGCTTCCATCGTCCCGCTCGGACGGTGCTTCTGCACAGTCGATAATCTTTGACTCAGTAGCGTTGCCGGTGGTAACTACAACCTCGGAGGCTGCAGAAGTCGGCGCTGGGCCGATGACTGCACCCGAAGTGAGCGCAACACCAACGAGCAGCGCTCCAAGCCGTGTGCAAATCTCTTTCATAGTTGTAATTTTGGTAAAAAACCTGCTGATTGTCAAAGGGAACCTGTGAATTGACCGTGTTTTTGGCTAATTGCTGAGGAATAGCGTGAAGAATAGCCTAATTAGGGGGTATTGCGTCAGCAGTGCGGAGGCGTGACATTTGTTGAAGATCTGGGCGGCTCACCGTGCGGCAGGAGGAAAGCCGGTTTGAACATGTATTATTCACATGCCAGGGGGACGGGCGGGATCGTTTAGCACGTCGCAACAATTATTGCAGAAAAACAGCGTCGGGTTACCCCCGACCTTAATCCCCAACTCCACGGGCGACGAGGGCGTCACCAACAGCTTGGGAGCGTCGAATAGCGGAAACAATGAACGGAATCCCGAAAGCGAGGAGGGAGTGGTCAGCTCCCCGGGCTTTTCTTGCTTGAAGCACCTGAACGGCGCTCATTGCGATGAGCGGAATGAGCCGGATAGTGAGTGAAATGGCGAGAGCGACGAGCTCAGGGTTGACACCGAAACGCGAGAGTGGGCCGAGCCATCGTTCCAGGCCGTCGAGAAGCTCCTCGATGGTGGTTGTGAGAGTGAGTAGCGTGGCGGCGGCGATGGCTGCGGTAAAAGTTAGAACCATTGTCAACGCTGCCGGAAATCCCTTTTGCCACCATGTGAAGGCACCAAAGAACACGATGATGGGTAGCGGAGTCAGAATCTGCCCGACGGCGACTGTGGGGGGGATTTTCGCTATTACGTAACCGATGATGGGCACGATGAGCCAGCCGAGCGCATGCCAGGGCGTGGGGGAATAGATAGCGGAGGTGATGATGAACGCCAGGAGGACAATCATCTTCCACCCTGCCGTCATGTGATGAATGGGGGAGGTGCCGGGAATATAGAGTGCTAAGGGGATGAACTTAGTGATCATCGGTCATCTCCGAAACGTACGTGGGGAGGACGTTGTCGGGTGTGCCGTCGGCGCGAATCGTGCCGTCGGCGATGTAGATAACGCGGTCGAAACCCTCAAGAAGCGCCAGGTCGTGCGTGGCTACAATGATCTGCTGGTCTAGACGGGAAAGCTCCTTCTTAATGCGCACACGATTGCGGAGGTCTAGGAGGGTAGTTGGCTCATCGAGCAAAATGACGGACGGTTCCATAATGAGAATGGAGGCGAGCGCCAGGAGTTGTTTTTGTCCGCCCGACAGAGTGTACGGCGAGTCATCCGCGTGCGTTGCAAGACCATAGCGTTCGAGCATCGCTAGGGCTCGCTGTTCCCTCTGTTTGGCTGGGAGTTTGAAGCGCTTGAGGGAGAAGCCGATATCTTCTTTTACCGTAGGCATGATGATCTGGTTTTCCGCGTCGGAAAACATGAAACCGACCTTTTTGCGCACCTGCTTGCCGTTATCCGCGACAGGCAGTCCATCGACGCTCACTGCGCCCGACGTGGGGCTGCCAAGTCCATTAATGAGGCGCAAAAAGGTGGATTTTCCGGATCCGTTCGCGCCGACAATGCCAATGCGATTTTCGGTCAGAGTACAGGAGAGGGGGCGCAGGACGACGCGATTTTCGTAGCGGACTTCCACATCTGAAAACTCAATGGTGGGCACGGTGTGATCCGATTCTTCTTTCGTTACTGGTGGCGGAATAAAGGTGAAAAGCCCCCATGGATGCCATGGATGGCGAGAGGGGGCTGAGTGTTTGTCACCGTGGAGATTCTAGGCGGTGATGATCTTCTGGGGGCGCAGGCCGGGGAATGCCATGTGTACAGCAACGGCGATTGCGATCCAGAAGATAACCTCGATGAGGTCCGTGGGGATGAAAACGAGCTGGGACGTAAAAGCGGTTCCCCAATCTAGACCAGCGCGGAAGACGAGGCCAACGATTCCGAAACCGTACTCGATGAGCAGGCCGAGAACGCCAGCAACGGCGAGGTAGCCGATGAGGGCACCACGGCGACGGGGGGCCTTGTAGGCAATGAAACCGGCAAGTGCGGTAGCGACGATGTAACCGACGAGGTAACCAATGGTCGGGCCGACGATGGCGGTAAGAAGAGTCTTACCGGAGATAACCGGGAGAACGAGGCCAATGGCCAGCCAGAGAATTACGGAAAGGGTTCCGCGCTTGGCTCCTAGCACCATGCCAGCGAGGATGACGGCTGTATTTTGGAGAACGATGGGAACGCCAAGAACACCGACAGGGACAGAAACGAAGGCGAGAACTGAAATGAGCGCTGCGAAGACGGCGATATAGCCAAGGTCGCGTACATCAAAAGAAGAGTTATTGTTCACAGTTCAATTACTTTAGCAATTGAAAGCAGTTTAAGAAAGTGGGCTAAGGAAAGATATGTAGATGGCAGCATTGGTCGAAATGATCTGTCTCAGCGTGCCGAACGTACATTCATGGAGGTAACCGAGTCGGAGGATTGCCTAGCTGTGCCCTGAGCAGTCACGTGACCTCTATACAGCGAGGATGCTCAAGGGGCAGCGGTGAATCCGTGCGCTCCCCGCTGTACTATATGCGATATGCGTCTTAATCACTTCTACGAGCTGGTCCACCATGAATTCGGTGAATCCCGCGGTGACTACATCGTCGACCACCACCAGATCTCTAGCTTGGGTGATACCGCTGCTAACCTGCTGAACACTGACACCGATGTGCGGGATATCTGGGAGAAACTGTGTGATGACTTCGAAGTCCCCCACGACCGTCGCTGGGGACCGAAGGATCTGCCGTAGAGCTCCGCTGTGCTTCCGCTCCCTGCCTCTCGCGCGGGTGATGACCGTGAGAAAAGCTATCTGAGTGGATCGTCGCAGGATGTCGGATTCTTACTCTATTGTGTGGTGTCCGTTTGTGGGGTCCGTCACGTACGGATCCCTGATGGTCGTGTGCCCTCTGGACACGCCGCGAGCAGTTGGGAGGTATTCGAACACATGTGCAGGTATAGTAGTGGGCGGAAACCGCGACCGCGTAGGGTCTGCTTTATAAGCGATACGGAATAGCGGGCTAACTCACCCTGACGGAAAAATTTTTACCCCCGAGGGATCCAAATGCCCGACTGAGACCGTCTAAGGAAATAGAGGCGCTCAAATGAGGCGTGAAACTCTGCGGGCCATCAGCGCTCGAGAGCTACTCTATGTACAGACGACCGAAGGAAAAGGAACTGATGGCACGAAAAACGACAACGTCCAAGAAGCCCGTGACTAAGTCCAGTGGCAGCGACCGCGAAAAGGCTCTCGATGCTGCGCTGAAGAAAATTGAGAAGGACTTTGGCAAAGGCTCGATCATGCGCCTGGGGGAGGAGAAACATCCTCCAATCGAGGCTATCTCATCCGGTAACACGGCTATTGACGTGGCACTTGGAATCGGTGGCTTCCCACGCGGTCGTATCGTAGAAATTTACGGCCCGGAATCCTCCGGTAAGACGACGGTAGCGCTCCACGCTATTGCCTCCGCGCAGAAGGAGGGAGGAATTGCGGCGTTCATCGATGCTGAGCACGCCCTCGACCCGGAGTACGCGAAGAAACTTGGCGTAGACACAGATCAGTTGCTCGTATCCCAGCCGGATACTGGTGAGCAAGCACTGGAAATCGCCGATATGCTCATCCGTTCCGGGGCTATCGATATCGTGGTCATTGACTCGGTAGCCGCTCTGACGCCGAAAGCCGAGATCGAAGGCGACATGGGCGATTCTCACGTCGGCCTGCAAGCCCGCCTGATGAGCCAGGCGCTCCGCAAGATGACCGGCGCGCTGTACCAGTCCGGCACGACGGCGATCTTTATCAACCAGCTGCGCGAGAAGATCGGTGTCATGTTCGGCTCGCCGGAAACGACCACGGGCGGTAAGGCGCTGAAGTTCTACGCGTCGGTACGCTGCGACATCCGTCGCATCCAGACGCTGAAGGACGGTGGTGACGCGATCGGTAACCGCACGAAGCTGAAGGTTGTGAAGAACAAGGTGTCGCCGCCGTTCAAGATCGCCGAGTTCGACATCATGTTTGGTGAGGGTATTTCCCGCGAGTCCTCCATCATCGACCTGGGTGTGGAAAATGGAATCGTCATGAAGTCCGGCTCGTGGTTCACCTACGAAGGCGACCAGCTCGGCCAGGGCAAGGAGAAATCCCGCCAGTTCCTGAAGTCGAATCCGGAGCTTGCCGACGAGATCGAGGACAAGATCTTCCGCAAGCTCAAGGTGGGGAAGTACTCCGCTGTCGAGGACGAGGAATCCGACGAGCTCTCCGATGACCTTGTTGACGTCGTACCTAACGTGGACATTGAAGACGATTACTCGTTCGACGATTCAGAGGATTAATACTCAGTGACACACCCCTCCCATTCCCGGATGGGTGTGTTTTCATGTGAAAGGTCATGGTGACATGGTTCGTAACCCGCACGAACCCACTAAAGAAGAAAAGATTGCCCTGCTTTCCCGAGCGATCAGCGAATTTGAACAGTCGGACACCTCGTTGCTCTTCGATTCCGCCGCCGAATCTGCAGCGAAGCCAGTCCGTGAGCGCGCTCTCACACTGTTGGACTCCCGCATGCGCTCGGCACACGAGCTCACCGAGCGGCTCCTCCAGGCAGATTTTCCCCGTGATGTGGTCACCGCAGTCGTTGAGGAACTCAAGGGTTCTGGGCTTGTCGACGACGCCCTGTTTGCTCAAGAATGGGTGCGCGTGCGACATGCGCGCCGCGGGAAGTCGGTCACAGTTCTCGACCGGGAGCTGGAGCACAAGGGGGTGAGCGCGGACATCCGGGCTCACGCGTTGGAACAGATCACCCGCGAGGATGAGGAAGCCATGGTGCGGGCGCTCATCGAGAAGAAGGCGCGCTCCATTAGGGCAGTTCCAGCCGAACGCAAAGAACGCGACAAGGATCTGCGGCGCCTTGTCGGCGTGGCTGCGCGGCGCGGTTTCCCGCAAGGGCTGTGCTTCACCGTCGCCAAGGAAGTAGCAGAATCCCGCTACGCCGAGCTGGGGGAGTAGCCGGTAAAGAACAAAAAAAGAAGGTGCCTCCCAGCCTAGCTGGGAGGCACCCTCCGTCTTCTTGCTTTAGCCTACGAGGAAGGATCCTGCGTCGCTGACGAGCGAGATCACCCACGTGGGGAGAACGCCCATGAGGACGGTGAGAATCGCGGTGACGGCGATAATGACCGTCACTGCTCCTTGCGGAGCAACCATGCGCGCATTCTTCGAGGGGGTGTCGAAGAACATGACCGTGAGGAAGCGGAAGTAGGCGAAGGCTGCGACTGCGGACAGGAGCAGCGCAACGACGACGAGCCACGCCTGGCCAGCAAGCCACGGGACAGCGAAGGCTGACAATTTACCGATAAACCCAGCGGTGAGCGGGATGCCCGCAAAGCTGAGGAAGTAAATGACAAACGCTGCACCGATTGCCGGGTGCTTTCGCCCGATACCGGCCCACGAATCGAAATCTGTGGCTTCCTTGCCGTTCTCATCCCGCACGAGAGTGACAACGGCGAATGCGCCGATGGTTGCCAGACCGTACGCGAGAAGGTAGACAATCGCTGCGGACATTGCTGTGATCTCCAGACCGGCGACGGTGAACACTCCATCGGTGCTGCCGACGAAGGCCGCGAGGATGAAGCCCGCGTGACCGATCGAGGAGTACGCAATGAGTCGTTTCACGTCGCGCTGAGCGATGGCAACAATGGCACCGTATGCCATGGAGACGGCGGCGGCGATAGCAATGACGAGCTTCCACGTGTCCACGTCGTTCATCGGAACGGCGAGCGTGAGCAGTCGTCCGAGCGCGCCAAAGGCGGCGAGCTTGGTGGCGATCGCCATGAATGCCGTCACCGGGGTAGGGGCACCCTGGTAGACGTCCGGAACCCACGAGTGGAACGGCACAGCGCCGATCTTGAAGAAGAGACCAGCGATGATGAACAGGAAACCAAGGAAGAAGTTGGCTTCCACGCCATTCTCAGCAGCCTGTGCAATCGCCTGGTAGTCGAAACTGCCCGTGGCACCAAAGGTGAGGACAATACCGTAGAGCGTGAGTGCCGCAGCCACCACGCCAAGGAGGAAATACTTCAGGGAGGCTTCCTGGCTTCGGTTGGGGCGGTAGCGGTCCATGCTGCACAGCACGTACAGGGGCAGCGAGAGAACCTCGAGGGCGATGAACAGCATGAGGAGGTTCGTGGAGGCCACGAACATCACCATGCCGAATAAGGAGAACAGAGCCAGAGCGTGGATCTCGCTTTCCAGCTGGCTGTTGCGGCCACCGGCCTCGCGGGCGGAGGTGCTCGTGTGCGTGACAAACAAGAACATCGAGCCCACAGTGAACACGATGAGCGCCATCTGCATGATATAGGCAGGCTTGTCAGCCATAAGAAGCCCCGCGCCGTAGGAGCCGAAGCGTCCCTGCGCGAAGTTGTAGACGAGAACACCGAGCGTAGCGAGAAGCGTCAGTCCGACGGTGAAGACCTGGACAATCGAGCGCTGGGCTCCCTTGACCATGGCCTCAAACAGGATGGCGATGCAGGCACCACCAAACAGGACAAGCATGGGCACGAGGATCTGGTAATTCAAATCGGGCGCTTCCATTACGTCAGCGCTGCCGTGCCTGTTTCCCAGCTGAGCCAGCGTGGAGACGTGGGCAGAAAGGGGCATGAGTGCTGTCATTAAAGCGCACCTCCTTCGCTAGAAAGTTCGGCTCGCAAGGCGGGATCTGGAATATCCGGCGGGTCAACGACCCAGCCGTAGACCGTGCCCACGGGTGGGACACCCTTGGAGTTCAGGTATTCGACGGTGTTCACAGATGCCGGATTGACGAGGTTAGTCAGTGGCCCCGGGTAGACACCGAAGACAATCAGCAAAACGATGAGCGGGGCCAGGACCCAGCGCTCAGGATGGGTGAGGTCGGGCATCGTGCGGATCACCTCGTCGCCAGGCTCGCCGGTCATCGTGGTCTTGTACACGCGCATGATGTAGCACGCTGCCAGGACCATCGCGATAGCGGCGATACCTGCAGCCCACGGCGCGCCATTGAACGTGCCGGCGATGACACCGAATTCGGAAACGAACGGTGCCAGTCCGGGCAGCGCCACGGCGGATAGGAGGGCGATGAGGAGGTAGCCACCGAGAAGCGGAGCAACCTTCTGTACGCCGCCGAAGGCGTGAATGTCTGCAGTGCTGCGACGTTTGATCATGTAGCCGACGACGAGGAACAGCATCGCTGTAGACAGGCCGTGGTTGAACATGTAGAGCGAGGCAGCGGAGACTGCGGTCTCGTTCACAGCGAACATGCCGAGGACGATGAAGCCGAAGTGACTCACCGAGGTGTAGGCCACAAAGCGCATGAGGTTGGTCTGCGCAAGCGCGGCCAGCGCGCCCCAGATGACGGAGATAACCGCGAGCCAGATCATGACGTTGCGGAAGTACTCCGTGGCCTCCGGGAAGAGGCACATGGCGAACCGGATCATTCCGAAGGTGCCGATCTTATCCATGATGGCGACCATCATGACGGCACCGCCGGGAGTGGTGTTCTCTGCGGCGTCGGGTAGCCAGGTGTGGAAGGGGACCATCGGGGCCTTGACGATGAACGCGATCATGAAGCCGGCGAACAGCCACATTCCGACGGTGCCACCCAGATCTGCGTCTTGGAGATCCGACAGGAGGAAAGTACCGTCGCCGACGATGTACACGCCGATAATGGCGGCCAGCATGAGCAGGCCTGATCCCAGCGAGTACAGGAGGAACTTGATGGCCGCGTAGCGCCTGTTCTCACCACCGAAGCCGCCTATGAGGAAAAACATCGGGATGAGCGTTGCTTCGAAGAAGAGGTAGAACAGCAGGACATCGGTGGAGCTGAACACGAAGATAGAGAGCCCCTCGATGGCGAGAACGAAGCCGAGGAAGGCATGTTCTCTCATCTGATCGGCACGGTAGTGCTCCGTTCCGGAGTACAAGATGACGATCGGGGTCAAGATCGCTGTAAGGAGGACCATGGCCAGTGCGATGCCGTCTACACCGAGGGCGTAGTAGGCACCGAGAGCCGGGATCCACGGAATTTCTACCGTGTACTGCATCCCAGCGCCGGGGTCGAAACCCGCGACCATAACGATTGCCAGTGCGAGCGGGACGAGGCTTGCGACGAAGGCGACCACGCGGGCGGCACCGGATCGCAAGAACGTCATGAACAATGCCGCAACAAGCGGAACCAGAGCGGCTGTAGTGAGTAGATACATTCTTATTGCTCCTATGCCATCTGATTCAGGAAGAGGAGGACTGCTGCGATGACGACAGCACCGATGACCATGATGAGGCCGTAGGTGCGGGCGAGACCGTTTTGCAGCTTGCCAAACGCAGTAGCAAGCCCAGCGAAGCCCCGACCACCGTCGTCGACAGCGGTCGTAATGCCCACGGAATCCACAACAGCGGCAGTTTCCGCGAGAACGTGGGTGGGCTTCACGGCAACCCAATCATTGATGGTGTCTGCGTAGAACGCGTTGTCACCGATGCGGGTGGCAACACCGGGATTCTCCCTCGTGCGTGCGGTGGGCTTCTTAAACATCCACCAGCCGAGTGCGACGCCAGCGGCGACAACGAGGAGCGTCACGCCGGTCAGCGGGGTGAGGTGCACCAGCGGAACATTGTCCGCAGTGCCTCCCACAGCGGGGTTGAGCCAGGAGGCGATACCGTTTGCCAGGAGGAGACCGCCGATGACGGAGAGGATACCGAGCACGACGAGTGCCGCCACCATCGTGGGGGAGGACTCGTGCGGGTGCTGATCCTCGCGCCAGCGCTTCTCGCCGACAAACGTCATCATCATGAGGCGCGTCATGTAGAACGCGGTGACACCCGCGCCGATGAGCGCTGCGAGACCGAAGACCCAGCCACGCTCAAATGCGACCTCGATGATGGCGTCCTTGGAGTAGAAGCCGGCGAATCCGGGGAACCCGATGATCGCGAGGTAGCCCGCCGCGAAAGTGATGAACGTCCAGGGCATCGCCTTGCGTAGCGCGCCGAACTCACGCATATTCACCGACTCGTTCATGCCGTGCATGATGGAGCCGGCACCGAGGAACATGTTGGCCTTGAAGAAGCCGTGGGTGACCAAGTGGAAGATGGCCAGCGCATAGCCCGCCGGGCCAATACCCGCAGCAAGCACCATGTAACCGATCTGGCTCATGGTGGAGCCGGCGAGTACCTTCTTGATGTCGTCCTTCGCGCAGCCGATCCACGCGCCGACGAGCAGGGTCACCGTGCCGATGATGACAACGGCCAACGATGCTGTGGCGGAGTGCTGATAGATGTCACCGGCGCGAACGACGAGGTAGACACCGGCAGTGACCATCGTCGCGGCGTGAATGAGGGCGGACACCGGGGTCGGGCCCTCCATCGCGTCGAGAAGCCAAGCCTGAAGCGGAACCTGCGCGGACTTTGCGCACACACCGAGGAGGAGGGCGAAGCCGATGAACGTTACAACACCGGTGGAAAGACTGCCTACATGAGCGTTTACTTCGTTGAACTCTGTAGTTCCCATCGTGGCGAACATCGTGGAGATGCCGAGCACCATGCCGATATCGCCGAGACGGTTCATGATGAACGCCTTGTTGGCCGCCGCAGCTGCCGAGGGGCGTTGCGACCAGAAACCGATAAGCAGGTAGGACGCGAGTCCCACGCCTTCCCAACCGATGAACATGATGAGGTAGCTGGCGCCCAAAACGAGGGTGAGCATCGCCGCCATGAAGAAGTTGAGGTAGGCGAAGAACTTCCGCCGTTTTTCATCGTGGGCCATGTAGCCCACCGAGTAGAGGTGGATGAGTGAACCGACACCCGTGACGAGCAGAACAAACACGATGGAAAGCTGGTCGACGCGGAGTGTGAGGTCTGTTTCCAATCCGGGAAGCGTCATCCACTGGAAGAGGGGCGCGTGGAGTGGCCTTTCGGCTGCTGGTCGTGCCAGCATGTCCGTAAAGAGCGTCACTCCGCACGCGAATGCCGCGACGCTGGCGGCTAGAGCAATCCAGTGGCCGAAGGCATCGAGTACCCGTCCTCCGACGAGGAGGAGTGTAGCTCCTGCCAGGGGCAAGAGGATGATGAGCCAGGCGAGTGTGATGGCGGTGGAATCTGACACGGCGACCTCGCCAGGCACAGCGCCGACCTGTTGAGCAAGTAACAAGTAATTCACAGCGCCTAGCCTTTCATCACGCGTTCGTCATCGACGATCACTGTGCCCTGCGAACGGTAAATGGACACAACGATGGCGAGCCCCACCACGACCTCGGCCGCGGCGACCACGATGACAAACAGTGCTGCCACGTGGCCTTCTAGCTCGCCCCAGTGGCGCGCGTAGGCGACAAGCCCGAGGTTTGCCGCGTTGAGCATAAGTTCAATGGACATCAGCGATGCCAGCGCGTTGCGGCGGGAGAGGAACCCCCAGATGCCGACGCAGAACAGGATCGCCGAAAGCCCGACGTAAAATCCAGTAGACATTTACTCCTCACCTTCGCTTTGCTGATCCAGCGACGCGTAGATGCGCTTGGTTTGGTCGACAAATCCCTGGGCGGGATCCACCTCGTCGCGTTCGTACAACGCGGGGTTGACAGAGGTCTTGAGCTCCGACCCATCGGGGAGGAGCGCCGGGACATCCATCGCGTTGGAATCGGCGTACACACCGGACGCAGCGAGTGGTCCGACGTTGATGCCACGCTCCTTGTAGGCGCGGAAGCGTGCCTGCGACAGCTCGCGCTGTGTGGAACGCTTGACCGCGCGGACGCGGAAGATCATGATCATGGCACCCACGGCGGCCACAATGAGGAGCGCCGAAAGCACCTCGAAACCGACAACATACTTGTTGAAGATCTCCACGCCGAGACCGGCGACGTTGCCACCGTGCTCTGCGTTGGCTTCGCTCATGCCCCGCGGCGCAGTAAGCGTGCTCATGTTCACAGCGATGCCGATGAGCGCGAGGAGCGCGATCGCGGCCACGCCCGTGAGCACTGTGTGCGAGGTGCCTGTGGCGGTTTTCTCGCCGTCGGCAGCTTCACCGCGGGCACCCACCATCATGACGATAAAGAGGATCATCACCATGACGGCGCCTGCATAAACAACAATTTGCACAACGAACACGAAAGGCGCGCCCATGGTGGCGTACTCGATGGCCACGCCGACCATGACGAGCAGGAGGCACAGTGCGGAGTGGATGAGCTCTTTGCACATCACCATGCCGATAGCACCGGCGATGATGACCGCGGCGAGGATCCACGAGGAAATCTGGCCGAGGAGCCCGAACCCTTCGTAGGCGGTTTCTGCCGCGTCAGCAGCCAGGTAGGTAAGCGACATCATCGTGCGGCCTCCTCCTGCGTCGAGATGCTGGTTGCCTCAGTTTCGTCGGCAACCTCTTGCGCCGACTGCGGTGCAGTGTCCTTCGTGGGATCAACCGCGATATCCGCACCAGGGGAGGTGGGCAGGCCGAGGAAGTAGCCGCGCTCGTCGTCGGCAAGCCGGCGCGGGTGCGGGGGTTCTTCCATCCCGTCCTCAAGTGGGGCGAGGAGCTTGTCCTTGCCGTAAATGAGGGCCTCGCGGGAGACGTTGGCCAGCTCGAACTCGTTGGTCATCGTCAGCGCGCGGGTGGGGCAGGCTTCAATGCACATGCCGCAGAAGATGCAGCGGAGGTAGTTGATTTCGTAAACCTTGCCGTAGCGTTCACCGGGGGAGTAGCGCTCCTCATCGGTGTTGGCGGCTGCCTCCACGCGGATAGCATCTGCGGGGCAGGCCCAGGCACACAGCTCACATCCGACGCACTTCTCCAGCCCGTCAGGCCACCTGTTCAGTTGGTGCCTGCCGTGGAAACGGGGGTTTGTCTCGGCAGGTTTTTTTGGATAGTTGACAGTCGACTTTTCTCGGAACATGGCTCCGAACGTCACTGCCATTCCCCTCCAGCGGGAGAAGATACTCATGACAATTCCTTCTTTCGCGCGGATGTGGTCAGGGCCGCGGTGTCGTAGTCACCGTTGGTGGCTCCGAACTTCTTGCCGTCCAGTTCGGGCAGTGGGAAGATCGTGGGATCCAGCTCTGCGATGTTGCGGACACGGTACGGGGTGGCGAGCTTGCGCTCCGTTGCCTGGCGCTGCACCGCGAGGACGACGTAGGCGACGATGAGGAAGACGATAACCAAACCGATAAGCGTCGCATCGTCGCGCAGGAACGAGTCCGGCACGGACAGCTGGCGAGCCTTCAGGTAGATAGCCTCCACCATGAGGAACCCGAGGGCAAGCGGCAGCAGCGTCTTCCAGCCCACGTCCATCAGCTGGTCGTAGCGGTAGCGAGGCACCGTGGCGCGCACCCAGATGAAGAAGAACAGCATGATGGCCACTTTGATGATGAACCACATGATGCCCCACCAGCCACCGTCGAGTGCCGTTCCGTTGAGCGGCCACGGGGCGTGGAAACCGCCGAGGAACAGCGTCGCGCAGATGGCGCTCAGCGTTCCCATGTTCATGTACTCGCCGAGGTAGAACATTGCGAAGCGGAAGCCGGAGTAGTCGGTGCCGTAGCCACCGACGAGCTCGGACTCACACTCGGGCATGTCGAAGGGGGCGCGGTTAGCCTCTGCCAACATGGTGACGCAGAAGATCAGGAAGGCGGGCATGAGGATGAGGAAGTTCCATGCAGGCAGTGGGGACTCCCAGCCGAACAAGGTGAGCGTCTCGCTCTGCGCCTCGACGATGCCCAGCGTGCTCATCGTTCCTGCAACGAGGACGACGGCGACAACGGCCAACCCCATGGAGATTTCGTAGGAGATCATCTGGGCCGCAGCACGCAGGCCGCCAAGCAGCGAGTAGCGCGATGTTGAGGACCAGCCCGCCAGAACCAAGCCGTACGTGCCGAGACCGGCCACGGCGAGGATGAACAGTACGGCGACGGGAAGGTCACCGTTTTGCAGTTGCGTTTCGTGGCCGAAGATGCTGACTCGACCGCCCAGCGGCAGAACCGACCACGTCGTGAACGCGGCGGTGCCGGTAATAAACGGAGCGAGCGTGAAGACGAACTTGTCCACACCCTTCGGCATGAAATCTTCCTTGAAGATGGTCTTCACACCGTCGGACATCGGCTGTAGAAGGCCGATGGGGCCGGCCATGTTGGGGCCGAGGCGGCTCTGCATGAACGCCAGAAGACGACGTTCGTACCACACGGTGACGATGGCCATGAGGAGCGGCAGGGCAAAAAATATGATGGCTTTGATCAAAATCAGCCACCATGGGTCGCCCCATAGCCCGATTTCGTTTTCAATCACGGGTTTTACCTTCCAATCGTTTCTTTATCCTGCCGGGTGCCGGTGGCGCTCGGCTCCGGTGCGGCTGTCACGCGGACCCGCTTCGTCCCCGCGAGGGGGAGCGTGACGGTGGCAGGTGCGTTGGAGGGCACCCACACAACGTCGTCAAGCATTGTGGGCCAGACGGTGACGGGGAGGACGACCGTCGTGTCGCCCACTGTCAGCTCGATAGAGGAGTGTCCACCGCAGCCTGCGCAGTGGTGGATGCCGAGGGCATCCGCAGTCGTGGGGCTGATCCGAGCGTGCCCGCGGCGGTGATCCGAGCCCACGAATGTCGTCTCTGCCAAGGCTTCTGACTCACCCATCAGCTCCGGCCAGGAGTCAAGGAGCAGCCCTTCACTCTGGGGGGCGCCAGGCGTGCCCGCGGAAGCGGGGACCGTCGGCGCGAACACGGCGGGCGTATTCGCGCGCAGCCCCGCCACGAAGTCCCGGTTTGAGGGGAGCCCGAGGTCTGTGCCCAGCGTGCGGGCGAGGTTGATGAGGACTTTCCGATCGCTCATAGCTATTACCTTCACGCCATCGAGGGCACGGACACCACGCCAGTGACCTTCCCAGTTCATGAAGTGGCCGTTGACCTGGCTGATGAGAGCCACGGGGAAGACGACATCGGCGTGCTCAGAAAGAGCGGTACGCCGGTGGGCGAGCTGAACCGTGAAAGCGGCATCTGCGGCGGCGAAGAGGCCGGCCTGATCCGTGTAGTCGCGTTCGTCGAATTCGCCGAGGACAAGGCCGCGGATCTCGCCATTGCGGGCGGCTGCGAGGATGTCGGGTGTGTTCTTGCCACCCTCAGCAGGCAGCAAGCCAGCCTCGACGGCACCGCGATCGCCGGCGTGGGCGGGCACCCACGCGCACCGTGCACCGGTCGACTGGGCAACATCCGCCACTGCGGTGAGCAAACCGGGAGTGCGGGCGGCGCGCTGGCCAACGAGGATCACGGTGTTGCTGTCGAGGTCATCGATTCCGCGCAGCGCGGCAGCATCTTCGCCAGGCCGGGCTGCCACGTGGGTGGCACCAAGCTTGTGCGCGCCGATCGAGACGTGGGAAGACACGGTGACGATCTGCGTGCCGTGCCTGCGGTGCGCGTCGCGCAGACGCAAGAAGAACACGCCGGCTTCGTCCTCTGGATCAAAGGCGACGAGAACGACGCGGGAGGCATCGTTCAGGTCTTCGAAGGTGATGCCGTCCTTACCCGCAACGTGCTGAGCGAGGAACGCCTGCTCCTCGTCCGTCGCTGCGTCCGTGCGGAAGTCGATGGAGCCAGTTGCCAGCGCCTTCTCGGCGAAGGCTTTGTAAGCGGCGGTGTTTTCTACCGTCGCAGCGCTGGGGGCGATGACCGCTGTCGCGCCACGGGCACCGGAGAGCCCGTCGGCTGCAGCCTGCAGGGCTTCCGTCCAGGAGGCCTCCGTCAGCTCACCATCGCGGCGAACGAGGGGAGTGGTGAGGCGGAATTCCTGCAGCCCGTACCGGTAGCCGTAGCGGCCCTTATCGCAGCTCCACTCCTGGTTAACATCCATGTCCTCGCCGGCGAGGCGGCGCGTGATCTTGCCGTGCCGGTGGTCAACGCGCAGCGCGCAGCCAACGGCGCAGTGTTCGCAGGTGGTGTCGGTGGACACGAGGTCGAACGGGCGTGCCTGGAACCGGTAATCGGAGCTGGTGAGTGCGCCGACGGGGCAGATCTGCACGGTGTTGCCCATGAAGTAGCTGCCGGCATCGGAGGCGGGGTCTGCGAGGATTTGTTCCTCGGCACCACGTTCCGCCTTGGCAATGCACGGGTCACCGGCGATTTGTTCCTGGAACCGTACGCAGCGCGTGCACATGATGCAGCGCTCGCGGTCGAGCAAAACACCGGAGACGAGGTTGATCGGCTTGGGGAACTCCCTCTTTTCCAGGTCAAAGCGCGTGGCACCTTGGCCGGCGCTCATCGCCTGGTTCTGCAGCGGGCATTCCCCGCCCTTGTCACAGATAGGGCAATCAAGCGGGTGGTTGACCAGAAGCAGCTCCATGATCCCCTTTTGAGATTCGCGCGCGAGCTCGGAGGTGTACTGGGTCTTCACCACCATGCCGTCGGCGGCCTGCAGTGAGCAGGATGCCTGCGGCTTGGGGAACCCGCGGCCGTTGCCGGCATCGGGAACGTCCACCATGCACTGGCGGCACGCGGCGATGGGCTCAAGCCCTGGGTGATCGCAGAAGCGGGGAACATCGATGCCGAGCTTTTCCGCAGCGCGGATGACCACGGTGCCCTTGGGGACAGTGACCTTCTTGCCGTCGATTTCCAAGGTGACTGTCTCAACGGCATCCAAAGCCGCTGCCTCAGCCTTTTTGTCGGTTACCTTGTCGGTCATGACAGCATCTCCTTGTCAGAAAAGATGGCGCTTTTTTCGTACGGGAACAGTTCCCAAGCGGGCGTGGTGTAGCCGGCCTCGAACTCCTCGCGGAAGTTCGCTACGGCGCTCGTGACGCAAGCGACGGCACCGTCGGCAAGAGCACAGAAGCTGCGGCCACCGATGTGGTCGCAGATGGATATCAACTTGTCCACATCGCCCGGCTTCCCCTCGCCGCGCTCGAGCCGCTGCAAGAGCTGGAGGAGCCACCACGTGCCTTCGCGGCACGGCGTGCATTTGCCACAGGATTCGTGCTTGTAGAATTCCACGAACCGGGTGGTGGTGCGGACGACGGAGGTGGTGTCGTCGAAGATCTGCAGGGCCTTGGTGCCGAGCATGGAGCCCGCTTCGCGCAGCGCTTCGTAATCCAGGGGCACATCGAGGTGTTCTGCGGTGAGCATCTGTGTCGATGAGCCACCCGGGGTGAAGTACTTCAGGGTGTGGCCCTCGCGGATGCCACCGGCCATGTCGATGAGTTCGCGCAGTGTGATGCCGAGCGGTGCCTCGTACTGGCCGGGGTGCGTGACGTGACCGGACAGCGAGTAGATGGTGGCACCCTTGGACTTTTCGGTGCCCACCTGGGTGTACCACTCCGCGCCGTTGCGCACGATGGCGGGAACGGAGGAAATGGATTCGACGTTGTTGATCACGGTCGGGGAGGCGTACAACCCCTCCACTGCAGGGAACGGCGGGCGCAGCCGTGGGTGGCCACGCTTGCCCTCGAGGGAATCCAAAAGCGCGGTTTCCTCGCCACAGATGTAGGCGCCGGCACCGGAGTGCACCTGGATATGGACGGTCTTGCCGGATCCCATGATGTTTTCGCCGGCGTACCCCTTGCGGTAGGCCTCTTGGATCGCGGCCTGCAGGCGACGGGCGATGTGTACGACCTCGCCACGCAGGTAAATGAACGCATGCTCGGAGTGGAAGGCGAGGCACGAAATAATCGCACCCTCCACGAGCGTGTGCGGGGTGGCCATGAGAAGTGGCATGTCCTTGCACGTGCCGGGCTCACTCTCGTCGCCGTTGACGACGAGGTATTTCGGCTTCGGGTTATCCACGGGGACGAACGACCACTTGCGGCCGACGGGGAAGCCTGCACCACCACGACCACGCAGCCCGGAATCGAGGATGAGATCCACGAGCTCCTTCGGCTCCATGGTCAGCGCGGTACGCAGGGCCTGGTAGCCCCCGCGCTGCTCGTAGCTTTCGATCTTCCACGGCGTGGGGTCGCCCCAGTTGGCAGAAAGGATCGGGGTGATCTTCAGCTGCTGTGGCTTGTCGACGCCCACATGGTCGGTAGTCTCGTTAGTCACGGTCAGCACCTCCCACCGTCTTGTCGTAGGTGTAACCATCCGCTAGCTCAAGGCCACGGAGACTAGCAGGGCCAGCGCCTGGTCCCTCGTCGGCGCGACCATCGTAGAAGCCGGCGAGTACGCGTTCGTTGTCGCGCCAGCTAGTGATCTTGGGGCCGCGGGTGGAGGAGACCTCTTGGCCGTCGCGAAGCTTGTCCAGGATCTCGATGGCCTTCTTGGGGGTCATGTTGTCCATGTACTCCCAGTTGAGCATGAGGATGGGGGCGAAGTCGCAGGCTGCGTTGCATTCGATGCGTTCGAGGGTGAACATCCCATCGCTGGTGGTGTCCTCTTCGCCGTCGAGCTCCAGATGGCGCTTGACTGCGTCATAGATGATGTCGCCACCCATGGTGGCGCACAGTGCGGATGTGCACACACCCACGAGGTGCTTTCCCACCTCGTGGGTGTGGTACATGGAGTAGAACGTTGCCACTCCGATGACCTGCGCCTCCGTCATGTGCAGAAGCGACGCGATGCGACGCACGCCTTCTCCGGATACCTTGCCATCCACGCTTTGCACGAGGTGCAACATGGGGAGCAACGCGGACTGGGGGTTAGGGTACCGCCCAGCCAGTTCCTTCAGGTCGGCGACATCAGCGTCGGTCAGGTTAGTAGTTGTATCGGCGAGATCGACGCGGTCGTCATCGCTGAAGTGGGCCTCAAAGTGCTGGTGAGGCGTGTGGTCGGTCACCGGTCTACACCTCCAAGAACGGGGTCGATGGA
>ERZ1031016.29-NODE-29-length-28166-cov-8.496389_pt1 | contig 28166 bp, 33 predicted proteins | sample MGYA00518593_ERZ1031016 | MGnify/ENA primary metagenome ERZ1031016 (study PRJEB33718, sample SAMN03159727) | human skin metagenome | collected 2014-05-20 | study: EMG produced TPA metagenomics assembly of the PRJNA266117 data set (Human skin bacterial metagenome and... | reverse complement strand
AGATGCTCAGGAGTCTCGTGGGCTCGGAGATGTGTATAAGAGACAGGCCCAGAACAATCCCACTGCCAATGCAAGCCGAATTGCCGCGAGTTGAATGGCAAGGCGTGCTCCGAGCTCCATTGGGTCAACGGTGGCAGTGGAACCGTCGATAGGCGATCCCGTGCTTGTTGCGATTCCCGCACCGTCCTGCGGCTGTGTCGAGGAAAGTCCAAGCGTCATCATGTCGGAGGCGTCGACCAGCGTCGCAATCCCCCAGACCGCCCAGCAAAGTCCCAATGCGATGAGCACCCCGCGGGCTGTGCCGGCTATGAGCAGCCAAGCGCGCTCACGCCGGCGGCGCTCCGGTTCGATAGAGACCAAAATGCGCTCCGAGAGATCATCCGTGGAAATCTCCGGCATGCCATCGGCAGGCCCAACCGTAAGGGCGCGGTTCAGCCGCACCGCTCGCTCGTACCAAGCTCGGCACTCCTCGCAGGCCCCAAGATGGGCATCGATGACTTCATCGGCAATACTTGCCTGCTCGCCATCGAGGCGAGCGGACAATGCTGCGCGAATTTCCTCGCACTCCACGGGGAATCTCCTCCGCTTTTAACTCTTAAGGGGGTTGTACCTAATGAGGTCTTACCTGATGAATTGCCTGTCCAAACTGAAACGGCCGGCTCCGAAAACGAAAATCATCACCAGACCGCCGATGAGTGACATCACGAGCTCCGCACCGTTGTCACGGATAAACAGGCCATTGCCCAGGTGCATCGACCACCAGGCACCAATCATCTCAATGATGAAGACCATCGCCACCGTCGGGGCCAAGAGCCCCAGAATCAGCAACGCGCCTCCGACCAGTTCGACTAGAGCGACAACCCAGACCGTCAAGTGCGCCTGCGGGATATTCGCAGCGACAAAGTAACCGGTCGTCTTGTCAATACCGGTGACAAAAATCTTGTCCCAGCCATGGCAGATGAAGATAATTCCGAGTATTAGGCGGAGAATCACGAGCGCGATATCGCGCATTACCGGTCGATCCATGAGGGACATGCTACCCGACGGCACGGTCAAAGCACGGTAGCACTGCGGCAGCGAAAGGCCAGCGACTTTAACATGCAAAAAGGCTTCTCCCAACCCCTCGGGAGAAGCCTTCCGCCAAACACACCCGGTGTGTCATGTCTTAGGTAGTGACATCGTAACAGGCCGAGTTTCTAACAAAAAACCGCGCTGACGTGCTCAGACAACTTTAAGGTTGTTCTACGGCTCAGCTCACAGGACTAGCTCACACGAGCCTGTGGCATTTCGTCATAATCGTCGTCATCAAAGCGGTAGTCAGTGTAGGCCAGATCTGCGAAATCCGGGTCCTCATCATCAAGCTCGACCACTACCGCGCCCGGACGGCGCAGACGCTGTGGAATTCCCAGCTCATCATCCTCGCGGTTACGCACGCCGAGGCGGGCCATCTTCATACGGCGAATTCGGCGAGCCCGCAGTTCCTGCTCTGCACGCACGGTGCGGCGCAGGTTGACCAGATACAGGGTCATCAAGCCGACACCGACCAGTGGAATCCACCAGGTCCAACCACCGGCGAAAGCAGCGATGATGACCGTGACCGCGATGAACGCTGCCAGCCCAGCAACCGAACGGCGGCGGCGGGCAAAGCGAGTCTCAGCGTACTGGGCATCCGAAATCGGATCGAACCCACCACGACCACGGCGCTTCTCAGCGAACGCGTAATCATCTTCGGTCAAGGTGTCATCGACAGCGACTGCGTCATCGTTGGACTCGACACTGTGGTCGCTGTCGTCCTCGACGGTCTCGTCGGGTTCCGCCTGCTCGTCTACGGTGTCTGCTGCCTCTTCAGTCTCAGAGAGAGCCTCAGCGTCCGCGTGCTCAGCGTCAGCCGCGGCACCGGAATCAGCGTCAGATTCAACGGCATCTTCGAACATCAAGTCATCGGCGTCGACAAACTGACGGCGAACGTCAACGCTCACATCGGAAGAGGACTCATCTGCACGAACCACGTCACCTTCGGCGGAGGCAACGGCGGAGTCAGATTCAGCATCCTCGTCATTAACGACAGCCTGCAGCGACTGGTCTGCAGACTCATCATCGGACACGTCCATGTCAGAGCGGTCAGAAGACTCAGCAGTGGCTTCCTCGGTAGCGGAATCATCCGCCTGCGGGGTCTCCTCTTCTGCATCTGCCGCTTCCAGCTCGTAGACGATATCGCCGTCAACGACGGCCGGGTCGGCCGCCTCGTCCACGGTGTCGTCGATAAGCACGTCGCTGACATCGAAGTCATCGTCGACCTGCGCGTCAACGGTTTCGAGAGAATCGTCGACTTCTTCGGCTACGCGCACGTCCGACTCCTTAAAAGACGGACGGCGGCGCGTCGTGGCCAACTCCTCGCCACCACGATGCAGCACGCGGGTCTTACCTAGCGCATCGGAAGTACGACGAATCGGCTTGCGCGTATTGACCACCAGCGGGGCCAGCACAAACAGCCACAGTACAACGATGAGTATCAGCAACAGTGAAGTTGACATATTTTGTGTCTCCTTGCGATTTCGCCCGGGGTTTCGCCGTCTCTCCCCGGCCCAAATACGCCACCCACATGCCCTTCCACAGAGGCATTTGCGAAGGCAGTCAGCGTATCTAGAGCGAATTCGCCCAATAGTAGAGTTGTCATCACCCTATCGGCGTGTGTTACTCAGACTACTCAGGCGCGCCGTTGCGGTGGGTATTTCTCCGCCTCTTCATATTGCGCGCGACCACTCGCCACGATGAGGTCCACTGCACTGTCCTCCCCCACCCGCGCATAAGTCAGATGATCGCGCCACGCGCCATCCATATGGAAGGCTTCCCGCGCCACGCCTTCGTACTCGAACCCACAGTTTTCCAGCACGCGTATCGACGGACATTGCTGTCCAACACAGTCGCTTCAATTCGGTGGACGCCAACTCTCTTGGCATAATCCGACGCCAACGCCACTGCCGCAGTGGCGACCCCTCCACATGTAAAGCCGCTGCCGACCCAGTAGCCAATCCATGCGTGAGCGACGGGGAAAGGTGTAATACCGCCGAGTGTGAGCATGCCAGCGAACTGGCCGTCTACTTCAATGGTGGAGACAATCATGTCTCCCGCAGCCTCTGAACGACGCCAACTGCGCAGGTTACGGCGGAAAACAGAAGCCTTGTGGGCGTTATCCCAGTCGTCCTCGAGGGTTGGCTCCACGGGGCGCAAAATGGGCTCGTCGCGCAGCCGCAGTGTCCGCCATGCAGAGGCATCAGAGCGCTCTGGCACACGCAGGCGGACTCGGCCGCCACTGGTTACTAGACGAGAAGTACGCACAGCAACAATACTCGCGGTAGTGGAGTGAGGTTAGGCCTGGCGCGCCATGAACAGCACGTCAACTACATCTCCCGGACGCACGTGCAGCACGTCTTCCGGAATCACGATGAGGCTGTTGGCTTCCGACATACCGGCCAAAAGATGGGCTTGCGCACCGCCGGAACCTCCCAGCGGCTGCACCATGTATTCGCCGGTCTCGCGGTCACGCATGAGCTGGCCACGGATGTAGCCACGGCGCTTCTCCGCCGACTCGATCGGGCCGACAGCACGAGCGGTGACAGCGCGGCGGCGGGGATTGCGCTTCCCCAACGCCAGTCGGATGAGGGGACGAACCATGACCTCAAAAACGACCAATGCGCCGACCGGATTCGACGGCAGGAGGAACGTTGGAATCTTGTCATCTCCCAGCAGACCAAAGCCCTGGACTGAACCAGGATGCATAGCGATGCGGGAAACATCAACCTCGCCCAATTCAGCCAGCACACGGCGAATCTGCTCACCCGCGGCACCGCCGACAGCCCCCGTGATGACCAAGAGCTCACTGCGAATGAGCTGGCCTTCGATGATTTCCCGGATGCGGCGGGGCTCACCGGTGGCAATACCCACTCGGTGTACCTCAGCCCCAGCATCGCGGCCGGCTGCAGCCAGCGCGTAGGAGTTGACGTCGTAGACCTGACCGAGCCCCGGTGTGCGGTCAACATCGACCAACTCATTACCAATGGAAATCACGGACATACGTGGCTTGGGGTGCACCAAAACCTTCGAACGCCCCACCGCTGCCAGCAATCCAACCTGTGACGGCGAAATCACCGAGTCCAAGGACACCGCCACGTCACCCGGCTGCACGTCGTCACCGACCTTGCGCACAAAGTCACCGGAGTAGACCGGATGGAGAACATTAACTCGACGGCCACCGCGGTCGGTCCAGTTTAGGGGCACGACGGCGTCGGCAAGCGATGGCAGCGGCGCACCAGTTTGTACGCGCACGGCCTGCTTCGGCTGGAGACGCATCGGGTGGTGAGAGCCGGCTGTCACCTCACCGACAACAGGCAGCTCGACCTCGCGAAAATCAACATCACTCTGACGCGCATCCGGAGGTAAAGAACCAGATTCGCCGACGATATCGACAGCGCGCACCGCATAACCATCAATCGCTGACTGCACGAATCCCGGCAACGGCTGCTCTGCGATGACATCTTCAGCGCACAGCATGCCGAGGGATTCCGAAATAGCAACGCGCACAGGATCAGGCATCACAGCGTGTGCGGTGATTGCCGCCAACTGTTCTTCCACAGAACGCATGTTTTACCTTCCTCGGCACCAACCCGCGGTGCGCTTTATGCTATTCAGCTTCTCAGTACAAGCCTCTATAAAAAGGCTTTAAGCCTGTTCATCCTGCGCCAGACGCTGCTGCATGTAGTCGCGCAGCCCCTCGCCGTAGTCCGGATGCCTGAGTCCAAAGTCTACGCAAGCACGAATGAAGCCACCAGGATTTCCCAGGTCATGGCGGAACCCCTTGTGAACGACCACATGAACCGGATGCCCCTCTTGAATCAGCAGCTCAATTGCATCGGTGAGCTGGTATTCGCCGCCCTTACCGCGCGGGATGCGGCGCAGCGCATCGAAGATGGCGCGATCGAGCAAGTAACGTCCGATTGCAACGAAGTTGGATGGAGCATCCGCAGGGTCCGGCTTTTCCACCATGCCCTTGACTCGCTTCACATCGTCCCAGGCATCAGCGTCGGCCGCGTCAGCACCGAGCTCACCAGACTCCGCCGGGGTGGCGTCCTCAATATCGAAGACACCGTAGTTGTAGACCTCTTCATGAGGAATTTCCAGCGCACACAGCACCGAACCACCAAAGCGCTCGCGCACTTCCGTCATCCGATCCATCACGCCCACTGGGAGCACGAGATCGTCGGGAAGCATGACAGCAACGCTGTCCTCATCGTCTTCGAGCAGCGGCTCTGCGACCAACACCGCATGCCCCAGGCCCAGCGGTCGATCTTGAACAACGGATTCCACGCGAATGACCTCGGTGGCGCGGCGTACCTTCGCTGCAATCTTGTCCTTGCCACGCTCGGCGAGAGTCTGCTCAAGGTCCGGGCGCGGGTCGAAGTGCCCAAGCACGCCATCCTTACTCGGCGCTGTGACAATAGCCAGGCGTTGCGCACCAGTGGCGGCGGCCTCTTCAGCAATCATCTCGATGCCCGGCGTATCAACTACGGGCAGCAATTCTTTCGGCACTGTCTTGGTGGCAGGCAAGAATCGCGTACCCATGCCCGCGGCAGGAACGATGACAGTTCGAACCGGAGTAGTCATGTCCGAACCAGACTCTTTAGACGATGAGACCATAATGGCAACGATACCTATATAACTTCCATTTGCTCGGAGGCTGACCCCGCTTTTTCAACGCATTAATCAGAAATTTTCTCCTGCGCTGACGACAGAGGTCGCTCCCCTACCTGACAGAGTAGGTTTGCAGGTATGGCTCCGCTTCCCGAAACCACGTCTGATTTCAAAGCCCGCACACGGCACGAGGTACTCGCCGCACGCGCCGCCAAGGGGCAGCGTGAGCGCATGCTTGACGACGAAGCACTGGTACAGCGGTTGCAAGAATGGTTATCCAACACCGTCGGCGACCTCGCAAAACCTGTCATTGCCGCTTATGTCCCCGCTGGTGACGAACCCGGCGCAAGCGTTTCTAGTTCGACTGGCGGTAAGCCCGGCCAGGGCTTTGTGGAGGCTCTGGCAAACGCGGTTTCCGGAGCACGAATTCTGCTTCCCGTCTGCCCGCCCGGTCCACCACAACCGCTGCACTGGGGTTACTACAACGGCAGCTTCCACAAGGGCCGATTTGGACTCTTGGAACCTGTTTCGGTGGAAGACTCTGCTGGCCCAGCTGAGCTGGGTGTTGCCGACGCCATTATCCTGCCGGCAGTTGCGGCCGACCCCGCAACCGGGATGCGGTTAGGGCGTGGCGCTGGTTACTACGATCGCAGCTTGGTTTTCGCTCGACGCGACAGTGATACGGATGGGGTGAGAGCTGCGGCCATCGCTGTTGCAGTTTTCAACACCGAATTGCGCACGGAGCTTGCCTACGATGAGCACGACATTCCTGCCGATTATGTGATCACGCCAGCGGGGATTTCACAGATTTAATGGAACCGATTCCGGGATTTTCGCGCCTAACTTAATATGAGCCCAAAATATTCGTCCCGGTTTCCGCGTCCATTCCGAAAGCTCCGCCCCACAACTATTCGGCGGATGGTTGCCCTCACTGTTTTCCTATGCGCAGTCGGCCTGGCGGCGGTGGAGTCATTGACACCCCGCAGCGGCCATATTCGGGTAGTGGTTAGCGCCAAATCCATTGCCGCTGGCGCATCGGTGGCAGAACAAGATGTGGCTTTCAAGGACATTCCCCGGGAGCTCGTTCCCGGTGGAGCCGTAACGGACATCGCCTCTGTGCGGGGACGCACCCTGGCCACCGGCATGTCACCGAGAGAGATAATTACAGAGCAGCGAATGGTCGGCCCGTCACTTGCCAAGTCGCTGACGGGGACGTCGGAAAGCAAAATTATTGCCATCACGTTGACTGATGCGGGCATTGTGTCCGCTCTTCGCACTGGTGACAGCGTGGATATTGTGTCGACAGCGGATGAGCGCGGGGTGGCGGCGCCGCTTGCACACGGGGCAAGGGTGGTCAACATCGTCGACGATGAGGTGGTCTTGGTCGCTCTGCCCACCGGCGCCGCGGAGGTGGTGGCTGCGACATCGCTAGCATCTCCGCTCACACTGTTACTCGCGGGTTAGTGACCAAAATCTCACTGGTTCAAAGATTTTATGGTCCTGAACAGTGTTTTTCGCAGAAAGTTGACTTGTCCCACAACTTAGTGCGGGGATACAATGGCCAGGCAATTCAAAACTACGATTAGAGCGAAGAAGAGTGGCACTGCCTGATATCGCACTGCCCCGTTTCTCAAAATCGTATGGGCCTGCCATGAGCAACACGATGACTCACAGGTCTCGTTTGGTTTGTTCCGTTTCTACAGAAGGAAATTTCCTATGCTTAAGGGCTTTAAAGAGTTCATCATGCGCGGCAACGTCATCGACCTGGCGGTCGGTGTTGTCATCGGTGCTGCGTTCACCGCAATCGTCACTGCTTTCACCGACAGCCTGCTCGAGCCGCTGCTGAACACCATCGGTGGCGCAGAGGTCACTGGCCTTGGCTTCGAAATCATCAGCGGCAACCCGTCGACCTACCTTGACTTCGCAGCTGTCATCACCGCAGTCATCAACTTCCTGCTGGTCGCAGCGGTTGTCTACTTCGTCATCGTTGCTCCGATGAACAAGTTCAACGCGATGCGTGAGGCTCGTCTGGAGACCTCCGCTGAGCCGGAGGTCACCGAGGCTGACCTGCTGACTGAGATTCGTGACCTGCTGGCTGAGCAGAACGGCAAGCCGAAGACGGAGCTGAACTAGCCTCTAGCTGCTAGTTGCAGGCTTCCGATAAGAAGCGAACTAATGCTTTTACACAGCGCTCATCCCCAATGGGGTGGGCGCTGTTTTATCCAATAGTCCACATCAAAATCACGAGCATCCTCCGGGGATTCATCGTGATAGTGCACTGTGCGCGCGGTTTTCGCACTGCGTGACTGGGCAAAGTTTTTCGCCGGTGCACCTGCGCGACGACGTTGCCTACGGCTGCCACTGCGCGGCGCGGCTTGCTCTTGCTCTTGCTCGGGCTGATTGGGATGTTTGGCGTCGCCCATTCCTAGACGCTCCAGCGGCAGAGGTCATCAAGCACATGTGAGACCAGCGGGAGAATTGTCGCCATGCCATCGCGCACTGCAGCGCGAGACTCCGCGAGATTGACAATCACTGTCTGACCGGACACACCGGCCAAACCGCGGGACAGCCCCGCATCCAAGGCGCCAGCTCCCATACCGGAGTTACGAATAGCCTGCTCGATGCCCTGCAGCCGCACATCAAGAACCTTGCGAGTGGCATCCGGAGTCTTCGCACGAGGACCAACTCCAACACCGCCCACCGTGACGACCAAATCTGCGCCACCGACAACAGCGGTATCTAGAGCCTTCCGGATCTCACGCTTGACTGCACCAGTGCTGACCACGGCATCGACCGAGTAGCCGTCTTCTTCCAACAGCTCAACCATGAGCGAAGCCGCACCATCCGGGTTCTCGAAATGGTCCCCCACGAGGACAACGAACGCATTTCGGACCTGGCCGTCGTCGTTGATAAGACGCTCCATCTCAGCGAGGTTGACGTCACTTGGCTCAGTACTCACGGTTTCGCTCATCTGCTCTATCTCGCTTTCTCCCACAGCTTTTCACTCGAAGTTTCACTCGAAAACTCTTCTACAGATGGTGAGGTACTAACTCCACCACGCTGCCTATCAATCCTGGGCTTCTGCCAAGGTGACATCGACCGTTCGCTCGTTGCCGCCTCGCTCATCTGTAACTGTAAGTGTGACAGAATCCCCGATCCGATGCGACCGAATAGCCGCAATTAGTGCAACGCCGTTGTCAAGTGTGCGGTCATCAACCTTGGTAATCAGGTCACCATCTTTCAGACCCGCCTTATCAGCTGGGCCACCTGGCGTTACTTCTCGCACCAGTGCACCACGTGCAATCGGACGCGAATCGATCTGGGCACCAATGACAGGCATCCGCGCCTTGCCGGAATCGATCAGGTCTTCCGCTATGCGACGAGCCTGATTAACCGGAATTGCGAAACCAAGGCCAATGCTGCCCGCCTGTTCCGATGCCTCACTGTTAGAGGCAATCACGCTGGGCACACCGATGAGGTTGCCTTCCATGTCCACTAGCGCTCCGCCGGAGTTACCCGGATTAATCGCCGCATCGGTCTGGATTGCATCAATGACCGAGGACTGACCGTCTTCACCAGCGGCGGTCACCGGACGGTTCTTAGCGGAGACAATGCCCTGCGTAACAGTGGAGGTCAGTCCCAGTGGCGAACCAACGGCCACCACTTCCTGGCCAACCTGAACCTGCGAGGAGTTGCCCAGCGAGATTGGTCGCAGCCCGTTAACACCTTCAATTCGAATAACGGCAATATCCGTAGCCGCATCCCCTGCAACCAGAGTTGCCGGGTGCGTGGTGCCGTCGGAAAGCAGGACTTCCATATGTGCGTCCGGACCCGCGCCTGCAACGACGTGATTATTCGTCAGCACCAGACCGTCGGACGACAGAATGGAGCCTGACCCCGACGCCGTGCCCCGCTCCGAGACAGTGGTGATGGAGACGACACTGGGAAGGACCTTCTGCGCGACCTTCTCCACGGACCCCTCAGCTGCTGCTACCTGACGGGTTTCCGCAGGCTTATCCAGCGCGTTGTCCGCGGGGGCCGACGACTGCGAGTTGTGAACTACCCATGCGCCGACACCGCCACCGATACCGGCCGAGCACAGCATCAGGGCAGCGACTGCCAGCGCCCCCATGCCCTTAGCCCCCTGGGCACCCTTGGTCTTCTGCTGATTGGCCGCAACGTCCCACTCTGAACCGCCTCCGTAAGCGCCGTTCGGCTGAGACGGGATGGTGTTGTAGTGGGAATTCTCCCAGCCGCGCTCATTGACAGAAAACTGGTTTGTCTCACCAGCATCCCCCATGGCACGGTTCTCGCTGAAGTTGTGAGATTGCGAGGAGTAGTGTCCCCGCTCATCTCCTCGCGAGGAATCGTTGAAAGAGTTGCTCATACGTAATACCTTGCACTGTCTGTCTAACAATTGGCTGAGAGCAGTCTGCAGTCTCGCCGAAAATTCCCCGAATGAAACACCGAATCCCCGCCACGCACTTCCTTAAAAGGCTGCGCGCAGCGAGGATTACATCAGCTTTGACGTGGGGTTATGCGTTTCTAGCTAGGCTCTTGAGCGGAATCGGAGTCGTCACCTTTTCCGCTGTGCGGACTGCCCGGCAGCGTTACTCTCATCAAGGCACCGCCATCATCGGACTCATCGGCAGTAATCGTACCCCCGTGGCGGACGATGACCGACTTCACAATGGCCAAGCCCAGGCCGGATCCAGGCATCGACCGCGACTGAATGGAACGGTAGAAACGCTCGAAGACCTTGTCTCGATCTTCCTTCGGGATACCTGGCCCCGAGTCCGCCACCGTGAATTCAGCAACAACCTCGCTGAGCGGCGTCAGACGAACCCGCACGGTGCCATTTTCTGGCGACCACTTTGCAGCATTGTCCATCAAGTTCAAAACTGCGCGACCAAGACCCGCCGAATCCCCGTAGACATACCACGGAGCTGTCTGCACATCGAAAGTAATGTCCGGACGACGACGCTCAACACGCGCCAGCGACGTGGAAATGATTTCGTCGACATCGACATGCTCAATAACCTGTTGCGGGCCATCTTCGCGTGCCAGATCAACCAGGTCACCGACCAGCGTCGACAGCTCTTCCAGCTGTGCGATGACGTCAGCTTCCAGATCCGCGCGATCCTCATCCGAGATTGCCGCTCCCGAACGGGAGGCCATCATCAGCAGTTCAATATTTGTGCGTAACGACGTCAGCGGAGTCTTCAACTCATGACCAGCATCTGCAACCAGCTCCGCCTGCTTAATGCGCGACGCTTGAAGTGCAGCCAACATCTCATTGAAGCTGCGGGTGAAGCGCGCAAGCTCATCGTCGCCCTCCACAGGGATTGGGCGCAGCTCGTCGGTTTCCGTCACCCGCTCCGCAGCAATGCGCAGCCGAGTGACCGGGCGCAGACCCGTTGTTGCCACCGTAATACCTGATCCGATTGCGAAGAGGATTCCGATAGCAGAGATACTCAGCAGCACTGCACTGAGCGCTTTCAAGACCGACTGCGTCGAGCTCAGATCCTGCGAAAGGATCAGCGTCGCACCGTCTTCGGAGCGGACGGCGTATACACGACGGCCGTTGTACTCATCGGTGCGAATCGATTCCTGTCGATTCCCCCGCAACACCGCAAGTTCGGGGCCACCAATAGAGATTGAGCCACCGCCTTTGCCCGCCACACTGCCGTGGGCAAAGTACACCGCGTCCAAATCGGGGTTCAGAATCCTGTTCGAGTCCGCTTCAAAGGAGGGGCCAATGGCAAACTCCGAAGCGTACGGTGACATCAGCAGCTTTTCCGCCTGGCTACGGAGGTTACTGTCCACCTCGCGGTATAGCGCTGCCTGCACAGTAAAAAATGCAGCCAGCGTCATCAGCCCCACCGACATCGCCACAATGAGCGCTGTCAGAATAGTCAGCCGCCAACGCAGCGAAGGGATACGCGAGCTCCGCGGCAGGCCGGGAAGCGATTCCCCTGCCATCGTCTCAGTATTCGCGGACTTCTCTTGCTTACCGACGGTACCTTGCCCCGGATTGACCTCCGTGGCAGAACGCTGATTTGATTGCACGCCACCGCCGGTCGAACGACGACGGCGCAACATCACGGTGCGGTCTCCCGCATCACATAACCGACACCACGAACGGTGTGAATCAGACGCGGCTCTCCCTCTGCCTCAGTCTTACGACGCAGGTAACCAATGTAGACCTCCAGCGCATTGCCGGACGTCGGGAAGTCATAGCCCCAGACATCCTCCAAGATGGCGGTACGGGAGAGTACACGCCGCGGGTTGCTCATCAGCAATTCCAGCAGCGCAAATTCTGTACGAGTGAGGCTAATGCGGCGTTCACCGCGGAAGACCTCACGAGTTTCCGGGTCCAAGGAGAGATCCTCAAACTGCAGAGTTGCGGCATCCTCCATCGCAGGCACTTCCAAAGCAGAACGACGAAGTAGCGAACGGACACGAGCGAGCAGCTCTTCCAATGCGAACGGCTTGGGCAGGTAGTCATCTGCGCCGGCATCAAGACCAGCTACGCGCTCGGAGACCGAATCACGTGCAGTCAACATCATGACCGGCAGATCATCGCCTTCGCTGCGCAGCCGACGGCAAACATCCAGGCCGTCCAGCTTCGGCATCATGACATCCAAAATGGCCAAATCCGGACGATCCTTGGCAATCTTTTCCAAGGCCTCTGCGCCATCCTCGGCGAGCTCGACCGTGTAGCCATTAAAAGTCAACGATCGCCGCAACGCTTCGCGTACCGCTTGATCGTCATCAACTACCAAAATCTTCATACTGCCCATTGTGCCTTGAAAATATAAGGTGAGTGTAAATGTGACACAGATTCTTCGTGAGAGTGCTCCCATAAAACCTGGCCATAGAACTGAAAAACCTCACCCCATCGCCGAGTACAAGCGATGGGGTGAGGTTTAAAAAGCTCTTTATCAACTGTTCCTTACACACTGAACGCGCTCTGGGCGCTCGAAGCGCTCTTCGGTTCAGCGAGGAACGTTGTCAGCATCCTAAAAGATGCGCGTTAGAACTTCTCGACGTCAACCAGGCCGAGCTGAACAGCCTTGGCGATGCGACGAGGAACGTTGTAGACGCGACCGTTTACCTTGACTTCCTGGAGAGCGACGTTGTTGCTCTTCCACTGGGAACGGCGAGCGCGGGTGTTAGCACGCGACATGCGACGCTTTGGTACTGCCATTTTCTTATTCCCCTCCTATTCTTAGTTCTTCTTCGCGCGGCGAATGCGGTTACCGTAACGGCGCTGGAACTTCTCGACGCGACCAGCGGTGTCCATGACACGCTGAGCACCGGTCCAGAACGGGTGCGACTCGCTGGTGACGTCAACGACGATCAGCGGGTACTCGTTACCGTCTTCCCACTCGACAGTGCGGTCGGAGGTGGCGGTGGAACGGGTAAGGAAAGAGTGACCCGTGCCTGCGTCCTTGAAAACCACCGGGTGGTAATCAGGATGGATGTCCTTCTTCATTAATTCTCGTTTCCCTCAGGATTGAACTTCAGGTCGCTTTCCCCCAGCTAAGAGTGAGAGAATCGTGCCTGAGTTGGGTACGAACACGACTTACAATGACACGCACCGGGTCAATATTTCTATAAACCGGCATGTGACACTCGATGGAATATTACAGGCTCGAGCCCGAAAATTAAAAAAGGGCCCTGCACTAACGCCCGTCGACAAGCACGAACTCTATGACGACACTCGAGAGTCGCACCGAGAAAACCACAGTGGAACAGCGATTAGGTTATCCCGCAACTCGTGTGTAAACTGTTCTCTCGCTGTTGTCTAGTTATTCGTTTACGCGCTCAGCGTCGAGTGTCAGTGGGCAGCGCCCCGGAAAAGGCCAGGTGGATTCCTCGGTTATTCAATAGTCCGGCGTGGCGCACCAGTGATGTCGGCATTGGGCGGCAAGGAAGCAAAGGAATCCCTATGTCGGCGATTTGCCAGGTTACGGGACGCAAGCCGTCTTTCGGCAAGACCGTGTCCCACTCCCACCGGCGCACGTCGCGCCGTTGGAACCCCAACGTGCAGCGTAAGAAGTTCTACCTCGCCTCTGAGGGGCGTCACATCACTCTGAATGTGTCCCCGAAGGGTCTGAAGACCATCGACAAGTACGGTATCGAGGCTGTTGTTGCTCAGATTCGTGCACGTGGGGAGAAGATCTAAAAAATGGCACGTAATGACATTCGTCCAATCATCAAGCTGAAGTCCACTGCGGGCACCGGTTACACCTACGTGACCCGTAAGAACAAGCGCAATACCCCGGACCGTATCACCATTAAGAAGTACGATCCGGTTGTCCGCAAGCACGTCGAATTCCGCGAGGAGCGCTAATTCATGGCTAAGAAGTCCAAGATTGCCAAGAACGAGCAGCGCAAGGAAATCGTCGCTCGTTATGCAGAACGTCGCGCTGAACTGAAGCGCATCATCAAGTCCCCGCACTCCACTGACGAAGAGCGCATGGACGCACAGTACGAGCTGAACCGTCAGCCGCGTGACGCGTCCCCGATTCGCGTCCGCAACCGTGACGCTGCAGATGGTCGCCCGCGCGGCTACCTCCGCAAGTTCGGTCTGTCCCGTGTCCGCGTTCGTGAGATGGCCCACCGTGGCGAACTCCCGGGCGTCCGTAAGTCCAGCTGGTAAGTCGAGGAGCACCAATGAAGCGCAATCACTCTAACAAGAAGGCGCGGATGGAGCAGTCCCGCCGCCCGAAGAAGAACCCGCTCAAGGCCGCAGGCGTTGAGAAGGTTGATTACAAGGACATTAACCTGCTCCGCCAGTTCATCTCTGACCGTGGCAAGATTCGTTCCCGCCGCGTCACCGGTCTGACTCCGCAGCAGCAGCGCCAGGTCGCTACCGCTGTGAAGAACGCCCGCGAGATGGCACTCCTGCCGTTCACCAGCCGCTAAAGATGGCTGGTCGGCGGGAGCCGATCATTCGAATACCCGCCGAAAGGCCTTATTTACGCGCTGGCCGCATGACGATACATGCGATAACAGCGTAAAACGGACTCAGTCCTTCCCCACCAAGGGGATTGGATTGGGTCCGTTTTTTATTGTCTAAAATATGCACTTATGCCCGCTCTCACCGAAATATTCACCGGCTTTGGTTCCGTCGCAGTACTGATCATTGTTGGCTGGTTGTTTGGGCGCAGTGAGATCGTCGATAAGCGGGCATCTTTTACCCTGAATATGGTCGTGTTCTGGATTGCGATGCCGTGCATGCTCGCGCACACGCTCGCGACGGCGGATTCGGCGAGCATCTTCGGTTCGGCGTTTGGCGTCGCGGCACTGTCGGCGCTTGGCACGGCGGCGTTTTACCGGATCTTTGTGGCACCCATGTTCAAACAGCGCGGCGCCGATGCTGTGGTCGGCGCGATGTCGTCGAGTTACAACAACGTCGCTAATCTCGGCGTGCCCATCGCAGTCGCAGTGCTTCACGACGCTACCGCCGTCGTCCCAGCCCTTATCTTTCAGATTGCCTTCTATGCGCCCGCTTCCATGACGGTGCTGGAAATCCTCACCAACCGCGGCCATTTCCGACCGCGCAATGTCATCATGGCACCGCTGAAGAACCCAATCTTTCTGGCGGCGATGGTGGGGCTTGCGGTTAATGCGTTTGCTATCGAAGTACCTCAGTTCGTAGCGCATCCAGTGGGGCTATTGGGGCAAGCCGCAGTGCCAATGGCACTTCTGGCCTTCGGTATTAGCCTGCATGGCATGCCGTTTATGGAAGCCGGCCGCTCCCCTCGTCGCGCCGTCGTGGTGGCGTCTATGCTGAAGCTTTTCCTCCACCCCGCGCTCGCTCTGCTGTTCGGTCATTTCGTCTTCGGTCTCAACGGGCATGCGCTGCTGGCAGCTGTGATTATCGCCGGCCTGCCGACAGCCCAGAACGTCTACACCTTCGCCTCCCGCTTCGGCCGGAACCTTGAGCAGGCGCGCGATTGTGGCGTGATTACGACGATCGCCTGCTTGCCGACGGTCCTGTTGTTCACCCTGCTATTGAGTTAGGCGACTCTTCCCGACGGCCTGGAGAGAATCTCGTTACCCTTGGAGGCGTGGAGATTCTGAAGACACTTCTCGAGGCCGACCCGTCCGTGCCTCGTTTGACCTGTTATGACGAAACTACCGGCGGTCGTACCGATTTATCGGCCCAAACCCTGGACAACTGGGCCAGCAAGATCGCCAACATGCTGCACGATGAGTTCGACCTCGTCGCCGGAGACCAAGTATGGATTGACTTGCCGTTGATCTGGCAGTCCGCCTGCATCATCCTGGGCTGCGAGCGTGCTGGCGTCACCGTTAGCGATGAGGAGCCGCTGGTCGTATTCACCACTGTCAGCAACGTCAGCACGTGGGAAGAGAAGTTCCCAGATGCCTACCTCGCAGTGCTTACCGACGATCCCTTTGGCCGTGGTGTCGTGGAATGCGGTGATGATATTCCACCGGGAGTCATTGACTTTGGTCCGGAAGTTCGTTTCCACCCAGACGCATATCTAGGCGCAGGCCCGGACTCCGACCAAACCCCCGTTATTGGGGAGAAGTCGGCTGCAGAACTGCTTTCATCTGCTGGCGATTACGCGGACGAGATGCAGCTCACGACCGGTTCCCGCGTCGTTTCCGACGGCTGGCTGGTGCCTGATTCTTCACAGGTCACCGCAGATAAATGGGCACGTAATGTGCTGTCGGCTTGGGTTCGTGGAGGTGCTGCCGTCGTCGTGCGCGGTGGTGATAGCGAGCGTGTCACTGCTATTTCTACGGCCGAAAAAGCCCGTGTGATTTAGTCGCAGCTGTCCCGTCGAGAAGCGCTCTAAGTAGTCGCGATAACCTGGAAACCGTGATTACCCGACCATATATTCTTGCGATTCTCGCCCTCATCAACGTCTTGGGCGCACTGGCTGTATGGGATCTGAGCCCATGGTGGTGGATTCTGATGGCCTTCATCCTCTTCCTGGATGTTGTGGCTATCTATGACATGCTTCAAAAGAAGCACTCCATCTTGCGGAACTTCCCGGTCATCGGCCATCTGCGCTACATGGGTGAGACCATTCGCCCTGAGATGCAGCAGTATTTCATCGAGCGCAACTTCGACGGCGCTCCGTTCGACCGCGATACTCGTACCGTGGTCTACGAGCGTGCGAAGGGGCTGTCCTCGAAGAAGTCATTCGGTACTGAGCGAAAGATTAATGCGCCCGGCTACGAGTACGTCCGCCACTCGATGGCGCCGAGCCAGCACGTCATCGAGGATCCGCGCGTAGATATTGGCGGTCCGGACTGCGCCCAGCCGTACTCAGCGTCTGTCTTCAACATCTCAGCCATGAGTTTCGGCTCTCTGTCCCCTAACGCTGTCATGGCAATGAATAAGGGCGCGAAGCTGGGCAACTTCGTACAGGACACCGGCGAGGGCGCTATCAGCCCTTACCACTTGAAGTATGGCGCAGACCTCTATTGGCAGCTGGGGTCCGGATACTTCGGTGCACGTACTGAGGATGGCGACTTCGACCCGGAGCTCTTCCGCGAAAAGGCTAAGATTCCGCAGGTCAAGGCAACCTATCTGAAGGTTAGCCAGGGCGCAAAACCTGGACTCGGCGGCATGCTGCCAGGTCACAAGGTCAACGAAGAGATTGCGGCTACTCGCCACGTACCAGTTGGCAAGGGCGTGATGAGCCCTCCGTACCACCGCGTCTACTCCACCCCGCGTGAACTTGTTCGGTTTATGGGCACCATGCGTGAGCTCAACGGTGGCAAGCCGGTCGGTTTCAAGCTGTGTGTTGGCTCCCAGCTTGAGTTCCTCGCCGTGTGCAAGGCCATGCTGGAAGAGAACATCACCCCGGACTTCATCATCGTCGACGGCGCTGAAGGCGGCACCGGTGCTGCACCGCTGGAATACTCCGACCGCGTTGGCCTGCCGCTTACCGACGGCCTGATTCTCGTCCATAACGCGCTCGTAGGTGCCGGTCTGCGCGATCGCATTAAGCTCGGTGCGTCCGGCAAGGTCATTACTGGCTTCGATATTGTGAAGCGCATGTGCATCGGTGCTGACTTTGTGAACTCGGCTCGCGGCATGATGATGGCCACCGGCTGTATCCAATCTCAGCTATGTCATACAAACACCTGCCCGGTGGGTGTGGCTACCCAGGATCCGAGCCTGTGGAAGGCCCTGGATGTCGACGACAAGGGTCAGCGTGTGGCCAACTATCACAATGCCACGGTCGCGGAAGCAGCTAGCCTGTTGGCATCGATGGGCCTGAATAGCTTCTCTGAGCTGGGGCCGTCCCACCTGCTGCGGCGCACCAATGAGCAGGTCGGTGAGACCTACGCGGAGCTCTACAACTGGCTGCAGCCAGGCGAGCTGCTGAGCGGAACTCGCTTCCACAACTGGGCCGAAGCCTGGGAGACTGCCGACCCGGACACGTTCCACTACCCCGCAGTTCATATGCGCGGGTAGTTCGGGGCTGGTTGCGCGCCCTACTCACCCATCAGCTTCTTGCGCAGACGCTCGTCCTTCGCCAGAACTTCATCGCGCATGTTGGCCTGGTAGTTCTCCATCGCCACAATGAGCTCCGGGTAACCGGCCGAGAGAATACGCACAGCCAGCAGGCCAGCGTTCTTAGCGCCGCCCACACCGACGGTTGCCACCGGAACGCCGCCCGGCATCTGAACGATTGACAGCAGGGAATCGACACCCTCCAGGTTCTCCAACGCGCGTGGCACGCCGATAACCGGCAGCGGAGTGGCCGACGCAACCATGCCCGGCAGGTGTGCTGCACCACCGGCGCCAGCGATAATGCAGCGCAGCCCCTTGTCAGCGGCGGACTTTGCGTAGTCAATCATGCGTTCCGGAGTGCGGTGTGCAGAGACCACACCTACCTCAAAGGGAATTCCGAACTCAGCCAAGACCTCCGCTGCGGGCTCCATGGTCGGCCAATCCGAGTCCGACCCCATAATCAGACCGACCAGCGGACCGGTTACGTTGGCCAACTTCGGGCTTGCCACCTGGTTTGCTTCAGCCAATGTTGTCTCCTTGAGATAGCAATCTAATTCTTATACAGCGCCAGCCACCTATGCGGTGTAGCCGTCTGCCCACACGCCATCGACGATGTAGCCAGCAGCGAGGTTGGCAACCCGCCGGGTCTCCGCGATGCCTTCCGGGCTTGCGTCGTAGCCGCACAGGTTGACGTGCCCCAGCTTACGTCCAGGGCGCCAATCCTTCCCGTACCAGTGAATCTTCGCTGATGGGAAACGACGCCATACCTCAGCAAAACGCTGTGAAATAGGTACATCCGAGGCCTCATCGCCACCGAGCGTATTGACCATTACCGTCACCGGCGCAGTCGGGCGAGTGGAACCCAGTGGCATGTCAGCAACTGCACGCAGGTGCTGCTCAAACTGGCTGGTCTCACAGCCGTCCTGCGACCAGTGACCAGTGTTGTGTGGCCGCATGGCCAACTCGTTGACAAAAATCTCCGGATTGCCGTCAGCATCGACGGTTTCGAACAGCTCAACTGCCAGCGCGCCGGTTACTCCCAGCTCGGAAGCGATGGTCACACTGAGCTTTTCGGCCGCTCTCGCAAGGTCGTCGGCAAGCCCTGGCGCCGGGCAGATTGCCTCAACACAGATGCCGTCACGCTGCACGGACTCGAGGACCGGCCAGGCCTTGACCTCGCCCGACGGCGTGCGCGCACACATGGCCGACAACTCACGAACCAGCGCGACCTTCCGCTCGGCCATCAGCGGCACGTCCTTGCCCAGCAGTTCGTCGACAAGCGCACGCAGATCCTCGCGGTCCTTCGGGAACCACACGCCGTGACCGTCGTAACCGCCGCGGCGAGCCTTCAGGCAGACGGCACCGTCAACGCGGTCGAAGAATGCTTCGGCATCCTCGGCGGACTCAATTGCAGCGTAGGCAGGTACTGGAGCGCCCAGTTCCTCCAGGCGCTGGCGCATCAGCAGCTTATCCTGCGCGTACAGCAACGCCGACGGCTGAGGCTGAACCGAGTAGCCCATCTCGGTCAGCTTGTTGAGGAATTCGGTGGGAACGTGCTCATGGTCGAAAGTCACGGCCTGCGCACCGGCGACAGCGCGCTCAACATCTTCCCAGACGTGGTAGTCGCCGATGATAACGTCCGCACACACCTGCGCTGCGGAAGCATCCGGCGAACCGGCGAGCAAACGGATGGACTGTCCCAGCTCAATGGCCTCAGTCTGCATCATACGAGCCAGCTGACCGTCACCAATCACCGCCACAACCGGCACGCCATCAGCATGCGCGGGATGCTGCGCAGCAGTTAGCGCTGCAGCGGAATTAGAAGTGGAATTAGTGGAGTTTTCAGGGGTATCCGAAGCAATCACACCCCTGATTGTAGGTTATGACCCAAAATTCTAAGTCAACCGGGAGACCAACTTAGCCACCTTGCGGGAGCTGGGAATATCTTCTACAGCCAGCGGCGGGCCGAAACTGCGGGTGTGCAGATACAACACGCCGCCCTTGCGATTGACCGCACGCACCGAACGCAGATCAATCGAGACCACCTGCGGGCGCAGAATGCCGCGGCGCAAAATAATCCGCCTATCAGTCAGCACAAACCGCTCCCCCAGCCAACTTAGTACCGGACGAACGACGCGCCAGAGAATAAGCCCCAGCCACGCGAAGAGCAGCAGCTGACGCACACCTTGCAGATCTCCCGGAGCAATCCCAGGGCCGTCGATAAAACCAATCAGCAACCAGCAGACGCCCGTGATAACCATGAGTTCCAAGAGCGGCCACACCAGCCGACCAAAAGTTGGATTGGTGTCCAGCAGAATTGCCTCGCGCGTGTCCAACTCATCATCGGGAAAGGCCATACAGCACTACCCCCGCTCCGAATCAGCCTGCGGGGACGCATAGCCGCCGTCAGTGGCACGAACATGGAACACGTCACCGGCCGCAACAAAGTGACTTGTGCCAGCTTCATCGGTGACGATCAATTCGCCGTCGGCACGCACGCCAACCGCCTTGCCCACCAGCACGCGATCCCCCGGCAACTCCACGCGCACGTTCGAACCGATGGTCGCGCACACCGCCTCGTAGTCCCGCAGCAGCTCCGCATCGCCCTTTCGCCACTGCGCTTGACGACGTCCCAGCGCACGCAGCACACCAGCGGAGATGTCGTCGCGGTCGAGGTTTTCCGCTCCCGCCAGGTATAGCGAAATGGCGTGTGGCACCGGCAGCTCATCTTCCTGCAGGGAAACGTTGATGCCGATTCCCGGAATGAGAATTGGCGGTGTCAGCGACGCGGCCTCCACCAGAATTCCGCAGAGCTTACGACCGTCAACCAGGACATCGTTCGGCCACTTCAGGGAAACGCGTTCAGGCGCAAGACCCGCAACTTCCACAACAGCATCGACAACTGCGAGGCCCGCGACTAACGGCAACAGACCCAGTTGCTCGGGTGCGAGCCCTTCCGGGCGCAGCAGCGCGCTGAGTGCAATGGACGCACCCTTCGGGGCCGTCCAACTACGACTCAGTCGACCGCGACCTGCGGTCTGCTCCGAGGCGATAAGCGCACTGAGATCTGCCACCTGCCCCAGTGCCGCCTGTTTCCGAAGATCAGCGTTGGTCGAACCAGTGGTTTCGACAACCTCAATGGAATTCCAGCCCGGCGCGGCTGCGCGCACACGCGTGGCGTCAAGAGGCTTGCGGGAAGCAACAATCCTGGGGTTGGTCATGCACAGCAGTCTAGCGCCATGGCCGGATTCACTGAGTCGTGACCTTTCTCAAGAGCTCGACAGCGTGAGAATCATCACAGCTCGCCTGCTTTACTATTTTCCTTCCCAAACACTACATTCCATAACATGACTATTTCCTCACGTTTGGCGGCGGAGCAACACACCACCGCTTTTCTCAATGAAGACCTTCTACGCCGACGCACTGCTGCACTGACTCCGATGGGGTCGCGGGGCTACGACAAGCTCAAACTGACTGAGCGCATGAATGCCCGCGAGCGCATTGACTACCTGCTGGACGAAGGATCTTTTGTCGAATTTGATGCGCTAGCCCGCCACCGCACTACCGCATTTGGGATGGAAGCCAAACGCCCCGTGACCGACGGAATCATCACCGGCTGGGGAACCATAGACGGCCGTGAGGTCTGCATCTTCTCTCAGGACGGCACAATCTTCGGTGGTGCACTCGGAGAGGTCTACGGCGAAAAGATGGTCAAGATTCAGGAACTTGCCATCACTACCGGCCGCCCCCTTATTGGCATGTACGAAGGCGCCGGCGCCCGCATCCAAGATGGCGCAGTCTCACTGGACTTTATTGCCCAGACGTTCCACCACAACGTTCGCGCCAGCGGCGTCATTCCGCAGATTTCAGTCATTTTTGGTGCCTGTGCGGGCGGAAATGCCTACTCCCCAGCACTGACGGACTTCGTTGTCATGGTGGAGGAAAACTCCCGTATGTTCGTCACCGGCCCTGACGTAATCGAAACAGTCACAGGCGAAAAAATCAGCCAGCACGAGCTCGGCGGCGCCGACACCCATATGGAGATCGCCGGAAACTCCCACTACACCGCCGCTAGCGAGCAGGATGGACTCGACTGGGTCTGCGATTTGCTCGACTACCTCCCCAACAACACAACCTCCCCCGCGCCCAGCTGGGATTCCGATGCCAGTGACGAAATCACCGACACCGATCGCACCCTCGACAGTCTCATTCCCGACAGCCCATCCACGCCGTACGACGTGCACGAAGTCATCTACGCGCTTTGCGACGATGCGGAGTTCCTGGAAATCCAGGAAAACCGAGCAGCCAATGTCGTGATTGGCCTTGGCCGTCTCAACGGTCAATCTGTTGGGTTTGTCGCTAATCAGCCCATGGAATTCGCGGGCTGCCTAGATATCGATGCAGCGGAGAAGGCCGCGCGATTCGTCCGAACCTGCGATTGTTTCAACATTCCACTCGTCTTTCTCGTAGACGTACCCGGCTTTCTCCCCGGTTCAAATCAAGAACACCAGGGAATTCTGCGCCGTGGCGCTAAATTGCTCTATGCGTATGCAGAAGCAACCGTTCCTAAAATCACCGTCACCATGCGCAAAGCCTATGGCGGCGCGTATTGCGTGATGGGATCAAAGGGGCTCGGCGCGGATGTAAATCTGGCTTGGCCGACGGCACAGATCGCCGTGATGGGCGCCTCAGGCGCAGTACGCTTCCTCCATCGTGCCGAGATTCGAACCGCCACCGAAGCAGCTCTCGCAGCAGACCCAGCGGCCGATAGATTTGGCACTCCCGAGAGTGTGAAAGAACTCATTGCTGAACTGGAAATGGGATACGAGCAACACATGCTCACGCCTTATCGTGCCGCCGAACGGGGGTTAATTGATGAAGTCATCCTCCCCTCCGAGACACGAACTCGAGTGATAAAAAATCTGCGCCTTCTAACTTCAAAGAAAGTACCGTGGCCTGCGCGCAAGCACGGCAATATTCCACTGTAAGAGCAGGCTTTTTGCTGTACAACGAGCTAGTCATTACCCCTACTTTTGTTAACAGCGATTGCCCCCAACTACCTCCCCCCGTTTTCGAAACGTAAACTAGTTGGTATGACGACTGCCGCAAATACATCAACCGGTGAAACCCCGGATTTGACCACTACTGCTGGAAAGCTGGCCGATCTGCGAGCCCGTCTCGCAGAGACCCAGGCTCCAATGGGCCAGGCCAGCATTGACCGCGTCCACGACAAGGGCAAGATGACCGCTCGTGAGCGCATCGAGTTCCTCTTGGACGAGGGCTCGTTCGTGGAGGTTGACGCTCTCGCACGTCACCGCTCCAAGAACTTCGGCCTCGACGCCAAGCGCCCTGTCACTGACGGTGTTGTGACAGGCTACGGCACCATCGATGGCCGCCAGGTCTGTGTCTTCTCGCAGGACGGCGCCATCTTCGGTGGCGCGCTCGGTGAAGTCTACGGTGAAAAGATTGTCAAGATCATGGATTTGGCCATCAAGACCGGTGTCCCAATTATCGGCATCAACGAGGGTGCTGGTGCCCGCATCCAAGAGGGCGTTGTTTCCCTCGGCCTCTACTCCCAGATTTTCTTCCGAAACACCCAGGCTTCTGGTGTTATCCCACAGATCTCCCTGATCATGGGCGCCTGCGCTGGTGGCCACGTCTACTCCCCGGCTCTGACCGACTTCATTGTCATGGTCGATGGCACTTCCAAGATGTTCATCACCGGCCCGGACGTTATTAAGACCGTCACTGGCGAAGAGGTCACACAGGAAGAGCTGGGTGGCGCTGGTACTCACATGAGCACCTCCGGTACTTCGCACTACACCGCCGCTGATGACGAAGACGCTCTGACTTTCGTTCAGGAATTAGTCAGCTACCTGCCGTCCAACAACCGCGCTGAGGCTCCTCGCATGGAGGCTGAGCCGTTCGAGGGCTCCATCGCTGACAACATCACTGAGACTGACCTCGAGCTCGACACGCTGATTCCGGACTCCCCAAACCAGCCGTACGACATCAAGGACGTCATCACCCGTCTGGTCGACGACGAGGACTTCCTGGAAATTCAGGAGGACTACGCACAGAACGTGGTCATCGGCTTCGGTCGCGTGGAGGGTCGCTCGGTCGGTTTCGTCGCCAACCAGCCGATTCAGTTCGCTGGCTGCCTCGACATCAAGGCATCCGAGAAGGCGGCTCGCTTCGTCCGCACCTGTGACGCCTTCAACATTCCGATCATCATGCTGGTTGACGTTCCAGGCTTCCTGCCGGGCACCAACCAAGAGTTCGACGGCATCATCCGCCGTGGCGCCAAGCTGCTGTACGCATATGCTGAGGCCACCGTCCCGAAGATTACCGTCATCACCCGTAAGGCCTACGGCGGAGCTTACTGTGTGATGGGCTCCAAGGACATGGGCGCTGACATCAACCTGGCATGGCCGACCGCTCAGATTGCGGTCATGGGTGCTTCCGGCGCTGTCGGCTTCATCTACCGCAAGGAGCTCAAGGCTGCTGCGGCCGAGGGCAAGGATGTCGTCGCACTGCAGAAGGAGTACGAGGCAGAGTACGAGGCCACCCTGGTCAACCCGTACATGGCTGCTGAGCGCGGCTTCATCGACGCCGTTATCCCGCCGAGCGAGACCCGCGGCCAGATCATCGAGGGTCTGCGTCTGCTGGATCGCAAGGTTGTTAACGTACCCGCCAAGAAGCATGGGAACATTCCGCTGTGACCGATTCCAAAAACACCCCAGCAACCGAAGACAAGGACGCCGCTACAGCCCCGGCTGCACCGTTCATGTCCGTCCTCAAGGGCAACCCGTCAGACGCTGAAACCGCCACGCTCGCGCTTTTGTTCGCAGGTATGGCAGCAGCCGGCGGTGCCCCAGAGGACCGCGGCCCGCGCAACAACTGGGGTCGGCTGGAAGAGGGTTTCCACCAGCCGCACCAGCACGTACCGGGCACGTTCCGCAACGTCCATTTCTACTAGTACAGCTACCGCTTACCGCGTAGTCGTTACCGCACGCTAGCTGCGTCGATTCGCTAGCACAAAGCGCCACCATCGGGTTTTCCGATGGTGGCGCTTTGGTTTTTGTTACTGCCTTAGCCTTGACCACTGCTTATTACTAGCGCTGTTCACCCAGCGACTCGCCATCAAACTCGTCATCGAGCTCCCGGTCCAGCCGACGCTGATCACGGTTGCGAGCTACCGGCCACACCACCTTGAACAGGAAATACACAAACGCCAGACCGATGGCAGCACCCACCACAGCGCCGGCAATGAATCCCCACGATTCCGATAGTGCCCCACCAGCGCTTGCCTCAGAGAGCATTTGCACTCTGATAAAACCAATCAGCCACAGCCCAATGACGGCTACGAGTGCTGCAATCTCGCCTTTTGTAAGACCATTAATCTTCGGCATTGGCACTTGACGTCGCAACCACCGCTGCGAAAACAGGAGTCCAACCAGCGGCATCAAGATGATTGCCACTGTCACGCCCACCATCTTTGGCTCTGGAATGAGCCAAATCAGTACCGTTGCAAGCACGTAATTAGCCCACATCATCATTGTGAACCCGTACGTGTAGGACTTATGCAGCAACATCTGCTGATACTCATCGTCCACCGTGGCGCTGTTGCGTTCAATTACGACATCCGCATAGGACATTGTCAGTATCCTTCCTCACCAAAAATTTCTTCGACTGTTTTTCCCAGTACCTTGCAGATACGCAACGCCAAATACACCGAAGGCGAGTAATTTCCCCGCTCGATATTTGCAATGGTTTGCCGCGAGACCTCCACCTTCGCGGCTAAATCCGCTTGGCTCAGCTCCAACCAGCGTCGGTATCTCCTGACCTGGTTCGAACGTTCTTCCCCACTCATCTGTGTACTTTCTTTAACTTGATGTCCACTTTACTTTACATCACTAGAAGGCAGCTGCCATCTAAAAAAATCTGCCTGTTCTTACAATCGGGCCAACCCCACGCATGTTTGCCACAAAAATTAGGCTTTACGATTCCGCCCTCACTAAAATCACTAACTATGAGCAGCCCCCGAATCGTCTTGGCTTCCACTTCCCCTTCGCGACTGCACATTCTGCGCTCTGCAGGCATCGAGCCCATCACAGTAGCGCCCAACGTCGACGAGGATGCCGTAATCACAGCCCTTCCGGACGCATCGCCGGTACGCATCGTCGAGGAACTCGCACAGGCCAAGGCACACGCTGCCTCTCCGGCCTACCCCAATGACATTGTCATTGGCGGGGATTCAATGCTGCTTCTCGACGGGCAGTTGCAGGGCAAGCCCCACACGGAAGAAAAGACCATTGAGCGCTGGCATCAACAGAGTGGCCGGACGGCTGAGCTGATTACTGGTCACTGTGTCGTGACACCAAAGGGCGAGCACCTTGAGGTGGCGATTACTTCCCTCGACTTCGCTGAAGTCCCAGAAGAGGACATCCGTGCCTACGCTGCGACGGGCGAGCCACTGAAGTGCGCTGGCGCGTTTACTTTGGAGGCTCTAGGCGGCTGGTTTGTCGATGGCATCAATGGCGACTCATCCAGTGTGATCGGACTGTCGCTGCCTGTCGTGCGCCGAGCTCTGTATCGCTACGGCTATTCGGTCTCCCAGTTCTGGAATAGGTAAGCATCGCAAGGACGTCGTAAAGCAAAAACCGCACCAAATTGGTGCGGCTTTCTTAGCTGTGGAGACTACTTGTTAGCAGCCTCGACGCGCTTGATGGCCTCCTGAGCAACGAGCTCCTGGATACCCATATCCAGCTCGGAGGTGAAGCCAACACAGGAACAGTTGATCTCGCCGAGAACGTAAGTGTCCTCGCCGTCCTCGCCGTCTGCCAGCATGAAATCAGCTGTCCAGATCAGCGGGATATTGTCGCCACCGAGGTTCTCGGCAATGACCGGGCGAGCCTCAGCAAACATATCGATGAGGTCCTGCCACTCTTCCGGCTTGTTGTAGGTGTACTTCGCGCCAGAGAACAAGGTTGCGGAGAAAGCGTCGCCGCCCTCGGCCGGCTTCTTGTGAACCACGAAGACCGGGTGCGGGCCGACCAGCAGAATGCGAATTTCGCCTTCGGTGATGCGCGGCATGAAGCGCATGTCCACAAGCATGCCGTTATCGCCGATGATGTACTGGTCGCAGAAATCCATGAACTCGCCGAGCTCACGAGTCTCAGTGTGATTGTCCACGGCCTCGGTGCACTTCAGCTTGGTGTTTAGCGGCAGCGGGGTGCCCGGCTCAACGTTCTTAGCAACCTCTTCGTCAGCGATGCGCACGCGCCAGATGCCGGATCCGGTGGAGCCACGGTTCTGCTTAAGGACGCGCTCGCCGTAGGACAGGGAGGTCGGGAAAGTGCTGTGGAATGCCTCGACGTCGTAGTAAGCAGCGGTGTCAGACGGAACCAGGTCAGTATCCTTGAGCTTGACCAGTGCGTCCTTTGCGCCGTAGGCCATCATCTCGCCCGGGGTGGACATACCAACCAAACCAGCGACCGAGAGACTGGTCAGAAGCTCGAAGTAGCCCCTCTCACCACCCGGGATGTTGCCCGGGTTTACGCGGGAGATGTAGCCGTCGAAGTTCTGGGAGACGTAGTCGTACAGGTCGTCCTTCCACTCCGGTCGGTAGTAGACGACCTCAGCGGACCAACCGGCTTCGCGGATAGCGTTGACGATTGGCATGGTGTCCTTGCGGTGTCCGTCGAAGTACTTGTCCGAGCCGCCCTCGATCTCGAATACAACAATGTTCTTGTGCACAGGCACTCCTTTTAAGAAAATACATGGACTTCCGGCACTCAATTGTCTCCGTAACGCAGCGAATACCCAGGCAGATAGCCCATTCCAGCCCATTTTCCAGTGATACGAATCAACACAGTTTTTGCGCTAACTCTCAGCTAAATTTTAGGGCACTACCTGGACCTGTCTCTTATACACATCTGACGCTGCCGACGACTCCTTACGTGTA
>ERZ1031016.6-NODE-6-length-41499-cov-9.061601_pt1 | contig 41499 bp, 37 predicted proteins | sample MGYA00518593_ERZ1031016 | MGnify/ENA primary metagenome ERZ1031016 (study PRJEB33718, sample SAMN03159727) | human skin metagenome | collected 2014-05-20 | study: EMG produced TPA metagenomics assembly of the PRJNA266117 data set (Human skin bacterial metagenome and... | reverse complement strand
TGCGTAATTCGCCTGCTAGATGAGTGCGAAGCACCTGTCGTGCCTTCCTTTCGTCCATATGTATGTTCTGACGTACCGTGTTCCGGCGACGCCTGAAGATAAATTCACTACATTTTCATGTGCCATCGACGCTTTCGTGCCGGTGGGCACACATTGAATGGTAGTTTACTCGCCACCACCGCGCCCCGTGCACCCAGTCACGAACCCCACGTCGTTCACTACAACGCTCCCATTCCTTCTAGCCACGGAAGAGCCCCAAGACGTTTCAGGCATGCGCAACAGATAAGTATCACCCACAACAGAGACTGCGAGCTGCCCGCATCCTTTTCTCACGGTGGAGGTCAGTCTCTATATGAAGGCATTAACGGGGCACGAGCCCTTCTGTGGCCGGCACGATGCGGGCTTGGAGCACGCTCGCAGTGCCTCTTCCCAAGCCGAGGCCACGGCACTGGGTCCACCTGTGGAGTGGACCCCTCTAGACCCTGTGCGGTTTCTTCTCATCTTCAGCTTCCGCCAGCGCATCCCCCACTGCTTGTCGACGCATCCCCTCACCGTCGGATTCTATTCTCTCGGTTCCCTTTTTGAATGCTCCCGCGATCTTTTGCAGTACTAAGAAAGCTACCCCCAAATCTGCACACAGCGACGGGTAACCCGCGCCTGAAATCACCAGGCATGAAAGAATAGTCGCATGACATTCCGTGAAGGCTTAACTTCTAGTTCCAACCGAGCATCCCGCGGTGGCGGTGGCGGACGTGGCGGCATGATCGCTGGAGGCGGTATCGGCGGCCTCCTCATCGTCCTCGTAGCTCTCTTCTTCGGCATCGATCCGGGTCTGCTTGGCGGCCTCACTGGTGGCGGATCAACCTATGACACCCAGGAAGCGCCGGCCCCCTCGACGGACGGCGAGGTCATCTGCAAAACTGCAGAGGATGCCAACACAAACACAGAATGTCGCCTGGAGTGGACCGCCAAGTCCCTCGACCAGGTCTGGACCGAGCAGTTGCCCAAGCAGGCCGGTATTGAATACGAGGCTCCTGGTCTCCACCTCTTCAACCAGACGGTAAGCACCGCATGTGGCCAGGCCTCTTCTAACACCGGCCCGTTCTTCTGCCCAGCTGACCGCACTGCTTATTTCGACGCCAGTTTCTTTAGTCTTCTTGAGCAGCTCGGCGGGTCAAGCGATCCATTTGCTCAGGAGTACATCGTTGCCCACGAGTTTGGCCACTCCATCCAACAGCTGGAGGGAACGCTGGGCCTCAGCGATTACGAAAACCCCGGCGCGGACTCCAACGCTGTGAAAATTGAGCTGCAAGCAGACTGCTATGGCGGGATTTGGGCTCACCACGCTGCACAGGGCGAGGATGCTTTCCTCGAGCCGATCACCAACGAACAGGTTGCTTCGGCAATTCAGTCGACCAAGGCAGTGGGCGATGACAATATCCAGAAGCGTTCCGGCGGCCAAGTTCGCCCAGACCAATGGACCCACGGCTCTTCTGAGCAGCGTACACAGGCTTTCCTGACTGGCTATGAAACTGGTTCAATGGCTAGCTGTGATTTCCTCGAACGCGGGGTATATCAGCAGTAATTGCATAGTTCCGGACCTTTCGGTCCGACTTCATCTGCCCTGGCTCGAGACGTGCCCCGACAGTTGGACGGAAGAACCCGATTCCAGCTGAAAGGGCACGGTTCATTGAGCGGGGCATTTTTCTTGAGCGGAACATTCTCTATGGTGCCCTTCACATCCTCCTCTGCAGTGACCGTGCGGTGCACCATCCCACGATCGCTACCGGTGTATTAAGGTTCACCAGTTGGCGATATTTCTCCGCGCGGAGGCAACGATGTGTGCCAACGGCACCGATCCTTATCTGGCTGCGTATCCCCATTTCTCGTTCGCTAACTCGCCCATTTTGGACTCGCACCCCTTGGATAGGCCGTCTCTCGCTCGAGGACCGGCAGTAGTCACCATGGAAAGTGTCGGTTATTGAAGCAACCTGATCCAGGGGTTATGGAAACCACTTCCAGAGGTATTACCCCACTGAGACATAGGAACAACGCCAGCCTGATCTAGCGGGTACACGCCGCTGATCTTGCAGATATCTCTGCATACCAGGCCACCTCAGCATAGACTGAGGTAACTGAAGTATTAACGAGATCGGCGTCTGCAAAAGATAGCCTCGCCCTAACCATCCAAAGGTGCACTACCACAGGACCCTTTTCCTACTGGTGTCGCTATCAACGGACATCGCCGACGCGACGGCAAGGAGGAACCACATCCCATGGCACAAAACGAGGATCCGGCTCTCGTGTTTCTGACGGTATTCAACAATATCGAGGCAACGATACGTCGCCTGCTTGATGCCAAACCGTCGGATTCATTCACGTGGATGGTTCGGTTGTGCGAAAAGAAGCGCATCATCACCCCCGCGCAGTCCGACACGCTGCAAGCAGCAGCAAACTTACGCAACTCCATCACCCACGGCTCGTACCTGCACGGCGAACCGGTAGCAGATCCACGCGAAGACATCATCAACGATATCTCTGCAATCTACGCATTCCTCACCGATCCCCCGTTGGCGCTATCGGTCCTCCCCCAGAAAGACGTTGTCACATTCGCCCCGGACACGTCTGTGCGCAATGTTTTGGCAAAACTGCGGAGCACGAGGTTTTCCCAGTTTCCTATTTACGAAGGCCGGACCTTCATTGGTGTGCTCACCGCCAACTCAATTGCCAAGTGGCTGGCTGAGGATATCCTCGATGACGGCGAGCTCAGTGCCATATCTGTTCAAGATGTCCTCGACCGTGCACGAGACTCACAGCGTGTGGCCTTCCTCCCGCGCACCGCCACGTCCTACAACGTAGCTGAGACTCTTATGCGCGCAGGAAAGAAACAACGCCCCCCACGGATTATTCTCATTACTGAGCACGGGAAGAAGGACGAGCGCCCCCTCCGGGTCGTCTCAGAAGCAGACGTTGCGCTTCTCTTGGATTCCCTTGACGTTTTTGCCGATTAAGTGTCTTAACTGGCCCGTTCGTTTATTTCAGCGAGCGGGTTCAACTATCAGACACGAAACTGTAGCGCCGTGGGCGGAATAACTTCGCCTGTCGAGCGTTGAATCTCCTAGAGCAACGTAGGTTGACCTAACCTGGAAGCTCGCACTCTCCGCGATGCGCATAGCACCGTGGGCGAAGCGATTTCGCGTCACGTGGTCTGCCTACATGCCTTGCCCCGGAATCCGCACCACGCACGCTGTATACGTATGTGTGTGAGCATACGTATGTGTGTGAACACCAGACGAGACGAGGAGAACAATGCAGTTTGGAATTTTCACTATTGGCGATGTCACCCCAGACCCGACCACAGGGAGCACGCCCACAGAGGCCGAACGAATTGAGGCTATGACCCGCATCGCCCTAAAGGCCGAAGAAGTTGGGCTTGATGTCTTCGCAACTGGTGAACACCACAATCCGCCGTTCGTTCCTTCCTCTCCCACGACCCACTTAGCATTCATCGCGGCACAGACGAAAAATATTATCCTGTCTACTTCTACGACCCTGATCACAACAAACGATCCTGTAAAGATTGCAGAGGATTACGTATTCCTTCAGCATCTGGCCGGTGGGCGAGTCGATCTCATGATGGGGCGTGGCAACACAGGCCCGGTCTACCCGTGGTTTGGCAAGGATATCCGCAAGGGCATCCCGCTTGCTGTGGAAAACTACCATCTGCTGCGCAGGCTCTGGCGCGAAGATATTGTTAACTGGAGAGGCGAATTTCGCACGCCTCTCAACCGTTTTACGTCAACTCCACGCCCCCTCGACGGAATTCCACCATTCGTCTGGCACGGATCCATCCGCTCTACAGAGATCGCTGAACAGGCAGCATTTTACGGCGATGGATTTTTCCATAACAACATTTTCTGGAACAAGGAGCATACAGCTCGCATGGTCCAGATTTACCGGCAGCGATACGAGCATTTTGGCCACGGTCGTGCGGATCAAGCGATCGTCGGTCTGGGGGGCCAGGTATTTATCGCAGATACAGAGAAAGAAGCCAAAGACTTCTTCCGGCCATACTTCGATAACGCACCCGTCTATGGACACGGACCGAGCTTGGAAGAGTTCACGGAACTTACCCCACTGACCGTTGGGACAGCTGAACAGGTTATTGACCGTACGCTCCAATTTGCGCAGTGGGTCGGCGATTACCAACGCCAGCTATTCCTCATTGACCATGCTGGCCTCCCCCTCGATGTCGTTTTGGATCAGATTGAGCGCTTAGGCCGTGACGTAGTGCCAGTGTTGAGGGAAAAATTCGAGGAGCGTCGACCTGACCACGTTCCCAGCGACCCACCCACTCACGCGTACCTCGACGCACACAGAGACTCTCCCCACTTTGCTGTCCTGCCTGGAAAGGATGATTAATCAATGCGCACCATCGTTGTCGTAACAGCGGGCCTTTCTCAGCCCTCGACAACTTCCTCTGTCGCACAAAGAATTGCCGACTCAGTAAACGCAGCTGTTGGTGCTCGCGGAGAGGAGGCCAACATAACCACGATCGAGTTACGCGATCTTGCCGTCGATTTGGCTAAAGCCCTCGTATCGGGTGCGCAGTCGGCTGATTTAGCATCCGCCTACGAAGCTCTCGGAAACGCAGACGGCATCGTCGCAGTGTCCCCCACGTTTTCAGCGAGCTACTCCAGCCTCTTTAAGATGTTCTTCGACGTCATGGACAAAGATCTACTGACGGACAAGCCCGTTCTTCTAGCGGCCACGGCAGGTACCCCCAGGCATTCCCTCATGCTCGAGCACGCAATGCGATCGCTGTTCTCCTTCCTCCGCGCACGTATTGTTCCGACGGCAGTCTTTGTCGCGACGGAAGATTTTGCAGGCGAGCATTCGGAGGCGATCGATCACCGTATTGCCCGCGCCGCCGGACAACTCGCACGCGAAATTGTCACTGAGCGAGATCACGCAGGTGGCCTTGGAGGACCGTTGTCAGACGGGCCAACTGCCCCGTTAACTGAATCCAACCCGAAAAGTTTCACGTCCCTTCTCCGCAAGCACACAGGAGAGTAACCAAAGCTCTCCGGCACCAGCTCGGTGTCACCTGGCGTCCCCGGTGCTCGCTACGCTAGGCAGCAATCAACGGACACTCTGCCCAGCCATTGCCACCTGTGCTAGTAAGTGCTAGTAAGCCATTTGCTCGTCCTGACAGCTTGGGCCTTGCTGCATCACCCTTCTTGTTGGCCCCATCGTCCCCTGGTTGCTTCCGGTTCACCACGGTTGCTGTAATTCTCAGCCCGCACGCTCTCAGAACTGAATCGACACAGAGAAAGAAAGCGACAGTTACCAACGGACATCGTGGAGGTGTTGCCACGCCGTACCATTTTCTGCTCAAGTCCAGCATTCAGCGCCCCCACTAGCGGATGGTGTCTACCACATCGCACGCATAACGGTATGTGATTATTGTCTCTCTAGATTCCGAACGAAACCTAATTAACGGGGCACTTTCTCACAGCGCGACCGAGGGACGTGAATTTTTATACATCAGGCTGTATAAGGCACCTTTTCGATTTAACGAGGTGTCATAGTTTTCCGTTAGAGTAGGGATCATGACCATCAGCGCTGTTGACATTTTTAGCATCGGCATTGGACCGTCGTCGTCACACACGGTCGGCCCGATGCGAGCCGCCAAACGATTTGCTGAGGAGTTCCACCCCACCAACGTGAGAATCGAGCTTCGGGGGTCTCTCTCCTCCACCGGCCATGGGCATGGAACTGACCGTGCTTCCGTACTCGGACTGGCAGGTTATGAGCCGGTCACTGTTCCCTTGGACATCGATCCTAAGCCGGGCGCAGCCGTCCCCACCCATGGTTCGATCACGAGCATCGACGGGAAGGAAATTTCCTTCCACATCATTTTCAACGATGTCGCTCTCCCCGAGCACCCCAATGGCATGATCTTCACCGTGCTCGACGAGAACGACGAGCCGACCGACCAAACTGAGACGTACTTCTCGGTCGGCGGTGGCTTCATCCAATCAGCCTCGGAGCTCAAGGCAGCTCAGGACGCACCGGGAGAAACGTCCGGCGGTGTCGCAACCCAGGACCAAGACGTGAAGGTCCCGTGGCCGTTTACCAACGGCGCTGAGATGCTCGACCGGTGTGAGCGCTCCGGCATGTCCATCTCGGAGATCATGATGGAAAATGAGGTTGCACTCCATGGTTCCGAGGAGTTCGTCAACAACCACCTCGATCTTGTCTGGGACACGATGGTTGAGTGTGTCGAAAAGGGCATGCGCGGTCGTGGCATCCTTCCCGGTGGCCTCGGCGTTCAGCGCCGCTGTTATGCGCTGCATCAGAAGCTTCTCCGGCACGAAAACGCTGAGCGTGCCGGCCAGCTGACGGCTATGGAATGGGTCAACCTCTATGCCATGGCTGTCAATGAAGAGAACGCTGCCGGTGGTCGCGTCGTCACTGCACCGACCAACGGGGCTGCCGGTGTCATCCCCGCCGTGATGTACTACGCCAAGACGTACCTGCCCAACTTCGACCGCGAGGCTTCTCGACGCTTCCTCCTCACCGCTGCTGCCATCGGCATCGTCATCAAAACAAACGCTTCGATTTCCGGTGCTGAGGTCGGCTGTCAGGGAGAGGTCGGCTCTGCGTGCGCAATGGCCGCTGCGGGCCTGGCAGAGCTCTACGATTCCACCCCCGCCCAGGTAGAAAACGCCGCTGAGGTTGCTCTCGAGCACAACCTTGGCCTCACCTGCGACCCGGTCGGTGGCCTGGTTCAGATTCCGTGCATCGAGCGCAATGCGATCGGTGCAGTGAAATCCATTAATGCCGCCCGGCTCGCACGCATGGGTACAGGCAGTCACCATGTTTCTCTCGACGATGCGGTTGTCACGATGAAGGAAACTGGCCTGGACATGATGAGTAAGTACAAGGAGACCTCAAAGGGTGGCCTGGCGGTCAACATCGGACTCCCGGTCACTATCACCGAGTGCTAAGCATTCTGTAAAAATCAGCAGCTAAAAGCGTGGACCTGCACACACAGGTCCACGCTTTTTGAGATGCTCACACTGAACCATTCGATGCTCGCCCAGTACTCGTGGACTGCGAACAAAAACCGGCCTACGCACTCGCCCGGGCCGGTTCTCGTCTGTCAGTAGCAGCGTTTTCTAGAGTCGTTCCTCCAGGAATGCCTGCACCGCGCTCAGTGAGACGGTTTCCTGCTCATGGTTATTCATATCACGGACGGCGACATTTCCGTCTGCGAGCTCCTGCTCGCCGAGGACGAGGCAGTAGCGTGCGCCGGAGCGGGACGCACCTTTCATAGCCCCCTTCAGCCCACGGTCACCATAGCTCATATCGGTACTGACTCCCGCAGCTCGGAGATTATTGACCACACCTGCGAGAACTCGCTTTGCCTCGCTACCGAGTGGGACGCCGTACACGTCCACCCGCCTGGGGCTGCCTGCGGATACACCTTCTGCCTCCAGTGCAAGCAAAGTGCGATCAACACCGAGACCGAAGCCGATTCCGGAAAGCTCCTGTCCTCCGAGCTGAGCCATGAGACCGTCGTAGCGGCCACCGCCACCGATCCCGGACTGAGCGCCAAGCCCTTCGTGGACGAATTCGAAGCAGGTCTTGGTGTAGTAATCCAAGCCACGCACGAGCTTCGGGTTGATGGTGTAGGAAACACCGAAGTCGTCGAGAAGCCCCTTTACTACCTCAAAGTGCTCTCGAGACGAGTTTGAGAGATGATCCAGGAGAAGTGGCGCGTCGACAAGCATCTCCTGCACTTCTGGACGTTTGTCGTCCAGAACGCGCAAGGGATTAATTTCAGCTCGACGCTGGGTCTCCTCATCCAGCGGAAGTTTGCGGAGGAAAGCCTGAAGCTTTTCGCGGTAAGCCGGGCGACATTCGGCATCACCAAGGCTTGACAGATCCAACCGGTACCCGGTCAAGCCCACAGACTTGTAGCATCGATCAGCGAGTGCAATGATCTCGGCATCCAGCGCCGGATCGTCTACGCCGATTGCCTCCACACCTACTTGTTGCAGCTGCCTGTAGCGTCCCGCCTGCGGTCGCTCGTACCGGAAGAACGGGCCCGAGTAGACGAGCTTTACCGGTAGTTGCCCGCGATCAAGGTTGTGCTCAATCACTGCACGCATAACGCCAGCTGTGCCTTCAGGACGAAGCGTCACAGAACGACCGCCACGATCCTCAAACGTGTACATTTCCTTCGTCACAACGTCCGTGGACTCGCCCACGCCACGCGCAAAAAGGTGGGTGTCCTCGAAAATAGGAAGCTCGATGTGCTCGAAACCGGCACGCTGAGCCTCGTGAGTAAACGTCTCCCGTACCGCAAGAAACTCGCGGGAAACCGGGGGCACGTAGTCGGGTACACCTTTAGGAGCAGAAAATGATACGTCAGTCACATTTAAGCATCTTACTCGAGACCCGAAGCTGAAGGCCGGTCCCCTGTGCAGATCAGTCCACAAATGGCCGAGTTGTCGTAAACTGGTCGCTATGCTCTGTGGACTAGCCCCGGCCGCGACCACATTCATGATTTCAGTTGAGCCGGAATGCACTGGCCTGAACACAGGCCCGACTGCAGGACTGGAAAGGCACGCGACCTTCTGCCCACCAATGAAAACCGGACGTTACTCTCGGAAGAATTGGATCAAGCCGATCTGGCTCCGGTCTAAAAGAATTCACCTGCGCCTCCATCCCACTGCGAGCTTTGCTCGCAAAAAGTCGACTTCGACATGCAGCACTTTTATATATTCAGGGTGGCTGGAAAACGCCACGCGCTGTGAACACCAACCTTGCGTGCAGAAAAACAAGGGGAGATAACACCCGGTAACTGCAAGCTAGTGATAACTATTCGAGCACCTCAATCATTCTGTAGTTGAATGAAACCCTCCGCGTTAGGAGGACAGAGTACCCACGTGAATCTTTAGCCACATGGCTATCCAATGGACTACCGCAAGTATGGATTGTTTTCTAGTTCTGCAGCGATTGTTGTTCCGGGTCCATGACCGGGGAAACACGTGTAGTCCTCGGGTAGTGTCCTCACTTTATTGTGCAGGGAATCCCGCATAGCTGCCGGTGAGCTACCGGGAAGATCTACCCGGCCCATGGATCCACGGAACAGAACGTCACCTGTGAAAACGGACTTAACTTCTTCGCTTACAAGGATGACGCATCCCGGAGAATGCCCCGGGCAGTGCCGGACCTCGAATTGGTGGCCGGCGATGATTGCTCCAGAGTCCTCGGTCAACTCGCGTAGATCGTCTACCTTTTCCATGTCTTCCGCGTGGTACGCGCGAGCAGCTTCAGGAGAGACTCCAGCAGCTGGGTCATCCATCATGAACCAATCATCTGGATGCAAGTAAACGGGCACCCCAGCAGGGTTGGCAAGCGCGGCGGCATCGCGAACATGATCGATGTGGCCGTGCGTAAGCACGACCGAGTCCAGAATGAGTTTTTGCTTCGCAAAGAATTCCGTTAGAACCTGAGCAGCCCCCATACCTGGATCAATGACCGTCGCATGACCGTTATCGATGACAGCGTACGTGTTGGCCTGAAAAGGACCAGTTACCGCGATCTTGCATTCCATGGGCTTTAGCCTACCAAGACAAAGGAGTCGAAATAAGTACGTTTGCGAATTCCCACCGTCAATGCAGATACCCTGTGAGCACCACGAGCCCCAGAGCCACATTTTCCTTTCCTAATTTCGGTTTGGTCTTCCTTTAACTTTTCGCCTGATGACCAGGTTGCAGCGAGAAGAGAACTGGGAGAAGGGCGGAAAGTGCCATTGCCTATGAAAGGAAAAATTGCCTATGAAAGGCAAAACGGCCTAAGAGGTAGTCCGACCTAGGAAGTTCTCTTGACTTAATCATCGGCCCCCTTATTCCCGTGCGCTCATTTGCTTTCCCGATTACTGCGGCCCTCCGCCATGTGTTTTCTTCTCCCCGCCAGCAGAAGCAATGGACGTAGTAACGCAAGGGCTAAGATAAGATGCGCACGAAATACAGTTTTATTAACAGTTGAGCCGACAGGGAGTTTTTAGTGTCTAATTCCGACTCACAAAACAATAGGCAGATTCGCGAGGAATCTTTGGAGAAGCTGCGCAAGGATCTCGCAACACGAGAGCGCAAGGAGAAGCGCGGCCCGCTGGGCACGATCCTCGCCTCTGCTCTCGTCATCGTTCTCGTTGTGGCGGGAATCTACTTCTTCGCTACGAAAGACGATGGTGAAAAGATCGAAGCCGAAGACAGCACGACAACTGTCGAGTCCACTACGATGACCACGGCTACCGAGGAGCCAGAGGTTACCGCTCCTGCGCTGGCTCTCACTCGTTCGGAAGCTTTGCCGGAGACTGTCACCTGTGAGTACCCCGAAGAAGGCGGCGCTGCACGGGAAGTTTCCGCACCGAATACTCAGGATATCCCTGCTACCGGAACTGTTAACGTCACTCTCAAAACCAACCAGGGTGACATTCCGATGACCCTTGACCGCTCTGTCAGCCCGTGCACAGTAAATGCGATTACCCATCTCGCGTCTAACGGTTACTACGATGACACCGTCTGCCACCGCATCACTACAAACGGCATTTACGTGCTGCAGTGTGGCGACCCCACTGGTAACGGTGCCGGCGGCCCCGGCTTCAACTTCGCCAACGAGTACCCAACCGACGAAGCAGAAGATCAGTCCTCGCCCGTGAACTACCAGCGCGGCACTATTGCGATGGCGAACGCAGGTATCGGCACAAATGGATCCCAATTCTTCCTCAACTACAAGGATTCGCCGCTGCCCCCGCTGTACACCTATTTCGGCAAGATTTCTGATGAAGGCCTCGCAACAATCGACGGCATCGCTGCGAAGGGCACAAAGACCGGTGGCTCGGACGGCGCCCCGGCTGAAGAGGTTCGTATTGAAACCGCGCAGGTGAACTAGCTGTAAAGGCCGCTTGCTGAACCACTTTTCCCCGCGCCATTCTTCCCCCGCTTTCGGGAAGAATGGCGCTTTTGCAATTGCTCAGACTTTACACAGGGAATTTCAGGTGTGCACCAAACGTTCGTTTTGGTACCTGACTCCACCGAATTTGACCGTTGCGATACAAACTTGTTCATTGCTACTGCACAGCGGGCGGATTATCGTCTATACTTTCAGCCAGAAGATTTCTCGGAAGCCTTTGAGAGATCAGAGCTGGCTAACAGCTCGCCCCAAGCCAGACATATTTTCGACTTCCACGTAAGGAATTTTGATATGCGCAAATCTATCTTCGCCGCAGCGACGGCTGCAATGCTCACATTCGGCCTCGTTTCTCCAGCATCTGCATTGGACTGGGAAAAGCCCACCACTATTCCGCTCGGTTCCTCCGATGAAGCCTACGACTATGAGTTTGGCTGGAATGACGAGAAGCCTTGGAAGCTTGAGGAAACTCGAGTTACCGGCCCGGACAATAAGGTTGTCTGCGATACTCTGAACCCCGGTATCAACGACTTCATGTTTACTGTAAGCAACGGTCGGTGCCACTACCGCACTCCTTTGGAAGTGATCAAGGAAATTACTAACTACATCACTTCGATTTCTTCGGTTATTTCCGCTGTAATGGGGATCGTGAACAACGCCAACCGATTCATCAAGTAGTCAAACGTTTCAAGACTCCAAAAGGGCACGCTTCGGCGTGCTCTTTCCTTTTATGTACACCAGGTCAATCATTTGCGTTTGCAAAGCAAAAACAACAAAATTCCCTAACGACAGTTCACCTTCTACCTTAAGGACTCGTCGCTAACTCTGAAACACTAATTTCCTGAAACCAAGCAAAACCGTCACGACCGAACTAGTCGTTGACATTTTCAACCACCTCAAATTCTCCCCAATTGTCTGTTTTGCCTTGCGTAACTCCCACCGTCCGTTTATTATCGACGTATGCGTAAATTTCTAGCCGTTGCCACAGCCTCCACTGTTGCACTTAGCTGTGCGACCACCGCACTCGCCGACGATAACACCACTACTATCAACCCGCCGTCGGGCTACAAGTACCATGGCGATATCACCCAGGGTGAAGGTTCTTCGCAGGAAGTCTTCAAGCTTTACCAGAAGCCTGACAAGGATGGCGATCTCGCCCAGCAGATCGTATACGACAAGGATGGCAAGGTAGTTTGCGACACCGCCAGCAGCAAGGCCGACTTCATGTGGACCGCCGGTAACACCAGGTGCAACTACAAGAAGCCGCTCGATGTCATCAAGGATATCTCCTCCTACATTGCTGCTATCTCTGCGGCGATTGGCGCGCTCTTCGCTATCTACACCACCGCTCAGAAGTTCATCAAGTAGCCTTTCTCGCGCTTTAAGAAAGTAACTCCGGCACCTGTTAATTGGCAGGTGCCTTTTCTTCTTTAAAAAGCTTCTCCTCTTTTAGTAGCAACGGGGAGAATCGACCGGCAACAAAACCTCAGTTGCGACGGTTTACAGATCCCTCAAATCTGCTGCTTCGAACGCACCTATTTCCTTCATTCCTTCCGCGAGAGTTCAGGCCAAAACGCCATTCCAGAATTTCCTCACCTGAAGGTCCGGCAATTTAAAGGGCCAGGTGCCCCGTTTTAGGAATTCAAGAACTAGTTTTGGCCTATCCCCCAGAAGTGAGCCTATACACGTCATACACGCCTTCCACGTTGCGCAGCTTAGACATGAGGGCACCAAGCTGTTTGGTATCCGAAACCTGGAAGGAGAACCGGCAGAACGCAACGTTGTCGTCACTGGAGTGAGAAGACGTGGCTAGAAGCGAAACCTTCTGATCACTGACCACCTTCATCAAGTCAAACAAAAGGTTGTCGCGGTCGAGAGCTTCCACCTGCAGAGTCGCGGAGAAAACTCCCTGCCCTTGGCTTGCCCAGGTGACGTTGATTAAGCGCTCGGGTTCTTTCCTCAACTGAGCGGCATTCGTGCAGTCCGTCCGGTGAACGGAAACGCCACCGCCACGGGTAATGAACCCAAAGATCGCGTCGCCAGGAACGGGCATACAGCACCGGGCAAGCTTTGCAGCAATATCTGGGTCGCCCTCAACGAGGATCCCGGCATCATTGCCTTTCTTATCCGTCGGGTGGATGCGAGGGCCAGCAGCGATGAGCTCTTCCGCAAGGGCTTCACCGCTCTTTGATTGATCGATCGGCTCTTCTTCATCGCCGAAAAGTGCGATGAGCCGCTTTGCCACGTGAGCGACGGATTCTGTCCCCGTCCCGATTGCAGCAAACATCGGTGCAACGTCGTTGTAGTGCAGGTCCTCAGCAACCGTCTTGACGGTCTTTTCCGTGAAGACCTTGGAAAGTGGGAATCCCGATCGCTGCATTGCAGCCGTGAGTTCTTCTTTGCCAGTTTCCTGGGCTTCCTGGCGACGTTCGCGGGCAAACCACTGGCGGATCTTCGTCTTCGCACGTGGCGAAGCGACGAATGATTCCCAGTCCTTGGAGGGACCCGCGTCGGGATCCTTAGAGGTGAACACCTCTACCCTGTCGCCATTGTTGAGCTTTGTCTCCAGAGCTACCAGCCGGCCATTTACTTTGGCACCGATAGTGCGGTGTCCGACTTCCGTGTGCACCTGGTAAGCGAAATCAATCGGGGTCGAGCCTGCAGGTAGATTCACAACGTCAGATTTCGGTGTGAAGACGAAAATCTGCTTAGCTGTTAGGTCATGGCGAAGGGTATCGAGGAATTCGTTCGGATCGCTCGCCTCTTTTTGCCAGTCCAACAGTTGACGCATCCAGGCCATCTGGTCAACCTCAGCCTGGCCACCCGTGTGCTTTCCTTTAGTCTCCTTGTAACGCCAGTGCGCGGCGATGCCGTACTCCGCCTGATAGTGCATTTCATGCGTACGCACTTGCACTTCGAGAGGTTTACCGTTGGGGCCGAGCAGCGTCGTGTGGAGCGACTCGTACACGCCATAGCGGGGATTAGAGATATAGTCCTTAAAGCGTCCTGGTAGCGCGGGGTACAGCGAATGCATGACGCCAATGGCTTCGTAGCAGAGCGCCTTCGTATCCACGAGGATCCGGATTCCCACGAGGTCAAACAACTCGTTAAAGTCATGGCCACGATCGGTCATCTTCTTGTAAATGGACCAGTAGTGCTTCGGCCTACCGACAACCTCAGCGATAATGTGGTTGGCTTTCAGTTCCTTCTTTACGGCGCTGATAATTTCCTTGAGCTGGCGGTCACGCGCAGGAGCTCTCTCTGCAACAAGGCGAACGATCTCGTCGTACTTCTTGGGGTACAAGATGGCAAAAGATAGATCCTCAAGCTCCCATTTGACGCTCGCCAGCCCGAGCCTGTGCGCGAGTGGAGCAATGACTTCCAGCGTCTGGCGCGCCTTCTTGGCCTGTTTCTCTGGAGGCAGGAAGCGCATCGTACGCATGTTATGAAGTCGGTCCGAAACCTTAATCACAAGCACGCGCGGGTCATCAGCCATGGCGACGACCATCTTGCGGATTGTCTCAGCCTCCGCAGCCGCACCGAGGGCGACCTTATCGATCTTCGTGACACCGTCGACAAGCTTGGCAACCTCAGCCCCGAAATCTCGAGTGAGGTCCTCGAGGGTGTACTCCGTGTCCTCCACGGTGTCATGAAGGAGGGAGGCGACAACCGTTGTCGTGTCCATGCCCATCTCTGCAGAGATGGTTGCTACGGCCAGCGGATGCGTAATATACGGATCTCCGGACTTCCGCTGGACACCCTCGTGAAGGCGCTCGGCGGTATGGTAGGCGCGCTCGATGGTATCGGCATCAGCCTTTGGGTAAAACTTCCGGTGAATAGATAGCAGTGGCTCAATAGCCGGGTCGACCCTCGACCACCCTCCCGTGAGACTTTTTGCCAGGCGGGCGGACATACTCCGTCGCGGACGCTGCTTGTTTGATTCACCTGCCATTTATTAAAATTTACTCGCCGTCTACGGAAAGTACCAGAAGTGGAGCATTTCCGAGCTTTTCGCGGCCACCGAGACCGTCCACTTCAAGAATGACTACGTAACCGACAACTTCCCCACCAGCCTGCTGAACAAGCTCGGTGGCGGCCATGAGAGTCCCACCGGTTGCCAGAACATCGTCGATAAGCACAATCTTCTTACCCTGGATGTCAATGCCCTCCGCCGGGATTTCCAGCGCTGCCGTTCCGTATTCCAGAGTGTATTCCTCAGTGATGACCGGTGGCGGAAGCTTGCCTTTCTTCCGCACGGCGAGACACCCCTGTCCGAGCTTGTAGGCAACGGCAGAGCCAACAAGGAAGCCTCGCGCATCCAGTCCCGCAACAACCTCCCCGCCGAGCTTCTGAGAAAACGATGCGAGCTCATCGATGACGAGCGTAAATGCCTTAGCGTTGGCAAAGACAGGTGTCAGATCCTCGAAAACGACTCCTTCTTCAGGAAAACCCGGTACATGCCGTGTTAGCTCGTCGAGAGCCTCGCGCGCGGTGTTGAATGTCATGAGTTATTTAGCTCCTTTTGGCCCAGCGGTCCATGTTCCAGCCGATCCCGGAACGGGTCGTTCCGATCACTACATTGTCTACTGTCGTATCCATAATAAATACTCGGGGTTGAGAGGACAGTGGAATGGTCGGCACTTCCTGCCACAGCATCTCTTCTGCCTTCCTCACTTCCTCCTGATCCTCCGTCGACGCCGCAACGTGACCGTATTCAAACGCCGGCTCCACTGCTATAAGCAAGGCATCCGCCATCGGCGGAACGACAGCGCCAGATGCTGTAGCGTAATTTCCCGCCGCGTACGTGGTCAGCGGTGGCTCGACGGGTTGCTCCGGGACAATCCCTGCATCGGTGGGGTACGCCGCTGCAGCATCACCGACAGTTGGGGGCTCAATAGTCGCGGCTTGTGGGTCGAAATCCGCTGATACATCGACGACGGTAATTCCTGCCGGCTCACAGGATTGACGAATCGCCTCCACCATCGCGGCATATCGCTCATTCGGACCCACGTATGCAACGCGAATTGTTTTACCGCGAAGCCGCTCTGCCAGCGGGAGGTCAACGGCCATATGTGCCGCACCTATATCTTGAGTAGCGATCGCTGTAGGGGTTTCGGCAGAGGACAACCGGGTTCCAAGAGGGGTCACGGGGACCCCAGATACGCTGGTTGACTGCTGTGCAACTGCCTCCTGGTTAATACAGGCCGCGAACGCCTGCCGATCCTCAGGCGCAGTAAAAATTCCGGTCTTCGAGAGCACAAGTTGGTCTATCAGTTTCCCGCTTGTTGGCTCAACGGCGTACCCGCTCTTCTTATCCGTCCATGACGCATCAGCCACACGCGGAACGTCAGCGATACCGATGACTCCCCCCGACTCGTGGAACTCACCCGTGGATCCGCCATGTGGACGAATCACAAGTGGGGAGATCGCGGGGGCATCACCGTTGTAGTGTTCGTTCGCGACCAGCACGAGCCCGCCGCCCTCAGTCACGCGCTCGATACGATACGGGCCGAAGCTAACTTGTACGGCTGGGTCAAAGTTATCAACGCGGAAGTCCTGTGCCCATGCATCACCGATCTCCTGCATCTGTGCGACGTCGCCACTTTGCACACGTGCAAGGAAATCCGCCTCCGTGAGACCAAATTTCGTGGCAAGAACGTGGGCTGGCATAACGGTGCCTGAGCGGAACAGGTTCCTCCAACGCTGCCCTTGTCCCTCATGGAACACGACCGTGAATTCTTTCGCTCCAGGTTGGCACTTAACTCCCTCGATCTGCTCCATAAGTGGCAGGTGGGAGTCAAAAACTTCCGGGAATTTTCCGGCCTGCACTGCGAGGGCGAAGTCATCGCATGTCAGAGGTACCCCATCGGAAAAGGTGGCTGTATCCGAAATGGTGTACACGACCTGGCGCTTGGCCCCGGGAAGCAGCTGTGCTGTCGCTACATCCCGGTTCGGAATCATTTGACCGGCTGGGCCGTGCACGAAAACACCGGGGAAAAGGCGCGGACTGACAAGTGCGGAATCGGTGAGAAAACCGATATAGCTTGCTGAGTTCGTTGTCACGACGTCCCCGGGGACAAAGTAGGAAAAGATTTTCTCATCATTTCCATCTTTCCCACCGGATGAGCAGGATGCGAGAAGCCCTACCGAGCACACCGCTGCTACGAGTGCTCGGATAGCTCTGCGTACTGTCACGTAAATCTCCTTCACTCACCTCGTGCGACGAGCTGCGTCGCACCCTAAGACCCAAACCCACCCCGCTTTACAAGCGCCGCCTGAACGTAGGCGAGGCGTACCTGACTATTCTATGCCGTTGACTTGATTAACGCTAGATAACATCTGTCCCATCATTTCAGGCTGTTGGCTAATGCTCCGCTCACCTCTCTCCCGACCATCGCTGCTGTCGCTGGAGGAAACGAAGGAAAATCACGCAGAATGATCTCGCACAGTCGCGAAACCTTTTTCTCACCTAGGCACGCATTGCAGCTCTGCTGCCCTTCCAATGCCAACCACAAGACTCACGCGACAGCGATTGACGCGCGTCTCATAAGCACAGGCGTTCTATGGGCGCTCACGATGCGCAACAGGCGGCACCGTGATCAGCGATGACAAGACCCCGCGAGGGAGTTCGTAAAACCGGACTCCCGCGCGGGGTCTAAATCGAATTATGACTTTTGAGTGGTCTACCTCCGACCAAGTTGTTGCGCCAGCACGAGGGTTTTCGGTGATCTGCCTCGCCGTGCGATCGAAGGAGCGCTACTAGTAACGACGCGTTGGTCGCCAGCTAGCGCCCAACGAAGTCTCACCATCTGGGGTGTTAAACCGCTCGGCATCCTCAGAGTTGACTCCTGTGGGACGAAGGCCATTCGCTCCCACAACCTCGTCATGCTCATCTACAGCGGCCGTACCATCTTCATTCACCAGTCCAGCCTCAACGGCCTCTTGGTAGGTTGCCCCATCAACGTCAGTCCCGCGAACGGCTGCAACCTGCAGGTTGTGCTTCTTGAACTTCTTCTGGCGATTCTTCATACTGACCAAAAGGGGTGTTGCGAGGAACACGGACGAGAAGGTGCCCTCAATAACGCCAATTAGCTGAACCACGGCCAGATCCTTCAAAGTACCAACACCCATGAGCCACACCGCCACAATCATCAGAGCGATGATCGGTAGGGCGGAGATAACCGTCGTGGAGATTGAACGCATGACGGTCTGGTTCACAGCAAGGTTAGCCAACTCAGCATACGTCTTCCGCGTGGTGTGCTCGAATCCCTCGGTGTTCTCCTGCACCTTGTCAAACACGACCACCGTGTCGTAGAGGGAGAAGGCCAAGACCGTGAGGAGACCGATGACCACGGCAGGCGTGACCTCCATGCCAAACAGCGCATAGCAGCCGGCGATGAAGACACCGTCGACGCCCAGCGCCGCAATTGCGGCAACGGACATGTCACGCTCAAAGCGGATGGCAATGTATATGAAGATCAACAGCAGGAATGCGCCGAAGGCAACAATCATTCGGTTGGTGATCGTGGAACCCCACGACTCTGACACCGTAGAATCGCCGACGGCATCGGGAGTGACTTCGCCCGACGCGTCCTTGGGCTGGAACTCGGTGTACAGAGCCTCCCGAGCAGACATGATTTGCTCGTCGGAAAGCCGCTCGGACGCGATCTCAAGGATGCGTAAATCCTGTGCACCCACGATCTGCACGCCTTCTGGGGTGACACCCGTGGCTTCCTCAAATGTGCGGGACACCGCTGCAGTATCCAGGTTTGCAGCAGGCATCGTCATCTTTGTGCCACCCTGGAAATCAATCCCCAGGGTGAAGCCCCGGAAGATGATGCCAAGGGCACAGACCGCAAGCACGACCAGGGTAATGATGTACCACAGCTTGCGACGCCCGACGAAGTCGATGCCACCCTCGCCGGTGTACAGCCGCGTTAAGAAGGAGTGGTTGGTTTCTGGGGTTACGTCGTTGTCGACCCGTACCTGAGTAGTCATTGTTACTTCTCCTCCTGGTTCACGATATGGGAACCATCTGGGCTGCCATCATCAAGGAGCGGAGCTCGCAGGTGTTCGGGCACTTTTGGCTCGTTGGCGATGGATTCCTCAAGGGTGATAAGTGATGATGGACGGTCGTCGGCAATCATATTCGATTCCGGTGCTTCGCTTGTGGCAGTTGATTCTATGTTGCCGTCCTCGTCGGAGACGGATTCGCCATCCGTGGCACCCGCATTCCGCTTGGCAAGCATCCGCTGGTTGTACCAGCCGGTATCGGCGGCCAGCTGCTCGCCGGCTGCACGGCGCTGTTCAACGAGCTCGTACACCTTGCCTAGGCCGTTGACGCTCGCCTTAGCAAAGAACTTCTTCCGGGAGGCGAGGATAACCAGCGGTGCGGTGACGAAGAAGGTCACCGCAAGGTCGAACACCGTCGTCAGTCCGAGGGTAAAGGCGAAGCCCTTCACGTCGCCAACGGCGAGGATGTAGAGAACCACCGCGGCGATGACGGAGACGAAGTTACCGGAGATAATCGTCTTGCGGGCGCGATCCCAACCACGCGGAACTGCTGACCTGAATGTTCTGCCGTCACGTATCTCGTCCTTAATGCGCTCGTAGAGAACGACAAAGGAGTCGGCCGTCGTACCGATACCGATGATCAAACCTGCAACGCCTGCGAGGTCGAGCGAATATCCGATCCATCGGCCGAGAAGGACGAGGGAGCCGTAGACGAGCGTGCCCGATGCCACGAGGGTGAACATTGCCAGCAGGCCGTAAAGGCGGTAGTTGACCAAGGAGAAAACGGCGACGGCGAGGAGACCGATCAGGCCTGCAATGAGGCCGGCGCGAAGCGAAGCTGCACCGAGTGTCGGCGGGATCACTGTCGTCGTGCCGCCACGCTCACCATTCTCACCGACGAAGCTCAGCGGAAGGGCACCGTACTGGAGGTTGTTAGCCAGCGTCTTGGCCTCTTCCTCATTCTTCATACCGGTAATCATGGTGGAGGATCCAACCGGCGTGGCCGATTGCACCTGCGGTGCCGAAATAATCTGCGAGTCCAAGGTGACAGCGACCTGCTTGTTCAGGTACTCCTGCGTCAGCTTGGCCCACGTCTCAGAACCGGTCTCCCCATTGTCAGACTTGAAGGTGAAAACGACCTCGTTCTGTGCGGTCTGCGGGTTGATGCCACCGTTAATCGGGCGGTTGGTATCAATCTCGTTACCAGTCAGGCGACGTCCGTCTTCAGGCTCACCCACCAACAGTGGAGAGGGTCCGAGAAGCAATGGCTGACCCATCTCCGGGTAGCAAGCGACGAGTGGCTTGGACAGGTCGTCGCCACCAGCGATCGGGTCGTGGGTGTTTTCCTCGGAGCATTCCATGAGGGCTGCTGCGGCCATCTGGGTAGCACCTTCAGTGGACTGACGATCCTTCAACATCATGTCGAAGACCTCATCGCGCCGCTTCTGCTCCTCGATAGAGTTCTTCGGTTCTGGCAACGGCTCGGCAGTTACGGTCGGCGCCTCGCCGGTTGCGGGAGCAGCCTCTTCCCCACCATTTTGAGCAGCCTGCTGGTTAAGCAGGTCGTGGTACTGCTTGAGTACTTCGTTGGCCTTTTCCGGCGTAACAAGCCCGTAGGAAACCCAACGGTTAGCCATATCCGTCAGGGTGGGCATGATCTGATCCACCTGCGGAGCAGCTGGCTGCGATACTGTGCGGAAAACCAGCTGCGAGGTCTGGCCAAGGTTACGGGCCTGTGCTGTGTCCTCGCCAGGCACAGTGATGACGAGCGTGTTGCCGTCGGTTACCACCTCGGCACCAGACACGCCCATGCCATTCACGCGGTTCTCAAGAATCGTGCGAGCCTGGTCCAGCTGCTGGGGGGTAGGTTCGCCCCCCTGCGGCACCAGCGTAACGCGTGTACCACCTTGCAGGTCAATGCCTAGCTTCGGCGTGTTTGCGCCGGGTGTAAAAAATAGGAGCGAGTACACCAGAATGAGAATGATTCCGAAGATACCCAGGGCACCCCACGGGTAGCGACCTACGAAATCCGTGGTGCGCCGAGCCTTAGGTTCGGCCTTGCGTTCAGATTGTGACGCCAATGTAAATCCTCCACGACAAGCCATGAGCAGCGCGCCCGGTGTGGCGTGCACCTGCGGCAACCGAACTGGTTGCCGGTATCATGGCCAGTCAACTTATCATCTCTGACGCTTGTGAGCGCCACGTTTAGCAAGTAGTACTGTTTTACCCTTCATAGAGAAGGGTGCACAACGGGTCTATGTTACGACATGCGCTGCTAAAGCGCACGCACCACCCCTGTCTTCCTGGCTTTTCGACGCCCGGTAGTAGCCCTTTCCAGTCATCACACGGAGAGACGTCATCTGCACCGCTTGTGCTGGCTCTCTCGCTGCAACGCTCACTGTCACGCCGGGGGTAGCACACCGGCCTCGCTGCCGGAGAGACGGTTGCACGCTCGCTGAGAAGCAATTTTCCTCCACCGCACATACCTCCACCATAAATCTCCACCATAAATAAAGGACCCGTCCTACTCGCGCAAGTAGAACGGGCCGGATGAGCGGACCCACGTACCGGACCCTACAGGCGGGGTCGTCCTAGCGGGCTCCTAATAGCGGACTCCTAAAAGCGGACGCGGATTTCTATGAGCCGACTAGACCTGCTCGTGCAAGACGGGATGGTGGGGTTACCATTCGGAGGTTAGCGCGCGTCGCCATCGTCGGGTCGACCTGCATCGGACCCAAAACTCTGTGGGCGCTCGTATCCATCGGTGTGCTCCGTTGCACCACCAGCGGCCTCCGTCTCGGTCTTGGGAGACTCGATGAAGGCATTATTTGCGGCTTCGGTAGAGTCCTCAATCTTCTTCACAATGGCGATCTTCTCCCAGCGGGTAATGACACCAGGGGCGATTTCGAGGTCCACCTCATCCTCGTCCACCAGATGAACGAGAGCATGGAGGCCAGCGGTGGTCACGACGTGATCGCCGGGAAGCAGTTGCCCCTGCATGCTCCGGAGCTGTTCCATCTGCTTCTTTTGCTTACGCTGCATCAAGAACATGGGGGCAGCAAAAATGACAAGAATGACGAGAAGAATAATGAGATCCATGAACTGAATTGTTCCAGAAAACGGCCGGCAAGAGAAACGTAGGGCACCCGCGGACCAGAGTTTCTACGAGGAGATATCGCCAGATTCACCACTATCATCCCTGTTACGTACTGGACCAACGTGGCACTGACTGCTCCAACTAGTTTTCTCTCGCGGGACTTCTAGGCGAATAACAGCAGCTCACAAAGAACAACAGCCTACGAAGAGCAGCAGCGCACAAAAAGCAGCAGCTTCATGTAAGAACTTGGACACATCTCGCCTGGTGTTACGGAATCTCATCTTCCTTCCGCTTACCTATGCGATCTGGGGCCTAGCTAACGAAAGCGGGTGTAGAGAATTAAAACTCAAGCAAGAAAGGCCCTTCGACGCAGAAATAGACTCCCCAACGTCAGCCTCCGTATTCAGGCTCTGCCGTGTGAGGCCTGCACCGTCACTTTGGCAGAACCGGCGAGTTTAGAGACAGGACTGGCGAGCAGCCACAGTACGTTACATGAGATCTGAAAATGGAACCTAGGAACTGTAGCCTGAGACAGGAAACATGAGCCAAAGGGTGCGAAAAGAGACCTCGATCCAGACGCGTCAGAAAAGTCCGAGAGCACCATCCGGTGGAGTCAGGCCCAAGTGCTGCCACGCCGCGGCCGTTGCCACACGTCCACGCCCAGTACGAGAAATAAGCCCAGCGCGGACGAGGTACGGCTCGCACACCTCCTCAACTGTCGACGGTTCTTCTCCGACCGCGATGGCCAAAGTGGAAACGCCAACCGGGCCACCGCCATGCCCCTTGATAAGCGCGTTGAGCACAGCCCTATCCAACCGATCCAACCCTTTTTCATCCACGTCAAACACGACAAGCGCTGTCTTTGCGGCATCCACGTCGATGTGGCCATCTGAATGGACTTCAGCGTAATCACGTACACGACGCAGGAGACGGTTAGCGATACGTGGCGTTCCCCGCGAACGGCCGGCAATCTCAGCAGCGGCCTCTTTATCGATATTGACTCCGAGGATCTTCGCTGCGCGAAGGACCACTGAGGTCAGGTCCTTGGGCGAATAGAACTCCATGTGCGCTGTAAAACCGAACCTATCCCGCAACGGGCCCGTGAGCATCCCTGACCGCGTAGTCGCACCGACGAGTGTGAAGGGGGCCAATTCCAGCGGAATAGAAGTAGCACCGGGGCCCTTACCGACGATCACATCGATGCGGAAATCCTCCATCGCCATGTACAGCATCTCTTCTGCAGGGCGCGCAATGCGGTGAATCTCATCGATGAAAAGCACATCGCCTTCCATGAGGTTGGACAGCATGGCTGCGAGGTCACCAGCGCGTTCAAGAGCCGGCCCGGACGTCATGCGGAGCGAGGTGCCGAGCTCTTGCGCAATAATCATGGCCATAGTCGTCTTGCCTAGACCAGGCGGACCAGAAAGCAGGACGTGGTCCGGTGCCGACCCACGCTTCTTGGCACCTTCCAACACCAAGCGGAGCTGCTTACGGACCTTATCTTGGCCAATGAATTCATCGATAGACTTCGGGCGAAGGCTCACCTCTAAATCGTGATCAGTCTCCTGCTTCTCAGGGCTGACGGCAGCCGACTCTGGGTTTCGTCCGATACCGACGTTATTGCCTGGAGCGTTGTCATCTCCAGGTAATACGAACTCCGTCTTTTCTACATTGGCCATGGCATGAGCCCCCTTTCTTATTCGACCTTACAGCTATCTTGAATCTTTGTATCTTGAATCTCCGGCCTAGGGTGTTCCTGCGGTCCACCGACTAGACAAAAAGTCGGTAAAAACACGAGTTTCACTCGACCAATTCGGTCAGTACCACGTTTGCTGCTATTTCTTTTTACCTAGGTACTGCAGAGCATGGCGAAGGTTTGTTCCCGTGTCGCCACCTGGGTTGGACTCTTCTGCCCAGGCTGCAGCGTGATTGGCGGAATCCTCATCGAACCCGAGCTGAACAAGGGCAGCAACTACGGTTTCCGATCCACCGGTTACTGGTTCAGCGGCGGACGAAGTAGTGGCGGTCGAATCAATGAACTCGTCTAGCTTTCCGTCGAGAACAGCTGTCATTTTCGCGGCCATGCGCGCGCCAACTCCGGGGATAGCCTGCAGTGTTTTCTTATCATCGTTGGCTACAGCCACTGCGATCTCCGATGGGGAATATGTGTTCAAACATGCAAGCGCCAGCTTCGGCCCGAGGCCTTGGACGTCTTGCAGCTGCGAGAACATTGTGCGCTCCGAATCATGGGCGAAGCCGTAGAGAGTTACAACCTTCTCCCCGATCACCATGGTGGTTAGAACCCGACCATCCTCCCCCAGCGGTAATTCTGCAAGGGTCGCCGCGGTGGCGAGGAACTCGTAACCGACACCACCGCATTCGATGACACCGCCAGTAAGCGACTTGGCAACAACCTCACCGTGAAGGGACGCAATCATCTACTACTCCTTTATTCGACGCGCATGCAGCGCGCGTCTCCACTTTCACTTTTACTATTCTATGAACTCCGCCACGCCCCGACCACAGCGGAGAGTTGGCACGTCACTGTGCATTCAAAGTGCATCATTGTGCTAGATATCTGTACATATTGGATGCGACTCGTATCGGCGCAACGTCTGCTGCTGACCTCTGATCACACCCGTCCTAACCAGTGCCGCAGTTTGGTTGATACTGCCGTCGAGCGCGGCATACCACACATGACCACCGGCATCGCAGGTTACAGGTGCCACCGATCTACGTCTTATTAGATCGATCAACGCCTCACCCATGACTGCGCCCCTCCGAGGTCGCGTAGAGATTCTCCAGTCACTTGAGGCGTTGGCACGACGCGCGGGTGGTACGTCGTGTTCATGCCCTTCGGTCCGGCTGCACGATCTGGGTCGATACCCATTTTGCGAAGCTGCTCCTTCGCTTTTTCCTCACGGAGAATTTGGGGTGCACGCCAGCAGTGAGTGATCGCGATAGCCAGTGCGTCGGCCGCGTCTGCGGGCTTTGGCGGGTTCTCAAGACCCAGAATCCGCGTCACCATGGCAGTCATTTGCTTCTTGTCGGCTCGACCGTTACCAGTAATCGCCTTTTTAACCTGCGAAGGAGTGTATTCGTGCACGTCGAGATTCGCCTGCGAAGCCGCGAGTATAAGCACTCCTACAGCATGCGCTGTATGCAAAACGGTCGAAACCTCCCCACGCTCGAAGAGACGTTCCATTGCAACGACATCCGGTTTGTACTCCGCAATCCAATCCGTGATCGCCTCATACAGTTCCTTCAAGCGGTCACCCATGGATGATTTATATGGTGTCCGCGCCACACCGACCGCGACGGGAATGACCGTTCTGCCTTTCCCTGCCTGCACAATGGATAAACCACAGCGTGTCAGACCTGGGTCTATGCCCAGAACCCTGAGCCCCACTGTTGATTCCATCCTGACAAACTCTTTCCCGTGTATTCGAATTTACGTTCCAATATAAGGTAGCACACGAGAGCCACTCAATGTCGTTGCAACTGCTACACAACGCATCATCCGGTGTTCGCGGGTCAGTATCCCATGTTCGCGGGGTCAGTATCCCATGTTCGTGGGTCCGCATTCGGTGTTCGCGGGTGTGCATTCCGCGTGCTTAAGTCTTTGTCTGCACACCGTCGCGTGGAGCTAGGGGCAGCACCGTGCTATCCCTCAAGAACCAACGGGGACGGCACCAAGACCAAGAACCTAGGCAGCGGAGCGTCGACAAGCACCAATCCCCCATAGCAACAAAAGATGCTCCAGCGGAATTCGCACCAGGAACATTCATGGCGACGGGTTACCCAACAATGACGAAAGCAGGCCACCGCCACTGAATATACGGTGACCTGCTATACCCATCTGCCTGGACCTGACATCGGTTACCAGGAGCAGAAAGTGAGATTAATCTTCGTCCTCAAGCTGGGCTGCAACGTCCTCAGGAATGTCCATGTTCGTGTACACGTTCTGAACATCGTCGGACTCCTCGAGAATATCGATGAGCTTGAGGATCTTCTTCGCCGTTGCGAGATCCGCAGGGTTCTCGACGGAGGCACGGAACTCGGAATCGGTGTCCTCGACCTCAATGTCAGCGGCCTGAAGTGCGTCCTTCACAGCGGTAGTGTCGGAGGCATCGGAGACAACCTCGAACATCTCACCGAGATCGTTAACCTGCTCTGCGCCAGCGTCAAGGACGGCGAGGAGAACATCGTCCTCGGTGAGCTCACCCTTCTTCACGGTGCTTACACCCTTGCGGGAGAACATGTAGCTCACGGCACCGCTGTCGGCCATGTTGCCACCGTTCTTGGTCATACGCGTGCGCACCTCAGTTGCTGCGCGGTTGCGGTTATCGGTGAGGCACTCGATGAGCATAGCGACACCGTTGGGGCCGTAACCCTCGTACATGACCGTCTGCCAGTCAGCGCCACCGGCTTCTTCGCCGGAGCCACGCTTGCGGGCGCGCTCGATGTTGTCGTTCGGGACGGAGGCCTTCTTGGCCTTGCGGATCATGTCATCCAGGGTCGGGTTTGCAGCGGGGTCCCCGCCACCTGTACGGGCAGCTACCTCGATGTTCTTGATGAGCTTGGCAAATTCCTTGCCACGCTTAGCATCGTTGGCGGCCTTCTTGTGCTTCGTGGTTGCCCATTTTGAGTGACCCGACATAGACCAGGATCCTTTCCGTTGCTTTAACTGAACGTAGTTATTATACGAGTGCCTTCTGCACTCGTTCGTACACCCCACCCCACAGGTTACCGATCAACCGGTGGAGGAACACGATCCAGGGCACGACGCTCCGCAGCGCTGTCCTCCATTCGCGGCTCTTTTAGATCCGCAGGGCGGGGGCGGTGATCGCCACCATCCTACCTTCATTCCCCCGCTCACTGGTGGAAGGCCGACGAAAAAACGGTTAGTGAATCCTAATACCCCTTTTGCGGCCTCGGAGTGCCCCGGCGCCGGTTGCCCTTCCTCGGCAGCAACAACCGTGGCTGACAGCGGTCACATTCTAGGCGGTATAGGTGAAATTCGCGTCCTCACACATCGATAGGAAATACTCGTGGACATCCGTGATACCGCTGACTTCCGGATGGAAGGACGTAGCTAAAACGCGCCCCTGACGCACACCGACAATGCGTCCCTCTGGCTCGCGACACAGCACTTCGACCTTGTCAGAAACATCCTCGACAATGGGGGCACGGATGAAAGTCGCGTGAACCGGTTCGTCGATTCCGGTGAACGTAAGGTCGGCCTCGAAGGAATCCCGCTGTCGGCCAAAAGCGTTGCGACGGACCGTAATGTCGAGGGCACTGAGCCAGATTGCATCCGGGCGGGTATCCAAAACATTGGAAGCCAACAAAATCATGCCTGCACATGTTCCGTAGGCGGGCAGCCCCGCATCCAACGCCTCTTTGAGGAGAGTATCCATGCCAGACAGGGTAAGCAGACGAGACATCGTTGTCGATTCACCACCAGGGAGGATGAGACCGTTGATCCCCTCGAGATGCTCCGCCCGCCGAACGAGCACAATCTCGAGGTTGCCCCACGACGAATCAGAGTTATCCCGATACTTCTCCGCCACCTGCCGGAGCGTACGCTCGTGTTCTGCTACTCCGCCTTGTACAGCGAGGATGCCAATTTTCATAGGGTTATCCCTTCAAGTTCGTCATGGGAACCGGCGAAGTTCCATCTTTAAGCGTGCGGGTGAGTCCCTCTTGCGTGGCTACAGCTACGAGGTTTCCCGCTGAATCGAAAATTTTACCCTGCGTCAACGCTCGCCCATTTGCTGCACTCGGCGATACCTGGTCATAAAGAAGCCATTCGTCGGCACGGAAGGGACGCAAGAACCACATAGCGTGATCCAAAGAGGCTTCCTGGACATCAATGTGCGGATGCGGGACAAGAGCAGACTGGAGCAGCGTCATATCCGACATGTAGGTCAGAGTACAGATATGGAAGGTTTCATCGTCGGGAAGCTTGTCCTTCGCACGGAACCACACCACCTGCTGAGATGGCGTATAGGGGTTGTGCTGGTAACGATCCGGCGGTACGACACGAATGTCCCAATCACTCCATTCTTCGAGCAGTGCGCGATATGTGGCGTTCATGGATTCGAGTGGCCCCTCCGGGAGCTCGTCCGCAGAGGGCACATCACGCATTCGGTCCGCGTGCTCAATGCCTGTGTCTCCCCGTCGGTGGAAGCTGGCCTGCATGATGAAGATCGGTTTGCCCTCCTGGACAGCCTTAACCTGGCGGGACACGAAACTGCGGCCGTCGCGAATTCGCTCCACAAGGAATACTGTTTGCAGCTCTGCCCTACCGGGCCTGATGAAATAACCGTGAAGCGAGTGGACGGTGTGATCGGAGTCCACTGTTTGTGTCGCCGCGACAAGGGTCTGTGCAGCGATTTGTCCACCAAATGTGCGGATGAAGTGCGATTCGACGATCGGACCGACGAAGATATCGGTATCAATGCGCTCCAGGCTCAGTGTTTTCTCAATCTTGGACTTCATGGTCACCTCCGTGTGCGTGTACGAGTAGGGAGCGGACAAACGCGCTGACCGCAGTGAGTGTTTTCTCTGACGGTTCAACTGCAGGAACGTGAAGAAACGCAAACGTATTCAAAAACGCGTAGCCGAGAGCCGTCGTTGTGTTACAAATGTACAGCCCCGCGTCGCTTGAAATGGCCAATCCGGCTTTACGCGCAAGATTTACTACATTTTCAGGTGCTCGTACCGCATACTCGAGTCCGTTTTCGCCGATCACTGCGGCCGGTGGACGAGGGCCGTCGTAGAGAACCCGTACCCCGGATCGGCGCCGAGCTCCGTCATTGGTTTCACGCTGTGGGAGAGATGTTTCACTCCCCGTCGTGTTTGCCTGCACACGAGCAACTAGAGATTCGTGGGTCCGCGAAAGGAGGATGGAGGCCAGCGGGCGGTTAAAGTACTTTCCGGTATTGTCTGTGCCATGCTGCCACAGGCGCCCCGCTATCTCCAGGCGGGCACGATCTGCAACAGCAGCCTCGCCAATGCTGATGATGGTCTCGCGCCTGTGATGCGCAAGAAAGGGGCCAATCGCATCAAACTCCACGGGTACCTGTTTCGCTTGGATGTCAAACCCCTCCTCCGCGAAGGTTCCCGCAACGCGTTCCGCCACGCGCCACGAGGCGTTTTCTGTCCGTCCACCAAATGGTTCGAAACCGGTAATTATGGCCACTTTTCATCCTTCTAATCCGCAGATCTGACTGCGATGCGGCAGCGAGCTTGTGAGCGGTGCCGAATTAATTTACGCGGTGCTCATTCAAGCGATTTTCTAACCGCGCCGCTCCATACTATGGATTCACGCGTCCCGCACCATCCATTTCACTAATGGAACAGGGGCACCTCATCTGATGGTAGCCCTCTCCGCTGCGGTTACCCCTATTGTGCCTCAGCACTACGTGTACCCATGTAAATCCCAGCCTGGATTCCTACGCCCATTGCTCTCACCAATTGAGTCTGCCCGCACTGCTACCTGAGCCACCGCCACAGCGGTCTGCATCGTAGCTGGCACCACCAGAGCGCCTGGCGCCACTAGCGTAAACCTGGCTATGACCTGTTGTTTCCTCTTTGTGGTTCTCGTCCCCGACGCGAAACGAGCTGTGCAGGCTCCTTGGTCTGCCCACAGCATGGGAACAACTACGTACTTTAGAATGTGATCAGCCCGGAACGAGGCACCTTGCCCAGCAAAATGCCCACCCGGATTTGCCCCCATAAGGGGCAAAATCAAACCGGATGGGCTTGGTTGTTAGATGGCGCTCACTACCAGCCGCGGTCAGCCAGGCGGTGATCCTTAGGCAGGTCATCGACGTTGATGCCCACCATGGCCTCACCCAGCGAGCGGGACACCTGAGCGATGGTGTCCGGATCATCGTAGTTCTGCGTGGCCTGGACGATAGCCTTTGCGCGCTTCTCCGGATCGCCCGACTTGAAAATGCCGGAACCGACGAATACGCCCTCGGCGCCCAGCTGCATCATCATCGCAGCATCGGCAGGCGTTGCGATACCGCCAGCCGTAAAGAGCACGACGGGGAGCTTGCCGTTTTCAGCTACCTCGCGGACAAGAGCATACGGTGCACCGAGCTCCTTAGCCGCAACATAAAGCTCATCTTCAGCCATAGAGGACAGGCGGTTGATCTCCGCGCGGATGGTGCGCATGTGGGTGACAGCGTTGGACACATCGCCCGTGCCTGCTTCACCCTTAGAACGGATCATCGCAGCACCCTCGTTGATGCGACGCAGTGCCTCACCAAGGTTGGTTGCACCGCATACGAACGGCACGGTGAACTGGAACTTATCGATGTGGTTCTTGTAATCCGCAGGGGTCAACACCTCAGACTCATCAATGAAGTCAACGCCCAGGGACTGGAGAACCTGTGCCTCAACGAAGTGGCCAATACGAGCCTTCGCCATCACCGGAATAGAGACCGCGTCAATAATCCCATCGATCATGTCCGGGTCACTCATGCGGGACACGCCACCCTCGGCGCGAATATCGGCAGGAACACGCTCGAGAGCCATCACGGCAGTAGCGCCGGCATCCTCAGCAATCTTGGCCTGCTCCGGGTTGACAACGTCCATAATGACGCCGCCCTTGAGCATTTCAGCCAAGCCGCGCTTCACGCGAGCGGTACCGTGTTCGGTTTGAGCCTGATTATCAGACACTAGATCTCCTTCTTTCGTAGTCATCTTGAGACCGGAATCCCCCACCAATCATAGCGGCTGCATGAATCCCAGGTTAACTTTTAGAAAACCAATTCCGACGAGAGAATTGAACTGAAGATGGATACAGGCTTTTCACCAGTTGAAGTGCCCGAAAGCACACGGTTTCCGGCGGACAAGACCGGGGCTTGTCGACGCTCCATCTCACCTTCACGTAGCTAGGCACGGTAGCCGACACAGTCGACTGGGGAAAGGAGGAGCTCAACGGTGAGGCGCGCTGCCACGGTTAGAAATAGGCGGGGTTGGGTGCATTTCCAGCAAGGTGAAGGAGTTTAACCAGCGGGCGGTGCCTCACATGGCGCGTATCTGTCACTGCCTGGTTATAGAACCGCGTGGCGAGATGAACGCGAACGTTCGCGTCCGACAGAGCCACTAGTGCTCTCGCACCCTCGTCCGCCTCTGCGGTCACAGCAGACTCTGCATTGAGCACTGTGTCTGTGCGTACTTTTCTCACCGCAGCCACGTCGTTTTCGACTGTCTCTTCCCCTATCGAGGTGCCCTCCCCCGATGGGGTGGTCTCTTTAGGCGGGGTGGTCTCCTTTGGCGGGGCGGTCTCCTTAGTCGGGGGCTCCTCCCCTGTCGTTGTTTCCTCCTTAACCATGGATGCCTCGTTGCTATCAGTTACGAGGAACCCGTCACCTGAAACCGAAGCGGGGAGTCGCCGCAGGAGCTCATTTTCAGCGGCTCTACGATCAGAAAAATTCTCGTACGTGAGCGGAATATCCTCGAGTGCCGTCGCTTGCGCGGTCAGTGACGGATACAGCGCCCCGATGACAGCTGCCCGCCGGTTGAGTGCACCCTCCAGCGAGTCGCGGGCTCTATCCATGCGAATATGCAAGCGATTGAGGCGCTGGGCGGTGAAGTAGCACCACAAGAAAACGGCGGTGAGGATGACTCCGAGAAGAAGAACACCTGCGTGACTCATGCTCGGTTCCCCTTCCCGGGCTGCAGCTGTCGCAGGAAGCTCGGACGATAACGTCGCAGTGGCTTGCATGTCACGGGGTGACCATCCGCCACCGTCTCGTACACCTGCAGCACCTTCTTGGCCACAACAGACCAGTCGTACTGCACAGCCTGTTTCTCCCCTCGTCCACGAAGGTCAGCTACCAGATCTGGATCGTGCAACAGCCTCTGAAGGACTCGGGCCAATGCGCCACTATTCCCATTGGCAAAGGTGAGCCCGGCATCTCCGAGTACTGCACGGAAAGCGGGAATGTCCGAGGCAACGACGGCGCACCCAGCGGCCATCGCTTCAACCAAGATGATACCAAAACTCTCGCCACCAGTATTCGGTGCGATGAAGATGCTCGCTTCACCCAAAAGTCGCGCCTTCTCCTCATCGGTAACCCGGCCGTGATAGGTAATCCGAGGAGTGGACTGTCGGGGTTTTCCGCCCCCGATTACGTCAAGGTGATACTCGCATCCGTCCTGATTATTGATCTGTTCCAGGGCACCGAGGAGAATGTCGAGGCCTTTCCGAGGCTCATCGAGCCTCCCTACGAACGCAAGACGGCGAGGCTGCGTACGGTGCGTCTGTTCTGCAAAAGTTTGGACATGGATTCCGTTGGGGATGGCTACAGGGTCACCTCCGAGCTGCTGAACCTGCCATTGCCGGGCCATGTCCGAAACGGCAATTCCGCCCCCGATCTTTTCCAGCATCGGAGTGAGGAAAGTCGCCTGCGCGACTTTGAGCAGGAAAGATTTTTCTGCAGATGCGTGGTAGGTGGCGACGATTGGTCCGTGGGCAAGCCGTAGTGCTTCCATCGAGAAGCTGGGTGAATTGGGCTCGTGAATATGGAGCACATCGAACCCCCCATCTTCGATGAAACGCCTCGTTATTCTCGTGACATGGGGCCCAATGGCGATGCGGGCTACTGATCCGTTGTAGGGAACCCCGATTGCTGCTCCACCACGGGTCACAAACGAGGGAACGTGTGGTGTGGAGGGAGAACACGGTCCGAGTACACGAACATCGTGCCCGGAGGCGATGAGGGTGTTCGCCAGCTCGAGCACGTGGTTTTGGACGCCACCTGGTTCGTCAAAAGAATAGGGGCAGACAATTCCGACACGCATGATTGAACTAACTCTAGTCACAAAACCTGAGGTTTCGGCGCGCCACCATCCGTAATACCACCACCTATCACCTGACCTGCGGGACTTCGGCTGGCTTCAGTGTGCTGCAGCCAGCTTCGGTAGGCTTCGTTGGAATCGATAAGCTTCAGTGGGCTGCAGCGAGCTTCGGCAAGGTTCGTCGGGCTTCCCCTATCCGTCCCGTGCCTATCCGGCTATGTCCTGTCCGCAAGCCACACGGGTTGTAGCATATGCCAATCGGTGGGGTGAGCGGATAGCGTTTCTTCAAATTCATCGGCAATGCGCTGCGTGGTCTCTTCAACTGTCGTCACAGGAATCGCCGGCCGCAACGAGAGGCCCCAGCCGGAGCCTGTGAAGTAGACATCTGCAACATGCAGCGGTGCCCCTGTGCGCTGAGCGAGCACAGCAGGCCCTGCCGGGAAGGTCGCTGCCTCCCCAAAAAATGAAACGGCTACACCGCGGCCTTTCAGATCTCGTTCCCCCATCATGGCCACGACAGAGCCACTCGATACATCCTTTTCAAGATTCGTGAGCGGGTGAGAATCGTGCGGATACACCGTGAAGCCCAACTCCTCTCTGTAGGAGACAAAGGCCTGGTAGAGCTCTTCGGGCTGAAGATGCTCGGCAACGGTGGAGAAGCCATCTACTTCGAGCACGAGGGCTACACCGGCCAAATCCCAATTTCCACTGTGGGTAAGCGTGATGATGGCACCGCGATCACGGTCGAGGTTGTTTATCCCCTCGATGGTGAGGGTATCTGGAACGATCTTGTGGAGAGCGAAGGCTTCATACCAGTAACGGGCATACGACTCCAGTCCGCGTCGTACTTCTTCTCTAGAGGCGGGACGGCCTAGCACGCGAGTCAGGTTCTTCTCCAACTGTGCATTACCGCCCACGCGGCGCGCAGCGAACCGAAAGAGTGCCCGGCCCCACGATTCTGGCAGCAGGGAGACAACGGACCAACCGAGAACGTAACCAGCCGCCGTCCATTCGTGTTTTTTCACTAACCGCCAAAACAACGGAATTAGACTGGTTTTTCTTCCATTGGAGTTCACCCTACCAACCTATCAGCTTGTGTTTCCGCCCGATTCTGTTCTGGTAATTAGAGATCGCTTTTCCCTTGAGAGCCTTGCAATCAGCGCGTGCACTGAAGCTGGAACGAGGCCCCATACGCACAACTGCCCCAACGGCGCCCACAGGGTTCCTATCCCCGACGGCGCCCACAGGGTCTATCCCGACGGTGCCCACAGGGTTCCTATCCCGACGGCAACAGTGATGTGGATCGGAGTCAGGCGTACAAGCTACAAGGCGCGTGACTAAGCAGACGCCACCGATCACGTAATCGTCGACAAGCCTGAACCCTCAGAAAACGAAAACCCTCCCACTCAGCAGAGTGGGAGGGCTCAACCTGAGGTCTCCAGCGGTTCGAGATTATTGATCCTCGGCACCGGCCGGAGGGGCACTCATCTTGCCGGCCAGCGGATCGCGGGACGCCATGATGAGTCGCTGAATGACAGTCCACACAGAGCCAACAGCCAAGACCCACATTGCGACCTCGAAGCCCCAAGGGACACCGAAACCAGCTAGCGCGATGCCAAGGTAGCCGATAATTAGCCGCTCCGGGCGCTCAATGAGTCCACCGACCATCCGGAAACCGCTTGCCTCACCACGCGCCTTGACGTAGCTCGTCACCTGGGAACCAATCAGGGCCACAAAGGTGGCGGCAACAGTCGCCCGATCCGTCTCGGCGACGAACACCTCCCACCAGATGATGGCGGAAAAGAGTGCGCCGTCGGTGATCCGATCGCATGAAGCATCAAGCGTTGAACCGAACCGCGTACCGCCACCGCTGCGCCTGGCCATGGTTCCATCGATCATGTCGAAGGCAGAAAACAAACCAGACACGACCGCTGCTGCCACAAGGTGCCCAGTAGGAATGAGGACAACAGCCGCCAACGTGGTCAATACCGCCCCAACGACGGTCACCGTGTTGGGGGTCAGTCCCGCCCTGAGAGCAAGGTCAGCAACGGGCTCAACTATGACGCGCGCAGGCTTTCGTCCATGAACGCTGAGCACAGCTACTCCTCCCCCAACACCACGTCACCGGGAGCCCACTCCGCGTCGTGCCACGCGCGCGCGAGCAGATCACGGGTCTGCTGGAGAGTTTGCGGAAGAACCTTGGTTGCGTCGATGATCGTCATGAAGTTCGAGTCACCCGACCACCGTGGCACGATGTGCAGGTGGAGATGCTCACCGACGGAACCGCCAGATGCGCGACCAAGGTTGAAGCCAACGTTCATCGCATCGGGTGAGCTGACCTCTTTGATCACGCGGACGGCGACGCGCGCCCAATCCATAATCTCCCGGTACTCATCCTCAGTTAGCTCCTCCAAGTCCGCCACCTTGCGGAAAGGGACGATGAGGAGGTGACCGGCGTTGTACGGAAACTTGTTCATCACCGCGTAGCAGGTTGTGCCACGAGCGACGATGAGGCCTTCGCGGTCCTCCATCTCCGGGATAACCACGAAAGGATCACTCACCTTCTTGCGATCATCATTGACGATGTAGCTCTGCCGGTAGGGCGCCCACAGGCGCTCCAACCGGTCAGAACGACTCGCTTCTTCACCACTAGTCAAGGTTGATGGTGTCCTTACTGGGCTGCTCGTTCTTGCGGGAACGGACCCACGACGTGATGATTTCTACAGCCTTGTCCGCAGGAACACCGTTTACCTGGGAACCATCAAGGAAGCGGAAGCTGACAGCCCCGGCCTCCTGGTCGCGAGCACCAGCCAGCAACATGAACGGGACCTTGCCCGTCGTGTGGTTGCGGATCTTCTTCTGCATCCGGTCATCCGAGGTGTCCACCTCGGCGCGGATTCCCTGCGCCTTCAGCTTGCCGATGACACCTTCCAGGTAATCGACAAACTCGTCGGCAACCGGGATACCGGTGACCTGGTGCGGGGCGAGCCAAGCCGGGAACGCACCGGCGTAGTGCTCGAGAAGCACACCGAAGAAACGCTCAATGGAGCCAAACAGTGCGCGGTGGATCATGATCGGGCGCTTCTTGGAGCCGTCAGAGGCGGTGTACTCCAACTCGAAACGCTCGGGCAGGTTGAAGTCCAACTGCACCGTGGACATCTGCCACGTACGACCGATGGCGTCGCGAGCCTGAACGGAGATCTTCGGTCCATAGAAAGCTGCGCCGGCGGGATCCGGAACAAGCTCAAGCCCGGAGGCCTTGGCTACGCGCTCGAGGATCGCCGTGGACTTCTCCCAGATTTCGTCAGATCCCACGAACTTGTTCGGATCCTTCGTGGAGAGTTCTAGGTAGAAGTCATTGAGGCCATAGTCTTTGAGCAGGCTCAAAATGAAGTTCAATACGCCGGTCAGCTCGTCCTCGAGCTGCTCCTCGGTGCAGTAGATGTGAGCATCATCCTGTGTGAAGCCGCGGGCACGGGTGAGGCCGTGCACCACGCCGGACTTCTCGTAGCGGTACACGGTGCCGAACTCGAACAGGCGAAGCGGCAGCTCACGGTAGGAACGGCCACGGGAAGCATAAATAAGGTTGTGCATCGGGCAGTTCATCGGCTTGGCGTAGTAGTCCTGCGGCTGCTTGGTGCAGTTGCCGTCCTCGTCGTACTCGCCATCCAATTGCATGGGCGGGAACATTCCGTCCGCGTAGAAGTCCAAGTGACCGGACTTTTGGAAGAGGTCGCCCTTGGTGATGTGAGGCGTGTTCACAAAGGAGTAGCCATTCTCCAGGTGCCGGCGACGGGAGTGTTCCTCCATCTCCAGGCGGATGATTCCTCCGTCCGGGTGGAATACCGGGAAACCTGAGCCGATCTCGTCAGGGAAGCTAAACAGATCCAGCTCCTGGCCAAGACGGCGGTGGTCACGCTTTTCTGCCTCTTCCAGCATGGTGAGGTAATCGTCGAGAGCCTCCTTAGACTCCCAGGCGGTGCCGTAGATGCGCTGCATGCCGTCGCGGGACTGGTCACCTTTCCAATATGCAGCGGACGAACGCAGAAGTTTGAACGCTGGAATGTAGCGGGTGGTGGGGACGTGTGCCGGACCGCGGCAGAGGTCGAACCACTCGGTTTCGTTCGTCCGCGGGTTGACGTTGCGGTAGCCTGTGAGTTCACCGTGAGCGTCCACATCGGCAGCCTCATCGAGGACGGTCCCCTTGGACTTATCCTCAATGAGCTCCAGCTTGTACGGCTCCTCCGCCATTGCGGTGCGTGCCTCATCAAGTGATTCCCAGGCGAAGCGCTCGAAACGCTGGCCGGTCTTGATGATCTTCTTCATCCGCTTCTCGATCTTCTTCAGATCTTCAGGGGTAAAGGAGCGCTCGGTGCCGAAATCGTAGTAAAAACCGTTCTCTACAGCCGGGCCGATTCCGAGCTTCGTGCCGGGGAATTCGGCCTGGACGGCTTGCGCCATTACGTGTGTGGCGGAGTGACGAATGACTCCGCGCCCCTCATCGGATGCGGCGATGACTGTGGTCATCGTCGTGTCTACCTCCGGGGTGAAGGACAGGTCTTTGAGGTCACCCTCCGCGGTCTTGACGCAAACGACGGCGTCAGGTCCCTTGGATGGGAGATCCAGTTCGCGCATAGCCTTGCCGGCGGGGACGCCAGCGGGCACCAAAAATTCAGTCACAGTGGATTCCACTTTCATGTTGGGGGTGCGCACCGACATACCTGGCCGGCAACGTCACCCGCATTTTCTGTTTCCCCTCCCCTGGTAATAGGAAGGTCGCCCAGGCTTTCCGACGCCACGCTGGCACGGTAGTTACGCAACGTGCGCTTTCCTCGTGGTTGCTTGTCGACGTTTGAAAGCAGAGCTGGTGTCATCGTACTCCCCAACCGTGGACAACGCTGTACCGGCCTTATAAAGAGATGATTATTCGGGGCCGACAGCGCACGAGTATGCCCGCCGGTCGGTGCATCCCCCCACTGCATCGCCTCGCATCGCAATGGCTCCGCCCCACAGCGGATCTCCGCCCCCATAGGTCCTCAAAGGGCCGCATAGATCCCCACAGATCAGCATAAGTCAATGCCCTAGACATGACACAACATGAGCATGGACTGTCCCGTAGAGGCACGACGACGTGCCACCTCTGCGCGTTGCTTCTGGCAAGCGGACGTTGGTCGACCCCACACAGACCGAGGTGCACCGATATGCTTTACACATCGATGCACCTCATCAACTCATAGCCTTCGAAGGCTTATGACTCAAGTAGTCCCTCAGCCCAGTACGTGTCGCGGCCTTCACCCACACCTGGCGGGCAGAAGTACACGGAAGAGCCGATATGCGTAGTCCACTGATTGAGTCGATCAGCCTGGTCAAGCCTCTTTTGGATGGCCGTGAACTGCTCCTCAGGGTTCTTTTGGAAGCAGATAAAGATAAGACCGGAATTCGATCGATCAATGTCTCCGGGAACCGGTGGCAGATCATAGTTGTACGCCCGGCGTTTCAACTTCTGGTTCGGCTTGTCATCTGGATTGACCGCCCGCGCCATATGGCTCATCGGATCAATGACCGGAAGTCCAAGCTCATCGGTCTTCTTGTAGTCAGCCGGCGTGAACTCGTCGCCGCCGGACAGCGGAGCGCCTTCAGTCATTGTGCGCCCGAAGACCATCTCGCGGGAAGCACGGTCGAGCTTCTCCCACTCATCCATGTTGTAGGCAATACGGCGAACGACGAGACACGTCCCGTCCTTCGCCCAATCCGGCCCCTCGTCAATCCAGACCTGGTCAGCGTATTCCTCATCGGAGGAGGGATTCACCGTACCGTCCTTAAAGCCGAACAGGTTACGGCCCGTTGCCCCCTTCTCGACGCTTCCGGAGGCGTGGAGGAAGCCGTGCTGCAGCCACTTCACCTCGGCATAGCGAACGGAAGAGCGGATGAAGTGTCGGGTTGCATGGGCCAGGGTAATCGGATCATCTGCACAAATCTGCACACAGATATCGGTCTGCCCCCATTCATCTTCCAGCTTATCCTTGGAAAACGCGTCGATGTCATGCAGCCAGCTCGGCTTCTGATCTGTTAGTCCAAGCTTGTCAAAGAATGGCTCCCCCAGCCCGCACGTCATCGTGAGGTTCGCGGGGGTCCATGCGAGTTCAGGCTCGAGGTCACCCACCGGCGTTTTGCCGGTGGTCAACCGTCGAGCATCCTCTGTCCACAGACGCAAGAGACGCTTAGCATCATCACGCTTGACATCACGGTACAGATTGAACCCTAAGACGTTGGCAAACGCTTGGGGCGGGGTGGAAATACCCGCCTGGTGCTCGCCTTCGAATTCCACCTCTGTGTTCTTCAGAGGCATGTCAGAATTTGGGCCGTCCCCGGTGATGTCCTGTTCTTTGGCTTTCTTGTCCGAGGAATCCTTGGCAAATGCGGGAGCAGCCAGTGCTGAACCAGCGAGTGCCGAAGACCCGACAAGGAAGCCGCGTCGACTAAGCGAATGATGAGTGTCCTCATGCGCCATTGTTACTTACTCACTCTCTTCATAAACAGCCACGCGACGCTCGTACAGCGAGACCGTTTGGATTGATGGGAAAAATTGTGAACGTTACTTTGCGGAATCGGCGTGGTCGCCATGCTCCATGTGCTCACCGTGGCCCATGTCTCCACCCTCGTGATTCATGTGCATGTCTTCCATGCCGTTATCCACCTGAGCCTGTCCATCCGGACCGTAGTTCTCGATGCCGGACTGGATGTCACGCACCGGGATGTCCTTGAACTCGTAGCTGTTACCGTCGGCATCCTCGAAGGTGACATCGAGAGAGTCGCCAGCGGCAATCTCCGGGCTGTAGCCCATGATCATGGCATGGCTGCCACCGGGCTTCAGCTCGTAGGATCCACCGGCAGGAACGACGAAGCCGTCTTCCATCTCAACCATGGTGGTACCTTGCATCTCATGCAGCTGCCACGTCTTGGCATCGACTGACCCGGACACCTTGACAATGCGGATGTCCTTGTCGGAGGAGTTCACGAGGTGACCGAAGATGCCGGTCATATCCTTGCCTTCAGGCTTAGCTTTCACAAATGCCTCCTCGAATGAAAGAGCATCTGCGGATTTCTCGTCGCTAGCCTTCACAGCCGTCGAGGTTGCTGCCGTCGTGCTGTCAGCTGCGGTGGTGCTTGCGCTCTCGCCGGTGGAGGAGCAACCTGCGAGTGCCATGGCTCCTGCCATAGCCACTGCAACGAGAGAAACCTGAATCTTCATGTAATTATTTTCCTTTCGCCTTAAGGCCTATCAACATGTGACACACACGCACACGCGCACATGTTGGTTAAACATCAATTCGCTACTCAACTGACGAGAAAGCGGTGCTTTTGCCCGCCTGCTGTCCACAGCGAGTCCGCTATTTTCGAGTGAGGGCGAAGCCCACACCTCCCACGATGACGAGAACAAGTACTGCACCGAGTCCCCACGCCCACACGGGGATGCCACCGTTGTCAGTGGATTCCGTGTTAGCGGTCGCTGCGGTTGTGGCGCCGCCGGCTAGGTCATCGGATGTCTCGCTTGCTGCCACATTGGGATCACCAACCGAAAAAGTCGTACCGCCACGGGTGGCGTGACCATCCGACGAGGTGATCTGGTAGCCAACGAGATAGTTACCCGGACCAGGGTCAATATCCTCCGGAATCTTCAGAGATACATATTGTTTGTCCAGGTCAGGTTGACCAGTGAACAGTACTTCCTTTGTGTCGGAGTTCGAAATTGCAACGGTATTGAAGTTCGGCTTTGGGATGCCAGAGAATTCCAGCACGATCTCGTGTGGGAACTCTTCGACTACAGACTTATCCTCGGGCGTTGCGTGCATGACGACATCATGAGCTGCCGCGAGTGGAGCGAATCCACCGAGCATCAGTGGTGTCGCCACTGCAATTGCACCGAGCCGCAGGAAAGCGTCCTGAACCAAAGCCACGTGTATGTACATCCTTTCTCATCGACCGGAAGGCCCGAATCCAGTGATTGGGGTCACTTTCCAGTCACCCCAATTAGTCGAAGAAATATCCAGCTAAGTTCCAATGACCCCCTTTTGGGGTCAATCGCACCGCGTATTTTTCACTCCAACCAATCACTTATTCCGGGATAAACAGTCTTACCTATGTGTTGGTTATACCAACCAAACACCAGCCTAGAGAACCCGCCTCACCTTTCACAAGTAAGGCCCAACATATCTGAAATTCAAAACGTATAGAAGATGCACTACCCATCCCCATCTGCCCTCTCCACCTAACGAGGAAGCCTCCAGACCTCACTCCTGATCCGCTCCATCGATTCCACCAAGATCCCCCACACTCCGATTCCTAACCCTTCCGAGGATCTGGATGGGCAGGCAGAAGCTAGACTCCCCAGACACACGAAACTTCCCTTAACAACGACACGTCGTAACGACGCACGTTTTTCCCTTAACCCCTTAAGCTCCACATTCGCTAGCAATCGAGAAAACAAAAGAGGTTCCCGCAGGAGCGCAGGAACCTCTGGTTGGAGGTGGAAACGGGAATCGAACCCGTGTGCACGGTTTTGCAGACCGTTGCCTCAC
>ERZ1031016.3-NODE-3-length-50082-cov-8.680373_pt1 | contig 50082 bp, 37 predicted proteins | sample MGYA00518593_ERZ1031016 | MGnify/ENA primary metagenome ERZ1031016 (study PRJEB33718, sample SAMN03159727) | human skin metagenome | collected 2014-05-20 | study: EMG produced TPA metagenomics assembly of the PRJNA266117 data set (Human skin bacterial metagenome and... | reverse complement strand
TCGAGGTAGTCAAGGGTGGCCTCATCCTCGACATCGGACTCCGTGGCTTCCTGCCTGCATCCCTCGTTGAGATGCGTCGCGTTCGCGATCTCGAGCCGTACATCGGCCAGGAGATCGAGGCCAAGATCATTGAGCTGGACAAGAACCGCAACAACGTTGTTCTGTCCCGCCGCGCATGGCTTGAGCAGACCCAGTCTGAGGTTCGCTCCGAGTTCCTCCACCAGCTGCAAAAGGGCCAGGTGCGCAAGGGCGTTGTCTCCAGCATCGTCAACTTCGGTGCATTCGTCGACCTCGGCGGTGTGGACGGCCTCGTTCACGTCTCCGAGCTGTCTTGGAAGCACATCGATCACCCGTCCGAGGTTGTCTCCGTGGGCGACGAGGTCACCGTCGAGGTTCTCGATGTCGATCTCGACCGCGAGCGCGTCTCGCTGTCCCTCAAGGCAACGCAGGAAGATCCGTGGCGCGTCTTCGCACGCACCCACGCCGTGGGCCAGATCGTTCCCGGCAAGGTCACCAAGCTCGTCCCGTTCGGAGCGTTTGTTCGCGTCGAGGAGGGCATCGAGGGCCTCGTCCACATCTCCGAGCTGGCTCAGCGCCACGTGGAGGTTCCGGATCAGGTCGTGTCCGTTGGCCAGGAGATCATGGTCAAGGTTATCGACATCGACCTCGAGCGTCGTCGCATCAGCCTCTCCCTCAAGCAGGCTGACGAGGACTACACGGAAGAGTTCGACCCCTCGAAGTACGGCATGGCCGACTCCTACGACGAGCAGGGCAACTACATCTTCCCCGAGGGCTTCGATGCAGAAACCAACGAGTGGCTCGAGGGCTACAACGAGCAGCGCCAGGAATGGGAAGCTCGCTACGCCGAGTCCGAGCGTCGCTTCGAGCTCCACACTGCTCAGATCGAGCGCAACCGCGCCGCCGCTGCAGAGGCAGCAAGCTCCGAAAAGGGTGGCGCAGACGTTGCGAGCAACTACACCAGCACCGAGGCTCCGGCTGCCGAGGGTTCCCTCGCTTCCGACGAGCAGCTCGCTGCACTGCGTGAGAAGCTCGCTGGCAACTAAGCCACGTGAGGCTTTACAGCCGTACATAATGACCCGCTAAAATGCGGTTCAACGAGGATCCGGATCTCCAAAGGAGGTCCGGATTTTTGTGTTGCAACAAAGACAAGGGCAGGTAGAAGGGGGCTGCCTGACATGCAGGTTGGTCGTTTCCGGAAGGAACAAACCCATCTAGGGGCGGCAGCCCAAAGGTCGCTCACGTAGTCACAGTCTTGCCCCTCCATCGCAGGCCTAGGCACGATTGCGGGCTTTACCCATGTTCTGTGCGGGCATAGAGTACGTGCTTTCTGTTTGTTGACGACAGCCCTTTTGGTGGAAATGGGCTATCGGAAGATGATTTCCTACAACTGCGGTAACATAGGGCACCGTCACGATGTACAAGTGTGAGGAGCAATGAGGAGCGCAGTGAGGTGAATAAGCCAAAACAAGTAGCGGAGGCGGACATCCTTGCGCTCATTGGTAGCCTCACCAACGTGGCTTACACGGAGACAACCCACGAGGGGATTGAGTACGAGGTGTATGAGGCAGACCGCGTCGACGTCCCCTCGCTGCGATCCTTACCGTGCGTCCAGGACGCAACGTTAAGAGAAAAGTCTGTCATCATCTCGCTACGGCCTGCATACAGGGATTCCCTTACCATTCCCCACCATGAACTTCCTACGATCTATCGATGGGTTCTTCTGGTACTCATAGGCATCATCATTCTTGTCGCCTTCGCGGCCGCGTGGATCGCCCGGCATCCCATCTTCTAATGTGCGCCCCTCTGAGAAGAACGTGGCGACTATAGCTTTAAGCTGGTTACCATTTGGCACAGCTCGTTTTCACCGTGAATCCGAGTTGGGACAGGTTAGTGCCCTCTCGGTGGGGGACGTTCGTGCTGGCGGTGGATTGGACGTTGCTGGGGACGGTGGCGTGGATGATTTGTCCGTTGAAGTCCCGTTCGAAACTGCGGTAGTGGCCGTTACGTTCTCACCAGCACGCCACCAAACCCCCAGGTCCGCGTGTCAAGGGTGGACCTCTTCACCACTCGTGACCTCAGTCGGTGAGGGAAACAGTCAATCACGGTGCCCACGAGCGTCATACGCTCTATAGGAGGCGATCCTGGGATCGTGCCTAGAATTCCGAGGGAAGGACGAAACCATTGATCAACTGGCAGGTGTCACTACCGTGCCCTCCTTGAGGATTATGCGATGCCGGGCAATGACGGTAGAAGAGCCTGGATCTGTGGCCAGAATGCAGCGACCCCACCGCCGGCAAGGAGTAGGATGCCGACCACTATGATTCCGATGGACGCGGGCCCAAGCTGACCATCCTGCTGGATGAACAGCGGTTAAAGATCCTCCTTGAGCTCTCTTTGAAGTTGGCTGTTGGAGGAAGGGAGAGACAACATGGCTGCGGCAGTGCGATCCTTGATCGTTACGGATGTGCCTTCATCGCACGCTCTGTATGCTTCAAAAATCGAATCCGCGAAATCAGCGGGAACGAGACCTATGCTCTCCAATTCACTATTGTAGGTAGCTTCTTCGATTTCTCCGTTCTTGTACTGCTCTTCTAGGTGCCTTCTAGGTGCCTTCTAAAATAGGGGCAGCGCGGGTTTCCTAGGCCTTCTTATCCGGGAAACGTCAAAAAGCTGTCTTGACATCGGCGTTGACTTTTAGGATTGAGGGTGTATGGGACTCCTTTTGTGGTTGGATGAACAGCGCTGCGCGACTGACTCAAGAGATGTGGACAATGAGAGGAAGGGTTACGTTATGCTCGTAGGGCTAACCGGAGGAATCGGCAGTGGGAAATCTACGGTAGCGTCGATGTTTGCGGATGCGGGTTTCGCCCTCATTGATTCCGATGCCATCGCCCGTACGGAAGTGGAGACTCCCGAGGTAATGGCGGAATTGGTGAAACGGTTTGGCGAAGATATCCGCACGGGGAATGCTGAAGCGCCACTTAACCGGACGCTGTTGGCACAGCGGGCATTTGCAAGTGACGAGGCAACCGAAGCGTTAAACAGCATTACTCACCCGGCCATCCGGAATCGCACCCTCAGCCTGATTGCATCGGCAGACCCAAAGCACAATCCCGTTCTTATCGATATGCCGCTGCTTGTGGAGACCGGTTTTCACGCGAAATGTGATGCCGTGGTCGTGGTTGTTGCCCATCCGGATCTGCGTGTCGACAGGCTTGTGACGATGCGAGGACTCGACCCGGCCGATGCGCGTGCTCGCATTAACAAACAGGCTACAGATGCTGAGCGCGCGGCCGTTGCTGATTACGTGCTGGACAATAACAAAGACCTCCTGCACCTGGAAGCCCAGGTGCAGGAGGTTATCGCTGAACTTTTGTCACGGGAGAGCAAATAGTCAGTCCACGTAGAATCGCAACTCCGGAGTGCTAGAAGCGCATCGCCGGCATGAGAGTGAGGATCCTGTGGCGTTGCTAGCCTCCGCTGGAGAGTACCTCAGCAGAAGCGCGCTTGGCATGCTGGATCGCTATTTGTAGGTTGCGGTACCGGCGTTCGTCAGCCCATCATCCCACGTTGCATTCGGGCGCTCGGCCAGAAGCGCATCCAGATTCGTGCGCATGAGCATGACGTTGTAGTTGGACCACGTGGTCAGGACGTAGTAGAGGTCTCTCCCGTTCTGGTGGGGCAACATGAAGCCACCGTATAGGTCGTAGAGTGTGTCGACATCTACGACCATCGTTTTCTCGGACCACGGGCCTTCAAGAGCGTCCGCAGTGCGGATGACGAGGCCCCTGCCATCGGTGTACATGGCAATGAACTTGTGGAGGTGCTCGTTCCACGCAACGGAGAGCTCACTGACCTGATCATTAATGACGGGAGTAGCAGCATTCAGGTCGGGTACCCAACCGTCAGGGGTGAGATATTCGAAGGCCGCTTCGTTAGGGAACTGACCAATGGGGGCACGGCCGAGGATCGCAGCCCCGTTTCTACCTGAAGGAGTGGAGAAACGGTAGACAAAGCCATTGCTCTCAACGAACGCGGACATCTGCGCTTTCTGGTTGCCAGAGCGGAATCCAGGAAGGAAATTAAGCGCAGCTGGAGCATCCGTGTTTGTACGGATTGACTCGGGCACGATTGTCCAGTGAACACCGTCGTTCGAGCGAACAGTTGCCGCATAGTTGGTGACCCAATCGCCGGGCTTGTCCCAGTTTCGCACCGACATGTAATCGATGTACTGCGTATCGCCGATGGCAATACCTGCAGTGGGGATAGTTGTGTGCTCGATGCCAGGAACCTTCATTGAGGGGATGAACTCGGTGGCGTGGCCTCCGGTCATGTACCCGTTCTTGCCCAGGGCGTCGTGGATGGTGAACCCATCGCTGTAGGTGTAATCGTGGGAGCGCAGAATAGCGTTTGACCGCCAATTATTCACTGCAAAGTTGCACGCCATTGTGTCGCCCAACACGAGCATGGTGTTGCCCCTCTGGTCATCATAGGCAATGCCCAGATCGGTTCCAGTGACATCGTAAACTCGGTCCGTGCGATCTGGAGAGCCAGGCCCGGTGACCAGCTGGGTTACCCCCGTATGCCCCTTGAGGATTGGCATGCCACCTGGTTGTCCTTTGAGAAATGGGGGGTTGGAACTTCCAATGTAGTTCTCGTCCTTAGTGTATTGCCGACTCGATTCAGAAGACTGCGAAATTCCACTTGAAAGCGATGATCCGTTGAACAAGCGGGAAGAAATATTAATGGCTGACGAGCCATTATCCGGTTGGCACGGTGCTGCTGACGCAGTGGGGATACTCCAGGGTGCCACAGGTAGTAGAAGTCCCGCAGAAAGAGCGGTAGTAGCAAGTACAGAAGCGATGCGAGGTCGATGCTGACGAGTCATGGATTAAACTTTAACGAATCCAGTTTGTTGCGCAAGTGGTTTGCACCAAAGTTTTGTCACTGGACGGGGGACAAGCGGATTCCGTGTGGTCATCGACCTCGCCAGAGATTGTTGAAGCGTACTTCTGCGTTCGACCTCCGTGTGGGAACCCACATTGAGGGTAGCAATTCGTCGTTTTCCGGCAAGGCAGGTAAGCGGGCGACATTCCCGTCACTCTTGCAGCCGGCATGACCAACTGGAAGATGTACAGAGTAGTGATGGAATAGCCGAGGGATCCGCCCCCATAGATAGTCTGGTAGAGCATTGGCGTTGTTGTTTGCCGAGGTAACCCATGCATCTGACGTGACAGCCCGTGAACCTGACGGGGACAGCCTGCGCACCTAAAGCGCGATAGTTGGGATGCCTCGGATCTTGTTCCCTCGCGATGACTAGGCGGATGCGCAGGAGCGTACTCGCTGTGTGAACGCACGTGCACCGTCTGTTGTAGACGTCGGGCGGAGGAGCTGTACCCCACAAAGGGGAGGGGCCCTCGAGTCCGAGAACTCGAGAGTCCAATTAGTGGGGGTGGGGCATCCGAACCCTCGCCACGGCGAAGAGGTGGTGTACCGCGTTACTTCTGGGTGGTCTGCACTGTCGTAGATCCAGGTGCTGCCTCAGCGTCACCGTGTTCCTGTGGCTCGAGGTGATCGACATCTTCCATATGCCGCTGTGTCCACGGAGAGATAAGGAACAAACCGAGCGCAACAACGAGGGTGACTCCGCCGACACCGTAGTAGAACACGACATCGCCAAGCTCGGAGGTGCGTTCAATAACGACAGCCGCTAGACCCTGGCCACACGCAGCTGCAAGTAGCCAGAGGGTCATTGTCTGAGACGCGAACTTCACCGGGGCGAGCTTGGTTGCGCTAGACAGCCCGATTGGATTCATCATCACCTCGGCGACGGTCTGAACGGCAAACACAGCAACGAGGAACCACCAGGGGGAGAGCCCGCCGGTGCCGCCGGGCCATTGGCTAAAGCCAAAGCCCATGAGAAGTGCAGAGAGTCCGATGATGAAAACCGACAGGGCAAATTTCTGTGGAGTGTTGGGGAAGTGGCCCTGCGTCTTGGCAAAGATCCAGCCAAGGATGGGAGCAAAGATGAGGACAAAAATCGGGTTGAACATCTGGTACTGCTCTGGAGTGAGCGTAAACAGGGAACCGATGGATCCGTCCGTATTGTCCTTGGCGAAGGTGGCCATTTTTCCGGCTGCTTGCTCGAAAATCATCACGAAGAGAACCTGGCCGACCCAGAGGGGAATAAACGCCATGAGATGCCCACGTTCGTGGACGGTAACCTGGGGAGACCTAAACATCGTAAAGAAATAGAAAAGGCTCGTGCCCACCGCGAACAGGAAGAGGGAGTACGCAATCCCGGAGGTGACCTCACCGAAGACGGCAGTGCACAGCCCGACCAGCGCCAGGAAACCTATGGCTACCGCGATAGCTCCCAAGCCTAGCTTTCGACCTTCGCCCTTGCGCATAGGGTAGGGAATGTTGAATGCGAACTCACGAAGCTTGCCTCGCCCGTACACGAAGGCGACGAGTGCGAATGCCATGCCGATCGCGGCGGCGATGAAACCTACGTGGTAGCCGTAACGATCCTTGAGAAAACCGGTAATGAGAGGGGCGAAGAGGGAACCGATATTGATCGACATGTAGAAGAAGAGGAACCCTTGGTCGCGCCTGGGATCGCCTTCCTCGTAGAGTCCGCCCACGACGGTGGAGAGATTGGGCTTGATGAGGCCGGTGCCAATTGCGATGAGGACCAGGCCAACCCAGGATGTAGGAACTGTGGGGATCGCTAGGACGAGGTGGCCACCCATAATGACTGCACCACCAGATAGTGTTGAAAGCCATGGCCCTAACAGTCGGTCGGCAAGGATGCCGCCGGGAATGGTCATGAGGAGAACGCCAGCACCGTAGGAGGCCATGACCACCTGGCCCGCATTGTCCGTAAGCCCCAAGCCGCCGTTGGCGATGGTATCCGTGAGGAAGTACACGAGGATGGCTCGCATGCCGAACCATGAAAATCGTTCCCACATTTCAACCTGTAGCATCCATGGGAGTCCACCTGGGTGACCGAGGAACGCCTTGTCCTCACGTGGGGGACCGGTTACGAGATTTTTGGGCTTGTACAGAGACTTTTTCGAAGCGACACCTGCGACCCCGACGAGGTCTGCATCTGATGTGTCTGCAGCCATCATTTACCTTTCTGGAATAATGCCGCCTCGGTCGGCGGCTCTTGGCCGGGCATGGATGGCCCCGCCAACGTGGTGTGTGATGTAAAGCACACAGCTGGAAGTTTTTGACTTATCGCATAATGGATGTCACGGCGTAATTTTAGCGCGTGTCCACAAATGTTGAACAGGCTGGTTATACCTTGAGCCATTCGCGCAGGTACGCCTCGGAAACGAAAAATGCTATAAGTTTGTGTTCACTTCCGCACACCTATGTAACCATCACGTGGTTTTCGTTTGCCGTAGCGCCAGGGTTTTACTCACTTCCTCATCTTTCTGTCATCCTTACATTTCCCTATTCATCCATACTCGGCTATTGCACTGACTGTTGCATTTATTGCATATGGGTGCCGCAGCCGGGATTCACGTTTCGGACCGGAGCGCAGCAGTCTTCTCAAGGCTTTACGACGATTCGGCTACCAGTTCTCTTCCGTTCGTTTTGGCACTGCGTTGTAATGACTCAAGTGGCACTAGTCATGGTGGTATCGCCTGCGGTCTGCTACAGGTGGGGGCGGTCGGCGGCGGTGCTTGTGCGGTGCCTACGAAGTGCGGGTGGTTGGCTCGCGCCCGCGATTTTGGCATCACCGTAGACTGTACGTATGGCATTTCCTATGGAGCACCCTGTTTTACCGCATTCTGATTTCCGTCCTGTGGAGGAGGTCGAGCGCCGTGAGGGAACCTTCGAGGTTATCTCTGAGTATGAGCCTGCGGGTGACCAGCCGAAAGCGATTAAGGAGCTGACGGAGCGAATCCAGCGCGGTGAAAAAGACATCGTGCTCATGGGTGCGACAGGCACAGGTAAGTCTGCTACGGCTGCCTGGCTGATTGAGCAGGTGCAGCGGCCGACACTGGTCATGGCACCGAACAAGACCTTGGCAGCGCAGCTTGCCAACGAGCTGCGCCAGCTGCTGCCGAATAACGCGGTCGAGTACTTCGTCTCGTACTACGACTATTACCAGCCAGAGGCGTATATCGCGCAGACGGACACATACATCGAGAAGGATTCTTCCATCAACGAGGATGTGGAGCGTCTTCGCCACTCGGCTACGTCTGCGCTCCTGTCACGACGAGATGTTGTCGTGGTGAGTTCCGTATCGTGTATTTACGGTCTGGGGACCCCGCAGTCCTACCTTGATCGATCTCTAAAAATTGAGGTAGGGGAGGAAATCGACCGAGACCGGTTTCTCCGCCTGCTTGTCGATATCCAATATGAGCGCAACGATTATGACCTGAAGCGTGGTGCATTCCGTGTCAAGGGGGACACAGTGGACATCATCCCTGCCTACGAGGAGGTTGCTGTCCGTGTTGAGTTCTTTGGAGACGAGGTTGACCAGCTCTATTACATCCATCCGCTGACAGGCGAGATTATCCGCAACGTCGATGTCCTTCGTATCTTCCCGGCGACGCACTACATCGCCTCAGAGGGGCGTGTGGAGAAGGCGATTGAGCAAATCCGGGAGGAGCTGGAGGAGCGGATTACATCCTTCGAAAACCGCGGCAAGCTGCTTGAAGCCCAACGTTTGCGCATGCGCACGGAGTATGACCTTGAAATGATCGAGGAAATGGGATTCTGCTCCGGTATCGAGAACTATTCGCGGCACATGGATGGCCGTGAGGCGGGCGATCCGCCGCCGACGCTGATTGATTACTTCCCGGAAGACTTTCTCACGATTATCGACGAGTCTCACGTCACAGTCCCGCAGATCGGTGGCATGTATGAGGGGGATGCGTCCCGCAAACGTAACCTCGTCGAGTTTGGCTTCCGCCTTCCCTCCGCCCTAGATAACCGCCCGCTGACGTGGGAGGAGTTCGAGGAACGCAAGGGGCAGACAGTGTACATGTCAGCTACTCCGGGCGATTATGAGCTTGCCGCGGCCGGCGGCGAGTTCGTTGAACAGGTCATTCGTCCGACTGGCCTCGTCGACCCGAAAATCGTGGTTAAGCCCACCAAGGGGCAGATCGATGATCTCATCCATGAGATCCGGGTTCGCGCTGAGAAGAAAGAGCGCGTTCTTGTCACCACGTTGACCAAGAAGATGGCGGAGGATCTCACTGAGTACCTGCAGGAAAATGGAGTGCGGGTTCGCTACATGCACTCAGATGTGGATACCCTGCAGCGTGTTGAGTTGCTGCGCAAACTGCGCCTTGGAGAGTACGACGTTCTCGTTGGCATTAACCTGCTGCGCGAGGGGCTCGACTTGCCCGAAGTCTCGCTGGTGTCCATCCTCGACGCCGATAAGGAAGGGTTCCTTCGGTCCACGAAATCCCTCATTCAGACAATCGGGCGTGCGGCCCGCAACGTCTCGGGCGAGGTGCACATGTACGCCGATTCGATTACGGACTCCATGCAGCAGGCAATCGATGAGACAGAGCGTCGCCGTGAGATGCAGATTGCATATAACAAGGAACACGGTATTGACCCGCAACCCCTGCGTAAGAAAATCGCCGACATTCTGGATCTCGTCTATGAAGATGCCGAAGAAGGGGAGACGCCCAGCGCAGATGCTGTTGTAGCGAAAGATTACGATGTGTCTACGATGGCGCAGGATGAGGTAGAAAAGTTGATCAAGGATCTCCGCGCACAGATGGGGGCAGCAGCCCGGGAGCTGAATTTCGAGCTTGCAGCCAGGTTGCGCGATGAGATCGTGAGCCTAGAAAAGGAGCTAAGGGGGCTAAAGGAAGCAGGCATTTAGTCAACCATGTAGTCTGGAATGCAGGCAATTAAACCAAATTTGTGGAAGATTCGGAAGGTACAGAATGTCCGCTTATAAGAGCATCGTTGTGGGAACTGACGGTTCAAAGTCTTCACTGCTCGCAGTGAAGCGCGCTGCACAGATCGCAGCATCCTTCGATGCAAAGCTGATCATCGGCTGCGCGTACTACGAGAATGAAGAGCAGGCTACCAAGACTCTGCGCAAGGATTCCGTGACCGTTTTGGGTGACGATCCGGCGCTCAAGAATCTTGAGACTGCTCGCGCAACCGCCGAGGAGGTCGGTGCCTCCAACATTGAGACCGCCATTAAGCCCGGCACCCCAGTTGAGGCTCTTATGGCGATCGTTCACGAGAACGAAGCAGATCTGCTCGTTGTAGGTAACCGTGGCATCAACTCCCTGACCGGTCGTCTGCTGGGTTCTGTGCCCGCAGACGTCGCCCGCCAGTCCGAGTGCGACGTCATGATCGTCCACACCGTTCAGTAAGACACGAACGGATCTTTGCTAGCGCTCCGAGCTGCATCCGCAGAAATGAGGGCTACCTCTGATATTGGTAGCTCTAATATTCGGAGGGGGCGTGCATAGCTGTCACCCGCCGACCTACTTCTTGGTCGGCGGGTTTCGTGTTTCTCGCGCAAACCAGCTCACCAGTGGGGCGGAACCCCACCAATAGGGAGCGTGGTTTATGCTCACCGGTGGGTAGCACGCTTGCCTGGGGAGTAGAGCGCTTACTGGAGGAGTGGCCTGGCTTACCGGAGGTCAACGTTGCACCTCGGATGCCGGCGAGTAAAGCGCTGCTCGCCGATAATCGTGAGGGTCTGGGTGGCGCGGGTAGCGGCCACGTAGAGATCCTGCAGTCCTTGGGGAGAATTCTCGATGATGGCGCTCGGCTCCACGAGGATCACATGGTCAAACTCGAGTCCCTTGATGTCGTGGACATTGTCCGAGTCGATGATCTGTACGAGGCGTCCATCCGCGAACTCGGACGCAACCTGTTCGGGATTGGTTCCTGAGGGGAGGAACCGAACAGGCTCACCGGAAGAACGAATTGCCCGTGCAGGGTCTTGCTCGGGGTCGATGCTCTCCAGGAGGGCGTTTGCATATTCCATGATCTCTGCCGGGGTACGGTAGTTGACCGTCAGGCGGTGGAGGGTGAAACGCTTGTCGACGAACGGTTGCAAGCTTTCTTCCCAACTTTCCACGCCGGCTGGGGCCGAGGTCTGCGCGGTATCGCCGACAAGGGTCATCCACCGGTTAGGAGAACGACGCATAATCATCCGCCACTCCATCGGGGTGAGTTCCTGTGCCTCATCAACGACGACATGGCCGTATGCCCACGTGTAATCTTCGGCGGCGCGCTCAACTGTTGTGCGGTTGTCCGTCTCCTGCTGGCGGCGGGCGAGTTGCTCCGCATCGATGACATCGTGCGCGGACAAAATTTCTGCTTCAAGCTCATCGTCAAGGTCCGTATTCTCCGAGGATTGCAGCACGTCGAGAGCTTCCTGTGCCTCCGCGAGTTGCTGCTGCCACTCCTTTTCTTCACGTTTCCGCTGTTCCTCCGGATCCGGTACCCCAATGCGGTGGGCAAGCTCGTCGACGAGAGCAGCATCGGAATCAGTCCAGGCGTACCCATCAGTGCGGAACAACCCGTCGTGTGTATCGTCGTCGTAGTCGCCAGCTACCTCATTGAGTACTGCTTCGTTGCTGAGCATTTCGGCAAGTACATCCTCGGGCGAAAGTTCCGGCCACAATGAGTCAGCAACAGACATGAACTGTGGATCCTCGAGCAGCTCGTCCGTGAGCTCTGCTGTGTCGGCTGCTGAGAGTAAGTTTTCTCCCCCGAGAGGATCAGAGCCGATAATTTCGGTGAGCCTATTTGCGGTGAGTTCGGCCAACTGGTCAGCGAAAATGCCACGTGCTTCGTTGTGTGGCTTACGGGAACGTCGTGCGCGGGTACGAGACTTCTTCACCATCGCCGGAGTGATATCTACACGCACCCCGTCTAGCTGGATGGTGATTGACTCCTCAGGTACCACTTCGTAACGCTGCACTGCGGCAGCGAGGATGTGAACCATCTCCTCGCTTCCCTTAATTTCCCTTCCCAGGAGTGTCTCGGTGGCTACCGGGGTGAAGCCGGGGTACAAGGTGCCGGCGGTACGGAGGACCACTCCCGTTTCGCCAAGCTCGGGCAGAACTCGAGAAATGTAGTCCAAGAAGGTGGTGTTGGGACCGAGGAGGAGGACACCTGTTTTAGCGAGCTGATCTCGCCATGTGTACAGCAGATAGGCGACTCGGTGCAGGGCAACTGCTGTCTTCCCCGTACCCGGTCCACCTTCCACGACCATGACACCGCGGGAAGGGTCGCGGATAATGGTGTCCTGTTCGCGCTGGATCGTCTCCACGATGTCGGACATGTAACCGGTGCGCGCACGATTGAGTGCTTCAAAAAGAGCTGATTCACCGGCAACAGTGTCGCTCGCTAGCTGATTAGCCGTGGGGTGGTCTGCTCGCGCGTCCTCGTTGAGTACCTCATCCGTGATGTCCGTAACCTGGCGAGACGACATCCGGATGTGGCGTCTAACGTGAACGCCCTCGGGCTGAGCTGTTGTAGCGAGATAGTACGGGCGTGCCGCCGGCGCGCGCCAATCCAGTAGGAGGGTGCGGTAATGGTTCTCGGGGGCATCGACACCCAATCGCCCGATGTACCGGCGATCCTGCTTGTCTTTACCGGGAACAGGGGTTTCGGGGTCGTTGTCATCGATGTCAATGCGACCAAAGACGAGTCCAACTTGCGCAAGATTCATGCGGTCGAGACGCTTGGCAAGTGTTGCTACCTCTACCTCACGTTGGACAAGGTCCTCGGCGAGGGGACTGTTGGTGTCGAGCTTCTTCACGGCGGATTCAAGCCGTGCCCTGGCCGTGTCAATGTCGCCGTCGATTCGCCGAAACAGTCCATCGACGTATTCCTGTTCGGCTGCGATCGAGTCATCAATGAGGCGATCATTGTCAGTCACGTGTGATTAACCTCCAGATGGTTGTCCAAAATTTCTGTACTGCTGCGTATGGACACGTATAACGTTAAGGGACCTAGAATACTCCACCTGCTGTCAGGTCAACAGGTAGTTGACGTTTTAGCAGGTTGCCTCCATGCGCGAAGCGTGTCCCACCGGTGGCGCGCATGCCGCCATCCAAAATTCTGTCTGAGGGCGCATGAACGAGTGATCAATGGGCGATTTCCGGGGCGCTGCGTCCTGCATGGGGGAGAAGATGTTGCGACCCAAAACTGCCAAAGGCAATGTGCGATCCTCACCCCAACTTTTCAACGCGTGCGTTATGGTGAACGCGCCACCATTGTTATTCATTCCCGCTCGAATAAATTCATGCCGGGAGAGACAAGCGAGACGGGAATGTGTTGTGCGATGTAACTCGGGGAACCGATGGTGGGTGACGCGAGAAGGGGGAGGGCGCAACGTGGGGAAAGAGAATATGAAGAGGGCTGTTAACGATGAAAAAGAAACACGGCTGACTATGTGCTGCGCCGGTAGCGCAACTGAAATTGCGCGTATAGACGTTCGTTCTATAATGGATGTTATGTAACGAGTGTTATGAAAGGAGATGAGCATGCCGCCAAAGCCTAAAGTAAAGCGGGAGGACATTCTCGATGCAGCCTTCGCGGTCGTGCGTGAGTCTGGCATAGAGCAGTTGAATGTGCGACGCATTGCCAGTGAATTGGGGTGCTCCACTCAGCCGGTCATGTACCACTTCCAAACCATGGACCTGCTCAAAGAAGCGGTGTACGAACGTGCCGACCAATTTCACACGGAATACCTGCTACGGCAACGAGGCGAAAGCGGATCGCCTTTCCTGTCCATCGGAATGAACCATATTCGCTTTGCAAGAGAAGAGGCGCCCCTATTCCGTTTCCTCTTCCAAAGTGCTTTTTCTCCGCATCAAAGTCTTAATGAAACATTTGACAGCGACGAGCTTGCCCCGTTGCTCTCCGCTCTGCAGACAGAGACCGCACTGGACATTCAGCAAGCGAAAACGGTGTTCATGAGCCTAGCCATGGTTACTCACGGGTATGCAAGCCTGCTTTCCAACCATCTGCTGGAATACAGCGAGGAATTTGTCACGTCTCAATTATCCAGCGTCTTTAATGGCGCAATATTTGTTGCCCAGGAGGGCCACAATGAAAAAACTGTACGACAAAAGTGAGTTGCTCTTCTCGCTCACCTGGATTGCGATCTACTGTGTCCTGCAATCCTTGGCCTTTTCTCTCAATGATACGGTTGGCATCAAATTCTCCTTCAGTGCTCTGTTTGCGGCAACCCAAACAATCATCCTGTATTTGTTTCTACGCAGGCATGGACTTTTCCAGCGTTACGGGATTCGCAGTCCGCAGTTGTCGGCGAAGCGCTTTGTCTTTTACATTCCGCTCCTCATTCTGATAAGCGGCGCCCTATGGAATGGTATTGGTCTTCGGTACACCGTCGTGGAAACTGGTTTCTACATCTGTCTTATGGCGTGCGTCGGTTTTCTTGAAGAATTGATTTTTCGTGGGTTCCTATTCAGAGCAATGGCGGAGGAAAGCTTGCGTCAGGCAATCGTTGTCTCCAGCGTCACATTTGGGATTGGGCACATCGTGAATAGCGTGAACGGAAGTGGCCAGTCACTAACGGTTACGTTGCTGCAAATTGTTTTCGCCATCGCCGTTGGCTTTCTCTTTGTCACCATTGTCTACCGAGGTGGCAGTCTATGGCCGTGCATTATTACGCACCAGCTCATTAACATTTCTGAAGGCTTCACCGTCGAAGCTGACCTAACCATCGGAAAGAATGTTCTTTACGTGCTCACACAGATGACGGTGATCATCGTTTATATCTTGATTCTCAATCGTACTTTGCCAAAGGGGCTGTTAATGCAGAGCTGAGGCAGGGCCGCCAGGGACGATGCCCCTGTGGTTTCCCATCCCGGCTGTGGGATCCGCGAGAGACCCGTCTGGGCTGTGGTGGTATCCCCGCTGTACTTTGCGTGTTGGGCTCTCGTGGTGAAGTGGTACTGGGGAGGACGTGAGCGGGACAGACGAAAAACATCCTGGGGCCGTTAACGGCCCCAGGATGCTTGGGTCTATCTTCTGCTCAGAGTTTAGCTCAGCTTCTCCAGCTTCTTGGAGAACTTCTTTTCTGCCTTGTTAGCGGCTTTTTCTGCCTGCTTGCTGAGCTTGTTGGCGCGCTTATCGGCTTTCTTAGCCAGCTTTTGAGCGGACTTCTTGCCGTTCTTGGCGGCTTCCTCGCCACGCTTTTGGGCCTCGTCGGCGGCCTCGGCGGCGCGCTTCTGGGCCTTGTCGGCGGCCTTCACCAGGCGCTTCTTAGCGATCTTGGCGTTCTTCTTTGCGGTGGAGAGCCAGTCGTCCTTGTTGTCCTCGACGTAGTCCGTGACATCGTTCCATGCGTCGGCAAGCTTCTCACCAGCGTTGGAGAAGAAACCAGCGGCGGCGGTACCTGCGACGGTAGCACCTTCCACGATGTTGTCGCGAGCGTTAGATGCGCCCTCTACGAGGTTGTCGCGGATTTCCTCCTGCTCGCTCTTGCCTGGGAGAGCTTGCTGGACGGCCTTGTTAGCGCGACGTCCGGCATCCTTTGCACGCCACGCGAGACCGGGCTTGCCCTCGGTGTCGAGGGAGGTAAGAACCAATCCGCCGAGGAGGGCAAGGTTGGTTAGCAGACCGTTCTTGCGCTGCTCCTTCTCCTGGTCGTCGTCCGTGTTCCAGAATGCGTTACGGGCGTAAATGGTGGGCACAGAGATGAGTGCCAGGGTGCTGGCGGCTAGGCGTGGAGCCTTACCGAGGGCGAGCAACGAACCGGCGCCGACGCGGGTACCGGCTGCGGCCTGGGTAACCATCGTGGCATCGGTGGGCACGTATCCCTTGTACTGAGAGGGGAGAACGGCACGGGCGCTGTCCAGCACGCTCTTGGTTCCCTCGACGTAATCCTCCGGCTTGCTCAGTGCTTTGACACCATCTGCAACATAGACTGCCGCAATCATGGGTCGGATAATCTTCCGGATCATGTGTTGTAACGCTCCTTCAAAAGTTCGTTCTCTAGTGCTCTGTTTTAGTGTACAGTAACCCGGTTAATCACCAGCCACGTTCTCGCCATTCACCGAGATGAGGTCGTTCTTCACCGAGCGTTGTGGGCTTTCCGTGGCCGGGGTGCACAATGGTTTCGTCCGGGTACTCATCAAAAAGCCTCTCCGTTACATCGGTAAGGAGCTGCTGAAACTCCGCTGGCGAATTGGTCTTTCCCACGCCACCGGGGAAGAGACTATCCCCGACGAAAAGGTGCTGCTTGCCGTCGATCTCGGCGAAAATTGCTGCGCCACCGGGGGTGTGGCCACGAAGAATTATGACGGGGAAGCGGTGCCCCTCAAACTCCAGAGTGTCGCCATGGTTGAGTTCGACATCCACAGGGCAGGGGAGAGCGGGCGCATCCAATGCTGACGCATAATGAGTAGCTCCCGTTTCGCGGAGCACCTCTTCCAGTGCACCGACGTGGTCGTGATGGCGGTGCGTGGTGAGCACTCCCGTGATGGTGCATCCAGCGGAAGTTGCGAGATCAAGAAGAGCCGGCGCATCGGCCGCGGCGTCGACAAGCAAACCGTGAGATCCCTCAACCAGGAGGTAGCAGTTGTTGTCCATGGAAGACACAGAAACGTGGTGCAAAGTCAAACTCATACTTTTAAGGATAGCCAAGCTTTGAGGAGTAAGTCGTCGGATAATAGCTCTTCGCGAGCGAACCGAGTGAGTAACCTCGAGTGACAAAGTGGCTCCAGCCTGATCCCTATAGAAGGGCAGGCGACGGGTGCTGGCGGAAGTAAATAGGACGACGGGTGCTGACAGACATAAACCGGGCGACGAGTGCTGATGGAAGAAAATAGGTAGACAAGTTTTGGCGGGAGGGAATAAGGGATGGAAGTAAGTATGAGATGACTGTGTGTGGGAATAAAAGTCATCCCGGGTCAGTTGAAGTAAACCGTGCTAGATTTAGCGAATGGCCCAGTTCGCTGGTATGTTCGAGACGGTATTGGCAGCTGAAAGCGCTGCCCGCTAGAGCGCAAAAAGGAGATCGTGTAAGTGGCTGATCGGTTGGTTGTCCGCGGGGCGAGAGAAAATAACCTGAAGGGTGTAAACGTGGATATCCCGCGTGATGAGCTCGTCGTCTTTACCGGTTTGTCCGGATCCGGCAAATCCTCGCTCGCTTTCGATACCATCTTTGCTGAGGGGCAACGCCGGTACGTTGAGAGCCTCTCCAGTTACGCACGTATGTTCCTGGGACAGATGGACAAGCCAGACGTGGACTTCATTGAGGGGCTTTCGCCTGCCGTGTCTATCGACCAGAAGTCCACGAACCGCAACCCGCGTTCAACCGTCGGTACAATCACAGAAATTTACGATTACCTGCGTCTTCTCTATTCGCGTGCGGGCACCGCCCATTGCCCCGAGTGTGACGCTCCGATTGCCAAACAGACTCCCCAGCAGATCGTCGACCAGATTCTGGAGCAACCGGAACGAGCGAAATTCCAGATTCTTGCGCCTGTGGTTAAGACCCGCAAGGGCGAGCACGTCGAGCTCTTCGAAAGTCTTGCCGCGCAAGGTTTTTCCCGCGTCATCGTCGATGGCGACATGCACCAGCTTTCCGATCCACCGAAGTTAAAGAAGCAGATTAAGCACGATATTGATGTCGTGGTCGATCGACTTCAGGTGAAAGAGTCCCAAAGGCAGCGCCTCACCGATTCTGTGGAACAAGCACTAGCGCTTGCCGACGGCGTTGTCGTCGCTGACTTTATCGATTCCGGAGAGCAGCTCACCTTCTCTGAGCAAATGGCCTGTCCCAACGGCCACCAACTCGATGTCGAAGACCTGGAACCGCGTGCTTTCTCCTTCAACTCACCGTACGGTGCGTGTCCGGCCTGCGACGGTCTGGGGTTTAAGCAAGAAGTTGATCTCGACCTTTTGGTTCCTAACCCTGATGCGCCGACAAATGAGGCGGTGCACCCGTGGAGTTCTTCGCCGAATAGCTCCTACTTCCGGGCATTGGTTAAAGGGCTGGGCGCAGCCCTCGGCTTCGATCCCGAGCAGCCGTACAGCGAGTTAACGAAGCAGCAGCAAAAGGCTCTCATTTTCGGCACCAAGGAAAAGGTGAGCGTTCGATACAAGAACCGATACGGACGGATGCGAAATTGGACGGCTCCGTTTGAAGGCGCTGCCAATTTTGTTCACCGAAAGATTGACCAGGCTGGGACAGAGAGCTCCAAGGATCGTCTCATGGCCTACATGCGTGAGGTTCCCTGCCCCACGTGTAAGGGGGCCAGACTACGCGACGAGATTCTCGCCGTGCGCCTTGCTTCTCATGAACATGGTGAGTGCTCCATTGCGGGGCTGACGGATCTATCCATTGATGATGCCCTGGACTTTATCCGCGATCTTGACCTCGGGGTGCGGGAGCGCAAGATTGCAGAGGCGATCCTCCGGGAGATCGATGCCCGGCTTAAGTTCCTCCAGGATGTCGGACTTAATTACCTCACGCTGTCTCGAGCTGCCGGGACCTTGTCCGGTGGTGAGGCCCAACGTATCCGCCTGGCTACCCAGATTGGGTCGGGATTAGCAGGTGTTCTGTACGTGCTGGATGAGCCGTCTATCGGCCTTCATCAGCGCGACAATCATCGCCTAATTGAGACACTGAAGCATCTGCGAGACATCGGCAACACCCTGATCGTCGTTGAGCACGACGAGGATACGATCAGAGAAGCCAACTACGTGGTGGATATCGGACCGCGGGCCGGTGTCCACGGTGGCGAGGTGGTGTACCAGGGCTCGCCAGAGGGGCTTTACGCTTGCGAGGAATCGCTGACCGGACAATATTTGTCTGGTAAAAAGATCCTCCCTGTTCCGGATGCGCGGCGCCCTGTGGACAAGCACAACATGATTAATGTTGTGAAGGCGTCCGAAAACAACCTGAGGGGAATCGACGTGTCTTTCCCTAAAGGTGTGCTGACCTGCGTCACGGGTGTGAGTGGTTCGGGTAAATCTACTCTGGTCAACCAGATTTTGGCGAAGACTCTTCAAAATAAGCTCAACAGGGCGCGCCAGGTTCCCGGGTACGTGAAAGATGTGACGGGGCTGGAGAACCTGGACAAACTTGTACAGGTAGATCAATCCCCGATTGGGCGCACACCCCGCTCGAACCCGGCTACGTACACCGGCGTTTTTGACAAGGTGCGCAAGTTGTTTGCCGAGACGAATGAGGCGAAGGTACGAGGCTACAAGCCTGGGCGTTTCTCGTTCAATGTCAAGGGTGGGCGTTGTGAAGCATGTCAAGGCGATGGCACCCTGAAAATTGAGATGAACTTTCTGCCCGACGTCTATGTTCCCTGTGAGGTGTGCCATGGCGCACGCTACAACCGGGAGACGTTGGAGGTGAAGTACAAGGGCAAGAACATTGCCGAAGTATTGGATATGCCGATTTCTGAGGCCACCGAGTTCTTCAAGAACATCTCCTCCATTCATCGCTACCTCAATACCCTTGATGAGGTGGGGCTTGGTTACGTCAAGCTCGGTCAAGCGGCAACAACGCTGTCCGGAGGTGAAGCTCAGCGCGTGAAGCTTGCCGCAGAACTGCAAAAGAGGTCGATGGGGCGCACAGTATATATCCTCGATGAACCGACGACAGGTTTGCATTTCGATGACATTTCCAAGCTCATGCTTGTGATTAACGGGCTTGTGGATAAGGGCAATACCGTCATCGTCATTGAACATAACCTCGATGTAATCAAGGCTGCAGACTGGATTATTGATATGGGGCCTGAAGGCGGTTCAGGTGGCGGTCGCGTCGTTGCGCAGGGAACACCTGAGGACGTAGCCAAGGTCAAAGGCTCTTATACCGGCATGTACCTCAAAGAGATGCTCGCGGGCACGGCAAAGGGGGCAAAGTAAGCGCACGTGCCTTTAAATTACCGCGTCATCCTGGACTAGGAGTCCCGTCGTGCCGGGCTGGGATTCCTTCAGGACTAGGAACTGCCGCTATCAGTTTTGAGGATGGTGGCAGCTCGCGCGGCTAGCCAGTCATCTGCAAAGTCAGAGCCGTTGCGGTCGCCAACCTTGAAGTGCCCATCGAAATAGGAGATATGGGCAAACCCGAAATCTCCGGCGACAGCCATCGATTCGATCAAGTTCGCGTTAGCTGGGTCTTCCAAAAGCGGGGAGAGACCGGTCTGAGTTGCAATGAATTGGCCTAAATTAGACACATCCCGTCGGGTAGCGGACGCGCGGCCATCGCCGGGAGCGTCGAATGGCTCCTCGGCGGTGAATACGAGTCGCGTTGACTCGGTTGCCAGCGTGATGATGGCTGCAGCATCGGGGGAGAGTGTCTCTACCTGGGAAGCCAGGCCTTCAGCTGCAGGCAGAACGTACTCGGCCGTATTTCCCTTAGCCGCCAACCCGGGGGTGGCAGCGATGAGAGAAAGCGCTACTAGCTGCGCAAAGTTAAGATCCGGGCGTGTGTGGTCAACGACGATCTTCAGATAGCTCGCTACCTCCACAAGTGCGGCGGTAATGCTGAGGATGTTGATCCAGTCCAGACCTGCGGTGATGAGGGCTGTGTCGAGGGGAATTCCAGCTTCGAGCTGTCCCCTGACACTGTCGATCGCTTTACTAGTTTGGTCATCCGCGAGGCCTGGCCAATCGACACGATTGGCAAAGTTTGCGACATCGCGGATGAGCGAGCCCTCGTGAATCGAGCAGGCCATGTCGTTGCTGTCGCAGATGGAGATAACTGTGCCTTCGAGACCAGTAAAAGGTGTCGGACGGGCGCCCGTCATGCCGACTCGACCGGGTAAGACACCGGTGGACCCGCCGACGATGATTTCGCCGTTGGCGGCAAAAACGCCACCGTTCTTTGCGGCGAGGTCCGCCTGGTCCTGTGTCGGCTTGTCGATGATAGGTGAGCGTCCGGGGTCTGCGACCAGGACAACGCCACCGATTTGTTCCGGTCTGACGTGAGAAACACGACCGGCTGCGACCTCGGCGGCGGCATTTCCGATCACTGATGCGCCCTGGGAATACCCGACCAGGAAGAATTTTGTGCTGGGGCAGCGTCGACCAAGACGTGTTAATTCGGCGGTGGCCGTCTCCACACCGGCCAAGACTGACTCCCCATACGTAGCGGCCTCGGAGCTTACCGGCCCTGGCGTTAATGCGTTGATGCGCCCGAGACTTGCTGGATAGGCAACGTTAAACCCGGCAACATTGCGCACACCAAATTCTTGCTGAAGCTTATCGGTTGGATTCCAGCCGCTGGTGTACAGGGGGATCGGGTCCGCTGTCTGAGCTCTGTTCGAATATCCGGTACCTGCCGCCTGTATGACGTGGATGGGTGTGCAACCAGGGAAAGCGTGAGCGGTGTCCGGTGTGAGAACTGCAGTTGCTGGTGCCAGAACACTGGCAGCTGTTAGTAAGACGGCGAGACGGCGGTGCATGGGGTATAATTTTAACCGTTCAATAGACACTCTTTCTTGCAAAGTGTCTTTGTCTAGTGGGTCGTGCGTCGGACCGCGCAGTCGATTGATGTGCATTAAATGTGTACGACAGTCTGGATTTGGCGTTTTTGCCACGGTGTGTTATATTGCAACAGCTACCGCGTTAATGCGGTGTACATCAAGTGGAGGTCCCTCCCACCAGATGCCGCCCGGTTTATCCGGGAAGGATAATGGTTATACTCTCATCCTCGGATGTAGAGCGTACGGATCTCCCACGTGCTGGCAACAGCAGGTGGGATTTTTTGTATGGGGAAAGCGCTTGACTGTCCATCAAAGCAACATGCGCGGTCGAAACTAACCGTAAATTTTCTGTGAATTGAGGAGTCCACATCAGCGCTGAAGCTCGCATCAATGAGCGAATCCGAGTTCCCGAGGTCCGTCTAATCGGGCCTAGTGGTGAGCAGGTTGGCATCGTTAAGGTTAAGGATGCTCAACGGCTCGCGTACGACGCCGACCTTGATCTGGTCGAAGTCGCACCCAAGGCTAAGCCTCCCGTGTGCAAAATCATGGACTACGGGAAATACAAGTATGAGCAGGCACAGAAAGCTCGCGAGGCTCGGAAGAACCAGCAGCAGACTGTGGTCAAGGAGCAGAAGCTTCGTCCCAAAATCGATGATCACGATTACGAGACGAAGAAGGGCAATGTCGTCCGCTTCCTCGAGAAAGGCTCGAAGGTAAAGGTGACCATTATGTTCCGTGGAAGGGAGCAATCCCGTCCGGAGCTAGGTTATCGCCTGCTAGAGCGTCTCGCTGAGGACGTCAAGGACTACGGCACCGTCGAGTCCCGCCCGAAACAGGACGGCCGCAATATGACGATGGTTCTCGGTCCTGTCCGCAAGGGCAAGAAGTAAACCATCTGCAAGCAGATCTTTTAAGAGAGTAAGGACTTATCCCATGAAGCAGAAGACCCACAAGGGCATGGCTAAGCGTGTGAAGATTTCTGGCAAGGGCAAGCTCCGCCGTGAGCGTGCTGGCCGTCGCCACCTTCTTGAGAGCAAGCCTTCGAAGCGCACCCGCCGTCTCAAGGGCACCGTGGACGTTGCCCCGGCAGACGTCAAGCGCGTAAAGCGCCTTCTTGGCAAGGCATAAGTCGCCTCGCCCATAGTCCGATATATCAAGCTATAAACCGAAGGAAGTATCAAGATGGCACGTGTGAAGCGTTCAGTTAACGCCAAGAAGAAGCGTCGCGAAATCCTCAAGTCCGCTAAGGGCTACCGTGGCCAGCGTTCCCGCCTGTACCGTAAGGCCAAGGAGCAGTGGCTGCACTCTATGACGTACGCTTACCGCGATCGTCGTAAGCGTAAGAGCCAGTTCCGTCGCCTGTGGATTACCCGTATCAACGCGGCTGCACGCATGAACGGCATTACCTACAACCGTCTCATCCAAGGCCTGCGCCTTGCTGAGATCGAGGTTGATCGCAAGATCCTCGCTGAGCTCGCCGTGAATGATTTCGCTGCGTTCTCCGCTATCTGCGAGGCTGCTAAGAGCGCCCTCCCTGAGGACGTCAACGCCCCGAAGAACGCTGCTTAAGCGATAAAAGCGTAACGCTTTGCTAGCCGCCCCCGGTTTCCGGAGGGCGGCTTTTGCTTTTGTCAAAGCCCAAGGGACGAAACAGTAGGCATGGGGTATACAGGAGGGGATAGAGGAGCTAGGGGAGGACGTAGGCCTCGTCACATCAATGATGGGCGACGGGGGTTCACGTCGCCGATGGGTGTAGGCGGAAGATATGGGTGCCTGCTAGCTCTACGCCTGCGCTTGAAAAAGAAGCTACGGGACGAAAAAGAGCCCGGCCGCAGGAGCGATGTCAACTTCAATGGGAGGATCGCTCACAAAGTCCCCGTCGGAAAACACAGGCGCGCCTTCGAGCTCAACGCGGACATGCTTGGCGTGGTACGTGTTTACGCCATCTTGGCTGGAGAATTCTCCGCGAAAGATTTTCGGGAAGGTTTTGAGCGCTTGTGGAATACTCATCCCGTAAATTACGGTGATATCCAGCAGTCCGTCGGTGTGGTCAGCATCCGGACTGATTTTCATGCCTCCCCCGTAGGAACTCGTGATACCCACTGCGACGGTGGTGAAAAGATCCTGTTCCAAAACATGCTTGTGATCGAGAGTGATCTTTGCGGGGTATCCATGGAAATTGAGAGCTTCGAGTAACACAGCCAACACGTACCGGGGTGTACCTTTCGGCCAGGACAACCGGTTGGTTCTGGCATTGACACGTGAATCGAAGCCACAACAGGTTATGGTTGCAAAATACTCGCGCACGCCTTCGGCGGTGGTGTGGATTCCAAGATCTGCGTGTTGTGTTTTTCCGGCGGCGATAAGACGAGCTGCTTTGACCGGGTTTCGTGGTAACCCGTAATGGTGCGCAAAGTCGTTGCCCGTCCCCGCAGGGATAATACCCATCGGGACATCCGTCCCAGCTTGTGATTGCAAGACATGGTGGATGAGTCCGTCACCACCGGACACCACAATCGCATCGATGTGGTGATCTCGGATCATCCATGATGCGATCTCGCGTGTGGAGTCGGGGTCGAGTCCAGTTGCTGACGTTACGTTGACACCGTGACGGACAAACTCCGCTGCGGCCGCTGCCGTCGCTTCCTGTGACCGGTTCCCGGATTCAGGGTTTGTGATGATGCCGACCCGCTTGATGGTTCGCTTTTCGGGTGCGTAGTCGTCGGGTAGAGCTGTCACAGATGACCTTTCTTCTCAGCGGGCGGGGCGAGAGCCCCGAAAGGGGCAACACATGCTACCTTTCGCCAATTATAGACATACCTACATTGGGGCCGCCCGTTGGAAAACTTCCTATTGTGATGTCCGAATCGACCAGGCAACAGCGGTAGCAGGACCCCGAAGCGACTGTTCGCTTGGTGCAATACCTGGCCTTGGCTGCTCTACGGTGTTACCGACGATACTGACGTGCTCGCTCCTTGAGTTCCTTTACGCAAGGGATACTCGGTACCCCGCGTGAGAGGTTCGAGCTAATCAGCTCTTTATCGGCAGAGGGGAAACGACTCGTTCAACGTGTGGCGGTTCAATGTTTTGTCAATGTTTTGTGTCTTGTGCCCGGAGAGCCTTGGAATCGAATCTCGTTGACCTCGGAGTGCCTTGGACTACAGGCGTGAATCGGGTGCGGGGCAGTGAAGGACGGGAAAATGGCCATTGCAGAGGCTAGGGGAGGCCAGGTGAGCCACGTATTGGCTTTTTGGCGTTAGGGTCATGGTATGGACGTGCAAGGGTTACGTAGGAGGCTAAACAGCGGACAGCGATTGCTCCATTGCAGATGTGGAAGGGGCAGTGCGTTCGCTAGCGGTGGTGTGGAAGGGGCAATTTTCATCAGGCATCGCTGGGTGCTAGTGAGCGCGGATAATGGAGACACCCTGTGTCTGTGTTGAGGTATGGGTATGTTCGTGAGGCGTGTGGGAAGCGGTGTGGGACGGTCGCGGTAACATGGCGTGTATCACCGGGAGTCTGCGTTTGTAGGAAGCAGGTAGTCTTTCGACAGCGTTGGTGAAGAAAACCGATAGAGAAGAAAGCAGGAACACCATGTCGTCTCCATATAGTCCGGATGACTTCGACCGCGATGGCATGCCTATAAAGCGTAAGTATGGCAAGAAAGCGGGCTCCTCATCTATAGAGCAGGGAAGGTGGCAGACTCCACAAAACCTGCCGAGTTTTGGCGAGGCATCCCTTTCCAGCGAGCCTCCACGTGGGAATTCACCGAGTTGGCAGCAATCTGCGGGGCAGCAGTGGGGCGACAAAACTTCTCCAGTTCCCATGAACCATCCCTACGGTTTTTCTCAGGACGTGTCACCTATCAGCGACAAGAATTGGATCGTCGCTGCGCTTCTTCTTGCATTCGTAGGTGGTCTGGGTGTGCACAACTTCTATCTGGGAAAGACTAACTACGGCATCGGTCAGTTAGTTCTGAATATCGCCGGTTGGGGGCTCTTCGTGAGCATCCTCGGAATCCCCTTTGCTCTTGTGAGCTGGGGTATTCTCTCAGTTTGGTTGTTCATCGAATTCCTCATCCTCGTCATCAACGGGGGCACCGATGGTTACGGGAGGCCGATGCGCCCGTGAGCAACCAAAGGAATTCTTCTCGCTCTACCGGCGGGTTTAGGGCTCGAGCCCGCTCGCATCGCAGCGCCTCCGAGGTAGATACCGGAGTGCGTGAGAGCGAAGCGCGGGACAGCCGTCGGAGTAGCGCTCGCGAAGAATACGGCAGTTACGATCCCGCAGCCAGCCACGAAAAGCGCAGCAAACGGGATCGGCAGTCGTCGTCCGAGCAACGGGAGAATCGGAGCTCCCGTGAACACCGACGTGGTAGGGGCGAGGCGCAGGAGCGGGGAGCAAACCGTAGAGATAATCACGATGGGCGGCGCGATTCCCGCCAGAGTGCGCGTCGCGGAGGCGAGGAGCACCGCAACCACGTAAAGGACGAGGAGCCGAAGGTGACCGCTACCGGCGAGCCGATTTTCACTGAACGGACACCTCGTGTCGTGAATGCTGCAAAGCTCAAACGATCTGCGGTGCGGAAAAAGGAGAAGCGCTTCCTCGTCGAAGGCGAAAATAGCGTGGAGGCGGCTGTCGCCACCGGTGCGGCAACCGACATTTTCCTGACGAAGTCGGCGGCCGCACGCTTTACGGATATTGTTGCCGCTGCCAAAGCTATGGGAATGTACGTGCATTTCATCGATGAAAAGGCAGCAAAGAGCCTCCAGGACACGGTTACGTCGACAGGTATCTTCGCCGTGTGTCGGGAAGTGCTGTGGTCTGCGCGTGACGTGCTCAATGGCCGTCCGAAGCTAGTCAGCGTTCCGGTAGAGACAAACGAACCCGGAAACGCAGGGACGCTTATCCGCGTTGCCGATGCCATGGGTGCAGATTGCGTGTTGTTCGCGGGCGACACGGTAGATCCCCAGTCGGGAAAAGCAGCGCGCAGCTCGGCTGGATCGCTGTTCCATATCCCCGTGGCGCGAGAGCGAAACATTATGAAAGTTGTCAGTATGCTTCGCGAACGCGGTCTGGCGATCGCCGCTACGGCGGCGGACGGCGAGGTGGATCTCACTGATGCTGAGGATCTTCTCTCCCAACCTACGGCGTGGCTGTTTGGTAATGAAGCTCATGGTCTGCCAGAGGAACTCCAGGCACAAGCGGATTACCGAGTCCGGATTCCCATTCGCGGTCGTGCGGAGTCTTTGAACCTAGCCACTGCAGCCTCCATTTGTCTGTTTGAATCATCGAAATACCAGGCGAAAGCTGCAGAATCCGCGCGTAGTGGGCAGATAAGTGAAGAGGACGTTCCCGAGGCTGCAGAGTCCGACGAGTTGAGCATCGCCGAACCCGACGAGTTCAGTGCCGCAGAGGCTGGTGAGCTCTCGGCTGGCAACCGTGAGGCCGAAAGCGATGACCTCTCGGTGGATGGAAACGTGCTCGACGGGTGTGAATCAGATACCAGCGGGTCGGAGGACATTTAGCTCCCTTCTACGCGCTTTTGCTGCCCTGTCGGTGTCCTGTCACTTTTGAATTCTCGGAAGTAACAGGACATGTGGCGTACATGGGGAACCAAACGTCGAAAAGCGTGATGAGGAGACCTGAGAAGCAGTGAGCCTGATGAGTCCCGCACCTACACGGGCACCCCTGAACTGCAAAATTAGGGCACAGCGGCGACGCTGTAGGAAACAAAACGGCGTGCAACGCGGATTCGTGGTGGCACACCCGCGGGGGAGCCTAGGCCACTGATCTCTGAGCACTCTGGCGAAAACTGTGCTGTTTTACGGTGCGTGAATCGGCGAAGCGGTGAGGGAAATGCCTGACCGAGTGGGTAGAACGCGTGAGGCTCGACTACATTAATACTTTACAAACACTTCTGGGCAGCGCGGATATCTTTTACCGCCAGCCCAGGAGATGTGGCGGAACGAACGTCGAGGTGACCGTGGGCGGAACCACCGTTGACTTCATTCGGCGGAGCCGTTCCAGGAAAAGACATAAACGTACATATACATACGGTAAAAGAGGAATTGCGAAAAGTGAGCGAAGTGCAGATCACCGAACAGGGAATGAACGAAGCCAGAGATGCGGCGATCGCTGCTTTCGACGCGGCAGGAAACCTCGAAGAGCTCTCCGCTGCGCGCCATGATCATCTCGGTGACGCAGCCCCCATCCCGCAGGCGCGCCGCTCGCTCGGTACGCTTCCCAAAGAACAGCGCAAGGATGCCGGCCGGCTCGTGAATATGGCCCGTGGCGCAGTGGAGAAGCATTACGCACACGTTAAGAAGGAACTCGAGGAGAAGCGAAACGCTGAGGTTCTCGTCGCTGAGCGCGAAGATGTCACCGTTGCGTCCACGCGACGCCAGGTGGGTGCAATGCACCCGATTACCACCCTCAGCGAGGAAGTCGCAGACATCTTCGTCTCTATGGGCTGGGAGATCGCCGAAGGCCCCGAGGTGGAGGCCGAGTATTTCAACTTCGATGCTCTTAACTTCCTTCCCGACCACCCTGCGCGTACGCTCCAGGACACGTTCCATGTTGGGCCCGAGGGCTCGAAGCAGGTGCTGCGTACGCACACCTCGCCCGTGCAGGTGCGAACCTTGCTTTCCCGCGATCTTCCGGTCTACATTGCGTGCCCTGGCCGTGTGTTCCGCACGGATGAGCTTGATGCCACGCATACCCCCGTGTTCCACCAGGTGGAGGGGCTCGCCGTGGATAAGGGCTTGACCATGGCGCACCTCAAGGGCACCCTTGACCACTTGGCTAAGCGCCTGTTTGGCGAGGGCACAACCACGCGCATGCGCACGAATTACTTCCCGTTTACCGAGCCGTCGGCGGAAGTGGATGTATGGTTCCCCAACAAGAAGGGCGGAGCAGGCTGGATCGAGTGGGGTGGCTGTGGCATGGTCAACCCGAATGTGCTGCGCGCAGCAGGCATCGATCCCGAGGTGTACTCCGGCTTCGCATTCGGCATGGGCTTGGAGCGTACCCTGCAGTTCCGCAACGGGCTGAGCGATATGCGCGACATGGTCGAAGGCGACATCCGTTTCACTGCTCCGTTTGGTGTTCGCGCCTAGGAGGCGTAGAAGCACCGTGCACCACGTCTCGCATGCGGTTGATCGCATGGGGTCGTGGGGCACATCATCCGTAATAAACACTTAAATACGTAATTAACGTTCGAAAGAAGCCAACACATTATGCTTATTTCTCAAGGTTGGGTCACTCGTCTCCTCCGCGCCAGCAATCCCGATCACGCCGATTGGTCCGTCAACAGTGAAGATCTCGACTCGGGATACGTCCGCGTCGGCTTTGAAACCGAAGGCTACGAACCTATCGAGGAGACGACCGGCCCGCTCGTTTTCGGCCGTGTGGAAAATATCGAAGAACTCACCGGTTTCAAAAAGCCGATCCGCAATTGCAAGGTCAATGTGGGCGATGCCAACGGTACCGGTGAACTACAGAACATCATCTGTGGTGCCCGTAACTTCAAGGAAGGCGACCTCGTCGTCATCTCCCTCCCCGGCACTGTCCTGCCTGGTGGCTTCAAGATTTCCGCCCGCAAGACCTACGACCATGTCTCAGAGGGCATGATCTGCTCCGCTGCCGAATTGGGTCTCACCGATGCGCAGAACAAGGGCATCATTACGCTTCCCGACGACTTCGGCACCCCCGGTGAGCCTGCTGCTGAGAAGCTGGGGCTCAAGGAGACCGTATTCGATGTCAACATCACCCCAGACCGCGGCTACGCGCTATCAGCCCGCGGGCTGACCCGAGAGCTCGCCAGCGCTTTCAACCTGAACTTTGTTGATCCGGCCGAGGATCCAGAAGTAGCAGGGCTTGATCTGCCGGCCATTCCGGCAGCAACTGGACATGCGCCGATCGATATTTCCATCGACCCTAAGACGCAGACTCGTCGCTTTGGACTGCGCCACGTCACAGGCATCGACCCCGAGGCTGAGTCCCCCTACTGGCTGCAGCGGGAGCTCATGCTTTCTGGCCTCCGTCCGATCAATGCTCCAACGGATGTGACCAACTACGTCATGCTGCTCCTCGGACTACCCATGCACGCGTTCGATGCCGATAAGATCTCTGGCGGTCTCACCATCCGGAATGCGCAGAAGGGCGAGACCTTCCAAGCCATCGATCACACGAACCACAAGCTCCACGAGGAGGACGTAGTCATCTGCGACGAGACTGGTCCGCAGTCCCTCGCCGGCGTCATGGGAGGCACGACCTCGGAGATCGAGGACAACAAGACCACGAACGTGTTCTTCGAGGCTGCTGTGTGGGAGCCGGTTCGCGTCGCTCGCACGTCGAGGCGCCGGAAGATTTCCTCGGATGCGTCCCGTCGCTACGAACGTGGCGTGGATGTTCAGCTCGTAGAGGTAGCGCTCGACATCGCCTGCGCTCTCCTGGTGAAGATCGCCGGTGGCGAAGCGACGGGCGAACGATTCCTATACGGTGAGGTAGCAGAGCCCGCTCCGATCACCATGGATATCGCCTACCCCAGCTCCGTTGCAGGCGTGGAATATGGTGCTGATGCTGTCGTCGGCCGCTTGGAGGAGATCGGCGCCACCGTCACCCGCGACGGCGACACGCTCACCGTCGTTCCTCCGACGTGGCGCGGGGATCTGCAGGAAAAGTGCGACCTGGTAGAGGAGGTCACCCGCCTGGAGGGGTTGGATAAGATTCCGTCCATTATCCCGGTCGCTCCCGCCGGCGACGGCCTCAGCCAGTCGCAGCTGCGTCGCAGGCACGTGACGCACGCGCTCGCCTACAACGGCTACGTGGAAATTCTCCCCACCCCGTTCATCGCCACGGATACGTTTGATACGTGGGGCCTGGACAAGGACGATGAACGCCGTCAGGTGGTCACAGTGCAGAATCCGCTGGAATCCGATCGTGCTGTGTTGGGCACCACCCTTCTTCCCTCCATGCTCGACGCTGTTCGTCGCAATGTTGTTCGCGGGGCACACGACCTCGCCCTGTTTGGTGTCGAACAGGTGGCGATCAATCATGGTGATGGAAAGTCCCCGATGTTGGACACCTCCCACCGCCCGAGTGATGAAGAAGTCGCGCACCTTCGTGAGACCTTGCCCTCCCAGCCTCTGTATGCAGCCACAGTTGGGTGCGGAAACGAGGAGTTCGAAGGGCCGTGGGGCGAAGGACGTACGTACACCTTCGCAGATGCAATCGAATCTGCTCGCATGGTTGCCCGCGCAGCAGACGTGGACATTACCGTGGAAAATGCCGACTACCTCCCGTGGCACCCGGGACGTTGTGCTGCCATCCTCGTCGATGGTGAGGTTGTTGGCCATGCCGGTGAGCTGCATCCGCAGATCCTCGAGCGCCTTGGCCTGCCTAAGCGTACGTGCGCCATGGAGATGAATATCTCCGCGTTGCCGTTCGCGCCGTCCGCTCCGGCACCAGTTTTGTCTGCCTTCCCGACGAACCTCCAGGATGTTGCCCTCGTCGTTGACGAAGACGTGCCTGCCGAGGCCGTCCGCACTACGGTTCAGGAGGGTGCCGGTGAGCTTGCGGAGAAGGTAGAGCTTTTCGACGTCTACCGCTCGGAGTCCTTGGGAGAGAACAAGAAATCTTTGGCTTTCGCAGTGACCTTCCGTGCCCCTGACCGCACGCTAACCGACGATGAGGCTTCGGCTGCTCGCCACGCAGCTGTCGAGCTCGCCGCTGAGCGTCACGGAGCCGTTTTGCGCGGCGAGTAGCGTTCGTACAGTCCAAGATTTGTAGGCCACGGCAACTCATTGTTGCCGTGGCCCCGTTTTTTCCTGCCCTTCTCCGTCCTTTTTGGCCGGGTCACGTGGTAGTAAAGATTCAGGTTTGTGTAGGCGGAGACCTGGTGTCAGGAAAACTAGGACGACAGCTAAAGAGGAGGTACGAGAGCGAAGGAGGGAAACGGACGTCGCGCGAAGGAGGGGAACGGACATCGCGCGAAGGAGGGGAACGGGGAACCGGGGCCACACAGAGGGGGTGCAAGTAGAGAATGCATGGGGTCGGCCTAATACACTGTTACCCACGCGAAGTTCGGGTATTCAGATCGGAGAGTTCTGGTTCGTTTACTTTCGTTTCCTCATCCCCGTGGTGCTGGCCGTTCATCGCAGCGATTGTTTTACTATCTACGCCTTTATTGGAAGAAAGTGAGTACCAGGTGTCAGACTACGTATCTGCAGTAGCACCTCCACAGATTATCGATGTCGCCCAAAAGGGGCTAAAAGGAAAGGCCTCGAAAGGCCTTGGCACGATCTTTATCTCCGCGATGTTCGCCGGGGCCATGATTGCGCTTGGCTTCGTCTTCTTCACCACCGTGAACACGGGAATGGGGGATGTTCCATTCGGAATTAAGAAGTTACTCGGTGGATTCGTCTTCTCCTGTGGCCTCGGAATGGTCGTGCTTACCGGTGCAGATCTTTTCACCTCCACATCAATGACCACGTTGCTCGCCGTTGAGAACAAACTCTCCCCGAGCCGCCTGCTTACTCACTGGCTCGTTGTGTATTGCGGCAATTTCGTCGGTGCCTTACTCGTTGTTTTCGGTCTTTACGGTGCGGGCACGGCACAGCAGGCGGACGGTGCGTGGGGCGCGGTCATCGTTTCTACTGCGACGGCCAAGGTGAACCACGGTTGGTTCGAAGCCCTGCTGCTCGGCATCTTCTGTAACGTCATGGTGTGCCTAGCCGTCTGGCTTTCGTTTGCCGGTCGCAGCCTTACCGACAAAATTGTGGCTGTGACATTGCCCATCGCTCTGTTTGTCGGCTCCGGTTTTGAACACTCCGTGGCGAACATGTTCATGATCCCGTTCGGTCTTCTTCTCAAGGCGCAAGGTACCCCAGACGTCATTGCGGCCACGAACGGCCTGGATCTATCTAACCTCACCATGGGTGGTTTTCTCTGGGACAATTTGTTGCCGGTAACAATCGGCAACATTATCGGCGGTTCAATTGTGGCGCTCGGTATGTTGGCCATGAACCCCAACCGACCATCTCTCAAGGCCGAAAAGGAAGCTGCGAAGTAAGACTCTTCCCCAGCTCAACACGATAAGCGGTGGGACCCACAGTGTGGGTTTCACCGCTTTTGATTGGATGGAGACTTTACGAGGATACGCCCCCACCTTTCTGTTTCTGTTGTCTTCCGCCTGTCCGAGGAGGTATGGCATTGAAAGGGTAGGGGCACGGGTACTGAGCCGCTGGTTCGTGAGGCCGTCCACCACGGCACGAGGCTCATCGGAATGTGGAGCTGGACCTGGTCCCATACCGAGTCCCATACCGGTTTGCCGATAATGTGAATGAAACGGTGGAAAGGAGTGAGAATATGAAAGGAAAAATGCGTGCACCTCGCCCATATTCTGTTACACTCTGGATAGTATGCTATCCGATGTATGAAAACGAGTCAGGTTGTACTACAATCGGGCTAGCCCTAAAACCGTTACGAGGCCTCCGGAAGGACGGCTTTAGAAGAAAAGGAATAAATAAGACCGCCGATGTCCAATCCTGTTTCACGTACCGCCCGCCAGGCGCGGATCCTGGAAATCCTGGGCAAATCCAGGGTATCCAGCCAGGTGCAGCTCTCTGAGCTGCTTCTGGAAGACGGAATTGATATCACGCAGGCTACGTTGTCCCGTGATCTCGACGAGCTGGGGGCGAAGAAGATTCGTCCCGACAATGGTCGTGCGTTTTATGCTGTCGGCCCCATGGAGACAGACCTGAGCGGGTCGCCACATGGTCCACGTGAAAAGTTGCGACGTATGCTCGATGAGATGCTTGTCAGTGTTGACCATTCGGGCAATATTGCGATGCTTCGCACCCCTCCGGGCGCAGCCCAATACCTTGCTAGCTTTATTGACAGGGTGGGGCTCAACGAGGTAGTTGGCTGTATTGCCGGCGATGACACTATCTTTGTGCTCGCTCGCGAACCGCTATCAGGTGCGGATTTGGGAGACATCTTCCTCAAGCGCTAAGCAAACCGGTGGCACAGGTGAGCAATCGGCTCCTTCATGTCATGCGTGTTGGCTCGAGTAAGCTGTTTTCCGGTTGTATTTTTGAGCTGTGAAGCAGCACCCCTCGTTCGGGCGTAAACAACTCGTGTTTCAATAACCGACCATGAGAGGTGCACCAGGTGATAGTGGTAGTTGATAGCAGAAGCTATCAGGCACGAGCACAGGTGTGCCGGTGATCAGCGCAAATTGGTGTTTAACTGGAATTTATCATGCGGAAGTCGCACCTGAATGAGATACAGCTACGCACCGTATCGGTCGGCTGCTACAGTCACCCTGTGGACGGTTGCTTTGCCATCGTGGACATCCGAATAGACCAAAACAAATCGCAGTTAGAAAGAAGATTTTTATGACCACTCGCGTTGTACTCGCGTACTCTGGCGGACTTGATACGTCCGTCGCCATCCCCTATCTGGCCAAGCAGACCGGCGGTGAGGTCGTTGCCGTCACCATCGACCTTGGTCAGGGCGGAGAAGATCTTGAGACGGTGCGCCAGCGCGCTCTCGACTGTGGTGCCGTTGAGGCCATTGTCGTCGATGCCCGCGATGAGTTCGCGGAGGAATACTGTGTGCCAACGATTCAGGCCAACGGTATGTACATGGGGGAGTACCCGCTCCTGTCTGCTATTTCGCGTCCTCTGATTGTGAAGCACTTGGTTCAGGCTGCTAAGGAGCACGGTGGCACGCACGTCTCCCACGGCTGCACTGGCAAGGGTAACGACCAGGTTCGTTTTGAGGTCAGCTTTGCTAACCTCGCACCGGAGCTGGAGGTCATCGCCCCCGCCCGCGACTACGCATGGACACGTGACAAAGCGATCGCCTTCGCTGAGGAAATTGATCTGCCAATCGAGCAGTCCAAGAAGTCCCCGTTCTCCATTGATCAGAATGTCTGGGGACGCGCGATTGAGACCGGCTTCCTCGAGGACCTGTGGAACCCGCCGACCAAGGATCTCTACGTCTACACCGAGGATCCGGGCCTGGGCAACGCCCCGGATGAGCTCGTCCTCAGCTTTGAGGGAGGCGTGCCCACAGCTATCGATGGCAAGAAGTTGAGCGTCCTGCAGATCATCGAAGAGCTTAATCGTCGTGGGGGTGCCCAGGGCGTTGGTCGTCTGGATATGGTCGAGGATCGCCTCGTGGGTATCAAGTCCCGCGAGGTGTACGAGGCACCGGGCGCGATGATCCTTATCACTGCGCACAAGGCTCTCGAAGATGTCACCGTCGAGCGTGAGCTTGCTCGCTACAAGAGGCTTATCGACGCCCGCTGGTCCGAGGAGGTCTACGACGGTCTCTGGTACGGTCCTCTGAAGCGCTCCCTCGACGCGTTCATCCAGTCCACGCAGACCTTCGTCACCGGTGACATTCGCCTGGTTCTGCACGCTGGCAAGATCACGGTCAACGGTCGTCGCTCCAACCAGTCGCTGTACGACTTTAATCTCGCTACCTACGACACCGGCGACACCTTTGATCAGTCCCACGCAAAGGGCTTTGTGAAGCTCCACGGTCTGTCCTCACAGATTGCTTCTAAGCGTGATCGCGAGGGCCACGGCTTCTAATAGTCAGCGGAATTAATAGCCGTTGGAGTAGCCGTTACGAAAATCCCGTTGATGTTTTGTTGGGCGTGACTTTCGTGGCATCGCCTGTGCAGCTGTATGAGCTGGTAAGCGGGGCGACCGATAGGTATTTACGGTATGCCTGTGCCGGGAATTTCCCTGCACAGGCATTTTTATGCCGCATTGAGCTAAGAGAATTATTTACGAACCTAAGCGGTTCCGCAGTGGGCGCTGGGTGAGGGGCGCTGGGTGACGGGTGTTAGGTGCAAGGGGTTGGGTGCTATTGCTCTGCTTCCCGTACATCTTTTCACCGGCATAGCAAGGACATAGCTCTCTGTGGGCAGACGGTATGGCGCGTGCCCCCGATATCGACGAGTGGTGATAAGAACAAGTGATCGAATGAACAATTTCACGCTTAAAGGGGAACGGAACCAACCCCTGAGGTAGTGTGATCTGGATCGCCTCCGGATGCGGAGTAAGGGCACCGGTTTTACAATGCGGACATGAGTGCTAAAGGAAAACCGAAAAATGGGCAGAAGTCTGGGATTCGAGGTGGGCTACTTTTACTAGTTCTCGCAATCATTCTGGTTTTCATTGGTAAATCTCCGGAATTTCTTTTGCTTTCGAATAGATATTTCGGGGGACTCGACGTTGGATCGGAGCACAACAGACTGACTCTCGTCAGCGGCCTCATCGGATCGGAGAAGCAACCGTTTTTTGACGATCCAGAAGTGAGAGCTCGGTTGAAGGAGCTAGGGTTAATAGTCAGCGTCGAGACGGCAGGATCTCGTGAGATCGCTACGCGGGATGATCTCATGGCGATAGACTTTGCTTTTCCATCATCTGCACCAGCGGCAGATAAAATTGCTGCAAAGTGGCCAAGCGCAGAGAAAATCGAACCGTTTTATTCTCCCATGGCGATCGCTACATTTACACCTGTAGTTGATGTGCTTGAGCGGGCCGGGGTGGTGCGTTATGAAGGGGATCAGGCGATCCTGGACGTGCAGGCGTACATCGATCTTTCCAGTGAGGGGAAACGGTGGCGTGATCTCGGGCCGGAAATCCCTTCCTCCCGAACTGTGCAAATTTCCTCCACCGATATTCGTAAGTCCAACTCTGCCGCGATGTATCTGTCGCTGCTCAGCTGGGCATTCACTGAACGAAACCCAGATGCCGCAAACGATGTAAACATGTTGGCGAACGACATCGGTCCGTTCTTTTCAGGGCAGGGATACACCTTGTCTTCATCTGCGGGCCCCTTTCAGGACTATCTGAGTAAGGGGATCGGAGCTGCGCCCATGGTTATGATCTACGAAGCTCAGTACTTGGAGGAGGCCATGGCCGATCATTCTCGTCTCGGCGAGCAAAACCGGTTAGTGTATCCGAGCCCGACCGTCGTCGCTTCCCACACGATCCTTGGCCGGACACCATCAGGAAAGTTGCTGGCTCATCTGCTTGCTGAGGATCCTAAGCTTCAAGAACTAGCCGCGCGGCACGGTTTCCGCCCGACTCAGTCCGGCTCGCTTCCCCAGGTGGCAGCAGAAAAGGGGTTCACTGTTCCAGAGACGATAGTTGACACGGTTCCTGTGCCGTCATACGACCAGCTAGAGGCGCTCATCACTCAGGTAAGCAACGCGTACGCAGGTGGCACGGGCACTGGAGGGGCGCAGTGACATGACCGCACCACATGTAAACAAAATGGACATGAACAAAAAGGGCGTTGCGAACAAAAAGGGCGCTGGGAACAAAAAGGGCGATGCGAGGAAGATGTGGGTGGTTATAGCCAGCATCTTTTCCCTATTACTTTGCTCTGCTTGCACCGTTCCCGAGGGATTCGGATTAGATGAGGCATTCAGTGGGAAAGAAAGCGGCGAGGCATCGCAGAAACCTCTGAAAATCCTCATTTCAAAAGAGAGTGCCCCTCTCACGTTAGCGTTGCAGATAGCTGGCGATGAGCTCGGCATCGACGTCGAAATTGAGCGGTGCTCCTCAACCCCACAATGTACGAATAGACTGTCCGAGGGCTTCTACGATGGAAAAATCGATGCAACATTATTCGCTACCAACCGCTATGTAGACCTCGCTGGGGCCTCAGAAAAGCTCTCTTCGGCCACATCAGTCGCTCTCAGTCCCGTCACGATTGGGGTATGGGATGAAACGGCGAAGCAGAATGGCTGGGACAGTGTTACGCCTACGTGGAGTGACGTTGCTGGTGCGGCAGCAAACGAATCGTTCACGTACGCGCTCGATTTCGAATCTTTGTCCTTTGCGCGGGATGCTGCGCGCGTTGCCGTAGCATCGTCCTTGTCTGGGACAGGGATGGCGCTGACACAAGATGATATAAGTACAGTTCTTCCACGGCTAGGAAAATTTGTCGATCGGGAATCCCCAGCCTTAGGAGGCTGGATTGCGACACCCGATAGGCTGGCGGATGGGGATTTTCACGTGGACGGGGTGATCGGTACGGAGGCAGAAATTCTGAACACCATCGACCAGGGCATTCCGCTACGGCTCGTCATTCCCGCAGACGGGTCGATCATGGCCGATTATCCTCTCAGTGCTCTCGCGAAACCCGCGCGTAAAAGCTCGAAGAGCCAGGTAGAAGCACTAGCTCAGTATCTCCTAGACCACAGGGAACTGCTTGCTAAGAAAAATCTCCGCCCGGTGCGTGGCCAGGGAAGTGACGGCCAAGAACCAGTCTTCGAAATTCCCTTCCCACAGGATCTCCGGATTTTGAATCGGCTGAGAATTCCCTCGAGTTTCCAGCAGTTCCCTGCACATGAGATGTTTATCGCTGTCGATACGTCCAGTTCAATGGAAGGCCAGCCACTCGAAAGGACGAAAGAAATTCTCGCAGAGCTGTCCAAGGGGATGTTTGAATCGTCCTACGGTGAGTATGCATTCAGGCCGGGGGATAAAATTTCCTTCTTCGGTCTCACACCGCAGTCTTCTGGACCGAGCTACGTCGCGTACGACCCAGAAGATCCTGACTCCTATCGGGAATTGGAAGACTTTGCCAACGGGCTGAATACTGGCCCGAAGATTTCAACCTGCGAAACACTCATTAGAGGTCTTTTGGGAGCCGACGGGATGGGAAATGCAGTGCCAGCCGTCATATTTACAACAGGAACTGACGAGGACGACCCTGAATGCGAGAATTTCGAATCGAACGTTGACTCTCTACCAGAAGAGTCAGGCCCACACCCCGCTTATATCTTCCTGCTTGATCCGGCTCATACCGAGTGGATGGATACGCTCGCCGAAATAACAGGTGGACAGGTGTTTGACGCAACGACAGATGAAGGAGTGAGAGAAGGAATGAGGGAAGTTCGTGAGTAAACGCACATCAACATCGCATAGGAAGCAGACGGGAACGGATGCCGACTATTCGTTTTTTCGCTCTCGTCAAAACCTCGTCGGCGTAGTAGTCGCTTTTCTTGTCATCATCGTGCACATCGTTGTGGGGTTAGGTGTGCTGTGGCCACTTGTGGCGATTTGTGGTTGGGGTGCAGGTGTCATGCTCACTCCAAAGAAGCAACCACCGGCTATTGAAAAGAAGGCTATTCCGTTACAAACCGGTCTCAAGCGGACGCTAACAACGACGATGCGGAAGCTAGACAAAGCTGAGGTGCCGGACCGCGTTATGGATACGGCGAAGGATCTCCAGCGCAACACGAAATACGTGCTAGCAAACTGGGATGACCTCGAAGGCCAGCCCGAACATCAGCTAACTATGAATGATGTAGTGAACGTCTACTTTCCGCAAGTTGTTGGAGACTACATCGATGTGCCCAATAAGCTCCACCCAGATGCGGTGGAAAGTGTCGTGAAGTCGATTCATTCGCTTGACCAGGCCGTAGAGCGGATCAGGGACGGGATCATCAGGCACAGTCTCGATACATTAAGTTCGAACGCCAAAAGTTTGGAAAGTAAATTCGCCTCGCCCACGCTCACCCAGCAAATCGAATCGTCTTCCGCAGCAGCAGGTAATGATAATAATAAGGTTCTCAAAGGTGCCGATAACGAGGAGAATCCGAGGGCGAAGAGAAAGCTACGGGAATATCCGGCTTTTGAGGATTAGATCGCAGCAGATGTGGCGGTAGGTGAATCGTTCAGCCCAGTCGACGAAAACCGTTACGCCCAGGAAAACTTGTCCGTCCGTTGCACTGCTACAGTTTGTCTTATGCATAATCGCCACAAGACTAACAAGGGTGCTCTGTGGGGCGGTCGCTTCTCCGGCGGTCCCTCGGAAGCAATGTTTGCGCTCAGCGTTTCCACTCACTTCGACTGGGTTTTGGCACCGTACGACGTGCGGGCATCGAAGGCCCACGCAAAGGTTCTTCACAAGGCAGGTCTCCTGTCCGACGAGGATTTTGCCACCATGATCGACGGGCTGAACCGGCTCGGCGAGGATGTGGCTTCGGGCAAATTCCAGCCGGATCCGCAAGATGAGGATGTCCACGGTGCGATGGAGCGTGGCCTCATCGAACGAGTGGGGCCCGAAGTAGGTGGGCGGCTTCGCGCCGGCCGTTCCCGTAACGACCAGGTAGCAACGCTCTTTAGGATGTGGGTCCGTGATGCCGTCCGGGAGGTCTCGCTCGGTGCTTTGGAGCTTGTCGACGCCCTCGTGGGCCAGGCTTCAGCCCACGAGACGGCCATTATGCCTGGCAAGACACATTTCCAGGCGGCTCAGCCTGTCCTTCTCGCGCACCAGCTTCTGGCACACGCGCAGCCACTTATCCGGGATGTGCAGCGCCTTACGGATCTAGACAAGCGTCTTGCTGTGTCGCCGTATGGATCGGGTGCGCTGGCTGGTTCCACTTTGGATCTCGACCCACAGGCAATCGCCGCAGACTTGGGATTTGATGCAGCAGCGGAAAACTCTATTGACGGAACCGCATCTCGTGATTTTGCTTCGGAGACGGCGTTCGTGCTGGCGCAGATCGCTGTTGACATGTCACGCCTCGCGGAAGAGATCATTGCGTGGTCTACCCCTGAATTTGGATACGTCACACTGTCCGATGCGTGGTCGACAGGGTCGTCGATCATGCCGCAGAAGAAGAATCCCGATGTTGCGGAATTGACCCGTGGCAAGACTGGACGCCTTATTGGGAACCTCACCGGACTGATGGCCACGCTCAAGGCGCAGCCACTTGCTTACAACCGTGACTTGCAGGAAGACAAGGAGCCGATCGTTGACTCTGTGTCCCAGCTGCATCTTTTGCTACCGGCGATGACGGGCCTCGTTTCCACGTTGACCTTCCACGAGGAGCGAATGCGAGAGCTCGCCCCGCGTGGCTACACGCTGGCTACCGACCTGGCTGAGTGGATGGTCCGGCAAGGGGTGCCCTTCCGTGAAGCGCATGAGGCTTCCGGTGAGTGTGTCCGCCTTGCTGAGGCGCACGGTGTCGACCTTATCGATCTCACTGACGAAGAGCTGGCATCAGCCGATCCCCGTCTGACCCCAGAGGTTCGCTCGGTACTCACTGTGGAAGGTGCGGTACAGTCCCGTCGAGGCTATGGCGGCACGGCACCAGAGCGAGTGGCTGAGCAGCGTCAGCGCGTAGAAGCCATCACAGCAGAACTGAGAGAATGGGCATCCCACAGTCCCGGCAACGATAACTAAAAGGCAGTTTCAGCATCTGGATAAAGCCACGGGTTTCCCGGTGGCGTATCGGTGACTCCGGAAGCCGAAACACAGGTGAATTAAATGGCTGGCCGCCATCGGTGCGCAGTACTCATGCCAAGGGCAAAACGGCGCTGTGCAGTCCGATGGCGGCTCATCTGTTCGCGCCCCGCAAACGATCTTGCAGGCACCTGCGGGCAAAACCCCGGTGGCGATCTCACAGCTGAACAGCGCACAGCCTAAAGTACTGCCTAAACATGGCTGTGAACGGATAATCCTCTAGGGCAGTGAAGAGGGAGTAGCGGTACAACGGGGGCATCGACAAGCTAAAATCAAGGACTATACCTTGACTTTCCGGAGGTCTGCCGGGGGCGAGAGGGTACAGCAAACGTGCGCGGGGGAAGTATGTACAATCACAGCTTATGAGTATTGATCCCAAGCTATTGGATGTAGTGGTGTGCCCGAAAGACAAAGGTCCACTTCGATATCTGGAGGACGAGCAACTGCTGGTTAACGAACGGCTGGGGATCGCCTATCGCATCGAGGATTCCATCCCCGTGCTGCTTGAATCGGAAGCGCAGCCGTACCCAGCATCAGGGACTGCGGCTGCGGACGCGAACTAAGGCGCAGGCGCGGAGATCTCTGCAAGGAGCACTGGAACAGCGAGTGGCGAACATGGCACCGTGGAGAGTTAATAAAACAGGAGAACCAAGAGTGCAAGAGGGAAATTCCCCTCTGTGAAGGCGCTCCTTTGTTTCTGTAACTCCTTTGCTCTTGCAAGAGGATATCCACCTGAGAAATAGAAGATATCCACCCGAGAATGTCGATCTGATAAGGAGAACATACTTCCATGAACATTATTGAGGAACTGTCCTGGCGCGGACTTATTAACCAGTCCACAGACCTCGACGCGCTAAAAGAAGCGTGCGAGCAACCGATAACCTTGTACTGCGGTTTCGATCCAACAGGTTCGTCGCTGCACGCTGGGCACCTCGTGCCGCTTATTATGCTGCGCCGTTTCCAGCAGGCCGGTCACCACGTTCTTGCTCTCGGTGGCGGAGCCACTGGCATGATCGGGGACCCGCGCGACGTCGGCGAACGCTCCATGCTGTCGGACGAAACCGTTCGAGAGAACCTCGCCAGCATTCAGGGCCAAATCAGCAAGTTTGTGGAGCTCGACGGCGAAAAAGGTGAGCTTCTTAACAACGCTGACTGGATCTCGAAGATGAACGTCATCGAGTTCCTGCGCGACATCGGAAAGTCTTTCTCCCTCAACGTCATGCTCGACCGCGATACAGTGAAGCGTCGCTTGGAAAACGACGGCATGAGCTACACAGAGTTCTCGTACATGTTGCTGCAGGCCAATGACTACGTTCATCTTGCCCGCGCCTATAACTGCAGCCTGCAGATCGGTGGTGGCGATCAGTGGGGCAACATCGTCTCTGGCGTTGACCTGAACCGTCGTATGGACGGCCGCAAGGTTCACGGTCTTACGGTGCCGCTAGTCACCGATGCGGAGGGTAAGAAATTTGGTAAGTCCACCGGTGGCGGAAAGCTCTGGCTCGATCCGGAACTGACCAGCCCGTACTCCTGGTACCAGTACTTCATCAACGCCGGCGATTCGGTCGTCATCAACTACCTCAAGTGGTTTACATTCCTCACCCAGGAAGAAATCGCTGAGTACGAGCAAAAGGTTGCTGACCAGCCATTCAAGCGCGAGGCTCAGAAGCGCCTGGCTCAGGAACTCACCACTCTCGTCCACGGCGAGGAGGCGACTAAGGCCGTGGAGCTCGCAACGCAGGCGTTGTTTGGTAAAGCTGAACTCGACAGCCTTGACGAAAAGACCCTGGCAGGTGCGCTCGCCGAGACGACCGTTGCGGAGGTGAGCGCCGGCGACGAACCGACCATCGTGGATCTTCTCGTAGCGGCGGGTCTCGCTGAGTCCAAGGGTGCTGCTCGCCGTGCGATTAAGGAGGGCGGTGCCTACGCCAATAACAAGCGCATCGAGGATGCTGAATGGAAGCCAAAGGAATCCGATCTCCTCCACGGTTCCTGGCTTGTACTCCGCAAGGGCAAGAAGAACTTCGGTGGCGCCAGATACGCGCACTAAGTAAATACGCAGGATCAAGATGGGATGGAGGTCTGCCAGTGGCTGTTGCCACTGGCAGGCCTCTTCCTATGTCTTGATAAGTCTCAAAAAGCCTTGAGCAGCCCTGTATGGCTTTGAGTGTTCTGCGTCCGGAAATGGGGGATGGGGAGGTGTGGTTACGGGAGAGATGCGGGGTGTGGCTGTGGTTCGCAGATGTGGTTTGCGGATTCGGGTGCGCAAATCACGTATAGTGCGGGTGTGAGGGGATGCGGGCGGAAGTAGGTAGTAAAAGCTGTATCTAGAGAGTTGTAGCTTTGGAGCTGCAGTTAGAGGTGCAGTTAGAGGGCTGCAGCTAAATTGGTCAGCTTGAGAGCTACAGTGAAAAAGCTTCAGTTAAGAGGTTGACCTCCGTGGGGCGGGTGTGTCCTAGAAACCGTGTCAGCGGGAGCTGTAGCCCCGTTTGCTCCCGGTTGCATCTAGTTGTGTCCGCAAAAATGCATGTTACATCACACTTGGGGGTAGTGAGTTAACTAGCTCAAAGGTGACGATTCTTTGGTTCCCTGGGAACGGCTGGAGAGAAAGGCATGTTAGGGGCATGGGATGTTGCGACAACAGTCAACATCGCGCGGTTTGGTTGAGGATAAGCGCGGGGGTACGCAACGCCGGAGGCTTTTTATCCGGAATTGCACAAACGTTACTATGAAACTGAACAATTTTCCCTAGGGAGCTCCCGGAAGATACGGGAGGCGATGGCGGGGTCAGCACAAAGCAGTGTGCAGAAGGCGGCGGCATCGCGATGCGAGAGACTTCCCCGTCTGAAAGCGGGGTGTCTTCTGCCACACGGGGAATGCGATGTGGAGGTTGGATATGACTGACCTGAAAACCGATGCTGGAACGAACGACCATACCGAGAACATGGGGTCGACCACAGGCTGCAGCGGGAACTCCACCGCTGCCAATTCCAGCTGTGCCAGAAGAGAATTAGTGCTCACGGCGGGGGATTATGAGGCACGGATCAATCACGTTGGAGCCTCTTTAAGAAGCCTGACCTACAAGGGGCACCCCCTGACAGATACGTATCCCTTAGCAGATACGACAACCGTCGGCGACGGGGGAGAGGCCACAGGCGACGAATCGGGAAGCATCCCATTTTGTGCCGGGATCGTCCTTGCTCCGTGGCCAAATCGAGTCCGCGACGGGCGCTTCGATTTTCGCGGAGAGACCCACCAGCTGGATCTCACGGAGCCAGAGAGATCTAACGCGATCCATGGACTTGTTGGATTTTGCCCCTGGGAAGAGGCAGTAAGTGCAGCTGAGCTAGAAACAGAAGCATCCGGAATTGCGGACGATAACGCAGACACCGGCGATGTATCCCGTTGCGCTGCAGCCGCCGGCGAGCTTTGTCGACACATCGCTCCGACAAAAGGGTGGCCGTGGGCAATGACTGTTACCGCCAGTTTCAAACTCCGCAAGGATAGTGGCCTAGCCGCGACATACCGGCTGGTTAACGACTCCGAGGAGACAATTCCGGTGGCCTTCGGCGTGCACACCTATCTCAACGCGTGGGGGACTCCCATCGATGAGTGCACAGCTTTTGTGCCGGTCACCGACTGTTTGCCACTCGACAGCGAACGTAACCTGCCCCTGGAGCCACTGCGCCTGGTACCACTTGCAGAATGCACCGACACAAGTAACGGAACGCAGGACCTGCCCCGCGAGGAGACAGACTGGCCGAGCGCTACAGCCCGTCTGCCCGAGAGTCTGTCCTTTGACTCGGGTCAGCAAATGCAGGGGGTGTGGCTGGACCACGCGTTCGTCGACGCGCGAAAAGCTACCGCAGACCGGACAATCCGTCTCGTCCACAGTAGTGGCAAGGGCGTGGAGATGACCGCAAGCCCAACACTTCCCTGGTTCCAGATCTTTACTGCTGACCCCGATCATGGGCAGGGATTCCCCGGTCGGGGGAGAGCTCTTGCCGTGGAACCCATGTCCGCCCCGCCAGACGCATTGCGCTCCGGAATCGGTTTGGTCGAGTTACCACCAGGGCGGTCTGTCGCCTACACCATCACGTTTCGTGCATTGACCGGTGACTAGCAGGTAATTTGACGCAGGTCGATGCAGTGGCAGAGGCAGATTCCTAGATCGACAATCCGCTCTGTGCGGGGCAAGCCGAAGTCTTGCTGAGAGCATCGTTTTTGACACCCTGTGCACTGGTATCACCTGCTTGTATCCGACGGTTGATCGTCAAAGGTGCGAAAGCCACACCGCAATCGCCGTCGGTTCTGTCCGAGCGACAGCGGTTGTCAAGGGTGGTTTAGCTTCTCCTACCAGCTGCTGCGCTTGGAACAGTGGCCGTCTTGAACTACTCGTGTAGCCCAGATCATAGTTAGGGCAACGTGCATGTGAATAGGACGGCAATGAAGAAAGGAAATCCTATGGAACAGGCAGCGTCGGTATTGCGACTTGATGCCTCCTGGGTGGACTACACGCTCGTAGCCATCTACTTTGTTTTCGTACTGGGAATTGGCCTCGCCGCGCGGCGCAAGGTCTCAACCTCTATTGACTTTTTCCTGGCTGGTCGTGGACTACCGGCTTGGGTAACCGGCCTCGCGTTCATCTCCGCGAACTTGGGTGCCGTGGAAATCATCGGTATGTCTGCCAACGGCGTGGAATACGGCTTCCAGACGATGCACTACTTCTGGATCGGGGCGGTGCCAGCCATGGTATTCCTCGGCATCGTCATGATGCCGTTCTACTACGGCTCGCGCGTGCGTTCGGTTCCAGAATTCATGCGCAAGCGGTTCGGACCTGCGGCGCACCTCGTTAACGCGATCTCCTTCGCGTTGGCACAGCTGCTCATCGCCGGTATTAATCTGCTCCTACTAGCCAAAGTAGTTAACTCCCTGTTGGGCTGGGACATGTGGATTACTCTCCTCGTCGCGGCACTGATTGTGCTGAGCTACATCACCCTCGGTGGTCTCAGCGCCGCCATTTACAACGAGGTCATTCAGTTCTTTGTCATCGTTGCAGCACTCCTGCCACTCACCGTCATCGGAATGAAGCACGTCGGGGGCTGGAGCGGACTGAAAGAACAGCTTGCTTCCGAAAGTCACTTCCACACATGGCCTGGCATGGACATCTCCGGTTTTGACTCGCCTTTCTGGTCCGTCGTCGGCATTGTTTTTGGCCTTGGATTTGTGCTCTCCTTCGGATACTGGACCACGAACTTTGTCGAGGTCCAGCGGTCCATGGCCGCCGACTCAATGTCAGCAGCGCGGAAGACACCAATCATAGGCGCCTTCCCCAAAATGTTCATCCCCTTCATTGTTGTTCTACCTGGCATGGTGGCGGCATCTATTGTCACGCCGATCCGCGAGGGATCCGCGCAGCCAAACGATGCCGTCCTCTATCTCATGCGTGATCTCCTGCCCAATGGACTTCTTGGGGTAGCGATCGCGGGACTCCTTGCAGCCTTCATGGCAGGCATGGCCGCGAACATTTCCGCCTTTAACACGGTGCTGAGCTACGACATTTGGCAAACCTACGTGGTTAAAGACCGCGACGATGACTATTACCTCCGCGTTGGCAGAATCGCGACTATCGCTGCGACATTAATCGCAATTGGCACTGCCATGATTGCCAACAATTTTGGGAATGTCATGGACTACCTGCAGACACTGTTCGGGTTCTTCAACGCCCCTCTCTTTGCGACATTCCTCCTCGGCATGTTTTGGAAACGCATGACACCAGCCGCCGGTTGGACCGGTCTCGTCAGTGGCACCGCAGCGGCAGTTATCTACTGGTACATCTCCTCCTTTACGGGAGCAGAGGCTTCTTTCTTCAATCTCCCCGGACAGGGCACAGCCTTTATCGCTGCCTCACTGGCTTTCGCTGTGGACATCGCTGTCAGTGTGGTTGTGACAGTCTTCACTAAGCCGAAGGCAGACCACGAGCTGGTTGGCCTTGTTTCCTCAGTTACTCCGAAGGAGTTTCTCCGGGACCCGATCGAGGCCACTCTTCCCTGGTACAAGCAAACCGTCCCGCTAGGAATAGCGTGCCTAGTTCTCGTCATCGCTCTCAACGTAGTGTTTGCGTAAAGGTAGGTACTTGAAATGAACAACTCACAATTTTCGCCTGAACGTGAAGGAAACGCCTCTAACCACGTGGGGTCCGACGACCCCTCACAGCACGACGTGGGCACCGCCCCGGAAACAGCAGGCGCCTTCGATATCCGTAACATAATCGCGCTTCTCCTTGGCATCTTTGGCATCCTTCTCCTGTTTGCCTACTTTGTCATAGACCCTGGTATTAATCCGGACTCTGGGGATCCGAAAAATGCCTCCTATAACCTCATCACCGGAATGTGCTTGGTGCTTGCCGCAGTGGTTTTCGCCTTGTGGGCGAAGCTCAGTCCGATTCGGGTCGATGCGGAAGCCGCGCGAATCCGAGAAGAGCACCACAAGGAGATGGAAGCTCAACGTGAGCAAGCGCTTGCGCAGTTTAACCAGCAGGTTGCAGGCAAGACGCCGGGAAAGGGCAGCGATAACAGTGACTAACAGCACAACGGGTACTGCGCGAAATGAGGACGCGGGCCGTACCATCGGAAATATGAGTGTTAACGGCAGTCATCCCCTGAAGATCACGAGGACTCAGCTTTCCGACGGGCGGGAGTTACTGTTTTTTGATGACTCACCGAAGGCTCTATCGGGGGAAGTAACTAGGAACACCGAGGACCACCGGGGCCTGCCGGAGACTCACACGGACTCGGAAATGCGCAGGGATCCGCTTACCGGGAGATGGGTTGTTTTTGCTGCGCACCGGATGAATCGTACGTTCCTTCCACCTGCCAACGAAAACCCCCTCGCACCGACGAAGGAGGGTGCACTCCCGACCGAAGTCCCGGCAGAGGACTACGACGTGGTCGTGTTCGAAAACCGCTTTCCCTCTTTCTCCCTGCACATGGATGTTCCGGAAGATTATGCGGATTACGCAGATGAAGGGGAACTCGTTCCACGTCGGCCAGCTCGAGCCCGCTGCGAGGTCGTATGTTTCGCACCAAACCCGAGCGTCTCGTTCAAGGACTTGTCAGAGCATCGCATTCGCACAATAATCGAGGTGTGGGCTCACCGTACAGCAGCGTTAAGCACGATCAATGGTGTCCAAACCGTTTTCCCGTTCGAAAATAGGGGCGAGGAGATCGGTGTTACGCTCCAGCATCCTCACGGACAGATCTACTCCTATCCGTTTCTTCCACCACGTATCTCGGACATCATGTGCCAAATCGAACGCACTCCTACGTTGTTCGAAGATATGCTGAATTCCGAGCTAGCCGACGGCCGGCGGATCGTGGCAGAAACAGAGTCCTTTGTTGCATTCGTTCCAGCTGCAGCCAAATGGCCACTGGAAGTGATGGTGATGCCCCGCCGGCAGGTCGCTGATTTCACCGAACTTAACGACACCGAGAAGGATGAGCTCACAGGCCTACTGAAGAGCCTGTACACGGCCGTAGACAATTTCTTCGACGGCGTAGAAAAGACCCCCTATATCGCGGCCTGGAATCAGGCGCCTGTTCAGCATCCTGACCGCGACAAATTCCGCATGCACCTGCAATTGTTTTCGCTGATGCGTTCGCCGCACCGGATGAAATTCCTCGCGTCGAGCGAATCGGCCATGGGTGTGTGGATCAACGATACGACTCCAGAAATCATCGCAGAGACACTACGAAAGGTTTGGTAATGGCTACCACCCACTGGGCGACAACCCGTACGGAAGAGCAGCTTGTTAACGACGCAAAGACGCTGTTTACCTCGACCTACGATGAGGAACCCACAGGTGTGTGGGCTGCTCCTGGGCGCGTGAATCTCATCGGGGATCACGTCGACTACGCCGAGGGTATTTGCCTTCCGTTCGCCCTTGAACAGCTCACAGCAATCGCTGCTGCTGGTCGCAATGACCACGTGGTAAACATCATCACTGTCATGCCCGGGCAAGATGAACCCCAGCGCTTGTCGATGTCCCTGGAGGAAGTAGGCAAGGGGAATCCGGCTACCTGGGCGGGCTACGTTGTCGGAGTCATTTGGGCGCTGAATTCCTCTAATGCTCTCGTTTGTAAGACGGGGATGGATATCGCAGTGGTATCCGACGTTCCCGTCGGTTCGGGGCTTTCCTCGTCAGCCGCACTCGAGTGTTCGACGGCGCTCGCTGCCGTAGACGTTAAAGGTTCATCGTTTAGAAAGATGGCGATGTACCCGGTAATGGTGGAAGCCACGATGCGTGCGGAAAACGATGTTGTTGGTGCTTCAACGGGTGGCCTTGACCAGCGGACGAGCTTCTATGGGAAGAAAAACCAAGCGCTAGAGATAGATTTCCTCTACGACGAGTTCACCTATGTCCCCTGCAACTTCGCCGATCACGGGCTAGCCGTGCTGGTGGCGGATACCAACGCTCCGCACCGGCTTATCGACGGCCAATACGGTTCGCGACGCGGACTCATCGATGAAGTTACCGCAGTCCTGCGCAAGGAGGACTCTACTTTCCGTGACTTTACAGTGGAACAAGTACTGGAGCTTCTTGCAAAAACATCGGAGTGCAGCGATCACGATCTCTATCGGCGACGGGTTGGGCACGTCATCAGCGAAACTCAACGTACACAACACGCTGTCAGCTGCCTGCGTGACGGCGACTTTTCCAAATTCGGCAAGCTCATGATTGAATCCCATGCTTCCCTTCGAGACGACTACGCAGTAGTGACGCCGGAGCTGGATTGCGCCGTTAATGCCGCACTTTCTGCGGGCGCGCTGGGTGCTCGAATGACAGGCGGTGGCTTCGGAGGTTCAATCATTGCATTGGTAAAAAAGGAAAATATGGAATCGACGGCGCAGTCGATTGCCGAAGCGGCAGAAGCGCGAGGCTTTGAAGCTCCCACATTTTTGGAGGCACGGCCAGGCCACGGTGCTCGACGGCTTGCTTAATCACCTCAGGGTGACTGTCTAAAGCAGCGCACATTCCATATGTCCGGCACCTGTGACCGTGTCCGAAAAAGAGAGGCGGTCACCTTAACCGTAGCTCTGACCTCGGTATTTGTGCGTATTTAGGAGAATGTGTATATTAATCCTCCGTTGCACAGAGCGACTAGCTCAGCTAGAAGATCTAGTGCAACGGCTTGGTAAACGGCTTGTTGACAAAACAAACGAAGTTACCTAAAGTAAATAAAGCGCTTTCTCAAACTGTTTCGAACTTCGAAGCATTTTGACGGGTGTGCATGTTGTGTGAGAACTCGATAGTGTGTTGATGTACTACTTTTTGTTTGTTTGA